>ENA-ORCS01001052-ORCS01001052.1-marine-metagenome-genome-assembly--contig:-NODE-1052-length-13593-cov-3.547129_pt1 | contig 13593 bp, 6 predicted proteins | sample MGYA00237781_ERZ508513 | MGnify/ENA primary metagenome ERZ508513 (study PRJEB26184, sample SAMN06268793) | marine metagenome | isolation source: Eden Landing Ponds, San Francisco, CA, USA | place...
GTACGCGTCGGGCCAGCGTACTATGATCACGACGCGTTCGTAACGGAACTCTCGTTCTCTGATGCGGGGATGACAACGAACCGGCACCCGATATGATTCCAAACGTCAATAGATACCCAAGTGCTGATTACCATTACTGCCGTCTCATCTGATAATGCAGAGCTTCTCCAAGGGAGATCGCGTCCGGATCGATATCCCTGATGAGACCGATCCTGACCATCAGGCGTATCACGGGGAACATGGCCGGATCGTAGCTGTGCTAAGTGATGATGTGGATTCGCTTACCGCTGACGAGCGGGATGCTCAGCTTTACCGGGTCGCGTTTGATTCGGGTCAGACGGCTGATTTCCGGTGGCGTGACTTGCGACCACCCATCGACGACACCCCGCAATCATAGTCTCTGGTAGCTCTCTAACTGCTTCAAAATCGATTTTCCGGGGAAAAGGATCATCATCTGGCCACGTTACTGTTTATTCATGCCTTCGGATCGGCTTCGTAGTATCGTCCCGATGTTTGGTGGTGGGACACGGTACGTTGAGACGCTGGATGCGATTCTTGCGTTCGTTGAAGCGCATCAGCCGACGACCGATGAACTCGTGGGCTGGCATCGCGGTTCGTTTTCGAATGTGTCGAGTCGGGATTCGATTATGCGGCGGGTGAGTTATCTCCAGCAGGTCGGGTTTCTTCACCAAGCGAACGATCACTGGGAGCTTGGTGATGCTGGTCGGGAGTACGTTGAGCAGGGTGATGTGGCGGCGCTGCTGCGAATTATGTGTGATCGGAATGTCGGGTTACGGAGTCTCCTGTATGCGTTGGCTGCTGGCCCGATGAGGCTCGCAGAGGTGAGTGAGCAGCAGCTCGATACGCATCCGGAGTTAGGGTGGAGCCGCGGGGAGACGGACATGGCGAAACAGCGGGTGAATTGGTTGCGGAGTATGGGCCTCGTCGAGAAGCGCGGCGATGAGTACGCGTTGACGGATGACGGCGTACAGTTCGTTGAGAGTGCGGTGGAGGAGTGGGCTGATTCGGATTGGACACCGTCGGTGAGCGATACCGGGATGCGTGCTGGGACGTACGAAGCAACTGTCCACGCACGGTCGGTCGATCCGGAATTCCGCGCGACAGTACTGTCCCGGCACGACCGTACGTGTCCGGTTTCCGGGGTGGATCATCCCGGCCTGTTAGACGTGGCGCATGTCCTGCCGTGGAGCGACTACCCGGAACACAGGGCTGATCTCTCGAACGTGCTGGCACTCAGTAAGACCCATCACGCGGCGTTTGACCGGGAGCTGTTCACGATTGACCAGGACTACCGGCTGTGCGTAAATCCGAACTTCGAAACTCAAAGCGATGTGCTCCAACGCACGATTCTCGACCGTGCAGGAGAACGGATCTCGATTCCAGAGGAGAGTTTGAACCCGCAGTACGTTGCGCAGCACAATGCGGCGTTTGAGTGGGTGTGAGTGAAGCCACATATTTATTAGCGGTAAATTATTCAAACAGCCATCAAATGTCGAGATAGACCTCATGAGAAACCGTATTCAGTACGTTTTGCTCGCGTTTCTCGGCCTATTCATGTTCATCTTGACTGTTGTTGCAAGTTACTTGATATTTCAATGGTCAAATCTAACACTCAACTCTCGGGTATCCGTCGCTGCCTCGCTCGTATGGGCTCTCGGTACGCTCGTGTTAGCTACTGCTACGATATGGACGGTCCTTCAGAATCAGATACTGGTTGATGAACGGGTAAAAGAAGCAGAGAGACCCTTAGTCCGGGAGGAACTGGAAGAGATTCTCATCCCATACCATGAGGTTGTGCGAAATAATATAGAGGCGGTTGAAGACTCATCTGTCATCGACTGGGGCAGCTATTCACCGCGGAAGAGCCTTGCTTTTGATGGGATGCACACTTCGAAGTCTGAACCAGTCTCGCTGCTGCAAACGGACGACGTGCATCTCTACACTCGACTTGAGCGAGATGCGCCGAGCCTGTGGAAGATGATACAGACACATGACGGCATCCTCAACGAGATCGCAGATCTCGGGGACCGAATTAGCAGCTCGCTTGAGCCCGCTGTGAAGCGATACCTCGAAGACCACGATTTATTGAACGAGTTCGATGAAGGTGGGATTCGGACTCTCAATGGTGCCATCTTGAAGCAAATCGATGAATATAGCGATCAACACCAACACGCGGAGATTTGGTCAGAGCACCGGGATGGACTGTGCCGCATTCTTGAGGAGGTGGCGGCTGACGAGTACGATGAACTGCAAGAGGAAATCGACCGGTATCGAACGCACTGTGAGGAGTTATCCGAAGAGTTGGTAGAACGGCGTGTCAGTCTCCAAAACGACTATTCTATCTCCGTAGAGGACGAGGAAGAGCCAGTTGAATTTATATAGACCAGAGTCTCGTTGGTGAGTTTAATGTGCAAAGTCGATAACGAGCGGTTCTCTACGCACTCAGAGTACCGTTGGTGATGCTCGACGCCGTCCATTTATTGATATGTCTTCTCAAATGCTGGTATGCAGATTCCGACGAGTGAGGATATCAGGGCAGCACGGGAAAGCAATGGGCTGACGCAGGCTGAGTTGGCGGAGTGGGCGGGTGTGTCGCAGCCGCTGATTGCGCGGATTGAGTCGAACGATGTTGATCCGACTATTGATACGCTCTATAGTGTTGTTTCTGCGTTGAATGACTCGGCTGCGGACGTGGAGCAAGAGGAGGTGAAGATTTCGATGCCGTCTGTTCTGCAAGACGCTCGAAAACGGACGGGGTATACGCAGGGTGAGTTAGCTGATGCTGCTGGGGTGTCTCAGCCGCTTATTTCGCGGATCGAACGGCAGGATGTCAATCCGAGAAGTTCGACGCTTCGGTCGTTATTCGACGAGCTTGAGTCGGCTACTGATTCGCCTGACACCGAGTCTTCGGCGTCGCCGGCTTCAGGCTCTAGCTTGCGTGAGAAGATTGAGTGGGAGTTCGAGAGTGTCCAGGGTTCATCGGAGTAATCCACGTCAGCCAAGGATGGGGTAAAACACTGGGTGCGCAGAGGGCTTCAGATGGTGTCCCCGTTATTCGATCAGTTGGTTGTATCGAACTGTTGAAGCGCTTCCTCGGCTTCGGCTCTGACCTCTGGATCATCGCTGTGCGCGCGGATCTCGGAAATCCTGTCAGCGTATTCAGCACATCCTAACTTTCTCAGGGTGCCAATTGTGTTTTCAACGACTCCTGGGATTTGGTCATTGAGAAGAGATGCAATATCGGACGCATAATCTCTGATGACTTCCGGGTGTGACGTGGCCAAAGTATACAGTACGAACGTCGAATTGATACGTACTGTTTGGTTCGTGGACTCGTCAAGTAGCGCTTTCATTCGCGTTGCAATCCGGTCGGCCTCGTTTGTCGTGAGTGGTTGTTCCGCAAGGAGGGTTGCAGCCTTAACTGAGAGGGCTGGATTGAGTCGATCAAGTAGGTTTAGCGCCTGTTCCTTTGCTACATTGTTGTCTGAACCAGCCCTGGCTGTGAGAGTCAAAATAGTTAGCAGGTTTTGTTGCGCTTCAGGACGTTCGTCTGTTAGCAGTTCTATAAGTCGATCCTCATATGGTGCCACGGCGGCAGGGTCTTTGTTGGCAATCATAACGAGAACACCGTAGGTGTTCTGTCGTTGATCTGCGGACGCCGACTCCAGATCTTCTACGAGTTCGTTCACATCTCCGCGGAGCTCTCCAGGGAATTGTTCTGCCTTGATCGAAAGTACAAGGTTGTTGTCGAATAGCGATTCCCGAATCGCTCCGGGGAGATTATTAACTGCAGAAGCGACTTCTCTGAACGCAGCTGCCTGGTTTTCAAGACCGTTTGCCGAGAATGTTGTCGCAAGCTCCTCACAACGGTCTCCAAACTCCGTTACTGACTGGACCAACGTCTCAGATGTACGTTCAATCTTTTCGATTTCATCAACCGAATCGGGCTCATACTCTCCCTCAAGGAGATTTACGAGCTTATCGACCTCTCGGTCGAACTCCTCTAGGTCACCCTCTAATTCGTAGTAGGTAGTAACAAGGCCATCCACCTCCGGAAGTTGTCCTTCATCGAACGTCGTCTGAATCGTCTCGATAGTCCCCTCCAGATTGTCGAGTAATTGGTGGAGAGATGTTGAAATTTCTGAATACTCTTCCGCAATCGACGCAAGATTCGTCTCTACCCCGGACATGTGTTTTAAAGAACCTTTACAAGTAAAATACCTTACGGGGAAGTGTTTGGTGATTTGGCGGAGCCACGGCTACTATTCGTACACTCTCTTCAACAACATCTGGTTTACATCCACGTCGACAGATTCCATCATCCCGTTTGAATCTGTGGTCACACAATTCCGGCTGACTAGGAGTTCTACGGCCGAATCAATCCGGTTCGTGATATTCTCCCCCTGACGCTGGTAGCCGATCAACCGTGCGATTTCGAGGATAAGATCCGCTCTGGCCATGCGCCCACCTGCCTTGAGAATCAGGTGTGCAGCTTTTGCTAACTCTTCGAGTGGTATCTCCTCAATCGAGCGTTCAGCTTGGTTAGTATTTGTCCGGATTGGTAGAGTCTCAGGGCGGTCTCCCGGCCAAAGAAATCCATTCTGTAGCTTGATCTTCCCCTGTGAGTGTAACTTACGTGTCGTGGTATCTAGTGATTCTCGAATGTTCTTCCCAAGGCGTGAGATGTGCCAGCGGGAGATCGTCGCACGGAACGCCCGTTCTTTCGATACTGGCCCGTACCGTTTTGCAATGCTCGTCAGCACTCCCTGAATCTGGCTTTCCCAGACATCGTCGAACGACTGGTCACCTTGCTGTCGAACGGTAATAGGTTCCCAGTCGGAGAGATGGCGTTGGATACCATCTCGCTCTTGTTCAGGGATAGCAACCACCTCGGTTTCTTGAACTTCGACATCAACCTTGGAGAAGCCTCCGTCAGTCGAAGGAGACTCATCAATGAGTTGTTCCACCTTCGATGCGATTTTTTCGAGTTCTCCTCCCTTGTTCGAAGCCCAGTCTGGCGACCAAATCCGGTGAATTGTCCAGCCGAGATTTTCAAGGACCATCTGTCGGGTACGGTCCCGATCTCGTGCTGTTTTCGAGGAGTGGTATGCGGCTCCGTCGCATTCGATGCCGAGGATGAATTTCCCTGGCTGTTTCGGATGCTTGATCGCCAAGTCGATGCTGTACCCGGAGCTGTCGACTTGTGAGACTACGTCGTGCCCTTCAGCTTCGAGGGCGTCGTAGACTGCTTCCTCGAATTGGGAGTCGAAATCAAGCGTATCGGTAACCTGGTCGTTGCGGGCTAGAGCCTGTTCGCCTTTCCGGGCGTATTCGAGGTAGTTCTTGAAGTGTTGTGCGCCGGTGCTGTTGGATCCGGAGAGGTCGATATCACCGGGGAGCATCGAGCACACGACGGTGACTTGTTCCCTCGCTCGGGTCACCGCGACGTTGAGTCGGCGTTCACCGCCGCTTTTGTTGATTGGGCCAAAGTTCGTTGAGATCGTACCGTCCTGTGCGGGGCCGTACCCGATACTGAAGATCATCCGGTCGCGTTCGTCGCCCTGCACCATTTCGAGGTTCTTGATGAAGAACTCATCGAGCACGTCGTCTTGACTGACGAATGCGTCCAGTACGGGGTTCTCTTCGCGCCGTTCGGCGAGGGTGTCACGGATCGCTTGTTCTTGTGCGCTACTGAAGGCGACGACACCGAGGCTTTTGTCGCTGCGTTCTTCTGCGTGGTCTTCGATCAGGTCGATAACGCGCTGGGCTTCGATTTCGTTTTGCCGTGAGCCGCCGCGGTCGTAGACGCCGTCTTCGACGTATTCGAAGGCGACGCCGGTTTCGACATCAGGGTTGTTCTCTGGGAACGTCCGGAGACTGTTGTTGTAGTAGTGGTGATTCGAGAATTGAATGAGTTCGTCCGTACGACTGCGGTAGTGCCAGCGGAGGTTTTTCTCGGGGAGCACCGACGCTGTCTCCTCAAGGATGCTGTCGAGGTCTTCTCTGACATCTTCCGTGGTTTCGACATCAGACTGGAAGAAGGAGGTTGGTGGGAGTTGTTTCGTGTCGCCGGCGATGATCGCTTGGTCAGCTCGAATGAGGCTACTCACGGCATCTTGCGGCATGATCTGTGATGCCTCGTCGAACACGACGGCATCGAACTGGATTGAGTCGGCTTTGAGGTACTGGGCGACCGACAGTGGACTCATCATGAAACACGGCGTCAGTTGCGTGATGAACGAGCCTGCTTCGTCGAACAGTTCACGGAGTGGCTTGTGTCTGCGTTGTTTCTCTGCTTCTCGACGGACAAGCACCTGTTCGGAACTGGATGCGTGTTCCAGATTCAACGATGGGCGGCGCTTGGTGACTTCGTGTTGGATCTGTACTTTGGCGAGTTCCTGCTGTTCCTGATCCAACCGGCGGAAGTCCTCGACGTACCGTTCCATTGCGTCAGCGTTGAACGAACCTAGCTCTGTTTCCTGGTAGACGCTGTTGAGCCATTTCGTGTAGAACCGTTTCTCGAAGGCAGCCACGAGGTGCTCGTGACTGTAGTCACCGTGGAGGAACCGCTCGATGTAGTCCGCACAGATCGTGTCACGGACAGTATCGAGTTGGGATTCGAATTGGACGCGGCGCTGCAAGGCCGGGACTTCCTTGCGGAGGTCTTGCAGGCCCTCAAATAAGTCGGAGAACGGGGCCTGTCGGAACGACGTGCTGTTGACGCGCATCTGGTCGACAGCCATCGCGTTGTGGAAGAATTCGGCTGCGTCGTCGTACTCCGAGAGCGCGTCTTCCAGCCGGTCTACCAGCTGGTCGACGGGTGGGAGTGTGCCGTCGATAAGCGCCGCGGTGATCGGATCCGTGTACGTGGCGTCGGAGTCGTCGAGATCGGCGACCCACTCTTGTGCTTGCGTCAGGGTGTCCCAGTCTGTGTCGCCGCCCTGGTACAACGGTCCGAGGCGCTGAATGACGCCGCGGAAGTCATCTCTCCGATCCTCGATGCGTTGTATTTCGGCGAGTCTGCGTGTGTCTTCGAGTAACTGGTCGTGACCCGGATCGTAGTCATCTCGTGCGTGATTCGTTATTTTTCGTTTGAGAGACCGGTAACTCGGCTTGAGCACCTTCAACATCCCGTAGGTGGCGAGTTCATTGTTGAGATCTGCGCCGTTCGCGGAGAAGAAGCTCCGCTCATAGTGTTTCGAGAGGTCGTCGATGAGCGAGTCTCGCTCCTGTTCGAGCTCTGCGAGTTCGTCGAACCGGCTGCCTTCCTGTCCGAACGAGCCGTCGAAGAACGCCTCTTGCCACGCGATATCCGGCCGGTTCGAGACGTGCTGTAACAGTTGCCTGACTTCGCGGAGCTCCGCGAGCGATGTTGCGTGGATGCCTAGTTCGGTTTCGATGTCGTCTGCAACTGTTTGGAGTGTCTCGATGGCTTCGAGCTGCTGGTCGAGTGAGTCGCGCATCGAGTCGCCGGTGTCGACGCCCCACTGGCGGAGCGTCGTGTGTCGCCACGGACTCGTTTCGTACGTGTCGAGTACGTCGTCGAAGCGTGCCAGTGTTTCCAGTTCGTCAACGGCGGTTTCCAACGTATCCTGTCCGACCGCAAGTGGGTCTGTGATGTCGATGTCGATCCGTGGTGCATCCGCGTGGGTGCTCACGATCCCAAATGCTTGGTATGCTGTCAAGTCCCGCCCTGTCGGGGAGAAGAACAGGTGCTGGCCGTACTGGTTGATGGTGTTGCGCCGCTCGCGGAGTTTCTGCAGTCGTTTGGGGCGGTCGGCTGCGGACTTGATCTGTGGGGCTTTCAGTTCGGTTTCGAGGCTTCCGAGAACGTCCGTGTTGGTGGCCTTCTCGCCGTGGACTTCGAGACAGAACCGTCCGAGCCCAACGTCATCGAGCCGGTTTTTAACCACGTCGAGTGCTGCCTGCTTTTCGCTCACGAACAGGACGCGCTCACCGGCAGCGAGTTTCTCCGCGATGATGTTCGCAATCGTCTGGCTTTTCCCTGTTCCGGGTGGGCCTTGGAGCACGAAGCTTTTCCCGCGTTTTGCTGCCTCGATGGCCTCTTGTTGACTAGAGTCGGCATCGAGAACCTGGTAGGTGTCGATGGGATCGACGACATCGTCGAGCTCGGACGCTGTCGGCGTTGTAATGTCGCCTTCGGTAGCCTGTATCGGCTCCATATTGCCGTTGAGCGCTTGAATGATCGGGTTGTCCTTGATCGCGGATCTGTTCCGTTCCAGGTCGGTGTAGAGGCTGAATTTGGTGAAGTCGAAGATTCCCAGAACTACGTCCGGTTGGATCGTCCACCGGTCGAAGCCACGCAGCGTCTCGTACACTGTCTCGAAGGCAGCGTCGATGTTTGTCAGCGAGAGGGCGGTGTCTGCTGGGAGGCTGATGTCCCGCTCGGCAGCGAGTTTCTTACGCAGCGCGGGATTCAACCGGAGGCCGTCTGCTTTTGGTTTGAGAACGTAATCGTGTTTCTCGCCATCCTGAACTGTTTTCTCTTCCAGCTCGACGGGAGCGAGGAACAGTGGGGAGCGATTGGCCTCGTCGCTGTAGTCGACACTGTACCAACGCAGCATCCCAAGTGACAGGTACAGCGAATCAACACCGCGCTCTCGGAGGTATTGCTTGTTTTTGAGTTCGATCTGGGACAGCGAGTTTGCTGCGTCATCTGGTGACCGAGTCGGCAGGAGTTCGTTCGGCGCGAGCTCCGGATCATCTTCCGTCTCGTCTGTCGGTTGTTTACGAAGGGAGAGTTCTTCGTTGTCGTCAAGTTCGGCAGCGATGGTGGTCGGGTTCGCCTCTTCGAATGGGAGGGACTTACTCTTCGTCGGCTTGAACGAGACGAGCTTGTTCCGCCGGGTGAGATCGAGTAACTGGGACTTCCACTCGTCGATCTTGCTATCTAGTTCGTCCCCGTTCGCAGTAGACTCGTTACTGACTGACTCCTCTGCTTCGAACTCTGTTATCGACTCGGCGTCTCGATCCCAAAAGAATGTTTGTTCTACTGTCCCGTCACCGATTTCAGTATTGGACGCTGCGTCGTCGTCCTGCTCGTCTTGATCTGAAGTGGATACGTCGGGGTCAGGAGATACGGACGTTTCAGACGAAGTGTCGTCCTCGCTGGCGGTGGACGGTGATTGTACGCTGGACTCCTCTCCGGTAGGATCGGGTTCTGGAGGGAACTCTTGGAGAAGCGCCGAAGCCTCGTCGAACTCGTCCTCTGAAGAGACGACAAGTGGAACCGGAACACCGGAGTCCGGTGCGACTGGGAGGAAGACGTGTTCGTCGGGGTCGATGACTTGCTGCTCGATGAGCACCGCGGCATCGTCGCCGGTCAGTTGCTCAGCTTGGACAGCCTGGTACTGCGTTACCGTGTCGCCGTTACCGAACGCGTTGCGGTACGCCGACATCGTGTGAGGGTTGCGAGATCCTTGCTGCTCGCCGTAATTCGGGCTGTCGCCGGGCGGACCACTGCCGAACACGATGTCGTTGACCTCGGATTGCCACTGATTCATCGGATGGTCGCCACCGACGCGATACGCGGTCTGGTCGGACTCAATCAGGCGTTCGAGAAGCGATGCAAAGGTCCGGAAGAGTTCGTAGTATTCGGCGAGTTCGTTCGGCTCAACCGAGGAAATGTCCGCTTGGTCGGTCGTTGCATCCTCGTGTTCGTCCAGCTGGTCGACACCTGCCGCTCGCCGCGCTTCACCAATCGAGCTAAAGTAGTTGTACACGACGGTTGCGCTGAACGGTGCGTACTCGTTGATGTCATTTACTGACGGGGATTTGTTGAGGGTTGATGCGACTTCACGAAGACCAGAGAGGACATCGTCACGAGTGTACTTTCGCTGCTTGGATCCTTGTGGATCGTACCCTGATTCTCGAACTGCATCGGACCACGAACCGAAGGCAGCCTCGAACTGGCTAACGGGATACGCACCTTTGTTCGCCATCTCTATTTTCGTAGGAACGTCATCGAGAGTGGTCTGCAGACGTCGAATTTCATCGAGAAGTTCACTCTCGGTGGGGTCCTCTTGCTTTGAAGCAGGTGTTGTGTCTGGTTCGCTCTCCGACTTCGAGTGTGCGGTTTCCTTACCAGATTGTGTGTCACCCTCCGAGTCGTCTGTTTCGAGCGTCAGCTTGACTACTCCGCTCCGGAGTTCAATTGTTTCCTCAATCTGTGAGCGGTTGCGCTGTCCCAGTTCAATGATGGATTTGAGACTTGGCTCCGCTACGCTTGTTCCGTTGTGGTCGTTGATAATATCAGCTATCGCCGATTGCGTTTTTTCGAGTGAATCCTGTATCTTGTCTGTTAACGTATCAACACCAGATTGGTCAGATTCAATCGATAATTTACCATCGTGATACGCATTGAGGAGTTGTTCAATTCGCTCAAATCCATTGGCTGCTGCTTCTAGGGATTGTTCTTTTGCTTGATTGGGAGCACCAACTGTCTCAAAGTAATCTTCCAGCGTTCCATCATCGCTTTTGTCAATTCCACTATTCCGATCCGGTGCGTCACCATTGACCAGGGCTTCGGCTTTGTCACTTGCCCAGATGAGACTGTCACCGTCACGGAAGTGATAGTCTGCGAGTTCAGACTGTAGGTACTTGTGAACGGTACTTCCGGACGAGAGGCTCCATTGGTTCTGTAACGTCGCGTTCTTCGTTGGTTGGAGGCGGACGAGATCTTCGATGCGATTCTGCTTTGTCGCCGATAACGTCTCCTCTTCGCCTTGCACTGAACCCGTCTCTACTTCCTCGGTTTCGATCCCGTCATCAGTAGTAGTATCCGTAGCTCCTTCTGGGTCTACCGCGTTCGTGTCCTCCTCAATCTCTTCGCTGTGTTCCCACGCGTACTCCTCCCACTCACCTAGGATAGTGTCGAGATCTCCAGCGTTGGCCTGAACAGCATCGTGGAGCGCCATGAGATCGGCTCGGTTGATGGTTTCTTGATCCCAGTCGTACTCGCCGTCAGTATCGAGTGAATCGATGAACTCCCTGCCTTCACCGAGTAGAGTCTCAAGAACACCGCCGTCCATCGATGTTGAGGTTGCAAAACCGGGGAGTTTGTTGAACCGCCGGCCAAGGGAACAGAATCCCGCCGCCTGCTCTATAAGTTGCTTGCCGTCTTCGCGTGGAATGGCCGCAGCCTCGGTTGGGGAGACGCCGACGACATTGTAGAACATCGCGTGTTTCGGGGTGTCTGCCGGGTTCCGTAGCACACGCCCGATGCGCTGGACGAGTTCTTGGTTAACTCCGCCAGTGGCCATGTTGATCGCCACTGAAGCGTGCTGCATATCGACGCCTTCACCGAGCAGGTCACCTGTCCCAAGGAGGATTCCGGCGCTCTCCGGCTCATCAAAGTTATCGATGGTTTCTCGCTGTTTCTCGCGGCTCTGGGAGCCCGAGACCAGGTACACGGCCGACGGATTTGTGACTACGTCGTTGAGGCGGGACTCCAGTTCTTCGACTTGTGCGTTGCTGTCTGCGAGAACGACGACTTTCTCCGTCGTGTGGTGTTCGATGACGAGATCTACAACGGCGTCCAGCACCGGTGAGAGGTTCCACTGCTTTGTTCGCCGCGAGAACAGCCGAGTGACTAGATCCCTGAAGTCCTCGTCCTGTTGTTTGAGCGTGTTCCCTTCCTTCGTGTGGGAGAACCGACGGACGTCTTCGTACGTCTTGAGTCTGCGGTCTGTATCGACCGATAGTTCACCTCGTGTGAGGCGCTTCCGGAACTCACGGAATGACTTTTCAGCACGCCTAGCGGTTTTCTCCAAATCGTCACCGACAACGTCGTAGGGTGCGTAGTGGACTTCCCAGTCGAACGACGGAATAACGCCGTCCGACCTTGCGTCAGTGATGGTGTAGCGTTTGACTTGCGGACCGATACTGTTCGTGAGGCGTTCCTTGATTCGGGCGCTGTCGCTTCCAGCGTCGTCGACGGACCCAGACATTGCAAGGACGTCACCGTCGAACTCGTCGAGGAGTGACCCCCACTCGCTACCGGTTGCGTAGTGGTGTGCTTCGTCAAGGAGAACCAGGTCGTATTCAACACGGTCTTCGTTGACGAGTGACTGCGGCGTTCGGAAGTGGATCGTTCCCCATTCGAGTGTGATGTCGTCGCTGCCTGTCGTTCGCTCTTGGGGGATATTGAGGTGGTTTTCGAACTCTCGTCGCCACTGTTCGAGAATCAAGTCGCTGTGAGCGACGATGAGCACGTCGTCGCTGTCGCTTGAGTCTGAGTCGGTGACTAACCCGCCGATAGCCTGGTCATCCGGGTGGAGCTCGCCGTACTGGAGTGCGATTGCGCTGAGTCCGAGAACGGTTTTCCCAGTGGCTGTGGCCATATCCACGTAGCCACGCTGGTCGTGCTCCCACCACTTTTCGAGCGCATCACGCTGATGCGCCCACAACGGCGTCATCATCTGCGGTTTATCCAGGAGTGAGAGGAGTCCCTGTGATGCGCTATTCCCGAATTCGGTCAACAGCAAATCGACGTTCGATGCGATAGCCTCGTTGTTGAACAGTTGTGTGGTGATGTCTGAGACAGTGGCACCGGACAGATCGAATGAGACGCTCAGATCCTCTCCGACATGCCGGGTGAGGATTTTTTCGATGACTGCCTCAGTAGCCTTTTCGACGTCGTCGATTCCGAGGTCAGTCGTCGAAATGTCGTAACTGAGTTCGTTGAGCTGGTACGCGAGAAGTCCGAGTTTCTCATCGCTGACTTTCTCTTCTAACACCGCTGGCAAGTCAGCGTACCGCCCGGCCGTTTTCTTCAATCCGCGACGGTAATAGGTTCCTAACTCCCGGCCAAAGTCATCTTTCGAGAGAGCGAGATCGCTGATCTGGATACCTGCTCGAAGATCCTTTGCTGTCTCGTCGATATATGGAGACCACTCTGTTTTCGGCCGTTTTAGAAGAAATTCATCGTGATAACTTTCGCCCGTGGACGGGATTCCAATCGCCCGGTCGTCCACAAGATCGTCAATATTCCGTCCCATAGTATACCCCGAGAGGAGTCGGTTCTGGTATGCTAAGTCCTACCGGGTAATGTAGGTTATGCTGACAGCAGTAAACACATCCTAACTCACCTCTTTTTGCTACGTGGCAAACTCAGATCTGGATAGGAGATCCTATCGATACCCAAGTGCTGATAACCATCACTGCCGTCTCATCTGATAATGCAGCGCTTCTCCAAGGGAGATCGCGTCCGGATCGATATCCCTGATGAGACAGATCCCGACCATCAGGTGTATCACGGAGAACACGGACAGATAGTTGCCGTGTTGAGTGATAATGCGGATTCGGTCACCGCTGACGAGCGGGATGCTCAGCTTTACCGGGTCGCGTTCGATTCAGGTGAGACAGCTGATTTTCGATGGCGTGACTTGCGACCACCAATCGACGACTCCTCACAAGCATAATCCCCGTCAGTTCTTGACCAGTTTCAGGACAGATCTACTGGAGAAGCCTGTTGGACGTGGCGCATGTCCTGCCGTGGAGCGACTACCCGGAACACAGGGCTGATCTCTCGAACGTGCTGGCACTCAGTAA
>ENA-ORCS01001053-ORCS01001053.1-marine-metagenome-genome-assembly--contig:-NODE-1053-length-13593-cov-3.444954_pt1 | contig 13593 bp, 12 predicted proteins | sample MGYA00237781_ERZ508513 | MGnify/ENA primary metagenome ERZ508513 (study PRJEB26184, sample SAMN06268793) | marine metagenome | isolation source: Eden Landing Ponds, San Francisco, CA, USA | place...
ACATCCCCTTCCAGTTCGTCCTGGGCGGGGTCCAGGGGGCGGCGATGGGCACAGACTCGGCAGCCGGGGCTGCGGCGATCACGAGTTTCGTCTCCGGTTTCGGTGCGTTGCTGAACCTCGTCGGCGTCGCCATCTTCTCGCCGATAGGATACGTCATCGGCGGAGCAATAGGCTCGTTTTTCAACGGGTGAACAGAGAATTCACCACGCCACAGAGCCGTCGCCGTCGGGCACCGAGCGCGGCGATCGAGTCAGTTTCTCTAACTGCCCAAGTATTATATAGGTCCCAATTCATGGAATAACTGTCGCTATGACGGTATATACCAACGCGGTGGACGGTCGACAGGGCGAATCGAGTAGCGAGGTGGAAGCATGAGTGCAGGCAACGAGGAGGTCAGCGAGATCCTCGCTGCGGTCCTCTCCTTTCTGATCGTCGGACTGGGACACGTCGTCATCAACGGCCAGACCAAGCGGGGGGCGATCTGGTTTCTCGGTGCGATCGCGATCGGCCTGGTTCTCGGTATCATCGCGGTGATCACACTCGGACTGGGACTGATCCTGTTCATCTTCCTGCCGTTGATCCCGATCGGTTCGGCGGTCGACGCCTACCTGCAGGCTCAGAAGATCAACTCCGGCGAGATCGTCGTCTGACGGTCGAATAGTCCGGCACACACGGTCTTTTGTTTCGACCCGTCCAAAGCGATACCCAACGAGACGCCCGCACCTGTTACAGCACTCCGCACTGTCCGCTCCACGGTAGTGTCGACTCGGGCTGTCCGCTCCGAAGATACGGATCTCGGTTTCGTCGCTGTGCCGGGTCGAACGATTCAGTTGCCGCGGACCTGGTCGACCTTGACCGTCACGTTGTCGACCATCTCGGAGCCGCGGTAGGCGTCGATCGCGGCGACGACGTGGATCGCGAGTTCGACGACGCTCAGCAGGAGTCCGATCCCCAACTGGACGATGAAGCCCAGCCCGAGCGTGATGACACTGAACAGCGTCCCGACGAGGAAGAACCCGACTCCCCAGGCGACGATCAGCCAGATCACCCAGACGACGAAGATTATCACGCCGCGGTCGGTGTCGCCGTTTATCATGTTCCCGATACCCGGGAGGATAAACGAGATGATCGCGGCCAGTAGCGAGTCCTCGCTCGCTCCGTTGTTCCGTTCGACCGTCGTCTCGACGGCCTGGTCGGTCTGACCCGTCTGAGTGGTTCCGACCGTCGGGTCGTTCCCGGACTCGACGGTCGCCTCGGCTTCGCCGCCGCCCGTCGTCGGCTGGTCGCTCGTCTCCTCTGGTTCCCAGCCGATATCGTCGCTCGACTCCTGGCCACCGGTATCGGTATCGGCCGCGTCCCGACTGCCGGTCCCGGACGGCACGCTCGGACCGTCGGTGGCCTCATCGTCCGCCGAGTCCGACGGGATCGACGGGCCGCTGTCCGCTCCGCCGTCGTCAGCACCCGACGGCACTGACGGCCCAGTGTCTGCCGAAGTGTCGTCTACCGAAGCGTCGTCAACTGAAGCGTCGGCACCCGAACCGGACGGCACCGACGGGCCGTCGTCAGTCGTCTCTTCGACGGCGCCGGCTGCGGCTCCAGCGTCCAGTTGGTCTTTGACGCGCCCGGCGAGGTCCGACCCGAGGACGTCAGCCAGTTCCTCCTGACTCGCCCCGCGCACGTCCGCGAGGGTCTCGAAGCCGGCGTCGCGCAGTTTGTCCGCCCGAGCAGGCCCGATACCGTCGAGGTCTGTCAACTCCCCGGGTGTCCGACCGCCGTCGGTCCGGCGGGGTTCGTCGTCCGCTCCGCTCCCGCTGTCTCCTGACATACTCCATAGAGGATCGGGAACTGTCATGAAACTGTTGGTGGTTCAGCCACCTGCAGGTCGTCCGACGCCGGGGAGAGCCGGCGTGTTTTTGTCCGGTGACGAGCAATCAGCCCGTGTGACCGCCGACGCCGAGTTCAGTTTCGAACTGCGCGTCTGCCAGTGGGCCGAACGACACTGGCCCCCAGACGACGCACGCAACCCCGAAAGCGCCGTGGAGAGCGAGAGCGAAACCGGTCCCACACACATCGTCGCCCGCCAGATCGGCACCGGTCGCCGCCGCTGGGACACGGTCGTCGTCGAGTGTGACCCGGTCGCGCTCGAACGCCGGGCCGAATTCGGCGTCGCGGAACTCGATTCGGACCTGTTGCACGTCGTCCGCAACGCTCCTCCCGAGTGGGCATGGTACCGGGACGCGCTCCCGGATCCTGGCTACCCCTGGCAGTACGTCCGCGAGGCGGTCCACCGTGCGGCCGACCGGGGCGTCGTCGAGCGCCGCAAACGGGGCAACCGTATCGAACTCCGCCGGAAGTGGCGATATCCCGACTGGGTCCGACGGATCGTCGCCATCGAGAACAAGCCCGACCTCGACGCGAGCGCCGCCCGACAGCTCCAGCCACAGGTCGAACACGACGTCGCGATGGCCCTGGCCGACGAGGTATGGGTCGCGACTGCGGCCACCGACGACGCCGTCGAACCCGCACTCCTCGAAGACCTCCCGGTCGAAGCGGGTATCCTGACCGTCGGCGATTCGGGCGCGTCGGTCGCCTGGCACCCGACGACGCTGTCCGTCGACGATCCCGGGACGCGCATCACCGACCGACCGGACGGGGGCGAGCGCGACGCTTCGGCGGCCCGCTTCGAGTACGCCGACGCCGAGTGGAAACGCGAGAAACGCCTCGAACTCGCCGAGCGGGCCTACGGTCGTGGCTGGCGCTCGTACGCCGATACGATGCGGCCGGACTGTCGTCACTTCGAACTCGCCGCCGAAGCGACGGGGTTCTATCCCTACTGTGTGGCCAAAGACTGCTCCCAGACAGCCGGCGAGTGTTCGGGGTCCTGTCCGGAGTTCGAACCGGAGCCGCCGGTCTGGCGGACGCGGGGACCGCCCATCGAAGGTGGTCCCGGCGCCGCGGTCAAGCGACTGTTAGAACGTCAGCGCGAGCGCCACCGGCCCGGGATCTGACACTGCAGACACCGGCCCGGGATCTGCCATCTCAGGGGGGAAGCGCTTCGGTCAGGGCTCGGCTTCGATGGTCTCGACGTTCACCTGGTCGCGGGGGACGGCGAGTCGGTAGGTCGGGACGGTCTTCTGGACGCGCTCGACGACGCCTTTCTCCGCCAGCGACCGCAGCGCGGACCGCACCCCGTCCACCTCGGGGTCGTCGCCGGTCTCTCGCAGCGCGTGGAGCGTCGCGACGACGCTGTTTGGCTCGTCGTCCGCGCCGGGTAACACCGAGATGACGCGCTTTTGAAACGCCGTGACTGTCACGCTCGTCTCCCCGGCGTCTTCCCCGCCGACGAGCGAGATGGCCTCGGGTGTGGCGCGGATGAGGCTGTCCTCGTCGCGGTAGTAGTAGTCTTTCAGCTCGGATTCGAGGTACTGGTGGACGTCGCTACCGCTCTCCAATCCCCACTTGGACTGTAACTCCCCGTTCTTGGTCGGTTGCAACGCGACGACGTCCGCGAGTCGCTCGCGGGCCTCTGCCGAGAGGGTCACGTTTCACGGTAGGACCACCGCAGTATAAGCGCGTTCTGGACTCGACTCGACGGTGGTCGCGAAACGGGTGCCCGGCGAGTCCGCTGTCGGATAGCGGTTCTAGCTGCGGGCAGTCAACGACATCCTGGCCGCCACTCGTGTCTCTGGGGGTGAAAGACGTTCTGACCGTCACTCGTGTCGCTGTCCGACCGACGGGTCGGTCTCGCGGTCGGCGATGGCACGTTCGATAGCCTGTTCGAGCGCACGGAAGTGCATCTCCTCGATGGCGCCCTGGGGGGTGTACCAGCAGAACTCGTCGCGCTCGTCGCTCAGGTCGACGTTGCGACTGCGTGCCTCCACGCGGTACAGCACCGCGTAGACAGGTGAATTGCCGCTTCCCCAGATGTCGGTGACCGTCTTGACCGGTCGCTTGACTGTCGTCTGGATCCCGACGTCGTCGTAGAGGCAGCGCCGCAGCGCCGGCTCGGGGTCGGTGTCGGTCTCGATACGCCCCCCCGGGAAGGTCCACGGTCGCAACCCGCTCGTGACGAGGAGGATGTCACCGTCGGGGCCGAAGACGATCCCCCGCTGTGTGACGTTCCCCTCGAAGTACTCCTCGCCCATCGTATCGGTGATTCGTTCGGACACCCTTGAACGTTTACCTCCCGTGGGTCGACTCTCGTCTCGGACCGGCCGCCCCGTGGGTCGACCGCTATCTCCCGCCGCCGAATCAGCTGTACTGGAGGTTGACTTCGATGATGTTCGCGGTGCTGAGCACCTCCGAGGGGATGGTCTCCTCGAAGCGTTCGCCGTTCATCCGGCTCTTCGGGCCGGAGACGCTGACGGCGCCGACGACGCCGTCTGCCGTGGAGATGGGCGCGGCGATACAGCGGACCCCCTCGACACGTTCCTCGTTGTCGATCGCATAGCCTCGTTCGCGGATCTCCTCGAACTGCGCTTCGAGTTCGTCGCGGTCGGTGACGGTTTTCTCGGTCACCGGGTCGAGCCCGTGTTCCGCGATGATCGCGTCCCGTCGCTCCACGTCGTATTCGGCGAGGATCGCCTTCCCCATCGCCGTCGTGTGCAGGTCGACGACCATCCCCTCGTAGGTGTCTAGCTGGACCGACTGGGTGCCCTTGAGTTTGTAGAGGAAGATCCCCCGTCCGTCCTCCTCGGTCATCAGGTTCGCGTGCTCGCCGGTATCGGTGGCCAGCTGCCGGAGTTCCGACTCGGCGACCTGGAAGAGTTTCTTCCGGGAGCGGGCGTAGCCTCCCAGATTGAGGAACTTGATACCGACTCTGAAGGTACGCCCGTCCGTGACGAGATACCCCGCGTCGGTGAGCGTCTTCAGGTGGTCGTGGACCGTGCTCTTTGGCTTCTGGAAGTGTTCGGCGATCTCCGGGAGGGTCGCACCCCCCAGTTCGTGGACGGTCTCGACGACGTCGAGGCTCGTCGCCGTCGACTTGATCGGTGGGTCCTCGTCCGCGTGCATACTCCCCGTCTAGTGCCGAACGGTAATCAATCGTCCGGAATAACCGGACGCTATTCGTCAGTGGTCGTCGTGTGTCGGCGGCGTCCGTGACCGGCGTTCGCTCGGGGAGCTGGCGCCGGGTAGCCCGTGACGGGTAGCCGGTGCCGGGTAGCTGGCCAGCCCTTCGGTCGGATCGTCTTCGATTGCCACAGTCTGGAGGACTTATGTCGTGATCGGCACAATCGTAGCGTATGACGGCACGTGCGTCCGGACAGCGGCAGTTCACCTTCGACTACCGGCCGGGCGAGTTGCGGTGTGGCCGTGGTTGCGTCGCGGACCTGGACGAGGCGCTCGCCGACCGCGGACTCGACAGCGCGCTCGTGGTGACGGGCCACAACGTCGGCGCGAACCGGGACGTGATGGCCCCCGTCGAGGCGGGTCTCGGCGACCGACTCACCGGCGTCTTCGACGAGACGACGCCGGAGAAGTATCTCGCGACGGGGCTGGCGGCGGCCCGCCGCGTCCGAGAAGACCGGATCGACGCGATGGTCGCCGTCGGGAGCGGCAGTAGCCTCGACGTCGCCAAGGTCGCGAGCGCGCTCGGGAGCAACGACGACCTCGACGAGGCGGCCCGCGAGACCCTCGACACGGGGTCGGTCCCGGTCGCCGACGACGCCAGTCCGACGCCCGTCGTGGCGGTGCCGACGACACTCGCCGGTGCGGACCTCTCGGTGGTCGGGGGCGTCGGGCTCACGCTGGACCCGGAGGACACGCCGGAGGAGGCGGTTCCGGGTGGTGGTGTCAGCGACGGCCGATTGATGCCCGCGGCGCTGTTTTACGACCTGGCGCTGTTCGAGACCACGCCCAAGAGCGTGCTCTGTGCGTCGGCGATGAACGGCTTCGACAAGGCCGTCGAGTGCCTGTACTCGCCCTACGCGACGCCCGTGACCGACGGAACGGCCACGCGTGCGCTCTCGCTCATGCAGTCGGGTTTCGAGACGCTCCCCGAGGCGGAGATGGACGAGGACCCGCTCTACGAGTCGGTCGCGGGCGTCGTCCTCGCACAGTACGGGGTCTCGACGCCCGCCGCGTACCGCCTGTCGGTGATCCACGCCTTCGGCCACGGCTTCAGCGACTACGGTATCCACCAGGGCACCGCCCACGGCATCCTCGCGCCCCACGTCCTCGGCTATCTGTTCGAGGAGGTCGACGGCCGCCGGGACCTCCTCGCCGAGGGTCTGGGCGTGTCCGACGACGACGCCACCGACGAGGAACTCGCCGAGCGGGTCGTCGACGCCGTCGCGGGGGTCCGCGACGACCTCGGATTGCCTTCGCGACTCCGTGCGGTCGACGGCCTCTCTCGGGAGGACTTTTCGAGTATCGCCGAGGTGGTCGTCGACGATAGTATCCTCGACGACGCGCCCGAGGGTATCGACCCCGACACAGACGACGTGCTGGCTGTGCTGGACGACGCGTGGTAAGTATCGACCGCGACGAAGATGTTCGCGTTCCCGGGGCGGCCCAGAGCGCGGTTGTGTTCTCGATCGATGTGGATGTTCAGTATGTGTGCGAACCCGTCAGTGGTGGGTGAGACGACCCGTCTTGATGAAGATAGCAACATAACCATGTAACTTTGCAGTTGCCCGACTCAATTCGGCGTCTCACAGGTTTAGACTGAATCAAAAACTCCGTTATATCTGACTAATGAGCGCTCTTATTGGGGAGTAGCAGTATCGTCTCTCCATGTCCGAGTCCCGCCAGGCGTTTCTCAACGTTTCCTGGGCGAACGTGGTGTTGAACGCCCTGAAAATCGGTGTCGAGGGAGCACTCGGCCTGTTCACTGGAAGCCTGGCACTCACGGCTGACGCGGCACACTCCGTCGCCGACCTGCTGGCGAGCGGTGTCGTCCTGATTTGGGGGCGTTCCGTCTACGAAGATGCCGATGACTCACACCCGCACGGCCACAACCGATTCGAACCGCTCTCCGCGCTCTTCGTCGGCAGTGTTCTCGTCTTGCTTGGGTTCAAACTTCTGTCTGACGCGGCTCACTCGGTTCTTACCGGCGTCACTGCCGAGTACAGCATGTGGCTCGTCATCGGTCTCCTGTTCGCACTCGGGGACATGTACGTGTGTTACTGGTACACGCAGTCCGTGAATCAGCAACTCCAATTACCGAGTCTCCGCGCACTGGCTGCGGACAGCCTCAACGATCTCTACACGACCGGTGCAGCCCTCGTCGGTGTGCTTGGCATGGCAGTCGGCTATCCGATCTTCGACCCGATTGCCGGCGGCGTCGTCAGCCTGCTCGTCATCCACCAGGGTGTGGATATTTCGCGGGAGAACATGCAGTATCTCGCGGACAGCGCACCACCCGAGTCGGAACAGGCCGAAATCAAGCAACGAATCCGCGATCATCCCGCTGTCCACGGCATCCACGATTTCGTGGCGTACTATTCCGGGCACGTGATCGAAGTCGAGTTTCACGCCGAAGTAGAGCAGGACATGACGGTGGTCGAAGCCCACGATCTCGAATCAGAACTCCGCCAGCGCGTCCGTGAAATCGACCCAGTTTCGGACGTCCACGTCCATCTCGATCCGGCGGGACTCGGAGAATGGAAGGGTACTGACGAGTCGGCTAACCCCCGCATGAACCCCGACCGATAGTACACACTACGGATCCTATACTGACCAGTAACTCACTGGTCGCCGGTGAATTGATGACCGACACAGTGGTACACGAGTCATGGTCGGACACACGACGTACGACTACGCGGACGAGACAGCGGTCGTGACCGGCTCGACCAAGGGGATCGGTCGCGGCATCGCCGAGGGACTGGCCGAGGCCGGCGCGAACGTCGTCGTCAACGCCCGGACAGCCGCCGACGTCGACCGCGTCGCCGACGAACTCGCCGATATCGGTGCGGGCGAGGCCATCGGCGTCCCCGCGGACATGGCCGACCCCGACGACGTCGAGTACCTGGTCGAGCGAGCCATCGAGGAGTTCGGGGAGATCGATCTGCTGGTCAACAACGCTGCCGTCTGGCCCCGCGAGGCGTCACTCGTCGAGGCCTCGCTGGAAGACTGGGAGCACACGATGGGCGTCAACGCCCGCGCCCAGTTCTACGCGGCGAAACTCGTCGCGACCCACATGATAGAGGAGGGCATCGAGGGTAACATCATCAACCACACCAGCCAGACCGCGGACCGCCGGAGCGGCCCACGGGGTCTCTACGGCATCTCGAAGACCACGGTGACGGGGCTCACGTGGCGACTCGCGGTCGAACTCGCGGAACACGGTATCCGGGTCAACGCCGTCTCGACGGACCTCACCGAGACCTACCAGGTCCGGAAAGAAGCCGAGATGGCGGCCGCCGAAGAGCCCGACAGGACCGCCGAGGAGTTCCTGGCCGAATGGGGGGCCGAGCGTCCGATCGGCCGGCTCGGTCAACCGGAAGACCTCGCCGACGCCGTCATGTACCTCGCCAGCGACCGCGCGAGCTACGTCGTCGGCACGGTCCTCCGGGTCAGCGGCGGTGGGAACCTCCAGTGAGCAGTTAGACCGCCCCTCGCTCGTCCACGAGTTCGATCTCGACCCGATCTTCCGGGAGTTCTACGAGTGGGCCGACTGCCACTGGCCCGCAGCCGACGACGCGTTCGAAAACCGCTTAGAGCGAGCGAAACGACTTGTCTGTCGGTCCCGGCAACGCGAGCTGTATGCCAGTTCGGCAAAACCGACGCGTATGCCAGTTCGGGCAGAGCGAGCCGTATGCCGGTTCCCCCAGCTATTTTCGCCGGTTTACCGAAGGCGGGATATGACCATCGAGCGGGTCGCTGTCACGGGCGGGAACGGTCGGATCGGGACGGCGATACTCGAAGCCTTTGGCGAACACGACTATCACACCGTAGACCTCGCTCGTGGGAAACGCCGCGAGGAGGTCGCAGACGAGTACCGGACGACGGACCTGCTCGACGCCGGTGAGGTGTACGGTGCCCTCGCGGCGAGTGACGCCGACGCGGTCGTCCACATGGGGACGATCCCCTCGCCCAGGAACCACGCCGGCCACACGACTTTCGAGAGCAACGCCATGTCCGCCTACAACGTCCTCGAAGCGGCGTCGGCGCTTGACCTCGACGCGGTCGTCCTCCCCTCCAGTATCAACGTCATGGGCGCGGACTTCCAGGAGGCCCAGACGGAGGTCAGCTACCTGCCCGTCGACGAGGACCACCCACTCACACCCCGGGACCCCTACGCACTGGGCAAGCGAACGACGGAAGTACTCGGCGCCGGATTCGCCCGTCGTCCCGACACGCCACAGGTCGCCTCGCTTCGGTATCCCTGGGTCGCGACGAGCGAGGAACTCCGGGCGGCCTACGCCGAGGGCGACCGGAGTCTCTCCGGCCTCCGCGAATCAGACTGGAACGGGCGCAGTACGCTCTTCTCGTATCTCCACGTCGAGGATGCCGCCGCGGTCGCACGCAGGGCCATCGAGGCCGACCTGGACGGCCACGAGGCGTTCTGGGCGGTCGCCGCCGACACGAACGCCACAGTCCCTTCCGGGCGACTCGCTACCGAGATCTTCCCGTCGGTGGAGGTTCGCGGGGAACTAGACGAGCACGAGTCGCTGATCAGCATCGCGAAGGCCCGTGACCTGCTCGACTGGGAACCCGAACGCTCCTGGCGGAACCTGTAGCCCCGACGAAACCTGTGGGTCTGCGTAGAAGTTCGTCCGCGAAAAGAGGGGCCGTGTCAGTCGGTCCGGGTCCAGCCCGGAAGGGGCGATGAACCGACGCTATTCCGAACCGGAACTCGACGTGCTACCGCCGGCAGACCCCGTCGCACCACCGTCGGTGGCGCCGCCGTCGGTCGCGTTGCCGGGGACGACTTCGATCGTGATCGTCCGTTCGTCGGGGAGTGCGTAGGGATCCCCGTCCTCGTCGACGACCCAGTCGATCCGGAACGTCGCGGTGTTCGTGCCGGTGGTGTTCGCGTCGACGGTGTAGGCGTCGGCGTCGGCGCCGACGGTCCCGATGAGCACCGTACCGTTGCCGGTGTTGCCCTGGAAGGCTTCGGCGGACGCGTCGGCCTCGCGGTCGGACCAGCCCGCGCTGGCACCGGCGCGCGAGGCGTTGATCGAGACGTCGGCACGCAGGCCGACCGCGGGTTCGCCCGTGCGGTTGAGACTCATCGACATCGCGGAGATGCCGTTCGTGACGTTCGTCAGCGTGACGTTCGTCGAGGTACGCTCGCCGACCGCGACGGTGAGCGTCTCGTTTGCGAGTTCGACGCCGACCTGGCGGTCGAGACTCTTGCCGACCACGACGCGGCCGGTGGCGACCGCGCCGCCGTCGCGCGTGTCGACGCCGCTGATCTGGAACTCGTACATCCCCGCGTCGAGGGCGTCGACCGAGGCGTTGATCGAGTCACGGTCGCCCATCTCGATGCGAGCGGCCGCCTCGCCGTCGACCGTCTCGACGCCGACGAAGCCGGGCACCTCGCCCAGCGCCTCGCGGAGCTGTTCGGCGCTGACCGACTCGCCGGTGGAGCGCTCGGCGCTCACGTAGGCATCGTAGTCGGTCCGGTCGGATTCGGCGGTCAGCGTGGCGACCCCCTCGCCGGCGGCGACGTTGAGGAACGTCTGGCTGGTGTCGAGCCGGAAGAAGTCCTGCATCGTCAGCGTGAACGCGGCCTCCTCGCGGTCGGCCTGACCAGTGATCTGGCCGTTTTCGAGTTCGACCGCCTGGCCGTCAGTAGTCTGGAGGACGTACTCACCGCGCGGGAGCGTCGCGGATTCGACGACGGCCTCGTCGCCGTCGACCGCGATCCGGCGAACGACGTGGGGTTCGAACTCGTCGTACTCGCCGGGAACCCGGACGAGTTCGTAGGTTTCGCCCCCGTCACTGCTGTCACTGGTACGGAGGTTCTCCTCGCTGTCGCTGATGCGGAGATTCTGCCCGCGGTAGACCGTCCCGTTGGACGTGATGTTGGCGTCCGCGTCAAGGCTCGCGGTGGCCGAGGCGTCGGATTCGGGGATCGCCACGCGCTGGAGCGAACTCCTGACCTGGGTCCGCAGCGGGTACTGCACGCTCGCGACCGTCAGGTCGTCACCAGTCCGAGCCACCACTGTGGGGTAGCCCGTGGTCTCGACGGACTCGTCGAACAACTGGGCGCCGTCGGTACCGACCCCGAGCAGTCGGATCTGGGGGGTATCACCGGAGAACAGCCCGTCCTGCCCGACGAGCGCGAACCCGTCGTCTATCGGGATCAGCTGTCGGAGCTGTGTCCCGCTCCCGACGCCGTAGACGCGGGTCCAGGTGGTCTGTCCGTCGCTGTCGATGCCGGCGGCCCACGTCGAGACCCCGCCCTCGCCGAAGCCGGGGCGCTGGCGACCGGCGAGGACCACACCGCCGTCGTCGGTGGGGACCGCGCCGGCGACCATTTCGGCGTCGATGCCGGGATAGGTCTCGTTGAGGGTCGGTTCGCCGGACTCGGTGGTCCGGAGCACCCACGGCTCACTGAAGCCGGCCGTCCCGGCCAGGAGGAAGCCGTCGTCGGTCCGTTCGAGCGAGTTCGGCGACGCCTCGATGTCGTAGGTCTGCTCCCAGAGCTGTTCGCTGCCGGAGTACTCGGCGAGACGGACGCCCTCGCCGTCGGGCAAGGTGTAGGAAACCGCGACGTCGTCTTCGCTCGTGACGAGCGACGCACCGACGGAGTAGCCGGCGGCGCCGTCGAGACTGGTCTGCCAGACGACGTCACCGTCCGCTGCCAGCTTCCCGAGGGTCATCGTGCCCGCCTGGTAGTCGGCCTGCGGGTCCGTGGGCCGGTTGAGCAACAGGAAGTACACCGACTCGTAGCTGCCGACGGTGACGTCGAGGACCCGGGTCGTCTTCGGCCCCTCGAAGGTTTTCGTCCACTCGGTGTTCCCGTCGGCGTCGAACCGCATCACCGTCGCGTTCGTCGGCTGTCGAGCCGAGCGGTTGGCGGGGTCGGTGATGGAGACGCCGCCTGCGACGGTCCCACCGTCACCGATCGCTGCGAGCGCGGTAAACGCCGTCTGGTTGTACGTGCTATCGGCTGGGCCGGCGGCCGCCGTGGCCGCCGGCGTGGAGGACTGTGCGCCCGCCGTCGCGGCCGCCGGCACCGTCAGGGCGACGGTGCTGAGGACCAGCAGGACGGCGAGGCCACACGCGGAGACTGTTTGCCGTTGCATGTTCGTGAGTCCACTCCCGGCTTGGCATAGTAGGTGCCGGTGGCTGAAAGAACGTTTTTTGTGACCCGTTCGCACGGATGCGCGAGCGCGGGCGTCGTCGACAGTGGAGTTTTATGCGGTCGACCGTCGTAGGGGGTGATGTGACCCCAGGGGACACTCCGTCGGACGTGCCGCTGTACGAGGACCAGGCCGCCCGCGACGAGGGGTATCGACGCGCCGAACGGGAGTCCGATCCGTTCTTCGCGGTCGAGCGCTACGAGGAGGGCTACGCCGTCACCTACGACCTGCTGCCGGCCGGTCGGGCGCTCTCGAAACCCGCTCGCAAGGAACTCCAGGCCCAGCTCACCCGCGAAGTAGAGGACCTCGTCGGCGACGCTGCCGTGCCGACCGCCGAAGTCAGCACGACCGTCGGCGAGGAACTGGGCACCGTCTCGCTGTTCGAACGCGAGGAGACCGCCCGGCAGGTGGCCGCGGTCGTCGCACGGACGGTCCTCGACGAGGCCAACTGGGTGGCGGCCTCGTCCCCGGGCTCGGCCGGCGGGGATCCCCGGCGGAACTGAACCGTGCCGCTACCGGTGACGGGGTCGAGTGACCGCGTTCAGAAGTATATATACCGACGACGATCTGTAGGATTCGACCGTCGATCCGGGTATTTTCCGGCGTGGATCGTCGGGAACGTCACGCTTTCGAGGTGTCGTGTTTCGCGCCCAGCGGTGGCTTTATACCTATTTGAACTGTTTATCAGTTCGAACTATGGATCCCGAGAGACGGCGGCTGCTCAAGGTGCTCGGTGCGGCAGGGCTCGGCGGGCTGGCGGGGTGTACCGGCGGTCCGACCGAATCGACGGCGACCGAAGAACCGACGGACACGCCGACGCCGACAGAGGCGAGTGGGGACGGCGACGGCGGGATGGAATCGACGCCGACCGAGACGAGCGGCGGGATGGAGTCGACGCCGACTGCCACTGCGACGGGGACGCCGATGGATCCGACGTACGTCGGGATGGTGTACGCGACCGGCGGGCTGGGCGACGGGTCGTTCAACGACCAGGCCCAGCAGGGGCTGTTCGAGGCCGAGGAGGACTTCAGCGTGCAGTATCGGGAGTCCCAGCCGGAGAGCACCTCGGAGTTCAGCACGTTCCAGCGCCAGTTCGCTCAGTCCTCTGACCCGGACTACGACCTGGTCTGCTGTATCGGGTTCCTCCAGACCGACTCGCTGGGGACGACCTCGGAGAACTTCCCCGACCAGAACTTCATGCTCGTCGACAGCGTCGTCGACGCACCCAACGTGGCCAACTACACGTTCAGAGAACACGAGGGGTCGTACCTGGTTGGGCAACTCGCCGGGTTGTTGACGACCCAGGCGTTCGAGGCGGGCGCCGGCGCGACGACCG
>ENA-ORCS01001054-ORCS01001054.1-marine-metagenome-genome-assembly--contig:-NODE-1054-length-13570-cov-3.748166_pt1 | contig 13570 bp, 9 predicted proteins | sample MGYA00237781_ERZ508513 | MGnify/ENA primary metagenome ERZ508513 (study PRJEB26184, sample SAMN06268793) | marine metagenome | isolation source: Eden Landing Ponds, San Francisco, CA, USA | place...
GGGAGACGCTGTTGATGAACTCGCGGCTGGCGGCCATCGAGGCCTCCCGGGTCACCGCTTCGATGTCGGCACCGACGTAGCCGTCCGTGCGGGCCGCGAGGTCGTCCAGGTCGACGCCCTCGGCCAGGGGCTTGTCGCGGGTGTGGACCTCGAAGATCTTCCGGCGGGCCTCCTCGTCGGGGACGGGCACGTGGACGTGCCTGTCCAGGCGACCCGGTCGGACCAGCGCGTTGTCGATGAGGTCCGGCCGGTTGGTCGTCGCGACCACCACGACGTCTTCGAGTTCTTCGAGCCCGTCCAGTTCCGTCAGGAGCTGGGAGACGACGCGCTCACCGACGCCGGAGTCGGTGGCCTGTCCGCCCCGTTCGCCGGCGATCGAGTCGATCTCGTCGAAGAAGATCACCGTCGGTGCGTTCTCGCGGGCCTTGCTGAAGACCTCGCGGACGCCCTTCTCGGACTCGCCGACGAACTTGTTGAGCAGTTCGGGGCCTTTCACCGAGATGAAATTCGACTCGGACTCGTTGGCGACGGCCTTGGCGAGCAGCGTCTTGCCGGTGCCCGGCGGGCCGTAGAGCATGACACCCTTGGCGGCCTGCATGTCCAGCGTCTCGAACACCTCGGGGTAGTCGAGCGGCCACTGGATCGTCTCGCGCAGGCGCTCCTTGGTGTCTTCGAGCCCGCCCACGTCGTTCCAGGTGACGTCGGGTACCTCGACGAACACCTCGCGTAGGGCGGAGGGCTCGATACCCTTCAGGGCCTGCTTGAAGTCGTTTTCCGTCACTTGGAGTTTCTCCAGGACCTCGGCGTCGATCTCGTCGGATTCGAGGTCGAGTTCAGGGCGGACGCGCCGGAGCGCCCCCATCGCGGACTCTTTCGCGAGGGATTCGAGGTCGGCGCCGACGAAGCCGTGGGTGTTCTCGGCGTACCGTTCGAGGTCGATCTCCCCGTCGAGGGGCATCCCGCGGGTGTGGACCTGCAGGATCTCCTTGCGGCCGTCCTTGTCCGGGACACCGATCTCGATCTCGCGGTCGAACCGGCCACCGCGCCGGAGCGCGGGGTCGACGGCGTCGACGCGGTTGGTCGCACCGATGACGATGGTCTGGCCCCGCGATTCGAGGCCGTCCATCAGCGACAGGAGCTGTGCGACGACACGGCGCTCGACGTCGCCCTGGGTCTCACCGCGCTTGGGCGCGATGGAGTCGATCTCGTCGATGAAGACGATCGCGGGGGAGTTCTCCTCGGCTTCGTCGAAGATCTCCCGGAGTTGCTCTTCGGACTCCCCGTAGTACTTCGACATGATCTCGGGCCCCGAGATGTCAGTGAAGTAGGCGTCGATCTCGTTGGCGACGGCCTTGGCCATCAGCGTCTTGCCGGTGCCCGGCGGGCCGTGGAGCAGGACGCCTTTCGGGGGTTCGATACCGAGCGTCTCGAACAGTTCGGGGTGACGCATCGGGAGCTCGATCATCTCCCGGACCTGTTCGAGTTCGTCGTCGAGGCCGCCGATGTCCTCGTAGGTCACGTCGGGTGCCTCGGCGCCGCCGCGGCCGGTTCCCTGGATCTGCTCGGCCGGCTCGTCGGCCACCTGGATCTCCGTCGAGTCGGTGACGACCACAGTACCCGAGGGACTCGTGCTCGCGACCTTCAGCGGGATCTGCTGGCCGCTCATCGAGGAGAGCGGGCCGAGCCCGAACGAGACGGGCACGGTCTGGCCCTCGGTGATGGCCTGCCCGCTCAGGTTGTTGCGGATCATGGGGGCGACATCGCCCCGGACGCGGAGGTTCTGGGGGAGCGCGACCTGCACGCGCTTGGCGGGCTTGACGTCGGCTTTCTCGACGTCGACGGTGTCGTCGATGCCGGCGTCGGCCTCCTGGCGCAGGCGGCCGTCGACCCGGACGACGCCACGGCCCTCGTCTTCGGGGTAGCCGGGCCAGACGCGGGCGACCGCGCGCTGGTCACCTTCGATGACGATGTAGTCGCCGTTCTCCAGGTCGAGCTCCGCCATCGCCGCACGGTCGATGGCCGCCAGTCCGCGACCGGCGTCTTTCTGCTTGAGGGGCTTGACAGTGAGTCTCATGCGTCCACCTCGATAGTGAGGACGCCGTTGCTGATAAACGCTCGCGACACCCCGTTGACGTCGATGTCGTGTTGCTCGTCGCCGAGGACGACGATGACGGTGCCGTCCACGACGTCGACCACGGCGTCTGCCGCCGGGCCGAAGTCCGCCGCCAACACCGCCCCGTCGTCGTACTCGTACCGGCGCACCGCGACCTCGTCGCCGAACTGCTGTAGTTCGCTCATACTAACTCTGAGTTAGTTTCGAGAGTATTTAAATCTTTTCCAGAAAAGCCGGTACCGTTCCCCGTATACAGATTTACGGTGGAATTGCGGTTCACACTCTCGAGGTGGGCGCTCCTGGATGGGCCGGTGTGGTCGTGGGGTCCGCTCGTCAGCGTTGCGCTGGTGGTGGGGACCCGAGACTTTTGCCCCGGAGGACGGTACGGTGGCACATGGAGACGGTGACACACGACGGTCGGGAGACGGCCTACCGGCTCGCCGGGGCGAACCGCGATGGTGGGACCGACGACGCCGAGGTCCTGTACGTCCACGGAAGCGGTGGCAACCACCGGGTCTGGGGCGCACAGTACGGGCCCGACGGTCCGGCACATCCGGCTGTCGCCCTCGATCTGAGCGGGCACGGCGACTCCGCGGACGTCGAGACGCCGCCAGGCCCGGAGACGCTCGCCGCGTACGCGCGAGACGTATGGTGGGTTGCCGAGGCGACTGGCGCGGACACCCTCGTCGGCAACTCGCTGGGTGGTGCGGTCTGTCTCCACCTCACCATCGAGACGGAGTTCGACCCGGCAGCACTCGTCCTCGCGGGAACGGGCGCGAAACTCACAGTGATGGCGGACCTGCGGACGTGGCTCGCCGAAGACTTCGAGCGCGCCGTCGACTTTCTCCACCGTCCCGAGCGCCTGTTCTACGACGCCGACGCCCGGACTATCGAGCGCTCGAAGCGTGCGATGTCCGAGACCGGACAGGCGGTCACGCGCCGCGATTTCCTCACGTGCCACCGTTTCGACGTTCGCGACCGGCTCTCGTCGGTCGAAGCGCCGACGCTCGCGCTGGTCGGCGAACACGACACGCTGACGCCACCCTCATATCACGATTATCTCGCCGAACACACGGATGGCGAGTACGCGACTATTCCCGGCGCAGCACACCTCGCGATGGCCGAAGAGTCGGAGGCGTTCAACGAGCAGGTCGGCGCGTTTCTCGACCGGACGCTCGACGGCGACTGAGAGGGGAGAACCGACACGTCGACCGGCAGATTCCGGGGAATTTCAGACCCGCCCCGGGATATCTTTATGAGTATCGCTACTCGCTAGTCGGCATCGACGTTTCGATGGATACTCAGTTGAACTACAGCGGTCTCGTGGTCGCAGGTGTGGGGTTCTTTCTCACCAGGTTCACCGTCGTGCTCGCGGTCGACCAGTCCCCGGCTCGCTTCTATCTCTCGGGGGTCGTGCCGCTGATACTCGGACTCGGTCTGTCGGCGTTCGGTGTCGCGCTGGTCGTCGCGGACGTCGACCGCGAACTGGTCCGGACGACCGCCGTCTGGTGTCTCCTCGGAACCACGGGGATGCTCGCGCTGGTCGTCCTGACGCTGCTCGGTTCCGCGCCAGAGGGGACAACGGGAGTCGCGGCACTACAGTCACAGACGTACCTCTCCAATTTCCTCATCGGCGGGAGCGTCGGTGGGACGCTCACGGGGCTCTACGCGTCCCGAAACCGGCGCCAGCGGACCCATCTCCGGCGACAGGCCACCAGATTCGAAGTTCTGAACCAGTTACTCCGCCACGAAGTGTTGAACGGGCTGACCGCTATCAGAGGGTACGCCGCGCTCCGCGAGGCCAGTGACCGGGACGCTGAACAGGTCGTCGCGGACCGGTCCGACGGAATCGAGGAGACCATCGAGGAGGTCGGCTATCTCACCGAGAGCGCCGAACCCGGCGACACTGCGCTCGGCCCCGTCTCCGTCCGCCCCCACGTCGCGGAGAGCGTCGACTCCGTCAGGGAACACTACCCGGAGGCGACGATAGCGCTCGACATCGCCGCCGATGCCCCCGAAGTACTGGCCAACGAGCGCCTCGGCTACGTGTTCACCCACCTCGTCGAGAACGCGGTCGTCCACACACCGGCGGGGACACCGGTCGAGGTTTCGGTGACAGCGTCGGCCGACACCGTCAGCGTGGCCGTCGGCGACCGCGGACCGGGCCTCCCCGAACGCGAGCGACGACTTCTGGAGGCAGGGGACGTCGAGGACGGGAACGGCCCGCGGTCGGGGTTCGGACTCTACTTCGTGCGGTTCCTGGTCGCGAGCTACGGGGGGTCCATCGACACCGATGTGGGACAGGACGGGACGACGATCAGGGTCGTCCTCTCGCGGGCCGACAGGGGGCCGTCGGGGTTGGGCCGACCCGCGACCGAACCGAGCGCCGTCGGCCCCGCGACGCCCCATCTCGCCGTGGTCGTCGGCGCTGCACTCGCCGCGGGCGTCGTCTACGGCGTCGCCGCCGAACAGGTCGGTGGATCGGTCGGGATCATCGGTGCCCTCTACGGTGCGGAACACGAGGTTGTCGGCTGGATCACTCACCAGTTCCACAGCGTCGTGTTCGGGTTCGTCTTCGCCGGACTCGTGACACTCGTCCCCGGACGGTATCGCGACTCGCTTCCGGCGTATGTCCTGGTAGGCACCGGCTGGGGACTCGTGCTCTGGTTCGTCGCCGCCGGGTTCGTCTCGGCCGTCTGGTTTCGGCTCCTGGGTATCCCGGTCGATATCCCGAGCCTCTCGGGGGTCACCCTGGTGGCACACCTGGCGTGGGGCCCCTCGCTCGGCGTCCTCACCGCGCTCGGCTACCGACACCTCTCACCACGTCTCGCGCGTGCTCGGGACCGCCTGGTCGGGACCTGATTGTCCGGTCGGCGACCGCTGTCTGCAGTCCACACTCTCGACTCCGTAGTCACGGTATCGCCCCCGGGGTCCGGTCGCGACGGGAACGCACCACTCAAGACGCTGCCGGTAAAACTCCCGGCCGTGCCAGAGCGCGTCGGCCGGACCGACCCCGAGGGCGTCGACTACGGGCGAGTCATGCAGATCACCTTCGTCGCCACCATCGCCCTGGGTGCGCCGCTCGTCGCGGTCCTGTCGACGTCGGTCGAACTCCCAACCTGGGGGGCACGAGCCGGCTTCGCTATCCGTGTCGGTGCGGTCGTCTGGTTCGTCACCGCCCTCGCGGTCTACGGGATCGAACGCTGGCAGACCGTCGACTAACTCTGCCGATCCGCTCTCGCGGTCACCGCTCGCTGCGGTCGCTAACCCACGCGAATCCCGTCCCAGCGCGTTCGGCAGCGACGCGGTCGGTATCCGAATCTCCGACGAACAGTCCCCTTTCTGGCGTCACGCCGAGTCGCTCCAGCGCTGTCAGCAGGGGGCCGGGGTCGGGTTTGACCGTTTCGACGGTCCCTCGACCGACGACCGCGTCGACGTGCCCGTCGAGTCCGTGGCGTTCGAGCGCGATCCGGCAGGCATCCTCGGCGTTCAGCGAGCAGACGCCCACCGGGACTCCGTGGGGCAGGTCGTCGGCGAGGGCGAGTCGGGTGGCGTTGCGGGCGCCTTCGCGCTCGAACTCGGCGATGACATCGTCGACCCGTTCGAGGAGGCCGTGGTCGGCTGCGAGGTCGCGGATCGTCCAGATGTCGGCATCACCCACCGCGATATTCCGGTCGGTGAGCACCGCCGCCGTTCGTTCCCTGACGGCCGCCCAGTCGACGTCGAGTCGGACGAGCGTTCCGTCCAGGTCGTACACGATGGCGTCGTACTCTGTCACGCTCGTCCGTAACAGTCGCCAGCCCTAATCGGCTTCGCCCGCTTCACGTGTCGAGGCGACAGGCCGACACCGACCGAAACGTCGCTTCGGCAGTCTCTTCGGCGCTGTGACTACAGACCAGTATCCCGAGCGTGACACGCTCTCCCAGGTCGAGCGAGCGCTGGTCGACGGGGCGCCACTCCTCGCCGTCGGCCGAGAGATAACAGGTGACGTCGCCGTCGCCGTACTCGACGCGGTACCAGTTGAACGCCTCCGGGCGCTCCTCGAACTGGTGACTGCTGGTGTGGCCGTCCCGGGAGAGGCGCCAGGTGGTCTCCGAGCCGTGCTCGCCGGTGGTCCCGACGTACCCGAACGGGGCGTCGGGCTCGGGACCGCCCCTGAGGATGAACCCGGCCTTGCTGAACTCGTGGGCGGCGTCCAGACTGGTGATACGGCCCTGTATCCGCACGGGCGGACGGGCGGTTCCGGAGACGAAGTGGAACTCGTGGGTGTCGCCCCAGACGTCCCGGCCGTTCCCGGTGACGTGCCAGGTGTCCGTCTCGGCGTCGTAGTCGGCGCTTCCGCGCCGGGTCACCGCGCCGACGTCGGTACTCTCGGTGAGCGAGACCGGGTCCGTACTGTCGGCATCGACGAGCGTGTTGGTGACGACCGGGCAGTTCGTGACCGCAATGCGTGCGCCGCCGGCCGCGCTCTCACCGACCGAGAGCTCCCAGCCCTGCTGTTCGACCGTGTCGTGCACGGCGAGCAAGCCGGGCCCGAGCGCGTCGCGGTCGTCGACGGTCTCGCCCTGGAGAGCCGACACCACCGGTTCGGGGAAGCCGGGGCCGTCGTCGGCGACGAAAAAGCCCTGTGAGTCGGTCGAACCGACGGTGACGGCCACGTCGGGGCCGCCGTGTTCGATCGCGTTGCGCAGGAGCGTCTCGACCAGCGGACGGATCACGCCCACGCGGGTGACGACGAGGGTGTCCGCCGGGAGCTCGACCGACAGCGTCGGACCCTCGCCGTCCACCGACTGCCACACCTCCTCGACCAGCGGCACCAGGTGCGTGGAGGCGAGTCCTACGCTGACCGCGTCGTACCCCGCGCCCAGATTCACCGGCGACGAGGAGAGGCCCCGCAGGTCCCCGACGATCGTCTGCATCCGGTCGTGGGCTCGTTCGACCCGGTCCAGGGCCGCCTCGTCACCCTCACGGGCGGCCTGGAGAGCCCCGTGGGCGACCTGTAACGGCGTCCGAAGGTCGTGTGCGAGGTACTTCGTGAACCGGTCGATACGCCGGCGCTCGGCCTCCAGTCGCCGCTCGCGCTCTTTCCACCGCGTGATGTCGAAGGAAAACCCCACCAGCCCCTGGGTCTCGCCGTCGTCGTCGCGCCACGGGATTTTCGTCGTCAGCGACCAGTACTCGTCGTTCCCGCGACCGGCCCGTTTCTCCTCCCCGTAGATCCCCTCGCCGGACTGGATCACCGACATGTCGTCGGCGTAGGTGTCCCGCACGGCGTCGATATACCCCTCGTCTGCCAGGTCGAGGTCCGTCTTGCCGATCAACTCCGCCGGGTCCTGAAGGTCGCCGTCGAGGTCGGATTTGTAGAGATGCCGCCCCTGTTCGTCTTTCGCGTAGAGCGGGACGTTCGACTCGGCCAGCAGCGTCCGGAAGAGACTACTCTCGGCGGCTTCCCGGCGCCGTCCGGCGTACGTGGCGAGCGCGTCCTCGACCGCGGCGACGAGTCGCTCGTCGGAGACCGACCGCGGGAGGTAGCGACAGTGTCGGCGGGCGGCGACCACCCCCGCGACGTCGTCGCCGTCGGCGACCACCACCACCGGTAACTCGTCGCTGTACTCCCGGACCGTCTCACACTCGCTCGCGACGTTGTCGGCCGCGTCGACAGCCGAGTCGCCGTCGACCAGCAGGACGAGACAACCGACGTCGTCGCGTTCGTCGAGCCGTGGCGTCGCCCCACTCAGCGCAGGTGCTGTCAGTACATCCGTCGCCGTCCCCGCGGCGACGACCGACCGGACCCGTTCTCGTCCCGCCTCGGCCCCGCCGACGACCAGCACCGCCGTCGGGTCTACGAGCAGGTAACTCATCTACCGAATAGAGAACGCGTTTCGACCCCAGCGACATAAACGTACCCGCCAGACAGTCAGAACCGCTGTCACGATTCCGAATGTTTCGACGGAAATCGGCCGGTGGTGGGCGCGGCGCTCGGGTCGTCTCCCCATACTCTCAGTCGAGCAAGTGCCGCGCGACGACGTCTTTCTGGATCTGGGTCGTCCCCTCGTAGATGGTCGTGACCTTCGCGTCGCGATAGAACTGTTCGACGGGGTGGGCGGTCGTATAGCCGGCGCCGCCGTGAAGCTGGACGGCATCGCCCGTCACGTCGACCGCCGCCTCGCTCGCGAAGTACTTCGCCGAACTCGCGGCCACTCGCGCGTCGGCACCCTCGTCGGCGTCGAGACGCCGGGCGGCGTCCCGCGTGAGCAGTCGCCCGGCCTGGACCTGCGTGTGCATCTCGGCGAGCGTGTGTCGAACCGACTGAAACTCGCCGATAGACCGGTCGAACTGCTCGCGCTCGCCGACGTACGCGACCGCCTCGTCGAGTGCGGCCTGTGCGAGTCCCACGGCCTGTGCGGCGATACCGACGCGGCCGCCGTTGAGGATCGACAGCGCCGCCCCGAGTCCCCGCCCCACCTCGGTCAGCCGGTGTCGGTCGGGAACGCGGACGCCGTCGAAGGTCAGCGACACCGTGTCGCTCGCCCGCAGACCCAGTTTGTCTTCGGGTTCGCCGACCGTGAGACCGTCGGCGTCGGCCGGGACCAGGAACTGCGTCACCGAATTGTGCGCTCGGGAGGGTTCGGAGTCGTCGGTCCCGGCGTCGGATCCGGGGGACGCTTCGGTACCGGTGTCGGCCTTCGCGAACACGACGACGACACCCGCGCGAGCGCCGTTGGTGATCCACTGCTTCGTCCCGTCGAGGACCCACTCGTCACCGTCGCGGGTCGCGGTCGTTGCCATCTCGGCGGGGTTCGACCCCGCGTCGGGTTCCGAGAGCGCGAACGCCCCCACCGGACGCCCGTCGACCATCTCCGGGAGCCACGTCTCGCGCAGGTCGTCGTCGCCGAACTCCGCGATACAGGAGGTCACCAGGCAGTGGACCGACAGCGCGGTCGCCACCGCGAGCGAGCCGTACGCGACTTCCTCGTTGACGACGGCGTAGGTGAGCCGGTCGGCGTCGAACCCGCCGTAGGCCTCGGGTGTCGTCAGTCCCGTCAGGTCCAGTTCCGCGAGCCCGTCCCAGACGTTCTCGGGAAAGCGCTCCTGGCGGTCACACTCGCGGAGCGTCGGCCGTATCTCCTCGACGGCGAACTCTCGTACTGCCTCCCGGATAGCCCGCTGTGTCGCCGATAGCGCCATACCGCTCAGTTAGCGTGGCGCCTGCAAAAATTGCCGGGCCGCGACCAACGGGTGTCCGTCAGGTCTCGTCGACGAGTTCGACGTCGAGTTCGTCTTCGAGCGTCTCGATGAGCGAGCCGCCGACGCCGGCCTTGGTGGCACGACCCTGTTCGATCGCGATGACGTCCGGCTCGTCGACGCCGACGACCTCGGCGAGTTCGGCGGTCTGGAGGCCCGCGTCCTGACGGGCCTCGGTGACGACTTCGCCGTAGCCCGCGACGAGGTACGGCAACTGGTCGTCGTCGTAGTCGGCGCCGTCCTCCCAGTGTTCGCTGTCACCGGCGGCGGCGTCGTGCATCCGAGCGGTGTTCCGGGCGGCGCGGCGAGCACTGTCCCGGTCGCTGTCGTCACCTGAACTCCCGCTCGTTCCGGCTGTCGCGGACTCGTCGTGCTGGGCGGCACAGTCGGGGCAGACCTGGAGTGTCGCGCCCGCGACTTTCGCCGTCCGGAGGTCGGTGTCGGCGGCACCACAGAGCTCGCACGTCTCGCTATCGCCGGAGCCGCCACCACCGGTCGAGTATTTGGCCATACCGGCCGGTAGTGGGTAGACGCTATTTGAATTGTGGGGTTCGGGCCGCGACCGAAGGTGGAATCGGCGATATCTGAGACGCGTCTCCGGCCACTCGGCCACCCACCCCCAGAATAAAGTTGGATTAATAACATGTACTACAATCATTTACTGACGACAACTTTTTTGTGCCTTTGCACATTAGTTCGAGGTGCCACCACACACGGATCCGACGTCAGCGTTCGGTGACAGGTGGCGACTGTCGGTTCACCGGGACGGGCGACGCTCAGACACCCACATCGAATGACCGGTCTGTGCGGTCTACCGATCTTCCACCCACCCCACCCACCTACCGTCCACCCACGACAGGTCGGTCTTGCACCTACCCAGACCCGCTGACCCCGCCCGTCCGGCCCTTTTCGAGGCTATTCCCACGCAGCCCCGCGAGATCCTCAGCCAGGCCGCGATGTCGGCACGGATCGGGCGATCGACCGTTCCCCAGACAACCACCGGAGATCCGTGAACTTATGAAGGTACTTGCCAGCAGTTGACATGACCACTGTACCCCGGCCCACGGCCGAACGTGGCCGGCTGCGGTGGGTGGGGGTCAGCCGGTACGGGTGGGACGGGGCTGCCGTGCCCAGCGAGCACGGTCAGGAACGACCGACTCCCCTTTCGGAGTCCGCGCTCTCGTGGGGGCCGACCCCAGATCGGGCACCAGTGGAGAAGGCGCAAACGAAAGTGCTTTTACGGGGCGCGGGGCAACGATTAGTCGCAGACTGACCCAGCGTGCGTGGGTAGCCAAGCCAGGCCAACGGCGCAGCGTTGAGGGCGCTGTCCCGTAGGGGTCCGCCGGTTCAAATCCGGTCCCACGCACCTACTGCGCGGCCAACGGCCGCGATCGAGGCGGCATCGCCGCCGAAGAAAGTGCAGGTGTCGTCCTTCGGGACTGCACCCACGCAAACTTACTCACGGAGCAACTCACCGAGCGATAGCACCGTCTCACGGAGCAACTCGTCGAGCGACGGCGCCGTCCGGACGCTTCACTGCTCGCGGACGATCAACGACACGGCGAGTGCCAGCGCGAGCACCGAAAACCCGGCGAGCAGGAGAAAGAGCGTACTCGTCGTGCCGTAAGTGAGCGCCGCGCCGGTGATCGAGGCGCCGAGCGCGCCGATCCCGAAGATGGCGAGGTACGTGTAGCCAAAGGACAGGCCCCGGTGTTCGGGCGGGGAGTACTTCGCGATGGTCGCCTGGGTGAGCGGTTGCATCGCGAACAGCGCAAAGCCCAGCGCGACGCTGGCTGCGAGCAGCGCCGGGAGCGTCGCCGAGGCTGGGACGAAAAGGACCGCGATGACGGTCAGCGCCGCGAGCATGACTGCGACTCCGCGTTCGGGTTCGACGGCGTCGGTGAGGCGCCCGCCGACGTACTGCCCGCCGATCCCGACGGCGAGCAACCCGGCGTAGAGGTATCGCGAGAGGTCGAACTCGCTTGCGACCGCGCCCTCGGTGACCGGGCCGACAGTTCCCGACCCTCCCGAGTCGACGAGTGGCGCCAGGAAGTCACTCAGCAGTCCCGGGAGGAAGGTGAGCATCCCGCGGTAGTAGAGCCCGTTGAACATCACCAGCGCGAAGACTGTCAGGAATCCGACAGTGAACACGCCCCGGGAAGCCGCGAGGAACTCCCGGAGAGACCCGACGTCTGTCGCGGGCGCGTCGCCGCCGTCGGCGGCCGTCACCGCCGCGGCTTCGTCGAACGCGACGCGTGAGCCGACGAGCCCCGCGACCAGCGCCGGCACCGCCAGAATCGCCACGGCGACGCGCCACTCGACCGCCAGGAGCAAGAGCGCGGTCACGAACGGACCGGCGACGATCCCGGCGTTGCCGGCCATGCCGTGGTAGGCGAAGGCGGCGCCCCGCTCCTCGACGCCCTTGCTGATGAGCGTCAACCCGGCGGGGTGGTAGACACTGGCGGCGACACCCCAGAGCGCGAGCGCGACTGCGATGCCAGCGACGCCGGGGAGAACGGCGAGCAACAGGAACGAGCCACCCATCCCGAGCGTGCACGCCACGATGAGGACGCGCGAGCCGAAACGGTCGACGAGGATCCCGGCCGGGAGCGCGCCGACGCCGAACAGGCCGTAGCCGACGGCGACGACGGTCCCGAGCGTGGCCGACGTGACCGAGAACTCGACGAGCCAGACCGTCAGGAGTATCGGGACCGCCAGTTCGTAGGTGTGGACCAGCCCGTGGCCGGCCATCGCGAAGCCCGTTATCGCGCGGTCGTTGCGGTTCATCGCCACTGGCGGTCCGTCCGGGCCACTCTCCCGGTCGCTCCATGCCATCCAGTGTCTAGCCCGAGTCGCGCTCGGCGTCGTCTCATCCTGTCTGTGTGCTACACGGCCCTATTTGAATGCGGTTTTCATTGTGAAACTGAATTTCTGTACCGACGAATATTTCCGGCCCAAAGCGCCAGCGGGGAGAGGTCGAGAGTTCGGCCGGGAGCCGGCGTGGAACATCGGAGGTCGGTGCGGAGGAAAGCGGTCCGCCGGAGGGCCAGTCACCGCGGGTCGGCGCGGAGGGGCAGTCCGCGCGGGACCGTTCAGTAGCTGGCGTCCTGTGCGACCTGCAGATCGAAGGCTTCGTCGACGGATTCATCGTCGGACGTGAGGTAGCCGACGGCGAAGGCCGTGTAGACCGTCCCACCCGAGAGCGAGACGTCGAAGTCTGCGACGACGTCGCCGTCGTCCGTTTCGGTGTCGCCGCGGACGCTCAGTGTGTAGTCGTCGGCGGGCACGGTCGCGGTGGTGTTCTCGCCGAACGCCACCCCGTCGAACACCGCGTCGCCGCCGGCGGTCACGTCGACAGCGGGGGCGTCGGGCGAGGCGTGAACCAGGCGCACGCGGGACTGGTCGCCGCCGGGGTCGCTGTTGTCGTCTTCGAGGACGAGTGGCCGGAAGGCCTCGTCGCCGTCGAGTTCGCCGATAGCCGCGACCGTGTAGTCGGCCGCCGCGAGTTCGACGTCGCCCTCGAAGACCGACGTGTCGGGGTCACCGGCGGCGGTGATCTCGACCGTGTGCGTCCCCGACGGGAGCGTCAGGTAGTCGCTGAGCGTCCGGTAGGGAACGTCCGTGAGCACCGCGTCGCCGTCGACGTAGACGTCGACGTTCGGGGCGTTCGGCGAGAAGTGACCGACCCGGAGGTTCGCGGGGTCGACCAGTCCGCCGCCGCCGGCGCCCGAGTCGACGACCGCGGTCAGGTCGAAGGGTGCCTCACCCATCGCGTCGTCGGGTGCGAGGTAGCCGCCGGCGAACACCGTGTAGGTGGTACCGCCCTCGAACTGGGCGGGGAAGGTGCCGACGACGTCGCCGTCGTTTGTCTCGGTGTCGGGTCTGACGTTGAGCGTGTAGGTGCCGGCGGGGACCTCGCCCGTCACGGCGTTACCGTACGAGAGGCCGTCGAACACCGCGTTCCCGCTGGCGGTCACGTCGACTGCGGGCGCGTCGGGCGAGGCGTGAACCAGGCGCACGCGGGCAGTGTCGTCGGCGACCTCGCTGTTGTCGTCTTCGAGGACGAGCGGTTCGAAGGCGTTCTCGTCGCCGCCGAGGTTGCCGATAGCGGCGACCGTGTAGTCGGCCGCCTCGACGGTCACTTCGCCCTCGAAGGCGACGGTGTCGGGGTCGCCAGCGGCCGTGACCTCCACGGGGTGGGCGCCAGCGGGG
>ENA-ORCS01001057-ORCS01001057.1-marine-metagenome-genome-assembly--contig:-NODE-1057-length-13533-cov-3.571790_pt1 | contig 13533 bp, 11 predicted proteins | sample MGYA00237781_ERZ508513 | MGnify/ENA primary metagenome ERZ508513 (study PRJEB26184, sample SAMN06268793) | marine metagenome | isolation source: Eden Landing Ponds, San Francisco, CA, USA | place...
GCGGAGATAGAGGTCGCCCTCGACGCGGGCGCTGTCGATGAGGTCGTTCATCCGGTTGATGCACCGGAGGAACGTCGACTTCCCACAGCCCGAGGGGCCGACCATCGCGGTCACGCTCCGCTCGGGGATATCCATCGTGATGTCCTGTAGCGCCTGATTGTCGCCGTACCAGACGTTGATGTTCTCCGCACTGACGACGGTCTCTCGCCGGCTCACTCCGCCGGACGAGGAGGCGCTCCCGCTGACGTCAGTCTGGATGAGCATCTCGTCGTCCGTCGGGTCGGGCGTCGGTCGCGTCTCGTCCCACTCGCTCTTCTTCCAAATTGCAAACTTGATCGACCCGGTTTCGTCCTGGAGCACGCCGGCCTGCTTGATTCCAGGATGCGTGTTCTCGAACAGGACCGCGACGCGACCTTGTGTCGAGAACCGTCCCTTCGTCTGCGCGGTCGGCATGTATCGGACGTTGCCGATCTTCTGGACGTTCAGCGGGTCGTTCGCTTCGTACTCGGCCTGTCTGATGAGTGCGCTGGTCGGCTCGATACCGTTGTTGACGCGCTTTGCGAGCGCAGTCGCCAGGGTGAGCGGACTCTTGCGCACTTCGTAGACCTTCTCGAAGTCGTCACTCAAGAGTCGATGTGCCATCGCACAGACCGTCTCGTGTTCGTCTGCATCCAACTCGGTCAGCGGGCGGACTCGCTCTGCGCGGTCGCGTTCGGCGCGCTGTTCGCGAGCTTCTGCGAGGGCGTCTACGGACGGGCGCATCGCAGCGAGTTCGTCGTACCGGTTGTTCAGCCACTTCGCGTGACCGACCAGTTCGACGTCGTCGCTGAGTTCACCCGGTCGGCAGATACCTTCAGTGACTTTCCGTTTCTCGGCTTCGAGTGCGAGTGAGCGCTCGATCGCTTCGACCGACGTCCGGGCGAATTGCTCGGGCTCCTCGACGAGATCGCTTAGTCGGACACACTCGCCGTCGGGCATCGTCACTTCCAGGTCGGCCGTTCCGAGTCCGGAAGCTGGTTCGGTGCCCTCGGGTTCGTCAGTCGACTCGTAGTCCTCGGGTTTGTCGTACGCTCGCAGTCGGTCGACAGTGTCTTCATCTGCCGTCGACGGTGTGCGAGGGGTGACGCGCCCGATGGATTCGTCGAGACCACTGGCGACGCCAACGAGTTGTTCGCCGGTTGGATCGACGAACGTGGAGCTGGCATTACCGGGGTGCCACGTCGCGAGGTCGCCTGCGGAATCGGGCTCAATGAGCGCGTCTGCAGGGCGTCCGTTCGCGTTCGTCCGGGCTCTCATGAGCTGGCCTCGTTGGGGAACGATGGGATCACCGTTCGCGGTGTAGCCGTACAGCCCATCGACCGGTTCGGCACGCGTTCCGAAGTCAGCCTTTGACGCCGTTCGCTCCGTGTAGTCGCCACCAGCGGTTTCGTCGTCCGTTGCGATTCGTGCGTCGGAATCGGAGTCGGAGTTCGCTGGGGCGTCCGTGAGCGCCCAGAGAAGCCCTGCCAGTCGGGTGACCAGCCGGGACTTCGTGGACGGTTTGGACGGGGAGCGCCGGCGCTCCTGTTCCTCCCGGTAGGACCGGAAGTATGGGGTCTGGCCGTCGTCGGATTGCGTGTGTGCAGTCCCATGTGGGTTGTTTTCCGTCTTGTTCGTCGCCGATAGGTTCTTATTCTCAGTGTTGCTACTGTTCATTGCATTTCTCCTAATGCACAGTGAGGCTCTGACCAGCCTCACATTCTACACCGCAGAGCGGAGCATAGGTTTATCGCCGATAGAAGCCTCTATTCGATTGATTTCGAGCTTTTACCCACATCAACCCCACAATTACCATCCGTCAACAGGCAGAACTCGCCGCTCATCTCTCGCAGAAAGAAACGTTTGGGTCACCAGCCTGCGTCGTCGGAATCGACCAATCGGATCGCGTGTTCCACCAGCGGACTAGACAAGTACAGATTCGTATCCCGTTTGAGCGCTCGAAGCACACGTTTTGCGGCTGTTTCGGAGAGTTCGCCGCGGCTGTACGCGTACAGGACTACACCTACCGATCCGTGAACCTCGATGTTCTCGTCCTGTGCAGTCTTCCGAGCATCCAAGTCGTCGGTCAATAACACAGCGTCGCGATCTACAGACAGAACGAGCGCGGCTGTTTCACCCGGATCGAGGTGCGGATACGTCGACTCGTCGTACTCAACGTGCTCGACAGTGACTTCCAACTCTGAGATGTCGGTGGATCCCGGTTCGAGTTCTGTGAGAACGGTTTCCGGGATGTATATTTCTCCGGTCAGTTCGAGCAGATGCAATTCATCGGCCTGATCCAGGTGAATCAGTGGCCCCGTATCGGTGACAACGAGTCTGCTCAAGCGTGGAGGCCCCACTCCACGTCGTCTTCGATTGCGTCGCGGGCAGATTCGACTTGTTCGACAATATCAGCGCCGAGCTCGTCGACCGCCTCTTCGCGCGTGAGGGCGCCATCAAGGTATCGACTGATGATCATATCGCGGTATAGCGTGTCGACGCCGGTTTCGACGGCCTGTTGAATCACCTCGGATTCATCGATTCCGAGATGCTGGGCGAGCTCCCGCACCCGGTCAGAGACACTATCGGTTGCCATATCCCCGTGTTAGGTACCGACCGGCATAAATGCCATAGCGCAAGTACCGATGAAGAAAGTCGACCGCCCCGTGAAGGAGCGACTTCATGGTACAGTCTCCTCGAAAACGAGACATAGCGCTCTGTTTGTGTGTCCTACCTTTCGTACCAATGCATTCCTGAAGTTCTGATCGGCCTCCTATTCTTTCCCGCATCGCGGAGCATAGATGTATCGCCGATAGAAGCCTCTCTTCGATTGATTTCGAGCTAATATCCACACCAACTCCACATCTACATGAGCAGGTGTAATACTTCCAACTGAGGCAGATAGTTCAGGGATCTCGGTGTGACCCCAGTTGTGTTTGATGAGATGATCTGTCTGGTAGTGGTCCGTCGCGGCAAGAAAACCTGGGTATCCGTGACTTTTTCAGAAGTCGCGTCTACTCGGGACACGCCCACCTACCACGACTCCCCCGAGCCCCTATCGTGTGGGTGGGTGGGCACCCGTCCTATCATCGCCAATGGGGCACGGTCTGGCAAGGCGGCCGACACGCCATCGGCCCATCCTTGTCCGTTCCCCTTCGCTTCGATATCCTCACCGGAATAGAGCGACTTGCAATAATGGTTCCCAGTTGACGCCCAGAGTTTCGTTGATACCTTCGGGAGAACTCGACACCGATCGGCATGTATATCGAACTTCTCCCCGGTGGTGAGTGACTATGCTCGGTTGAAGACTGCGATCCTTCTGAAGTCATCATACCCTATTACAAATAAAGTATTTATTCGAGTGTAACAACAAACGTTCCATGGAACGTACTATGAATAAAGATCCCAGGTCAGGGATCTCTATTTCGCTCCAGGTGCCGGCACGTGACCCTGACCTGTACAAACACAAGGCAACAAACGAGACATTGTTGTTTTTATCTCGGCATCGGTTCGACGAGTTCACGATTGGGGAGTTGGCCGCACAAACCGGGAACACAAAACCAGCAGTCACTCGGGCGGTCGACGTTCTGCAAGCGAGTAAGCTACCACGCCCTGAAGGGCGTGGCATTCAGCGTGGACTCCCGTTCTAACCGCTGAGAGCGGTAGGCGAATATTCGCCATTCACATTCAACATCCCGCTGTTCATGCGCACGCCTACGGGTGCGCCTCCACGTCCAGACTTTTGCTGGTCGCGGAGATACTTCAAACCGATATTCTTCGCCGCATTGTAATCTGCGTGAACATCGCACCCGCACTTCAGACACTCGAATTCTTCCTGACCGTTGTTGTGGGGGCGATTATCCTCGTGGGTGAATCCACATTTCGAGCAACGTTGACTCGTGTATGCAGGATTTATTTGCTTCACCACAAGCCCTTCCGGCTCAGCCTTGTACGTGACGTACTCGAACAGGCGGTGGAACGCCCACTTATGAACCGCTTTCGCGTGCGGTAAGCGTTCTCGGATACCTTTGAGTTGCTCGAACACGATGTGTGTGCAGTCGTTTTCGAGGGCTTCCTCTACGAGTTCGTTTGAGATGGTGTGAAGCATCTGCTCGAAGCGCCCCGTTTCCTTGCGACCGACTCTCCGGACGTTTTCGTGTGCCCATCGAGTTCCGGTTTGCTGAAGCGAGCCACGTCGCTTCTCGTATTCTCGGTGCCAGTGGTTGAGTTCGCCACCGCTCCAGAATTGCCCGGTTGAGGTGACTGCGATGTTTGTGATGCCGAGGTCAACCCCAAGGACGGAGACGTGCTTGGAATTGCCTTGTTCGGCCTCATCGGTCTCCACGGCGGGCTTTGTCCGCACATGAAGGTAGAAGCAGTCCTCAGCTGTGTCATAGTGGAGCGTGGCTCCCTTTACGTCGTAGTCGTCGTTGAACAGGTACGCCGAGTGCGGCGTATCACGCTGTTCGTCAGGGAGGACGAAACCAGCGGTCACTCGCTCGTCGATGGTGGCGAGTGTGGCGTGGTCGTCGTTGACGGTGACGGTTCGGGCGTCGTAGCTGGCGAACCGTGAGGTGAAGTGTGGTTTCGAGGAGTTCTTGCCTTCTTTCCAACGTTCGACGCAGCCTTTGACGGCTTTTGCGGCACAATTGCGTGCGGCTTGCACGAGGTTAGCCGGGAGCGGTGAGTCTTCTCGAATGTCGTAGTAGGTGAGGTCGTGGAGTTTCTGCTTACTGGTGATTTTCCAGTCGGGTTCCCATGCTACGTCTACGACGTAGTTGGCGGCGTCGAGGAAGTGGTCGGTTGTCTGGTGGAGCAGGTCAGCGGCACTCTCGTCCACATCGAGTTTGATGGGAACTGTGCGAGTGCTTGAGTCATCCACCATCTGTACTTCATGCGCGGTAGTCTGTATTTATAATAATTCGGGTTAGCGTGGGGGAGTCAACCTTCCGACAAACGTGGTTTGTGTCATCGAGTGTCGGCTTCTTCCCGCGCCTAAAGTCCTGTCTCTTACCCATAAGTTCGTAGAGTTCCAGCGTCGTGTTTCAGACACTCTCGACGGAGATCTGTGCTCGGAGGGACTAGAATGAGGTGGAATTCGAGCACAGGGACTGGCTATGGGGATGGTCGAATAGGGGCTCTTCGGGCATCCGTGATCGCGCCCTCTCCCGGGTTACACCGCCGAATCCCGACGGTTTCGCTCTCAGCCGACAACCAGTGAATTCCAGTCTGACGGTTCGATTTGTGGGTAAGAGACAGGCCTAAAGTCGCGGGTTTCCGCCTTGCAGTCAGTATGACTTGGTGCTCGACAATCCCAAGGGCAATCGACGGTTGATCCGAATCAACCGCGACCGACTCTCGGTTCCGGAAGATCCCTTCCTTCAGATTCCTCAAGTTGAATTTCATGAGCCGATGAAAGCGGCTGTCGATGAACTGACCGAGACCCTCGACGATCTCCTCGGGATCATCCTCTTTGGAAGCGTCGCGAGGGGCGAAGCCGACCGCAGGAGTGATATTGACCTGTGGGTCCTCGTCAGCGAGGACCGCGCAGCCAGTCAGCGAGCGGTCAACGAACTGGTCCTCGATCTCGAAGAACAGGAATTCGACCAGGGGAGATATGGATTCGATATCGACGTCGAACAAGTTTCGTCGATCCCGCGATACACCGAAGACATCCGTGAAATTGTTCTTTCGGGGATCACCGTCTACGAGACGCCACAGTTCGAAACTGTCGAGAAACTCCTGTTGAACGAGGGTGGTGCCGATGAGTAACTATCCCGCGACGATCCTCGACGCTCTCGACCGAGCACAAGATGCATTCCAAGATCGTAGTGCGACGCCTCCAACTCCGGAGGAGGGCATCGCTGCTGGCGGGGATTGGGAGACGCAGCTCACCAAAGCGTGCAAGCTCTTGGACGTCGTCGAAACAATTCAGGCACAGAACGGCCACTACACGGCGATCATCGAGTTGAGCTTCGGGGTTATCGAACGCTCGATCGAGGCATACGCTGTGGCGATGGCCGGGGACGCAGTCGACGACTTTCGCGACCACAAGTACAGCTACGAACGCGCTCATCAGATTGGGTTGTTCGACGCAGAGACGGCCATGGCAATGCGGGACCTGTACAGCGAAAATCGGACCGATAGTTACTACGGCGGTGGTCGGCCCACCGATCAGCAGGCGGCATCGATGGCCGCTCTCGTACGGGCGGTTCACGGCTACGCTGTTGACCAGATCCGGCAAGGCGGTGTTTGTCTGTGTTAGCTACCTGTTAGGTACCGAGTACACCAGTATCACGCTCTGCAGCGTGTTTTATCTATCCTGAACGGGGCGAGGAACGGAGATCATGCAAGCCCGTACAGAATTCCCTCATCGCGTAGCTACCGCAACGTCTGGCTCTCGCACCGCTCGAACAGAACTCGAGAGTGGCGAAACTGAGACGACTTCCTGTCCCGAGTGCGAGGATATTCGCCTCGTCAGCGACGATATCGAAACCTTCTGCCCCGAGTGCGGACTGGTCGTCGACGAGAACCTGCTCGACCGTGGACCGAATTGGACGCCATTCGATGCCGACGAGAAGCGTCACGTCGGTGGCCAGGTAACGGTCACGCGCCACGACAGAGGCATTTCCACGAATATCGGTCGGTACCGAGACGGAAACGGTCAGGAGTTATCCGGCGACAAGCGACGTCAGTTCAGTCGGCTGCGACGGTGGAACGGCCGTGCTCGCTTCGACTCCAAGGGTGAGAAGAACCTCGCCCACGGGCTGAGTGAAATCAAACGAATCGTCGGGGTACTGGATCTCGGGGAGAGCATCCGCGAGCGGGCCAGCTATCTCTATCGCGAAGCGCAGTCGAACGATCTTCTTCCGGGCAGGTCCATCGAGTCGATGGCGGCGGGCGCCGTGTACGCTGCGTGCCGACAGCAGCGTCTTCCGCGATATCTCGACGAGATCAGCGACGCTGCTCACGTTGATGCGGGGAAGGTTCGGCTTGCCTATCAAACACTCAATCGCGAGCTCGAACTTCAGGTTCCCCCGCCTCTTCCCGTGGATTATCTTCCTCGTATCGCCAGTGAAGTGGATGCGCCAATCACAGTCCGCGAACGAGCCTGGGAATTGTGTTCGTCGACCACCGTTGAGGATCTGACGTGCGGGAGAAAGCCAGCGAGTGTTGCAGCAGGCTGTCTGTACTATGCCACTCAGGAGTTAGACGAGTCCGGGTCTATTCTGCAAGCAGACATCGCAGAGGCCGCCGGGGTGACCGCCGTTAGCCTCCGTGCAGTCTGGCAGACGCTCGAAGAGCATTCTCTACGTTCAGATTTGATGTCCTCGGCTGATTCATAGAGATCGATAGCGAATACCTCCGTCTCCATGCGGAGGTTGAGCGATAGGCCTCTCGAAGTTGTAGGCCTATATTCGGTGGTGGAGAAGCGACCACTGTGCTTCTCGAAGATTTACACCGAGACGTCTAACCGTTCTTGGAAACCACTGGTCGGGACAATGGTTAGCCCTGCGAGGACGACCCCCCACAGAAACCCAGCAGCGTGACCGATGATATCGACCTGATTGCCGTGCTGGACGATCTGTGCAGGGAACAACATCCAAATGAATGTCGCAAGCATCGCTGTGATCGCGGTGACAAACGCTGCTTCGAGAGCTACCTGTTGCCGCTCGGCAGGTGTTGGGGTCTGTTGCAACCCTCGTTGGAGGAGCCTCCCGATCGAGAGGGTGAATGCGGCACCGAACAATGCAAGCATGACCAGTGAGGGGTGCCCCACGTAGATCAGCGCAATTTCTCCCAACAATAGCACGAACAGTATCTGTCCGACAGTCATACCCAGCTGGTAGTCGTGGCGATCAGCAAGCCAGCGACTGAGTGCGACGAGTATGAATCCGACGTTACCAGCGACTACGCCCGAAAACCCGCGGGTGGTTACTATGAGCTCGAGCGACTGGAACATCCCATAACTGGTTAGATTAACCAGTATCGGAAGTGCGACCAGAAACAGGATCGTTGTCCGCCAGAACCACCGTTGACGACCCTGAGCACTACACAGCCAGTAAACAATCCCCCCGCTGACCCAGTAACCGACGAGATTGCTCATCAGATGTCGGGTTGATGCATGGACATAAGCTGCCGTCAGTACAGTCCACGGCGCGAAGCGTTCGTGGTCGAACACAAGCTGGGATTTGATCCCGGCTGGAGCGGCGTAGTGGATCGTGACGAGCCCGTGCCCTACTATTAGCATCCCCAATACCGTTCTACGATGTTCGTGCGCTGTCGCAACTATCGAATTGAGTCTATCGAGTCTCATTGATCTTGGTACTCACTCACGGTCGGTCGACAACTTCGATTGCTGCTGTCCGAACTGGGCTCGTGATGGCCCATTTTTGTGTGCCTGTGCGCCGATGACTTTATCTGTAGCTGTGCGTACATACCTCTCACCTGAACGCCGTCTCGTGGACGGCTACACAGCCGACGTGACCGATGACTTTCGCCGACTGCACCCGTCTCAAGGGCTTGGAGGGTCGTATAATGGTTCGCGGAGTCGCTTCGACGAGACCGCTATTCGGGTCGGCACGAGTTGATTCGTCTCGACGCGAACGGGGTATATCCCAATTTGCAAAAGGGATCAGTGGAGGAGATCACTGTGGGTCATAATCAGAGCGCGGTGAATCACGGACGCCGCCAACAGATTCTCGAAGCGTTTCGTGATGCGGACGACGACGTTCTAACCACCGCAGAGATCCACGAGAAAGTGGGTGGTGTCTCACGGGAAACCATCCGAAGCGATTTGAAGAAAATGCGTGGGTCTGAATTAGAGGGGCGAGAGACCAATCAGGATTACGTCTGGTGGGTGGACCAAAGTGCAGTCAGTAGCGAGGGGGCTGATGAAGGGGTTGCGACGGGGGAGCAATTGCGTGGTGCCTTGGTCGACTTGATGATGGAACGATTGGATTTCAGGGTGCTGTTCGTGGCACTACTGTTGCTCGCCGTAACCAGTTTTCTCGGCGCTGGGATCTATCTGATGCTGCAGTTCGACTACTGGTTACTCCCGATCTCACAGACTCGGGCTATCGTCTACACATACGCACCGATGGTCACATTCGGGATCGTCATCGCCGTCGCCGGTCTAATCGTGCTATTTCGTGAGCGGTAGTATTGATATCGAGACGAGAGAAAATATCCCTGCCCAATTGTGTCTGGGCTCTCTGCTCAATGGCCTCCAATTAATATGGCTCGTATGGATCCTGAGCCCTATTTTACCGATCCCAAGGGTGTGAGGAGCGGATCTGAGACTCCCTTCCGACCGGTGTCGAAGATCCGTGTTCAGCTCCCATGTCCACGCCTAAATCCACAGAAGCTTCCGGCAACGATTCCGAAGTCCCGGATTCGAGCGTCGAGTCGAACGACACGACCACGTCTCCAGACACGAGCGACTACCAGACTGCGCCAGGTGCTGTTCCAGTCGCTGACCTCATCGCTCGTGAAACGACACACTCGTTCGCTGGCCTCACCTCCGGCGATCCTACCGAATATCCGGGTGACGTTTCACTGGAAACTCAGGGTCTCGACCCCGACCCCAGGCCACTGAAAACAGTCATCGCGACGTTACCGCAGGCCAGTTCGGGTGAACTCTGGGCGACCAACGAGTTCGTCGACGTCGACGGGACCGTCGATACCGGGGCGATCCGTGATGTCCACGGACTGGACGTCGATGCGTTAGAGGATGCAACGGGTCGCTCTCTCGATACGCTCGCGACAGACGTATCGTCTGATCCGCTCTGTCGGGTTCGAGACCATCAGGATATCGTCGACGAGCGCCGGAAGGCACTCTGCGCACTCGGCTATGACGTCAAGTTCCGGTGGCAGATCGCTTCGGATCGATACTCTATCATCAACCCGCAGGACGCCTACCTGCCGATCATCGGTGCGCTCCAGCAGCGTGGCGAGACTGAGCCGTTCGGCTGGGCGAGCTACCGGGACTGGGGTGGACTCCTCAAGATGTTCGTCGTCTGTCCTGGTCTCAGACACACCGTCATCGGGAGTGATGAATCTGACCTGGAGGACGAGACCGATGGTGTGGCAGCGGCCGCTGACACGGACGAGACTGATCTGGTGGTCTACGGTGGGTTCGAAACCGGGTACGACTTCCGCGGAACACAGACGCTGTGGGCGAAGCCGATTCTCTACTTCCCGGATACTGGTGTCGTCGTGCCCGACACAGGGAAACGATACACTCGCCGCCACTACGGTCGAGCGACCGATGCCACTCACGAGAGGGCGAACGACCGTGTCCCGATCAACGGGTGGTGGAAGAACATCTACGACGACATCGCGGACCGCCTGATTGAGGTCGATACGGCGATTCGTCGGACCCGAGCCATCGCGTACGACTTCGAGGAACTACCCTTCGAGCTCGTCGACTGCTACGAGTACTGGGGTGTCGCGAAAACATACGCTGAAGTCGCTGCCGACCGAGCGACGAAGCTTGCCTCGCCAGCAACCCGTCCGACGGTGTACAACATCTACCTTTCGCTACTGATCGCGATTCTCGACCAGTACGAGGGGTCACTGGCCTCGGATACACACCAGGAGTACCTCGAGACTGCCGGCGAACTCCTGCGGAAGCCGGCGATGATGATTCAGTTGGCGCTGAAAGAGCACGAGCTCCAAGCCGCCGAGCAAGACGGGGTAGTGCTTCAGGATGGTCAGCAGACTATCAGTGACACCCTCGAAGACATCGTCGAGATTCCGGGTATCGAGGTCGACACCGAAGCCGATCTTTCCGACGGGGCCGCCCAGCGTCTCCACGACGGCGTTCAGCAGCGACTCGACGATATCGACGAGGTCGCCTGACCCTACAGCGTTTATCGGCTCGCAAGCGAGCGACGGGACCAAGCAGAGTTCCGGAATCCACCCATGTCCACAGTCGAATCTGACCCCCAATCCGAGCAGGAAGAACCGATCGTCGTTCTCTCGCACCTTGTCCATCGGTTGCTCAAGCGAGAGGGGGGAAGCATCCCCATCGAACGAGTAACACTCAGAGTCAGCGACTACGTCGACGTCGGTGAACAGGAGGCTGCCGACCTTATCGACGATGGGGCTTCGGAGGGAATCTTCACTCTTGATCGGGGGTCTGGTGGGAGTACCACGATCGTCGGTGTCTCTCCTCAGGGGTCGGAGCCCGAGGTGATCACGGAGGCGTTCGGCGGTCCTTCGCAGGGAGGTGTCGATGATTTCCAGATCCTTGGCGTCGTGACAGAAAGTATCGAGACTGCATTACTCGATGCGGGCGTTACGACGTTTAGTGATCTCGCTGATGCCGATCCCGACGATATCATCGGACTGACCAGCACGCTCACCGAAAGCCGAGCCGCGGCGATCGTTCAGGCGGCGCTGAAGCATGTCCCGGTCGGGATACGACTTGCTCGAACTGCTGAAGTCAGATACGCTGGTCGCGTTGATTCCGACACCGAACGTGGGGCCGCTCGTGTACTCGATGTCACTTCTGTCGAAGAGCCAGTTGGCGAGCCACGATATCGAACAGAGGGTCTGGATCCGGACGCGGCTGAGGCTCAGTACGTTTCGGATATCGGGCAGAATGCACAGAATCCCGTTCTCACGGGCCTCCACATTCTCGACGATCCTGACCATCCCGACGTGCCGAAAGCGGCGACACACCCCAGGGCCGGTGACGATGCGCTACCCGTCGACACATCGGGCGAGGTCGTTCCGCCTGCAGTCCCGATCGAACCGCGACTGCAACGGCCGATCGACGAAATCCTCGCGAAGAAGTTGGCTCGTGGGTTAGTTCCGGTCCGGATCGTGGGTCCACGCGGGTCGGGGAAGAACTACCTCGTGAAGTACCTCTGTCACCGGACGAACCGAGGGTACGTCTCGGTGGACTGTGACGAGGCGACCCACACGGAGGACCTCTTTGGACCGCTCACACCGACTGAGGAGGGGCTGATTGCACCGAGGAACGGGCCGGCCAAGCAGGCGCTGCTGAACGGGTCGGTACTGGTGCTCAACGAATTCCCTGTGATGCGAGCCGGCGCCGCGATGTCGCTCCATCGGCTTCTCAACGAGGGGAAACTCCTCGTGAAAGCCCATGGCGAGTTGGTTGAGCCCCATCCCTCAGCGCGGATCGTGGTCACGATGAACCCGCCAACTCGGGAGTATCGGGATTCTGAGCCGATGAATTCGGCAACACGGGGTCGGTTCCGGGCGCTTGAACAGCCCTACATCCAGGACGTCGACGAAGAGGTCGCAACGTTGGATGCGCAGGTGAACGCCGGTCGCGGGGTCGTTGATCGGAGGGTGATCCGGAAAATCGTGCAGTTCGCCCACCAGACCAGGCAGAACGAGAACTGGCCCACGCTCTCGACGCGCAACCTGACGATTCTCTGTGAGCATATTGAGGATGGTGCCTCACCGAAAGCGGCAGTCAAGAACGAGGTGTGGGCGGTCGCTGAACCGAATCAATATCCTGAGGACACCCACGAGACACTGAACGACTATCTGTAATCGAGCTGACTCTGACTACCCGGTAGGGCGACTCTGTTGTTTACCAATAGAACACTGTAGAAGCGGCATTACTTTGGGAAGATAGGCTATTGAGCGCCTATACCTGGGAACTACTAGTAGTGGGACCCTCGATCCGTCTTGGTTGTCCTGATATCTCGTTTCGCTGAGGAGATCCGCGAGTTGCATAGACACTTCTCTCTACGGCCACTTGTTTCTCAAATTTGCTCAACTGGACGGTGTCCCCAGTCCCAGTACCTCACAAAGCCTGTAAATTGAAAGGTCCGCTTGCTGAACTGTGTCCAAGCAGAACCAGCAAGCAGACGGTGAAATCCACGAGGACCAGCTCCTTAACTTTCTCGTCAACGCACTCACTGGCTCATTTGGCGTGAGTCTCGGCGAGAACGCTGATCTTGATCCCGAAGACATCTACGAGGTCCTCGTCGGCGCGACCGCCGACGGGACCTCGATCTCCACACTCTGCGATCGGAGTGAAGATAGCTCATCCAGCACGAACATCCTTCGCCACCTTCGAACGAAACTCGACCTTGACACGGTCACAACCGTCGGGAACACGCTTCTCCAGGAGTACACACTCGATATGCTTCCCGAGCAGGTGGAGATCGTCGTTGATCTCCACCTGCGGCCCTACTACGGTGACGAAGACGAGACTGACGGCCTCTACTCCAACGAAGCCAAAGACGGAACCACTGCGTTTCACGCGTACGCGACACTGTACGCTCGCGTTCGCAACAAACGCTACACGCTGGCGGTGCGCCGTCTCACCGACGGCGACACCGCCAGCAGCGTCCTCGCGGAGTTTCTCGGCCTCGTCGATAGCTTCGACTTCGAAGTCAAGGCACTCTACGTCGATAGCGAATTCTACGACGGGAAGTGCCTCACGCTGATGCAGGCACACAACCTCGCCTACGTCGTTCCAATCATCGCATGGGGGAACGACATTCAGCAGGAACTCTCGGAGGG
>ENA-ORCS01001058-ORCS01001058.1-marine-metagenome-genome-assembly--contig:-NODE-1058-length-13518-cov-3.485157_pt1 | contig 13518 bp, 15 predicted proteins | sample MGYA00237781_ERZ508513 | MGnify/ENA primary metagenome ERZ508513 (study PRJEB26184, sample SAMN06268793) | marine metagenome | isolation source: Eden Landing Ponds, San Francisco, CA, USA | place...
GTAGAAATCCTCGCTCATTTGTTATCGCTGGGTAATCGGTTGAGACACTTCAAAAGCCCGGGTCACCGATACTACCGGGCCGGCGGCACGAGCAAGACGTTGCTGTTGGCTCTGGCAGTCACGTCCTCGGAGGTACTGCCGAGCAACAGCCGACGGAGACGGCTCCGGCCCCGTCCGCCGAGCAGCACCGTCGTTGGGTCAATCTCTGCTTCGGCAGCGAGAATCTCCTCGACGGCTTCACCTTCCCGGATCGTCGTCGTCGTTTCGATCCCCTTCTCTTGGAGCGTTTCGGCCATCGATTCGAGGCGCTGTTCGGCGTCCGCAACACCGTCGTCGCCGGCACGACGGTCCGGCGGCCGCACGTGCAACAGCGTTGCCTCGTGAGTCGCCTCTCTCGTCCGGTGGAACTGCTCGAAGGCCCGCTCTGCGTTCTCCGAGAAGTCGGTCGCGTACAGCATCCGTCGGAAGAGATGCTTGTTCGCGACTGTCGGGGTGCCGTCTCGCCTGACGATCCGCTGCACCAGAAGCGGACTGACCGCAGTCCGGGCGATGTTGCGGACCGTACTCCCGATGAGTCGCTGTTTGAGCGGGCTCTGCCCACGGGAACCCGCGATAATGAGATCGGCGTGCACCTGTTCGGCGATGCCGTTAATCCGGCGATGGGGCGTCCCACGGACGATGTGGGTGTTGACGGTAAATCCCTCGGACTCGAGTTGCTGTTGCTGGCGCTGTAACCCGCGTTTCGTCTGCCCGGCGACATCACTGCCGGGCATTCCCGCTGTGACGTTGGGGCTGGTGACTGTGACTAAATCGATCTCGTTGATCCCGTACCGTCCGAGACACTGCAGACAGATCCGCGAGTCGATCGCCGTATCGATTGCCGAGGACAGATCCGTCGCGTACACTGCGCGCATATCTGTGTATAGTCTCGCTGCCGTAATAGTATTGTTGGTAAATTCCAATATCACACAATATCATGGCTGGTGCTATATGCGGACAGACACGGGTGACAGCGGCCGAACTCAGTCAGCCGGCGCGACGTTCGTGTCCGCTTGCTGGCGACACGACCGCCAGTATCCCTGGGCGTACGCACCGATGAACATACCGCCCAGCGCGACGAGGATCGGGTAGTTGCCGACCCCCAAGCTCGCGTAGGCTGCGCCAGGACAGATCCCGGAGAGTCCCCAGCCGATGCCGAAGATAGCACCGCCGATGACGACGTTCCGGTCGAAGGACTTGACGCGCTTGCGGAAGGTATCGCCAGTCAGTGGGGCTCGATCAAGCACGCGTGGGACGACGGCGAACGTGACGGCCGTGACGACCGCACCGCCGCCCATCACGAACAGCAGGCCGAAGTCCTCGAACTGCAAGAAATCGAGCACGACCTCCGGACGTGCCATCTGACTCAAGCCGAGGCCGAATCCGAATACCAGCCCGCCCAGTAGGATAACACCGTGGAACAGCGGCGAACGCTCGCTCACGGCGATACCCCCAGTGCGGCGACGAGCTGTGCCGTTCCAATCGCGAACGCCAGGAATGTCGCTACGTTGACAAAGGAGGTGTTCGACCCCGAGCCGATGCCACAGACGCCGTGGCCGGAGGTACAGCCCTTGCCGATGCGTGTCCCGATCCCGACTAAGACGCCGCCGACGAACAGCCGCCAGAGCTGTACGTCAGTCGTCCAGCCACCGGGCCCGAGCGTCAGTGCGTATATCGCCGCCCCGGCGACGATTCCGACTGTAAAGACGACTCGCCAGTCTCGGGAAGCTAGGAACTTCGGCTGATTAAACTGTGAGACATTCGAGATATACGACCACGTCGACTCCAAGAACGTGCTCGCCCCGGCGATAATGCCGGTGGCAGCATAGATAATCGTGACGCCGAGTCCGATGAGCAGTCCACCGGCTGCGTAGTGGCTAATTCCGTTCGGGAACAGCGTCTCGACGGTGATCTGGAGCGGCTCAATCGTCATCTGCGTCGCCCGTGTCGGCCTCAGGTTCGTCCGCCTGCCCGTCCTGATCGTCGAGCAGCCGCTCCAGTCCCGGCGGCCCGACGATGCTGACGTCGCCGTCCTCGTCAAGCACGAATGGCTTGGTCATGGTCGTCTCTATGTACTCTTCGGCGCTACTAAAACATTTGGATAGTAATGTATACTTGTGGCAATATTATGGGTGAGCGCAGGTTATATACGAACCCCCTCTAAAACTTAAAGACCCCAAACTGGCTGGTGGCTTATTTTAAATAGATACTTACGGTTTCGAAGAGCTTCGCCCAGACTGGCGGAATATCTGAGATAGTATTGTAAAGACACTACAATACAACTGTCCGCGGTTCGCGACATCGGCGTTACCCGGAGGCGTCGACACGAATCGTTACGGCGACGTGTTCGGGCAGCGAGACCTGCGTACCGTCTTCGAGTTCGACCTCGATCAGCCCGATCGGGGGTGTGTCGACGACGGTCAGTGTCGTTCCGGGGCCGATGCCGACCTCGGCGAGGTATGCCAGTTCGTCGGGATCGCGGTCCCGGACTCTCGTGACCTCGACCACTTCCCCGTCCTGGCACTCGCTGAGAGCCGTACCGACACACTCCTCGAGTGGTTCGAGCGCGTCGCTGGGAATCGGATCACCGTGCGGATCGACGTCCGGATCGTCCAGTTGTGCCGCGACGCGGCGCTCGAACTCTTCGGAGATGTGGTGTTCGAGCCGGTCGGCCTCCTCGTGGACGGCCGTCCAGTCAAACCCAAGTCTGTCAGTGAGATACGTTTCGAGCAAGCGGTGGTGGCGAATGACCTCGGTCGCGATTGTCTCGCCCTCCGCAGTGAGTCGGACTCCCTTGTATTTCTCCCGTTCGACGAGCCCGCGCTCTTCTAACTTCTCCATCATACTCGTCGCCGTCGGCGGCGTCACGTCCATACTCTCGGCGATCGTCGACGTCGAGACTGGCCCCGTCGTCTCGCGCTGATGTTCGTGGATCGACTTGAGGTAATCCTCCATTTCGGGGCTGAGCATCTACCCATATCTGAGGCGACCGGGTGAATAAATGCTGGCTCTCCGGGTGGCTACAGTAAGTCTTGGTCTTCGAGTTGGTCCAGCACGTCATCGACGAACGACTCGACATCCTCGTAGGGGAAGTTCCCGCTCCCAAGTTTCGTGTTCAACTGCATTGCTGTCATCGAGAAGTCCCCGGACTCGAAGGTCGTACTCGGGCCGTCTGGTAGTGCTGGCACCAGATCCATCGGACTGGAGATCGGATAGTCAGCGCCCTCGAACGCGTCGATGAACTGTTCGCGAAGGTCGTCGGTGTCTACCATGACGTTCGGTAGTTTGGAACACTTTCCTGAAAAACCATTCGTATTTCTTGACATCCAACATAAGAGACGCAATAGTTGTGCCTGATCGCTTTCGCTGAAGCGCTCATACACCCTAGCCACGAAACGCGTGCTCATGTCACCACCTACACCTGCTGTCTCGGATACGAACGAACAATCCGGAACCGACCGTCGACCGCTCTGGATCGTCATCGAAGTCGACGTGGGAAACGATTGTAAGCTCGTCGCTCTCGATGAACCGGTGCTTGACGTCGATCTCCACCAGATGGAGGGCATCTGCCGTTCGGATGTCGTCACGGGTGGCGATGAGATCTCAGTCACGCACATCGAGCAACCGATGGGCGGCCGCTGTCTCGCCGATGTCTTTTTCGAACACGATTGTGTACCTCACGTCACCGGTACAGCCGGTAACTCGCTGTTGGTCACTGTTCATCCGGCTGACCGCACGAGCATCCCCGAAATCCTGTCGTGTCTCGACGAGATGGGCTATCCGGCACGTCTCAAACGTGTCGTCCGTCTCGATGATAACCTGCTCAGCACTGCGCCGATCCTGTGCGATTTCGGCCTGTTGACGGACAAACAACAGGAAGCGTTGCTGCTTGCCGTCCGACGCGGGTATTACGCACAACCACTGGAAGTGACGCTGTCCGAGCTAGCCGCGGAGCTCAATGTCGGCAAGTCGGCCGTCTCACACCGGCTTCAGGCGGCCGAATCGAAAGTCATCCGCAATCACTTGCCCCAGTCGGAGTGAACAGCGACCGCCACTGAGTATATAAAAACTTCAACTATTCGACGCTGGAGTTATTCGGTCAAGACACGTACTGACATCTGTGAGCGAGAGATGACGCAAACAGATTCACTGCCGGAGGACCTCGTCGATGACCTGTCAGACGAACTCTCAGCCGAGTTTCTCGACCTGGAGATCGATGAGATGGTCGAACTCGTCGATGACATCAGCGACCGATACCAGCATCGAGAGTTGCATTTCATCTGTACCGGTACGGACGCACTCGTAATCTACGATCGGGAGAGCGAATCCTGGGTCCAGATCGAGAAGGGCGAAGACACAGTCGTCGTCTCCGAGACCGACAGTCGGTAGTCTCTCCCGACCGTCTTTTTCGGTCATTCATTATGTATAAAATGGAAAGTCATAACCATCACAATACTGAGATTTTCTCGACGTTGAACCGGTTGTGAACTGGTTATCGTATCGGCTGGATACGCTCTAGCACTTAAAACCCTCATTTGGTTCGAATGAACCCCTATCGGATATCCGGCTCTATCTAGAGGTAGAGGGATTACCGTGACCGAACACACGACGGACGCGGACCACGAGTCGCCCACCGATGCGATACCGGATACTGATCTGGCTGCCGATGCGTTCGATCAAGAACTCGGCGAGCGACTGGGCAAAGACGCCCAGCGGTACGCAGACGGTGAGATGAGCGAAGACGAGTTCTACGAGAAGTATCACGACGCGCTGGTCGAGGAGTTCGGCGAGGACAACCGGCCAGTCGCCAACGGGAGGGACGAGTCGTGAGCGAACACGATTCGGAGAGTGGGCTGACACGTCGCTCACTGTTGAAGACCGCGGCGGCGGGCGCCGTTGCCAGCACTGCCGGCTGTGGGTCGATCCTCTCGGATTCGTCCTCGGCGTCGCTGACTCGCGGGGCGGACACTGCCTACGGCAACTGCTGGCAGTGTCACAAGGCCTGTGGTATGGAAGTGACGCTCAACGAGGACGGCGAAGCGACGGAACTCCACGGCATCGACGGCCACCCGCGCGGTAGCGCCGGCGAGGGAACGAAGGGGACGCTCTGCCCGAAAGGTCTCTCCCAACTTGAGAAGGCCTACTCGCCCGAACGGATCAAACAGCCCCACGTCCGCAAAGACGGCGACCTCCAGAAGGTCGACTGGGACGAAGCGATTGCCTATGCGGCCGACCGCCTCGACGAGTTGGACCCTGCGTCGCTGATCGAATTCCACGGCTGGGGGACTTCCGGCGTTTTCAGTACCCTGTTTCGGAAGCTCTATGGCTGTCCCAACCACGTTCCCCACCCGACGCCGACCTGTTTCGGCTCGATGGCCGTCACGGGTACGCTGATGGGACTTGGCGGCGGGAACATCCGTTGGATCGACTATCCCAACACCGAGTACATCTTAGTGTGGGGTCGAGATCCCCTGGAAAGTTTCGCCGGCCAGTGGGAGGCCAAACAGCTTCTCAAGGCCCGCGAGCGCGGCGCGAAAATCGTCACGATCGATCCGGTCTATACCGAGACCGCAAAGAAATCCGACGTGTGGCTGCCGGTCGAACCCCGGACTGACGGCGCGCTGGCACTTGCAATGGCCAACGTCATCATCGAAGAAGGGCTGTACGACGAGGCGTTCGTCGAGGAGTACACCCACGGCTTCGAGGCCTACAGGGAGGCCATCGAGGGCAAGACCCCCGAATGGGCCGCAGAGAAGACTGGTCTGGCTGAACACGACGGACTGGGCGCGGAGACAATCCGCGAGATCGCCATTGAATTCGCCGAGGCCGCACCTGCCGCAGGGATCACTTCCTGGACTGGCCTTGGACAGAGCGCCGACCACCAGAAGGGCGCACAGAACGTCGTCGCGCTGACAGCGCTGGTCGGCAACATCGACCGCCCAGGCGGACAGCGCTGGCACACCAGCCCGCCCCTGTCGGACCCCTTCGAGGTCGGCTGTGAGGAACAACTCCCGAACAACGCCGAAGACAACCGCTGTTATCTCACGGACAAAGACGAAGGCTACGCTTCGATGACTGGCAAACCGGTTCAGAATCGCGTCCCCGAGATGGTCGATAACGGCGACATCAACGGGATGGTGTATTACTACCGGAATCCGGTCACTGACGGCGCGGCCCAGGAATGGCTCGGAACCGACGAGAAAGACGGTGCCCTCGAGAAGATGGATCTGGTCATCGGGATCGACGCCTTCTGGAGTGAAACTGCCCGCAAGGCCGATGTAGTTCTACCTGAGGCCTCACAGCTCGAAAAGCCGATGTTCGAATCCGGCGGGTACGGCGCGTACAACGAACACCCGTGGATCACCGGTTCCCAGGCTGCAATCGAGCCCCAGTGGAACAGCAAACCCGGCTTCGAGATCGTCAGCGAACTCGGCCGCGAGATGGGCTACGAGGAGTATTTCCCCTGGGAAGACAAGACGGAATTCATCAACGACCAGCTCGAGTCGGTCGATCTTACCCTCGAGGAACTGGAGCAAGACCACGACACGTATTATGTGTTCGACGACGACCAGCATCGCAACCCCTACGAGAAGTGGCAAAACGGCGGGTTCGCACAGGGAGCCGATGAGTTCTGGTTCGATCTCGACAAGAAGCTCGATGGAATGTACGGGAAACTCAGCGAGCGGGTCGGAACTGAAATCGAGACCGGTCCGCAGTGGGTTGAGCCGGGGACAATCGGCGAGGAACTGACCGAGGAGTACCCCCTGGAGATGCTCGACACTCGCACTGTCGAGTTCTCCCACGGCGGCGATCAGGCCCTTTCGTACCCGCTCGAACAACTCGCCGAATCGTACAACCTCGAACACGAGGACTACCGCGGCAACTACTTGGTCATCCATCCTGCGGACGCTGACGATCGCGACATCGAACACGGTGATATGGTCACGGTCACCGCTGAACACGGAGACGTATCGCTGATGGCTGCGGTCACCGAGGGTATCCGCCCAGGGACCGTCAGCGTCGAACCCTACGGCTTCGGCCGGGGTTCGATCCAGCCGGACGGAGACGGCGCGAACAATATGCTACTGAACAAACCCGAACAGATCGATCCCGTATCGGGCGAGATAGACAGACACCTCGCGGTCGAGGTCACGAGCGGAGGTGACGCCTGATGGGCGAGCAGTGGGGTTTTTACTTCGACGCCGACAGCTGTATGGGCTGTAACGCCTGCTCGATCGCCTGCAAGAACCGCCACGACACCGACACCGGACACGTCGACTGGCGGCGTGTCGAAACCGTCTCTGAGGGGGAGTTCCCGGATTACGAGGAGACGAACGTCTCCCTGTCGTGTATGCACTGTGAGGACGCCCCCTGTGAGGAGGTCTGTCCGACCGGTGCGATCGAGAAACGCGAGAGCGACGGGATCGTTACAATTGACCAGGACAAGTGCATCGGCTGTGGGTACTGTGGCTGGGCCTGTCCGTATGGCGCGCCACAGTACGGCGACGACGGCCTGATGCAAAAGTGCAATCTCTGTCTGGACAAGGGCGCTGGCGCCGGCGCCGGCGCGCCATCGAAAAACGAGCAACAAGAGGAAGGCACGGCCCTCGAGCCGGCCTGTGTCGACGAATGTGTCGGCGACGCACTCGACGCCGGCCCGGTCGGTGAGTTGCTCGATAAAGCCTCTCAAGAAGCCGCAGAGCGCTTCGAGCAGAACCGCACGAACGTCATCATCGAGTCCAGTGGGGAGCGTAGCCTGACAGGTATGCAAGGGGTCAAACAGGCAGCTGAGGACTCATGAGCGACGCAGCCACTGCTTCGGAGTTCGTCTGGATCGCCCGCGGTCACTGGGAGATTTTTATCGCGACCTACCTCTTTTTGGGTGGATTGAGCGGTGGCGCGTACCTGACTTCGGTCGTCTCCTCGGAGCTGTTTCGGCCGCGTGCCGAGGGGCCTGCGGAGATTTTCGCCTGCGAGGAGACCTCACGCTGGGGTGCTGTTATCGGCGTCGTCGCCATCGCAGTCGGCGGTGTGGCGCTGTTGTCCCACCTCGGTGCGCCCCTACGTGCGCTCACGTTCCCAGTCCTGTTCAGCAACTTCGGTTCCTGGCTGGTCATCGGGACGTGGTTTATCGTCCTGTTTGCGCTGTTTGTCACCCTCGAAGCGTTCTGGCTGCTGTTCGGCGAGCGTCACACCGACTTCGAGGGGCTGAGCTACTTTCCCCGTCGGATCGTCGTCTGGATCGACGAGCGACTCCCACTGCCCGACGGCTGGAGCGTCGTCGCTATGCTCGACTGGATCGCGGACCTGATCCGGCCGACCGGGCGCGCCCGACTGGGTGTCCACGCCGTCGGCAGTGTCACTGCGACTGGCGTCATCGTCTATACCGCGATGCTGCTGACAGATATCTCGGTCGTCCCGCTGTGGAACCGTCAGTATCTGCCGGTTATCTTCCTGATGAGCGGGGCATCGACGGGTATTTCCGCAGCACTACTCGGGACCGTCGCAAGCGGTGGTGGCCTCAGTCGGACGAACCACCTGTTCTGTCTGGCCGATGACGGCCTCATCGCCGTCGAGACGGTGACGCTCGTCGGGCTGTTGGGCGTGCTCGCATCCGGTGGCCCGGCGGCCACACAGAGCCGTGAACTCCTGCTTTCGGGGGCGTACTTCCCGCATTTCGTCGTGGGCGTCCTCGTGCTCGGGCTCGTCGTCCCGTTCCTGCTGTCGATGACGATGACGACGCTTGCCCGATTTACCGACATCGAAGAGACACCACTCGGCGCGTCCGCGTTCACGGGTGGGTTCGCCGCGAAGTACTTCCTCGTGCTTGCCGGTGGATTCCTCCTCCGGTATGTGATCCTCTTCGGCGCGGTCAAACAGCCGCTGGGGGTGCCGTGATGGACTCAGTGGCGTCCGATTCCGCTGTTTTCTTCGAGCACTCGACGGCCTGGCGGGACCTGCACGTCCTGCTGGCAAACGGGCTCCGCCACCCCGACGAACAGTTCCAAGCCGCCCTCGAGACGGGTTCGTTTGAATCACAACTGGCAACACTCCTCTCGGATGTCGATGCGGACCTCGCCGTTTCGCTCACTCCGCCCAGTGAGCGAGACACCGCGCTCACGATGTCGTACGTTGACCTCTTCGAGGGAGGGCGCAAGCCACACGCGCCGCCTGCAGAGTCGCCATATCTGGCTTGGTACGACCGTGACGACGGCGGGCTGTTAAACGGCCCGTCGGCCGCCGAGATGCGCGAGCGCTACCAGGCGATGGGCATGTCCATTCCGGACGCGTACCCGCCGGATCATATCGCACTGTTGCTCGAATACGGGAGTCTGCTACTGGAGTCCAACGAACGCGACGCCTACCGGTCGTTCGTCCGCACGCACTTCGAGTGGCTGCCGGCGTTTCGTCGCGCAGTCGATATCGCGGCCGCAGACGCACCGATCTATCGGTGGCTCGCGCTACTCGTAGACGAACTGTTCGTCGTCGTCCGCGGCCGCCTTGACATCGAAGGCCCGATTAGCTCGGAAATCGAACGAATGGTCGAGCGGGTCAGTTCGTCACACGCGTAGGTCAAAGCCATTCGGCCATCATTTTGCCCACTCGACCATCTCGGCGTAGGTGTCGTCCGTCGAGAGCGCCCTGGCGTCGCCGACAAGGACGAGTGACTTCTTCGCGCGGGTAAGCGCGACGTTGATCCGCCGGTAGTCCTCGAAGATCGGGCCGTCAAGGTCCCCGGTCGCAACGAAGGAAACGACGATCACCTCCTTGCTCGAGCCCTGGAAGCGGTCGACAGTATCGACAGCCACCGCGTCGGGCACGCGCTGGCCGATTTCGGCGACCTGTGCCCGGTAGGGTGCGATCACGCCGATGTCCTCGCGGGCGACGCCGGCGTCGGTGAACGCCTCGACAATCTCGGCGACGGCGTCCGCTTCTTCGGGATTGGTGTTCCCCCGTGCCGCTCCGTTCGGATCGACGAAGGTCACGCGACCAGGGAGATGGTCGGGAAGCGCCGAGGGGTCAACCCCAGCCAGATCGTCCAGCCGCTGGGCCGCGACACTGCCGGAAGCCGGACGGAGTTGCCCGTCGTAGAACGCCCGCGAGGGGAACGCCTGGATGCGCTGAGCCATACGGTACTGACGGTCGAGCAGCACGCCCGCGTCGGGATGCGCTTCGATCAGTCGCTCGAACAGCGACTCCTGAAGTTCGGCTCGCGGCTGCTCGCCGCTTGCGGAATCCGAGGCGCTCTGCGCCTCGCTATTTTCTGCTCGCACGACCGGGGGCAACTGTTGATGGTCACCGATCAGGACGAACCGCTCGGCGAGGTTCGTCGCCGCGAGCGTCCCCGGCTCGGTGAGCTGGCCCGCCTCGTCAACGACTGCCGCGTCGAACTCCTGTTCGCGGACGATCCGCGATCCGCAGGAGGCCGTAGTCGCCGCCACGACCGGCGCGTCCCGAAGTTTGCTCGCCAGTTCGCCTGGATCCCCTGCCTGTTCGAGCCTGAACCGCTGCATATCCTCGCGAACGCCGCTCTCGGTCCCCACGCGGACGATGTCCTCGAATCCCTGCTCGACCAGCGCCGCCATCGCGTTGTCGACGGCCCGGTTGGTGAACGCCGACAGCAGCACGCGCTCGCCGCGATCGACGAGTTCCCGGACGATCGTCGCCAGCGTGTAGGTCTTGCCCGTTCCGGGCGGGCCGTGGACCAGCGCGAAGTCCTCCGCACCCACCGCCAGCCGGACCGCTTCGTCCTGGGCCGGGTTGTTGTCGATGAACGTCTCTTCGGGGCGATCGAACTCGGGATCGCGCCGCCCGAAGAGGACGTCTTTCGTCGGCTGGGGTTGTTTCAGAACTGCATCGTGCAGCGCCGTCAACAGTCGGTCTGTCGAGAGTTCAGAGGGGTAGATGTCCAGCCGCCGGAGTTCCACGGGTTCGTCCGCCGTGACGACGATTTCTCCGGCCGCAAGTCGCTCGACCCGCGCGAGTTCGGCGTCACCCCGGATGGGGTGGCCGTCACTGGCCAGGACGACGTCGCCCTCCCGTATTTTCGAGGTCGCTCCCGTCCCTTCTGCGCGGAGTTCCCAGCGGTTCCCTTCGATCTCTCGTCGCTCTGTGGGTTCGAGGTCCACGAGCGCGCGGTCGTCGTCGGCCCGTTCGTCGGCCCCTTGCTCCCAGAGTTTGGCGTACTCGCGGTGGATCTCCCGTCGTTCTTCCTCGATAGCGCGGTAGAATTCATCGAAGTATTCGCGTTCGGCCTCGGGGATCGGCGACCCGACTTGCCCCGCTTTCGACTCCTGGTCGAGCCGTCCCGAGACGGCCATACATGAGTCTTGCTCGAAGCAGTACTCGCATTTTGCGTCGGCCTCGTAGCCGGTCGGGACATCGCTATCGTACTCCATAGCCGCGATTGCGTTTCGCTCCCGGAGGACGAACTCGAGCAGTCCCGGCCCGATAGAGAACTCCTTGGCCGGCGAGAGATCACCGCTCTCTTCGTTGCGTTCGACGGCGGCGTTTTTCGTATACAGTAGCGTCCCGGTGTCCGGCGCGGCCGCGAGCGCGGATGGGCCATCGTTTTCGGTCGCGCCGCCGTCACCCATCATCTCGGCCGCCGAGGTCTCCTCCGCCGCGCGCTCGCCGAGGATAAGCGCGTAGGCGGCAGCCTGTATCTTGTCGTGAAATCGGGGCTCGCGCCGAGTGTTCTTGCCCGTCTTGAGTTCGACCGGCATCCCTCGGCGGACGGCGTCGGCCCGCCCTTTGATTCCGTACCGTTCGCTGATCAGCGTCATCTCCGAGCGCCACTCGTCCGTTTCAGTGAGTGTCCCTTGCGCGAGCCACCCTTCGATGGCGCTGGCGTGATCTCGGACGTCTTCGGCCACGCTTTCCCTGTCCCGCCCCAGCAAGCCGAGTTCCAGCCCGGCGGCCTCGACCTGCTCCTCGACTGCGGTGTCGAGATCCCGACCCCGCAGCAGATCGCCAAACACCTCGTGGACGATCGTCCCCTTGACGACCGGGTAGGCCAGCGGCAGCCCGTCGATCTTGTTGAGATAGTACATCCGGGGGCACTGCACCCACGACCGGATGTCGGTCACGTCGACGATGAAGTCGGGTTCGACGACGACCATCGTGTCACTGCCGGTGGTGTACTGCGTCTCACCCTGGTAGGTCCGCTCCTCAACGTCGTGGACGGCCAGTTCCATCCCTGGTTCGAGCTGTTGGGCGTTCTCGGTCCAGTCGCCCCACAGCGTTACCGTCGTGGGCTCGCCGCGGCCGCGATCGGGCCGGATCGTGACTTCACAGAGCTCGCGCTCCCCGTACTGTGTGCTGATAGTTTTCGGGCCCTCGACTTCGACGACGACGCCGCGAACGTTCACGAAACGGGCCATGTTCGCGTCGGGAAAAACGCTGTCGGTGGTGGGCATGAGGGCATGGCAGCTACGAATCCAGTTCGAGCAGCGTCGAGGCGTTTTCCAGTGTAACGATCTCCAACTCGCTGTACGTACGCCCGTTCGGACAGAAGCCGGCCACGTCGGGATCGACTCCGTACCACTGGACAGTCACGCGATCCTGCTCGGTTAGCTCGAAGCCGATCTCCTCGGCTGTGATCGTCAGCGTGTCCCCGTGCTCGATGGTTCCCGCAGCACTGATCCACTCGCGGCTCGCAGTGTCGGGGCTTTTTTGGTTTCGAACCGAGACGACGACTCTGTCAGTCGTTGCCCCGCCGACCGACTCGTTGCCCGTGTGGACGACGACCACTGCCGACCCGTTCGAGGCAACGGTGAAATCAGTGTCCGGTGCGGTGAGATCTTCGGTGTCCGCACAGGGGCCGCCGGGAGCGACAAACAGGCCAACATAGCCGACCACCACGACCACAACCAGCACCACGATGGGGCCGAAGACGCCGATGACCCACCGACGCCCCTCGATATCCGACATACCTGCGTCTCGTCGTTCAGGGAGCATAGGAATTGCTATCACTACTTTGATCTGCCCATACTTCACGTACTGTGTGTTTCGCGGATCGACATCTTCATTCTGAACCGGCCACAACGACCGGGTATGCGCGTTCGTGACTGGCAGGACATTCTCGAGGATGTCGTTGAGAACGACAGCGACCCCGACCAGTGGCGAGCAGTCGGCGGTGACCGCCAATCTGGGATCGGCGAGGACCTCTTTCTCGCCCACCCCTCAAACGGGGTCTATCAGCTCAAGACCTATGCGAAAAACCCCTACGAGGTGCAAGGCGTCGGCGCACAGGTCGCACGACGGATCGACGACGAGATCGAGCCGCTCTTTCCCGACGAGGGCAGCGGACTGTTCGGGGTCCAGCAGCCGATCGAAGACGAGGACGAAGCCGAACGCAAGGCCAGGCACCTGGAGACAGTACTGGAGACTCACGCCGAGGCCCCGACGACCCCCGAGGCGCTGTTCGAGGACGTTATGGACACGCTTGACAGTCCAGCTTACGGCCCGATGGAGTTC
>ENA-ORCS01001059-ORCS01001059.1-marine-metagenome-genome-assembly--contig:-NODE-1059-length-13518-cov-3.111748_pt1 | contig 13518 bp, 14 predicted proteins | sample MGYA00237781_ERZ508513 | MGnify/ENA primary metagenome ERZ508513 (study PRJEB26184, sample SAMN06268793) | marine metagenome | isolation source: Eden Landing Ponds, San Francisco, CA, USA | place...
GGCGGAAAGGACGCCGCCGGTACGGAGACGTTCCGCGACGAGTTCCACGAGTGGTTCGTCGCCGGCAACCGCGCACCCGAGGGCTACGGCGGCCTCGAACACGTCGACACCGACCCGGACACGCTCCCGACCCCGCCGGATCCCGCGGAACTCAACCGCCGGCTCAACGAGAACTACGAGGGCGAGCGCAAGCGGATCGACCTCAAGACCGGCGAGATCACGACCGTCGAAGCGGGAGAGGACGCGCCCTCGCTCGGTGACGTGGACCTCAGTCGCGACTACCCGACGAAGTAGATGTCGGGAGAGAGCACCGGCCCGACCCGCGGCCGCGAACCGGTCGTCGTCGTCGTCGAACCGGAGACGCCCGGGAACGTCGGAACCATCGCCCGCGCGATGAAGAACTTCGGACTTTCGGACCTGAAACTCGTCGATCCGCCCGAACTCGACGAGGACGGCGAGGCGTACGGCTTCGCCGGCCACGCCCGCGAGGACGTCCTGCCGAACGCCGAGGAGGTCACCTTCGACGCGGTCGTCGAGAACTATCACACGATCGGGACGACAGCGATCACGAACGAGGACAGCAGACAGCACACGCGGTTTCCGTTCAAAACGCCGGTCGAGGTCCGCGAGAGTCTCGCGACCGTCGACACGGAGACGGCGCTGGTCTTCGGTCGCGAGGGGACCGGCCTCGACAACGAGGAGTTGCGACGGCTCGACGAGGTGTGTTCGATCCCCGCCAGCGCCGAGTACCCCGTGTTGAACCTCGGACAGGCAGCGACAATTCTCCTCTACGAACTCCGAACGCTCACCGTCGGAGAGACGCAACTCCCGGACGTCGAGCGCGAGCGCGCCGCCGAGGCGGAGATCGACCGCTTTTACGACTTCTTCGAGCGGTTCCACGAATCGGTCGAGGGGCGCGAGCACAAACGGGCGAAGACGAAAGTGATGATGCGGCGACTGCTCGGCCGCGCCCACCCGACGGAGCGAGAGATCACCACGCTCACGGGGATCTTCCGCCGGACGAACGAACTCTTGGGCGATCGCTCCTTCGGCGATCACACCGACGACGATGCCGACCGCCCGGACCCGGCGAGTGATGGAGCCACCCCCGCCGAATCGGATCCCGACTGAACAGCCCACTGGTCATCCGAAGGATGCCCGCATCCCCACCCGATCCCGCCGAGCGATACCGACGCGGTCGCGTGAGCCGTCTGGGGGCGGCGCTCGTCGGACTCGCCGCGTTCGGCTTCTACGGCTTGCTCGCCGCGGCGAGTCTCGGCATCGTCCTGGCGGTGTGGCAGATCCGACTCGACCCCGTCGCGGCCGTCGCCGGCCTCCTCATCGGAACGATCATCGCTGCCTTCCTGTCGCTCCGGATCGGGACGCGACGCGTCCTCTCGACGCTTGCGGCCCGCGAAGTCCCGAAGTCACGGCTCCCGCGGGTCTACGCGATGCTCGAAGACCTCGCGGCCTCGATGTCGATCGAGTCCCCGCGACTCCTCGTGGCCCGGCTGGAGTCGCCAAACGCGTTTGCGCTCGAAACCGGCGGCCAGAACACGGTGGTCCTCGACGCCTCGCTCTTTCGACTGCTCGACGGCCCGGAACTCGAGGCGTTGCTCGCGCACGAACTCGCGCACCTCGAACGCCGCGACGGATTCCTCGGGAGCATCGCGCTCGCGCTCTCGCAACTCGTCATCGTCGTCTTGGAACTCGTGCTGTCTCCGGCGGTGTTTCTCCTCACCGGCACGGCGCTGTGCGTCGCGTGGAGCCGCGGTGACCCCCGGTCATGGTCTGCGACGCTCCCGGGACGCATCCGGGGCCGGATCGAATCGGGCGTCGCCTTCGTCGGTATGACGGTGACGCTCCTCATTCGGGCCTACGCGCGTCGCCGGGAGTTCGGGGCCGACGAGCGGGCCGCCGAGGTGACGGGACGCCCGCTCGCACTCGCGAGTGCGCTCACGAAGATCGACCGGGCCGCAGCGCCGCGGTTCGGGTCCCTCTCGCCGGTCTGGACGCACGGTGAGGTCGAATCCGAAGAAGAGCGTCGTCTCAGGCAGTACGTTTCGACACATCCGCCGACCGAAGACCGGGTTTCGCGGCTGCAAAAACTGGCCGAGCGGTCGGCGTCCGAGGCCCGGGGTGAGTGACCGGCGTTACTCCGGACGGCCGCCGTCGTTCATCGCGACGTTCATCCCCGGCCCGGCGTTGGTGTCGGGGTCGGGCGTCTCCATCGCCTCCCCACCGACTTTGAATCGCGAGAGGAGCGATTGCAGTTCTTCGGCCTGTTCGGTCAACTGCTCGACGTTCGAGCTGACCTGAGAGATCGACGCGGCCTGCTCCTCGGCGGCCGCGGACACTTCGCCCGCCTCGTCTGCGGTCTTCCGACTGATCTCTGCGACCTCTTCGACCACGGAGACGGACTCCTCGGCGCTCTTCGCCTGGTCGTCGGTCGCATCGCTGATCTCCTGGATACCACTGTCGGTCTCCGCAGTGTTCGCAGACACCGTCGTGAAGGCTTCGAGGACCTCTTCGACGGCCTCGACCCCTTCCGACATATGTTCCTGCGCCGTCCGCGCCTGCTCGACGGTCGTCGAGGTCTGGTTCTGCGTCTCCTGGATGAGTTCCTCGATCTCGGTCGCGGATTCCTGGGTCTCCTCGGCCAGTTGCTTCACCTCGTCGGCGACGACGGCGAACCCGTCACCGTCGCCGTTCCCTGCGGAGCTGACACGTGCGGCCTCGATGTTGGCGTTCAGTGCGAGGAGGTTCGTCTGCTCTGCGATGTCGCTGATCAGTTCCACGATGTCGCCGATCTCGCTCATCCGCTCGTCGAGGTGTTCGACGTTCGAGAGCGTCGAGTCGATCGCGGTCTGTGCCTCCTGTGCGTCGTCGATCGCCCCCCGAGCGGTCGACTCGCCGGCATCGGCCACCTGCGCCGTCTCGTGTGACGTCTCCGCGACCGACTCCGCCGAGGAAGCGACCTCTTCGACGGCCGCCGAGAGATCCGTCATCTCGTCGTAGACGTCTTCGAGCATCTCGCGCTGGTCGTCGGTGCCGCGTGAGATCGTCTGCACCGCTTCACTGACGTCCTCGCTGGCTTGCTTGACCTCGCTCGCGCCAGCACTGGCCTCCTCGCTGGCCGCGGCGACCTCTTGGGAGAACGCCTGAATGTCCTGCACGGCGGACTCCATCTCGTTCATCATCACGTTGAAGTCCTCGCCGATCTGCGCCATCGCCTCGCTTTCGGTGTCGGTGTCGAGTCGGACGCTGAGATCGCCGTCGGCCGCCCGCCCCAACTTCGCACTGAACTCGTCGGCCTTCGCCTCGAGGTGCTGATTCATCTCTTCGACCTCGCGCTGGCGGGCCTCGGCTTTGGCCTTCAGATCCTCAGCCGCCTCGGTCTCGGCGAGTTGCTCCCGCGCCTCTTCGCGGGACCGCTCGATCGAGATCCAGTTTGTCATCAACGCAGCGCACAGCATCAGCACGAACGCGGCGTGGATGCCCGCCCAGATGAACGGGCGCGTGGCACCCGCGGCGTGATTGTAGACCATCTCCGGCATCAGGAACCCGAAGACCGCGTGCTGGATCACGACGAAGATGATCGCCAGCCCGAACGGGACCCAGTCCTCATAGACCGCGACGATCCCCATCACGACGAAGAAGTGGAAGTGGGCCTCGATGTACCCCCCCGAGAAGTATACGAGGACCGCCGAGGACATCACTAACCCGAGCGTCGCCAGCGAGGTTCGGACCCGCCGACCGAGCCCGGGATAGGCCGCCAGCAACGCGATGGCGGTGACGACCCCTACGCGGAGAATGATCGTTTGCAGTTCGATTGCTGGAATCTGTGCCCCCGAGAACGACTCTGTGCCTTCGTAGAATCCGAGCGCGAGTAAGAACGGAATGTGTGCGAGCAGTGCCAGCACGATGTTCCGATGCCGCTTTCGCCACGTCTCGTCGGGGATCGTGTCCCCACTCGGAATGTACCTGATGTAATTCCGAATAGCGGATTCGATGTTTTTCAGCCCCGGACTCCCCCCCACGGATCCGGCCGTAGCTTTTACCATATATTAAGCGAGTCGACACCAATCAAAATACTTTGCCGCCGAGTACCAAATATAATAATTACAATGGCTTCACAGTTGGAAGAGGCGCTCCCCAACGGCGCGTTCAGCCGATCGTCTCTTCGACGACGACGGTCTCGCGCTCGAAGCCGTCGTCGGTCCAGCGCCACGAGCCGAGGTACGGGTAGCCATCGAAGGCACAGATCACGTACGAGTAGCCCGGCCAGGTCGCACGGTCGGCGTCCGTCTCGCTCGGGTGCGGCGGTCCCGACGGGTGCGTGTGATAGAACCCGACGATCTCGAGGCCGGCGTCCTCGACCGACTCGATGACCTGAAGCTGTTCCTCGGGATCGATCGCGTACCGGATCTGGGGGGTCTCAGCGACGTTCTCCGTTTGGTGGACCTCGTGGACGACGCTCTCGTCGTTGCCGTATGCTCCGGCGAGGACGCCGCAGATCTCCTCTGCACCGCCGTCGTAGCCCTGATAGACGATGTCGTCGTAGGCGTCCCGTGCGAGGACGAGGTCGCGAGCGCTCACACTACTCCTCTGCGGGCGTCGTCTCCGATTCCGATTCGAGATCGTAGTCCCACGCCTGATAGCCGCCGGACATACTCCGCACGTTCTCGGCGTCTTCGACGTCCTCGTAGCTCCCGATCAGCCGGGCGGCCTGGATGGATGACTGTCCGATGGGACACGCGACGACAACGTCGTCGCCCCACTCGATCTCGTCGATGCGACTCGGGAGTTCGGTCATCGGGACGTTGATGGCGCCGGGGATGTGGCCCTGTTCGAACTCGGCCTCGTTCCGGATGTCGATGACCTGCGGCGCGTCCTCGGATTCGAGGCGTTCGTGGACTTCCTCGGGGGTGACTTCGTCGACCATCGTTATCGCTTCCGGAGGAAGATGCGGTAGCGTCCGTCTCCGCTCTTCCAGACGTTGGCCTCGGCCAGATCCTCGACGGCCTTCGGGACGTTCTCGGTGCTCGGGACGTGGTCGGTCTCCTGAACCAGAAGGTCACCGGCCGACAGGCCCTGGATGGCCTTCTTGGCCTCGACCTGCGGATACGGACAGACCTCACCGGTCATATCCTGTACCTCGTCGGCCGTGTCGTAGAGCTCCTCGGCGGTTCCGTCGTCGAGTTCGTCGGGAAGGTCGACGACATCTTCCCAGCCGCTTTCTGACATACAGGACTATCGGTCATCTGCAAGCATACTCTTTACGGACGTCGCAGGCATCTCCCGTATCTTTGACGCGGACTCAGCAAGGTGCGACCGGATTCTCGTCCCACCGAGCGGAGAACCGAGTGTGGTGGACGCGATACTCACAGCACCAGCGGTTCGAAGGGATCCGCCGGCGTCTCACTGGTCCAGATGACCTCGCGGTCAGCCGTCGAGACCAGACTGATCAGGTCGTCGTCGTAGTGAGCGACCACGACGGTGTCGCCGTCGCCCGTCGGGGCCGCGGCGAACGCCGGGGCCGGAAGCGGAATCGAGCGCTCGGTGTCGAGCGACAGCATCCGGTCCCGGTCGCGGTCGAGGACCCAGGGCGTCCCGTCGACGGCCGCAATCGCCGTCGGCCGGCCGCCGACCTCGTGCACTGTCGGGTCCGAAAGAGCCGGCGTGAGCGACGTCACGGTCCCGTCATCTCTGCCGGCGACGAGGACGCGGTTCGCGACCACGACCGCCTCGTAGGGGTTCTCACCCACCGACGCCCTCGCCGTCACCCCCGTGTCGTCGACGCGGACGATCCGTGCCCCGGCCTGATCGACGGCGTACACCGCTCCGAATCCGGCGTCGACCCCCTGAATCCGCGCGTCTCCGTCGATTTCCATCGTCCGCTGGACCTGTCCCGCGTTCGGGTCGACGACTGAGACGGTTCCGTCGACCCGACTGCCGACGTACGCTAAGCCGCCGGTGACGGCGACGTCGTGCGGCTCTGGACCGACGCCGACGCGCCGCCGGAGCGAGCGTGACCCGGCGTCGACGACCGCCAGAACGTCGCCGCCGGTACAGGGAACTACCACCAGTCCGTCGTCCGTCACGGCGAAATGCGAGGGGCCGAGCGTGCCTGTCACGACCTGCGTGACCGCTCCGCCGTCGACGACGCTGATCGCACGCGCACCCATCGTCGCGACGAACACTGCGCTCCCGACTGCGGCCAGGTGAACGGGGTGCGCTCCCACGTCGATCCGGCCCCGTTCGGTGCCGTCCTCGCCGTCGCAGAGGAGCACGCAGTCCGCGCCCGCGCAGGGGACGGCGACCAGCATCAGCCAGTGCAGGAGAACCCGCCGTCGCCCCCGCCGCCGACGCTGCCTGACGTCTCGACGACGGTCGTGGTCTTCGTCTCCACGGGGTAGCGGCCACGGCTGTCGGCCGGGACGTTCGCCCACTCGGAGAAGCCGCCGTCGTACAGGCAGACGTCCGCCGCGCCGAGCGACCGGAGCACGAGCCACGTGTGGGTCGGATTGATGTTCCCCTGCCCGTACACGGCGACCCGGTCCTGCTGGCTCAGTCCCGCGCTGTCGAAGTACAGCCCGGCGAGCGTCCCCGGCTCCGCGAGCATCCGACTTTCGACGTTGCCGGTCCAGTGGACGTCGACCGCGCCCGGGATGTGCCCGTGACGATCGTTGGTGTCGACTAACGCCTGCGACTTGCGCGCGCCCAGGTACGCCTCCGGCGACCGCACGTCGAGGAGTCCCGGGCCGTCGGCGTTGAACGAACCCAGCCGGTCGGCGATCCAGTCTCGCGTCACGACGAGTTCCTCGCGTGGCGACGCCTCGTACGTGGCTTCGGGAGGCGATCGGGAGCCGACCCCGACGCGACCGTTCCAGGCCTCGTAGCCGCCGTTCAAGACGGAGACGTCGCCTTCGTGGCCGAGGTACTCGAGGACGAACACGACCCGTGAGACGCGGGAGCCGACGCTGCTGCCGTACACGACGACGTCGGTGTCGCGGGTCACGCCGAGCGCGCCCAGTCGGTCGGCGAGCGCGTCTGCATCCGGCACCCGTCCCGCATCAGTCTCGGTCTGCGACGTGAGGTCGTCGACCGAAACGTGGCGCGCGCCGTAGACGTGCTCGGTTCGGTACTGCGACCGACTCCTCGCGTCGAGGAAGATCTCCGACCCTGCGCCGACCTGATCGGGGCCGCGGAAGTACGCCACGTTGCCGCTGATCGAGGCCGCTTCGGCGACGTCGGCGGGTGTGCTCACGCCGGCACAGCCCGCCGTGCTGGCGACGCCTGCGCCGGCGGCGGCCGTCAGCAGTGAGCGACGGGTCAGCGCCCGGTTGGTCGCCGACGAGTCGGCGGGACTGTCGTCGCTCATTACAGCTGGTGGCCGCACGCGCAGTTCCCGATGCAGTACGTCGTCCCGGCGTTCGAGAACTCGACGCCGAGCGTTGCCATCGTGGCCATCAGATCACTCGCGGTGTCGGTGTCCGGGCGGACGGTCCCCGCAGTCGCTCCGTACGGCTTCGAACCGACACTGATCGTCTCCGTGATCTCGCCCGCCGCGTGATCGATCACTTTGACCTCGTCGGACGTCTGCACGGGAACGTAGAGTTTCTCCCGCGCCGGTCCCCACGTCCCCACGAAGGCCGAGCCGCCGACGTCGAGTCGGGCTGTCACCTCGGCTGCCTCCAGATCGATGACGGTCACGTCCTCGGAGTTGGCCGTGAAGACGTACGCGGTCTGGGAGTCCGGGCCGACCTCGCTGGTCAGCGGCAGGGCTCCGAGGTCGTCTTCGGCGGTCAGTCGCGTGACCTCCTCGGGGTTCTCCGGGTCGCTGACGTCCCAGATGCTCTCGGTCCCGTGGTCGCCCTCGTTGTTCTCGACGAGGAGCGTCTCGCCGTCCCAGGTGGCGGTGTCCATCCACGGAGCGACGGCGTCGACGCCGTCGACGACCGGGTCGACGTCGACCTGGGTGACGATCTCGAACGGATCGATCCGGAGCACCGTGAGCGTGTCGCTGTAGATGTCCGGAACGAACGCGTACTCGCCGTCGGGGTGGACCGTAATGTCGCACGGTCCCGGGCCGTCGTTGTCGCCGCGGCCGCCCTCGGGCTTCCGGTCGATCTCTGCGGTGACCTCGCCGAACGTGTCCGAACTCGGGTCGGCGTCGAGTCGGAACTGCTTGTGGGTCGGCTCGCGCGCACTGACGACCAGGTGGGATCCGTCCGGCGTGACCTCTTGCCAGTTGGCGCCCGAGCCGGTCTCGAAGGCGGTCTCCTCAGAGAGTGACGCGACGTCGACGCCGCGGACGCCGTTGTCGACGTTGAGCCACGCCACCGATCGCTCCTGGTCGAGTTGGTCGACGATGTACTGATTCGAGGGGAACGACGCCGTCGCGCCCAGATACGTCGTCGTCACCAACTCGTCGGCCGCGGCATCGATGACGCTGACAGTCATATCGCCCGTGTTGAAGACGAACACGGTCGGCGGGCCGGCGTCGCCGCTCCCGTCTCCGGATCCGTCACTGCCCGTCAACCCGGTGCACCCCGCTGTGGCGGCCGTGCCGGCGGCCGCGGAACTGGCGAGGAGCGTCCGGCGGGAGACCCGGCCGCCGTCATCGTCCCCCGAAGTGCCCCGGTTCGGATACAGGATGTCGTCTGTGGACTCGTCGCTCATTGTCGGGTACACTCCGCGTATGCGGTTAGGTACGTCGGAGCGATCAGCCATTGCCCGTTGTCCCCGACGCGTGCAAATGTTGCCGTTTCCAACGTCAACGGGCAAGACTGATCTGTTTCGTCAAAGGGACGCGGCGGGAGCGAGAGGGACCTCGTATGCCTTCGCTCTCGCCACTGGGGTACGTCCTCGTCTCGATCGGGGTCGGCCTCGCCTTCGGAGTGCTCCTCCAGAAGGCGCGCTTCTGCTTCGTCAGCGCGTTCCGGGACTTCGTCGCGTTCAAAGATACACGGGTGTTGAAGGGCGTCATCGCGGGCGTGATCGTGATGACGCTGTTCTGGAGCCTCCAGGCGACCCTGGATTTCTTCCGGGGGTTCTGGACGCCGCCGTGGGGACTGGCGTCGCTGTTCGGCGGCTTCGTCTTCGGCATCGGAATGACGATGGCCGGCGGCTGCGCCTCGGGAACGCTCTATCGGGCCGGCCAGGGGTACGTGCAGTTCTGGATCACGCTCCTGTTTATGGGGGTCGGCTACGTCGCCTTCGCGTACGCGTTCCCGACGCTCCGCTCGGTCTACTTCGAACCGCTTCGCTTCGGGTCGGGGGCGACGCTCTATCTGGCGCTGCCCTGGCCGCCCGCGTTAACCGGGGTGCTGGTCGCCGCCGCCATCGTCCTTCTGTACGCGTTCGTACGCGGGCGGTCGCAATTGCCGGACGAGCCACGCGGCGGGACCGATGCCCCCGCCGATGCCCGGGCTCAAGCGAGGCTCCCCACGCGGTCGGTGAGCGCCCTCTCGATCGGCCTCACGGAGCTGTTCGAGGGGACGCGGGCCTACGTCGAGGGGATCCGCACGGACGACCGCCCGCTCGCTGACCGGCTGCGGGACTCCTGGGACGCTCGGACTGCCGGAATCGGCCTCGCACTGGTCGCCAGCCTGTGGTTCTGGGTCTACGGCGCGTGGGCCATCACCGGGTCCGAGGCCAAGTGGGCCGGCTGGCTTCTCTCGCGCGCCGGCGTCGACGTCACCGGCGTCGAGTACTGGGGCTCGATCCTGTTCCGCGGCGGCGGCATCTCGGTCACGGTGGATATGCTGATGGTGCTGTCGGTCGTCGTGGGCTCGTTCCTCGCCGCGCGGGCGTCCGGGGACTTCCGGGTCCGGTGGCCGAAGGTCGAGCGGCTTCCCAACCCGGTCGTCGGCGGCCTCCTGATGGGCGTCGGATCGCGCCTGGCGCCGGGGTGTAACATCGCGAACCTCTTCAGCGGCGTCGCGCTCCTGTCGCTGCACTCCATTCTCGCCGGTGCGGGGATCATCCTGGGGACGTACGTGATGACTCACTGGCTCTACCGGGAGGTGGGCTGTGCGATCTGACGGATCGATCCGTCCGGTGGCGACAGGGTCCGACCGACTCCGAGAGACCCGTCCGGAGGCGGCAGCCATTTGCGCCTGCAGAGCGGTGATTCCCGTATGAGCGAGGCGACCTCGTTCGACGAGGCTCACATCGGGGAGACGCCGCTCGTCGAACTCGACGTCGACGTCCCGGCGACGGTCTACGCCAAGGTGGAGTGGATGAACCTCTACGAAGCGCCGTACGGCGGCGGGTCGATCAAATCCCGGATCGCGAAAGGGATGCTCGACGGCGCCGAGGCGAGCGGCGCGTTGACGCCCGACAAGACCGTCATCGAGCCGACCAGCGGCAACACCGGCAGCGAAGTCGCCCGCCTGGCAGCCGATCGCGGGTACGACGTCGAGATCGTGATGCCAGACAACGCGAGCGGCGGGAAGATCGGCGCGGTCGAGGACGCGGGCGCGGAGATCCACTTCGTCGACGCCGACCTCGGCTACGACGCGGTCATCGAGCGCTGTGAGGAACTGATCGCCGCCGACCCTGAGGGCTACTACCGACCGAATCAGTACGAGAACCCGAACAATCCGGGGACGCACGAGCGGACGACTGCCCCGGAGATCTGGAACCAGACCGACGGCGAGGTGACGCACTTCGTCGCCGGGGCGGGGACAGGGGGGACGATCACCGGTACCGGTCGCGGCCTCCACGACCGGGGCGACGTGACGGTCGTCGGGTTCGAGCCCGGCGAAGCCCTCCACGCCATCGACGGGCTCAAATACCTCAAAACGGGCGACCACTACCACCCCGAGACCTACGACGACTCCGTCCTCGACGAGAAAGTGTACGTGAACACGGACGACGCGTACGAGCGCGCACGGGCCCTCCGTGAGCAGTATCGGGATCGCGAGATTCCGATCGTCGATCCCGGGCAGTACGACGAAGCGACCGTCAGCGAACACCTCCGCGTCGACGGCCAGTTCGTCGTCGGCACCTCCTCAGGCGCTGGCGTGCAGGCGATCCACGAACTGCACGCGGACTCGCCGCTCGATACAGACGATACGGTCGTGATGGTGCTCTGTGACCGCGGCGATAAGTACGCAGACATCCCGCTGTGGGCGGAGTACCTCGACGTCGACCTCGGCGAGGCGTAACCGTCCGGACGCTGTCTCGACGCCTCAGCGTCGCCCGCCGCTGGCGGCGGGAATGACGCGGATCCGGCTGTCGTCCTCGACCGACGCATCCAGGTTAGAGACCTCGTCGCCGTCGACGTAGACGTTGATGAACTCCTTGATCTCGCCGTCTTCGACCACGCTGTCGCGGAGTTCGGGGCCGTGTTCCGCGGCGTGGTTCTCGAACAGTTCCGCGAGCGTGCTGCCGGCGACTTCGACCGACGAGGAGGCGCTGCCGCCCCCGAGTACCGCAGGTACCTTGATCTCGGGCATACCCTCGTTTGGCCGGTCCCACACATAAGCGGTGTGTCGGCGGCAACCGGAATAGCGGCAGGTGTGCACGTCTCCGCCGCGCTTATCGGCCACGAAATCCTGTCTGCGGTATGAGCGACCTCGACCTCGATCCGACACAGCTCGATCGGTACTCCCGACACATCATTATGGACGATGTCGGTCCAGAGGGGCAGGAGGACCTGTTGGATGCGAACGTCCTCGTCTTGGGGGCCGGCGGCCTCGGCGCGCCGATCATCCAGTACCTGGCGGCGGCCGGTGTGGGCACCCTCGGCATCGCCGACGACGACGAGGTCGAACTGTCGAACCTCCAGCGACAGGTCATCCACGGCAATGACGACGTCGGTCGCAAGAAGGTCGACAGCGCCGCGGAGTTCGTCTCGCAACTCAACCCGGATGTCGACGTCGAAAAGCACGACCTCCGGGTCCGACCCGACAACATCGAGGGCCTCATCGACGGCTACGACTTCGTCGTCGACGGGACGGACAACTTCCAGACGCGCTATCTCGTCAACGACGCCTGCACACTGGCGGGGGTCCCGTTCTCGCACGGCTCGATATTCAAATTCGAGGGCCAGATCACCACCTTCGCCGGCGGGGACGAGTCGCCGTGTTACCGCTGTATGTTCCCCGAGGCCCCGCCGGAGGGAATGGTACCCAACTGCGCGACTGCGGGTGTGTTGGGCGTCCTCCCGGGGACGGTCGGGTGTATTCAGGCCACTGAGACTGTGAAGGCGATCATCGGCAAGGGCGACCTCCTCGACGGCCGGATGGTGTTCTACGACGCGCTGAATATGGAGTTCGACACCGTCGAGATCACGAAGAAAGCCGACTGTCCCGTCTGCGGCGAGGACCCGGCGATCGACTCGGTCCACGACGTCGAGTACACGGCGTCTTGCGCCATCGACGTCACGCACGAGTCGGATCCCGAGATCTCGGCCGAGTAGGGTCTACGGAGACGGTCGCTCGTCAGAGACACCGGCTATTCGCACCGGGGTCGGTAGAGGAATGCTCCTGGGTCGAGACGACCGGGTGTGAAGGTCGCATACGTATTTGCCACGGCCGGCCAGACGATCGACTACGTGCTCGGTGAGATGATTCTTCCACAACTCGAGAGCGGGACCCACGGCGCCGAGGTCGTGGGGATGTTCTTCTTCCACGACAACACCTACGCGCTCCGGGAAGGTGACCCGATCGGCGAGCGACTCGCCGACGTCGCCAGCGACCAGGAACTGCTCTTGATGCTGTGTGACCAGTGTGCGAAGAAGCGTGGGCTCGCCGCGTCCGATCACACCGACGACGCCGGTCGAGAGCACTTCGAGGCGACGAACACGGTCGAGCCGGCGACCGTCGGCTGTTTCCCGGATCTGTATGCGGCACTCGGCGATGTCGGCGTCGATCAGGTGATTACTCTCTGAACGCCGCGAGGTCGGCGCTCAGGCGCGCTTCTGGATCTCTTCGCGGAGGACGTCGCTGACGACTTCGCCGTCGGCCTTGCCACGGAGTGCGCCCATCGCTTCGCCCATCAGGGCCGAGAACGCCCCCATTCCCTCCGCTTCGACCTGCTCTGCGTTCCGGTCGACGACGTCGCTGACGGCGTCGCGGACGTCGGCCTCCGAGACGCCCGAGAGTCCGGCCGCCTCGACGGCTTCCTCGGCCGACAGCGACGGATCCGCCGCCAGCTCGGTGAGCACGTCGCCGACGCCCTCTTTCGCGAGGTCGCCGTCTTCGACGAGCCGCATCGTCGCGAGCAGGTGCTCGTCTGTCAGTTCACCGACCGCGACGTCGTCACGACGCAGTTCCGTCAGCGTCGATTCGAGGAGTCCGGCCGCGAACGTCGCATCGATCCCCTCGTCGACGGCACGCTCGAACAGCGGCATCCGACGCCCGTAGGCGACCTGCTCGGCCAGTCCGGCGTCGAGTCCAAACTCGGCCTGATAGCGGTCGACCTTCTCGGTGAGCAGTTCGGGGGTCTCGACGGTCGAGGGGTCCAGTTCCACGGGGGGCACGTCGGTCTCCGGGGACATCCGCG
>ENA-ORCS01001063-ORCS01001063.1-marine-metagenome-genome-assembly--contig:-NODE-1063-length-13506-cov-3.311713_pt1 | contig 13506 bp, 6 predicted proteins | sample MGYA00237781_ERZ508513 | MGnify/ENA primary metagenome ERZ508513 (study PRJEB26184, sample SAMN06268793) | marine metagenome | isolation source: Eden Landing Ponds, San Francisco, CA, USA | place...
ATCGAATCGACGTCAGTTCTTCGTCCGGAAATGCCTCGGACGAGGTTTGGGTACGGCGCTCGCTCAGTTTGGTGACCTCCTCGACGACGACCATACCTGCTCTCAACGAAAAGAGAGCCAATAAAATCCATCGCAACGGGTATTTGTGCCGACTGACCACGAAGGGGCGCTAACTCGATGGACTAGTGGGGTCGAGGAGAAGAACTCAGCTGGCACAGTGTTAACCAACAAGGGGTGAAAACACTCCAATTTGTTGGTTAAGAAGTCACACTGCGGCACTTGGAGTTCTCAAACCGGTTGGACAGAACGACGGACAGCACAGGAGTACAGTGAGCCTTCAACGACAATAGCAACAGCCGGACGAATTATACGCTGAGCGCCAATAGATGTAGGTAATGGATTCCCGTACCGCCAGAAGGATGACCGCCACGATCGCGGTTGCGTTCCTCCTCGTCCTCGCCGGGTGTTCCACCGGTGTTGGACCAGAGACGACACCACCGCAGACAACCGATGACTTCTCACAGACGCAGACACTGACATCGACAGCCAATGGAACACTAGAAGTTCATTTCATCAACGTTGGACAGTCCGTGAGTACACTCATTGTTGGACCAACTGGTGAAACGATGCTGGTCGATACCGGGCACTACCACGACGACGGTGAATACGTGCTCCAATATTTGCAACGTCACAATATCGATCGCATCGACTACCTCGTCGCATCGCACAGCGACGCGGACCACATCGGCGGTAATGCGGAAGTTATTGAGTATTTTGAAACAGAGGCAAATGGAATCGGAGCGATCTACGATTCTGGTATCGCATCGAGTACCCAGACCTACCAACAGTATCTCGACGCTGTCGAGGCACATAACGTGACGCTGTACGAGACACGAGAAGATGATCCAGTCCCGTTCGATAGCGTCGACGTCGCGGTTCTCGGACCACCAGAGCCATACCTCGAAAACGAAGATCGCAACGAGAACAGTATCGTACTCAAACTCACTCACGGCGAGACAAGTTTCCTGCTCACAGGGGATGCCGAGGATGACCAGGAAGCCTATCTCGTTGATACGTACGGGAACCAGCTCCAGGCAACCGTAGTGAAGGCCGGCCACCACGGATCGTCGAGTTCTTCTAGTGAATCATTCCTCGACACAGTGCAACCCAAAACCGCCATCATCTCCAGTGCCTATGAGTCACAATACGACCACCCAACTCAAGAACTCCTACAACGGTTCGCTGACCGGTCGCTGCCGACATTTTGGACAGCCACGCACGGAAATATCGTACTCGTCAGCGACGGACAGGGTGTGTCTGTTCGAACACAACAGGACGCACCGACTGATCCGACCGCTCTCCGTGACGGGACACCTGTTGAGCTAGGGTTGATCGGCGATGTGGTTGAACGGCTTCGGATCGGTAGCGAGCCAGTCGCGACGCCAACACCGACGACCGTCACTGACGGCGGGACAGTTGGCGGCGAGTTAGCTGTCACAACAATCCACGCTGACGCAGCGGGCGACGATCGAGAAAATCTCAACGATGAGTATGTTGTTTTCCAGAATACTGGTGACGAACCACTGGATCTCACAGACTGGACAGTCAGCGATGAGGCCGAACAGACATACACATTCCCCGAGTACACGCTCGAACCTGGTGAGACAGTCACACTCCGAACAGGAAGTGGCACCGACACAGAGACTGACCTATACTGGAACTCAGGCTCACCAATCTGGAACAATGGTGGCGATACAGTCATCGTAACTAACAGTGCCGGCCAGCAAGTCCTTAGTGAAAGCTACTCATGACTGATCTCGACTCACTCCCAGACGGAGAGTACACCGCCGTTGTCGATACAATCGAAGATGGACTCGCGACGGTGTTTTTCGAGCAGGACAGTGAGGAAGTTGGAGACGCCGTCCTCGATATGTCGATCTTGCCTGAAGACGCCCAGCACGCTGATGCGATTCTGTCAGTCACGATTGCAGATGGCAATCTGGCCGAAGCGACGTACGATCCTGAGCGAGCCACAGACCGGGCTGAACAAGCCCAAAGCCGGTTTGACAAGCTATCTGAGCGACCATCGTCAAACGAAGGCCCCTGATAAGATTCGCAAAAGAGTCAGGTGATAAATACACGCTCTATATCGGTCACGCCACTTCCAAAGAAGAACTAATCTGTCATTTTGAAAAGTGAAGAGATATCCGCTAATCTCTATAAGATCTGTCCCTGTATGAGACTATTCCGCTATTTATCAAGTATACGGACGCAGGGTAGCTCTTATCCAGACCACCCCTCATCGATTTGCGCAAAGAAGTACACCGGATCGAGCCCCTGCTCAGCAATAATCATTTCAATCAGTTCATTCGCACGTTGGGCTCGTTCAGGTTCGTACTGTCGCAGCTCCAAACGCCATTGCGAAAGCGCTTCTGCGATCAACAACCAATCTTGTGGATGAAACTCACTTGAGCGAACCATCACCACCAGCTGCTGCCGTATCGTATATAAACTTCAGCGACAGATTCGTTCAAGAGCTAGTAAGGCTCTAGGTGGCGATCAACGGTAATACTGTCAACTATGAGCTTCTACTCACCACGGTCTTCACGCTCATCGACAAGGACAGTCCAGCATTCGTTACAGCGAGCGAATTCTAGCTCTACTCGGTAAGTATCGTCTTGACCGAGAACTGGATACCCATCGTCATCAGTATCGTAGGCGACAAACTGTGAACCGATTGTGAACTCGGCACTGAAGACATCCTCATTTCCGCATTCAGGACAGCCCGACTGAACAACAAGTACCCAGCCGTAGGTGTCATTCCACTCAATTATAGCTTCGAATGTATCTGGCGTGTCGAAGTTGACTGGCTCATTGAGATCGGTATGCGGCCGGCAGTCACTAGACGAATCTCCGTACTCCGCTCGCGGCGTTGGATCGTCAACGCCAGTGGCACGGTTGGCACCTCCTCTTTATTCTAACGCTATCCACCAAATTAGACGTACCGTGGAACGTGGAAACTTATTGTTATAGGGTGGCGCGGACACGATCATAGACACGAGGTGAATGATTACCTCGTTTCGGGAAGCTCCGATTGGACCTGCTTCGAATCTGCAGGTCGCCAACGACTCGTCAAACCCTTGCTCGTAGCCGCAGCTCGCTGTCCTCTCACTTTTTTCGTAGCGCATTTCAGATCAGCCCACGCCACCTGCTCCGGCGAAACTATCGTCACAATCCCGATTTGGCTCAATCTTTTGATCCGCAGATCAGGACAGTCTCGATTCATGTCTACTTACCCCCTCCGTCACCTCAGCTCTTCTCACTCACTGTGATACCTCCACCACCCACTTCTCATTGTGGAACATCGACCCCCCAATATGCCGATTCTCTGGGCAGAGCGAAGCACTCTCCGCGAATTAATGTCTTAGGTGTAGAGACACACCACAGTGACCGAAGAACTGTTTGATAGAATCTACTGATCTGGTTTCCGATATTTGAATTTAGAAGAAAAGCATAGAACCGCCAAGATACTCTAAAAATGTCTTATAGACCCTTAGGTCATATATTCGGAAGACCATGACTTGGACTGACGGTATCATGGGATAACTGTCTAAGATCGGATCTAAGACAGTTTCCAACTCGTGTAGGCGATATTTTGATAGAGGTTAGTCCAGTGCGGTCATTGTCCACCTCAGAATGTGAGCTGTGTATTGTCGCTATCGAGTTGGTCATACATCTCCTCCGGGAAGGGGAGACTCCCGTAAATCGAATACGGGCAGGCATCTTTCCCGATACAATACCGCTGCATATCGGGGTTATCGCAGTTCATCGGCAGTGGTATCTGGCCCTCGATCTCGCCGTGATCAAACTCGTATTCGACCTGATATCTAGTTTCCTCTGGATCAAACCACGGCCAGCGCTCGAAGACGTCCATCAAGTCCTCGACAATCATCTCTCGCGACGCGTCCTGGTACTGAGGGAGCCACATCACCATCCGCGCAAAGTTGAACAGGTCCTTGCGAACAGGTCCTTTTTCGCGCAGTCGCGTATCCATATGCTGCATACACGGTAGTTCGAAGAGATCCGCGGGCGTCGTGGCCGACAATCTCGAGGAGTGGCTATCAAGACAGTATTGAGGCGTGCCATCAAGCGCTGCCTCAGCCTCGCAAACGTAGCCTGCCTCAACGAGGTCCTCTAGTGTCGATTGGGTTGCTCGCGGGCTCGCAAACCGTGATATCTGCTTTTGTTCCCATCGGCCTTCAGAGTCATACTCGTCGATAGCGTGGAAGATTTCCGAAGCAGTGAATGGCTGCTCACTATCAAACTCATCCTGCTCGGATGCAGCGTCTTGTAGCAACGAAAAGAGGCGCTTCTGGGGATCCCAGTCCGTGTAGAGTGCGCCATATTGACCGGCACGTTCGAACCGATCAATACGATCTGTAATGGCCTCCGTAGAACCAGTAATCCACTCGAATTGGACCGTCGTGAGCACGTCTTCTAATTCCGTCACGAAGGCACTAAATCCGCCATTCCGGAGCCGCATCTCGAGCAAATGCGCGCAGTGGCTACGTGGGATATACAGGCTGTTATCTTGCACACGTGTATAGAGTCGGCCGTCGACATCACCATCAGAAGGATCAAACGATCCGCCCCATCCTTCAGATGTTCCACGAGCGAGGCAGGTCTCTGAAGCGGCCACCATAGGAATCTGGATATACGTTCTATCGTCGTCGAACTCCGAGATCGTCCCAACACCAGTACACACGCGTCCCGGGTGGGGTATCCCGTCTTCAGGTGGTTTTGCATACAGCATCTCAGCAAGTTCCTGTTCAAGCTCCCGGTCATCGTGCTGAGCGATTAGCTGCTGGAGCGTGTTCGTATACAACTCACAGAGATTCGCCAACCCCTGGAGTTTGTCGGCTGGGAGATCTACCAGTGTGGGGTGGTTTTTGATACAGATCGCAGCGAGTGCAGCGTCAACGGCTGCCTCGCCAGGATCCTCGACGAGAGGGGATTGAACTTGTCCACTGCGGACGGCAGGCTTCCAGGCGGCCAGCCCCCACTGCTCAACCGCCTCGACCTGGGTCTCTCGATCAAGCGTGCCGCCGGGAGAGCGGCGTTTGAACCCGCGTTCGAGCAGCCGCCGGCGACGGCGCTCTGAAAATTCGCCAGGCAGTGCTGCAACGAGGAGTGCGGCAGTGTCGTTGTCGATGGGATCACGCTTCATCGTGAACCTCCAAGCAGGTCGGTTTTGCAGTGGTTCGATAATCGAACTCAGGACTCTGGATTGGCTGAACGATCCGGCAGACCTCCGAGTGTAAACTGTAAGGCATCCGAATCAGGCGCTCGGAATCGACGGTGACCTGGCGGTCGATTGTGAAACCGTACGTTTCGGTCAGCAGCGTCGCGAGGACGTCCCGACTCTGTGTATCATAGCGGTGGTCACGATCATCATCCAAGAGATAGACGTGACAGCCCTGGCCCGAGTAGACAACCATCGTCTCTTCGGCAGCAAAGTCATCCTCGAGTATGTCTCGAATCGCAAACCCGTCACGGAGCGCCTGGTTAATATCTCCAAAGGCATAGGGGAATCCTTCCGGAGGCGCATCAATCACACCGGCTTCCTGAAGGATAGTGTTCCGTTCCTTGTCTTCGACATCGAGATCCTGAATCGCTCTGTCATAGGCGAGATCTTTCGCATCGATATCGATCGTGACGATATGCGACCGATCCCAGTAAGCCAACGAGTGATAGACAGCGGCTGGTACCGGCGCCGGTTGTTCGGTCACCGCCGGATCGGCCAGTCCATATGGGGTGTCTCCAAGCGGATCGGCCTCCGCAGGCTGCTGAAGAAAATCCACAAGCGGGCAGCTTCCATCTGAGATCCCCGTGAAGACTGGTTTCTCGCGCCCTCCGTTTGATTGGTCTCTCGTATTTCGCCGAATGAAATCCCGAGATGGCGCATCAGCTTTTTTGATCGGGTAGGACTGGTTGAACGCCATCCCGATCTCTTTTGGCCCCTGCGCAATGACGTGATCTGGCATCAGGCCGAGATAATGCGGGAACTCATCCTGGTAGAATCGTTGCAGCTCGGCACGAGTGGCGCCCCGCCACGTCGTCATTCTTCGATCACCGTCCGGATCTTGGAGAACGTCCAAAGATTGTGGAGTCCAGCAAGATCCGCGTTCTGAACCATCACTTGGAGCTCCTCTTGTGGTTCGCCATTCCAGTTCAACTCCGAATCCGCAATTCCCTCCTTGCGAAGAGCCGTAAGGATTCGTTTTGCTGTTTTTGTTTTATCGGCGTACCAGATCGCATCAGCATCGATATTGGCGAGTTTCTGGTAATCGTCGATGATGGCTTCCTGATTCCAATGGAAGCACTCAACTTCAGCAGCACAGACGACAGCACCGGACTCATCAAGCCCAACGAGATCGAACACGGTCTCCTGGTCGTGTTGATAATACGGTTCCACGTCAGCGACCGCGTTCCGTTGTCGAATATGTCTGCCTGCAATCTCGACACCGACCCGATGGATGATCTTTTCATTCCAATCACCAGCGTTGTGTTGGGTTCGACCGATCAGATCCCACCCGTCAGGGAGAAGGGTATAATACGCTCGCCGGGATGACGCGCGTTCGACCAAGTCGAGTTCAGTGAGCCGGTCTATATCCGGGTCGCCTGCTCGATCCCGAAGTGACGTCATACTCTCTAAGAGTGAGTACTCATCGAGTTCTCCGTGATACGCTTTTGCCAACAATCCCAGAAAGTCGACGTCATCCTGGGTCAACCCCAATTCCTCTCGATCACGGGCTTGAACTGATGCGTGTGCTCCAGGTACTTGTTCAAAAACGGTTTCAGTATCGCCAGCCTCAGGGTCCGCAATAATCGAAGCATCGTCCGTTTCGGGAACACGCTCAGCCTGCGTCGCATAGTCGGGATCACTCTCGGCAGAACCACTCTGGGGGTCATCATCAGCGGTATCCGTGCCGACCTGCTCGAGATCCGGAAACGAAACGTCAATCCCGACACCGATTGCGCGGCTATGAAGTTGCCTGAGAGACCGAAGCGTTTCCGACTGGTCAGATGGACTGGTATGGATCGCCTTGGCGACCCGCTTGGCGTCCGACACCGACTCAAGATGGGCAGCCTCGACATTCACGCGACCATTGTCCATCGGAACAGCGAGCTGCTGAGGCGCATCTTGGTCGCTGCTCTCAGAAAGGGTTACAGTCTCTGTTTGGGACGACTGAACGTCACTATCGTCAGTGGAGACCGCTACTGGCGACGCTTCGACCTCGGGATCACTGTTTTGTCCTGCATCCGTCGACGTGTTCAAGTTATTCCCCTCGTCGCTCTCGAGGGATTGTCCGACATCTTCCCCGATTTCCTTGATTTCGCTCTGGCTCGTGTCGAGGCCTGCAATATTGGCGTGCTGTTCGATGACACCGTATTTCACGTCTTTCGTAAAGCCGGAATGGTGCTGAGAGACTGCCATAGCAACTCTCCGGACATCAGTCATCGTCTCGATTGACGCTGCGTCGACATCAACCTCGCCACCATCCATCGGGACGTCCTCGACGTGCACGTCCCCAGAGCCACCGACTGAACATCCGTCGACTGTATCACCTCTCTCGCCGGCATCGTTCATAGTGTCTGAAACGGTCGATGTACTCGTCGACGCCGTCTCATCTGTCGCCCCAGTACTCGAATTACGGCAGTCATCGCACAATTCAACGCCCGGTTGAGTGTAGTCTCCGCAGTCTTGACACCGCCCCACTGACGGGGAACGATCGGAAGCGTTCGATTCTGTCTGCGATTCGTCTGCCCCAGATCCCGATCCACTATTACTATTGATGCCGCTACTGGCAGATGGTTCAACACCGATACCAGAATTGGACGTTCCAGCTTCGGCGGCATCATCTCCCGATACTGGTGACCTGGCGCCAGTCGGCGTGCTCTCCCTAACAGACGAACTCACGTGATCCGAAGAACCAGCATCGGAATGAGGGGTGATATCCCCAATAGCGTCGTCCGATGTCGTCGTGAACGACGCAGACGTCTGGCTAACACAGCGCTGATACGCTCGCTCGAATTCCGGCGTCGACTCTAGCGGATCAGAACCCTCTGGATGCCCTTCCGGGATGGGCAACGCCTCGATAGAAAAGGGCGTCGTCACGTCATCGCCGAATCGCGCCGAGAGGTCCACGATCCACTCGCCTGGGCGCATATGCTTGAGTTTGTTCGCAACCTGCTCAGGCACGACCTCGTCGACTGCAATAGACGATTCCAGATAGTCATCTGGTTTCTCGATCTTGCCGTAGATCTTGTTCTGGACGTTGTTCATAATCTCGTTGTACGCTCGTTCGCCCCCCGCATCCCGGACTTGCGAGGGGAACTGCATCACAAAGCCCAGGCTGAGCTCGAATGACCGCGCTTGTGGGATTAACTGCTCGTACACCAGTGGTTTCGAGACGATCCCTGCAGCCTCTTCGATGATTAGGTTGACCTGCGACGTGCCGGTGCCGGCATTCTGCCGGCGTCGCCACTGCATATCATCCCACAGCGTGCTCAACAAGATCAACGTGAACGCCTGCTGGGTCTCGGGACGAAGTGCGCCGGTGTCGAACAATAGTTGAACATCCCGATCGGAAATCTCCCGGAAAGAAAGACACTCTTCTGCATAGCGTTCCCGCTGAGAGTCCCACTCGGGGGTTTGATTGAGCATCTCGTAGATGTGCTCGTTCTCCCGGAGTTTGTCCAGCCGGGTAAACACGGCCGACATTGTCTTATCAAAATCCCGTTCGGGCTTCTCAAGCAGCCGAGACAGGGTCTCTTCGACATCTTGAGATGCCCGAGGCACGGACTGATCCCGATACAGGGATTCAGCGGCCTGATAGAGATTATCCACAGAGAACGCGTCCGACCCGTACTCCGCATCGAATTCCGCACGGATCAAATACGAGATGATCTGTTTGGCGAGATACGCAGTGTTGTACGTCTCCTCACCCATAATCACTTCCATAATCGAGTGGAAGTGATTGATCCGGTCCTGAATCGCCTCTGACCGATCGCGGCCGGCGGAGAGGGCAGGCCGAATGTCGAAGAAAGCGACAGATGGCAGCTGTTCTGGCACGTCGAACAAGTAGACGTCCTCGAGATCGCCATATTTGGCATAGTAGGCGCGAAGATAGTCTTCGCACATCTGATCGCCTTTTGGCTCGAACAAAATCTCAGGCCCAGGGATATCATCGTGCAGCGAGAGCAAGAGGTTCGCGATTTTAATCGACTTTCCGGCACCCGAGCCGGCGAACACGCCGAAATGCTGCCGTAGCAGTCGCTTCGGAAGTGCTACCGGCTGTGGGTATGGCTCGCCGTCCTCATCGATTGGATAGCCCACTGTTGCACCCTCATAGAACTGCTCAATTGCACGTGGATTCGGTGCTGGCAACGGGGAGCGGTCTTGGTGGTGGGCACCAGTACTGCGGAAAAGATCACCGGAGAACTGATGAGCTGACGGCAGGATTAGCAGATCCGCGAGCGTTACGGGACTCAAGATCAATTCTGGATGGGTGCGAGCCACCGGATTCATGCTTTTGGCCATTCCTTCCTGGGATCGTGTGACTAACTCACGCTCTTGGAACCGCTGCCAGACCGCCTCCGCTTCCGACTGGGTTGATAGACGACCGCTCGACCGATTGGCTCGCTTACCGACGAACCAGTAGAACTCGCCATCAATTGGGTTCAATAGTGTCTCCATATCGTCGTGGAACCGGCTGATTGCATCCGGATCAGTATAGATGGTCCGTGCATCCGGAAGGGTATCACCACCGACCGAATGCGGTGTGTGGATCGACAACAGACGGACGTTCACATCGAACGAACGCTTGGAATGTTTGGCCTTAATGAGCTGTATCCGCTCTTGTTCGCTTTCGAGGGCGTGCCCACGCTCTGTGCCGAGGACTTTTCGGAACGTCTGATCGCGGCCATCATTGAGATTCTCAATCCGACGATCGGCTTGCCCTTCCCAGTTCGGCTTTGGCTCGGCGACAACCTGGAACGCGGTCGGAGCGGACGCTTCGGCTGCTCGTTCCATCACCGAAACCAGCGGTTCAGGCTCGAAACTGTCCTGCTGATTGCGTCGCCAACTGTTGTACTCGTCAGGGACAGCAGTACTCGTCTTCGCGGCTGTCATCCAGTCTCCAGACCGCTCTTCTTTCCCCTTCCAGCGGACGGCATACGGTTCGACTGCTGATGCAGCGGGCCGTGCGAGAATCCGATCATTCGAAATGGCTGCCGGCTGTTCGAGTGCAGTCAGTGGCTCATCCGTCGGGACATCATCGCAAGTCCTGATCTGAATAATCGTATCGTCAATGAGTCCGTAGCCACTCTTTGGGTCAAGCGTCCCGTTCTTTTGCGGAACAGGAAGCGACTGTGTAGCGGCGTCTTTCGTCACCGGTAGCAGCGACTCATCACCACTTTCCTGAGACACCGGTTCAATCGACTCTGTCTCCGTCGACAGCGAGGACTTGTCGTCAGTTGCTGTGTCCGTCTGGTCGTCAGTCGGCTGATTGGACGCTGCAAGCTCCTCAACAGACGTATTGAGCATCTCTGCTTTGAGTTGCTGGACGAATCCATCGGGGTCAAACTCCACGGGACGAATTAGTTTGCGACGCAAGTCGATCGTCGTCCGCTCGATTTCGAACGACGACGGGTAGAGATTTTTTAGCCCTTGTTCAAGCGCGGAGAGTTGTTCATCGGCAGTATAGTACACCTCGACAGGTTCACCTTCACCTTCAGAGATGACGAGACACTCGATTCGGACTGATCCATCCGAGACCACACTTGATGCAAGACGAGCGAGCATCCCCTGTTCATCATCTCGACCTGGCGAGAGAGAATGAAAGCCGCTCAGATACTTCGAGACACCTTCGGGATCGGGCGCTTCAGTCGTTGGCGTGACTCGAATACACTCGCGAACGGAATCAGGTTTGTCAGTCATAGATTGTGTAGAGCGATTAATCGTCAGTCTCAGCGTATTCTTCACCACGCCACTCAGAATTATCCGGTGAGGGTGTCTGTCTAGCTTCAGGATCCGCTTCATCGCCCGATTCGGTGTTCCCGTAGGTCTGAGCGTACTGCTGTTGAATCGTCGATTGCAGTCGCTCAACAAGCTGCTCGGAAATGTCATCGCCACCAGCACTCCCGATGACCCACTGCACTTGATCGAGCGCCTGACCATACAGAGCGTCTCGCGGATGCCGGCCATTCGAAATCTGGCTGATCGCTTCCATCGCCCGGGCTTCAGTCAACATCTCCCACAGGGGGCGCTCCCACTCTTCGAGGATTTCATCGAGAGCTTCCTCATGAGAGAGGGCTCCATTCCGTATACGAGCAACCATCTCTCTGGCAATAGGAGACTGTTCGATCGTCGCCTCACCACGCCCGGGTAGATCAGTGTAGCTGTCGTGCTGTTCATCGAAATCAGCGATCGTAAGCATCCGCTCGCCAAGATTGATCGTCAGCGGGTACCACTGATCTTTATCGGGGAATCGGACAAGACACTGCGAATACGGGTTATCAGTCCCAGTTGCAGCTGTTTTCACGAACTGCTTGTGCGGTTCTTGCAGTCCGAACCGATCACCCCAGTCGTCGACATCCGCTGATTGGTGGATAACCTGGAACGAAGAGTTGTTGACGATCCCCTCCGCCTGATCGAACTCGAAGAAGTCGTCCATCTCCTGGGTAATAAACCGGATCGAGGTGTCGTAGTGCCGACTGTGACGCACTCGTTGAGAGAGGTACTCGAGCGTGTCGGCCTCGCGGAACAGATACCGGGCTTCGTCGACAATATAGATTGCGGGGCCAGGATACTGCTTACACTTCTCGTATGCGAGACTGAACATCAGCTGCCCCATAACACCGGTTCCGCTGCCACCACTGGCTTCCTCCTGAGAGAGGTCCAGATAGATTACGTCATTGTCTCCGAAAACGTCTTCTTCGGACGGTTGAGCCAGATTCTCATACTGGCCCCCCTCCGAAAATTCTCGGAGAATAGTCCCAATATTCGAAGCGTACTCACGAATCGCCTCGGGTTCTTCCGGTCCTCGCGTCCACTCGCCAGGATTTTTGTAGGCGTGGTCCGACAGCCGGAGCACGTCTTTGAGCGTCGGACTCGGATTGTCGTGGGTCTGTACGTCGTGGGTGATTCCATTCCGCTTGTATGCTGTGAGGATAAGTGACCGCAGAAGCTGGGATTCCTCACCGAACTCGAGCCCCGGTTGCTGGGCGACAAAGTTCTGCAGGAACGCCATAACGTCGTCAACCTTCGCCGAAAGCGGATCCTTGTCCTCATCGAACGCCTCTGACTCAATGTGCTCTTCCGGGGGTTTCCGGATCTCCATCGGGTTGAGGTTCTGTTGTCCGCCAATTGTGACCTTCTTCGCGTCCAGCGCCTCGGCCAGCCCCATGAATCCCTGCAACGGATCGAGCATAATGATCAGCGTATCCTCACGGACGGCCTTCGTAGCGAGCGCCATACGTTTCGTGTTCAGCGATTTCCCCGACCCGGACTCCCCAACGACGATCATATTGTAGTTCCGCTGAGACTCAAACGGGTCTTTCACGATCGGATGTCCCTGGACGGAGTGGATCCCCCACTCATGCCCTGACGGCTCGAACTTTCGGCTTTGGGAGAGCCCAGCCGTAATTGCACCGAAGGACCGACCAAGCATCTGGTGAGCAGGATTGAGGTCCGGATCATCAGCGTATATCTTGTCAATACCAATCGGGGAGGCTGAAACGAGCGCTTTTTTCTGTTTGCGTTCAAGCGTCTTCAGTCGAATATCTGCACTCGTTCGGAATTCGTCACGGATTTCATCAACTTTCTCTAAGAGTCGCTGTTCATCCTCGTCGTGCAGAGAGACATACATCGAGGTTGCGACCGGACGTTCGTCATTCTGCTTGATCTGATCGCGATATTCCCTGACTTTCTGCTGTCTTCGTTGCTTGTCACCAGCAGTGAGTGCGCTACCACTGTCAGCTTCGATACCGACACTGGCTTCAAGATTGTTATAGAGGGTTTTTGCTGATCGAAGCGTGCTCTGTTTGTCTTGTGCATGGAAATGGGCTGTTAGATCGAAGTGCTGTGTTGGATCATCGAGGACAGTCTTCAGACCTGCAAGAGGAACGATATCCGGGTGTTTGTGCGCATACAGCACTCGACGATGCTGATCACCGACGTGGTAGTGTGCTGGATCTTTATCAACTTCATCAGGGGCGATCTGTCGCTGGTGGAGCCGCTCAACACGAGACAAAAAGTCCGCAGGATCGTGGTTCTCTTCATCAAGATGTGGTGGGAGTGATGAGTCGTCAATATCGAGTTCAGCCTCAGAAAGAGAGGTATCCTCATCCGCAATTGCGTCGGCAACATCGTCTTCAAGAATATCATCAAACTCAGGAGTGATCTGGAGCTGCCCGTCGCCAACCACTGGATCTCTATCTTGG
>ENA-ORCS01001064-ORCS01001064.1-marine-metagenome-genome-assembly--contig:-NODE-1064-length-13468-cov-3.379733_pt1 | contig 13468 bp, 14 predicted proteins | sample MGYA00237781_ERZ508513 | MGnify/ENA primary metagenome ERZ508513 (study PRJEB26184, sample SAMN06268793) | marine metagenome | isolation source: Eden Landing Ponds, San Francisco, CA, USA | place...
GAGGATCGTCCGACGACGCCCGAGACCTCTTTCGACGAGGAGGATCGTCCGACGACGCCCGAGACCTCTTTCGACGAGGAGGATCGTCCGACGACGCCCGAGACCTCTTTCGACGATGGCGAACTGGCCGAACCGACCGACGCGACCGCCGGTTCGTCCGGATCGTCGGATACTGTTCCGTCAAACGACGACGAAACGGTTCGATCGAGGACTCCCGACGAGCGAACCGCCAGTTCATCGGCCGACACACCGCCAGGTGACACGACGGATGACGCGAGCGTTCGGGACTCACCGGACGACGGTGACGACGTCGAGACGCAGTCCGGGTCGGTCGATCGATCCGATGGTCCGGAGACTGCTCGACAAAAAGACGACAAGCCGCCGACCGACGGTCGCGTCGTCGACAGCGGTCAGCAAGTCACTTTCGGGGAAAGAGAGGCGCTGGATCGCGAGTTCGACTCGCTCCCGGCGATACGGATCCTCGGACAGTTCCGGGAGACGTACGTCCTCGCCGAAGCGGACACCGGACTGATCGTGATCGACCAGCACGCCGCCGACGAACGGATCAATTACGAGCGACTCCGGGCAGAATTCGACGGACAAACGACGACCCAGACGCTCGCGGAGCCGGTAGAACTCACGCTCACCGCCCGTGAGATCGAACTGTTCGATTCGTTTCAACCGGCGCTTTCGCGGCTCGGGTTCGCGGCCGAACGCGTCGACGACCGGACGGTCGCAGTCCGGACGGTCCCCACGTTGCTGGCCGACACTGCTGATCCGGAACTGTTGTGCGATGTCCTCGCCTCGTTCGTCGATGCCGACGCCGACCCGGGATCGACCGTCGAGGCCGCCGCAGACGACCTGCTGGCGGATCTGGCCTGCTACCCTTCGATCACCGGCAACACGTCGCTGACCGAAGGCTCGATCGTCGACCTGCTAGAACGGCTTGAGGACTGCGAGAACCCTTACGCGTGTCCGCACGGCCGTCCCGTCCTCATCGAGATCGACGACGACGAACTCGCCGACCGGTTCGAACGCGACTATCCCGGCCACGGTGTCCGCGGGCTGGACTGAACAGTTCACCGCCGTGACTGGACGAAAGAACTCGTCTTCCCTACCCTGAGCATCCACGGCCTTATAATCGAGGGGGTCGAACGCCCGACAATCGCTCAGCAATGAGTAAAGGGACGATCCGAGTACTCTACGTCGGCCCGAACCCCCGGAAAGTGGCGACTGGGCTCGAGCGTCGTGACGGTCTCAGCGTCGACTCCGTCACGGATCCCGAGACGGCCCTGGAACGATGCCGAATGGGATCGATCGATGCCGTCGTCGCGGCGGACGAACTGCCCGGGGGAGACGGTATCGAGCTCCTCGAAGCGGTTCGGGAGACGTGCCCGGAGCTCCCCCTCGTGCTGTACAGCGCCGCCGGCGACGAACGGGTCGCTAGTCGGGCCATCGCCGCAGGAGTATCCGAGTACGTCCCGAAGCGCGACGGAGTCGAGCGACTCGCCGAACGCGTCGAAGCTGCTGTCGAGGATCGCGTGGATCGTCCTGACAGGTCGGACCAGTATCGTCTCCCCTCTGTGACGGACGAGGGTAGTCGTACGCGACCGATCGATCCGCGCGCACGAGCCATGGATGGGGCGCCGATCGGCGTCGTCATCACCGATCCCGAACAGCCGGACAACCCGATCGTCTATGCCAACGAGCGCTTCCAGGAGTTGACGGGCTACGAGGAGTCGGACGTGCTCGGCCGGAACTGCCGATTCCTACAGGGCCCGGACACCGATCCGTCGGCTGTCGACGAAATGCGACGGGCGGTCGACGACGAGGAGCCCGTGACGGTGGAACTCCGCAACTATCGAAAGGACGGCTCGCCGTTCTGGAATCGGGTGACGTTAGCGCCAGTCACCGACGACGAGGGCGCGGTCACGCACTTTGTCGGGTTTCAGGAGGACATCACGGAACGCCGACGACGGACCCGCGACCGGGCAGCCACGGTCGATCTCTTGCAGGGGATCTACGACGTGACGACCGATCCGGAGCTCAGCTTCGGGACCAAGATTGACCGTCTTCTCGAACTCGGCTGTGAGAAACTCGATCTGCCCTACGGCTTCCTCTCGCGGATCGAGTCCGGTGACGCCCCAGATCCCGGGACACAGACGATCGTCCAGTCCTGTGGAGATCACGAGTTGCTACAACCCGGAGAGTCCTGTCCGCTGTCGGAAGCCTACTGTCGGCGCACGATCGAGACTGACGGCCTGCTCGCCATCCAGGACGCCATCGCCGCGGGCTGGGAAGACGAAGACGCATACGACGTCTTCGAACTCGGCAGTTACGTCGGCGGCAAGGTTGTCGTCGACGGCGAGCTTTACGGGACGCTGTGTTTCGCCGCGTCGGAGCCTCGAACCCGTCCGTTCACCGCCGCCGAACGGACGCTCGTCCGGTTGATGAACAAGTGGGCCAGCTACGAACTCGAACGAAAGCGCGCCCGCGAGGAATTGGAGTCGACGAACGATCGCCTCGAAGAGTTCACGAGCATCGTCTCCCACGACCTCCGGAACCCACTGAACGTCGCAATCGCCCGATTCGGTCTCGTCGCCGAGGACTGCGAGAGCGAGCACATCGAAGACGTGGCGGAGGCCCACGAGCGGATGGAGGCACTCATCGACGACTTGCTGACGCTCGCTCACGAAGGTGAATCCGCGATCGATCCGCAACCGATCGCGCTTTCGGCTGCCGCCAGGGATTGCTGGGACACCGTCGAGACGGGGGACGCGACGCTCTCGGTCGAGACCGATCGGACCGTCCGGGCCGATCCCGGTCAGCTCAGGGAGCTCCTCGAGAACCTCGTCAGGAACGCTGTTGAACACGCAGATCCAGCCGTAGCCGTAACTGTCGGCGACCTCGAAGACGGTTTCTACGTCGCGGACGATGGCTCCGGGATTCCCCCTGAGAAGCGCGATGACGTGCTTGAATCGGGGTACACGACGACCGAGGACGGCACCGGCTACGGACTTGCCATCGTCGCCGAGATCGCCGAGTCCCACGGCTGGGATATCACTGTCTCCGAAAGTGAAGTCGGCGGCGCCCGCTTCGAGTTCACTGACGTCGAGTTCGTCTGATCCGTGACGGCAGACGGCCGCCGCCTCGGGAGGAAACCTGACGAAAGAGTCCAGTGGGCCGGAAAGGATTTGAACCACGCCGAGACATTCCGGGTCGCTCGCTCCGCTCGCTTCCCGGGCTGTGACTCGTCTACTTCAAGTCCCCCTGGCCGCTTCGCTCGTCACGTCTGTGCCTCGCAGAAGCGGGCCGGGAGGGACTTGAACCCCCGACCATCTGGTCTCTTTCACCACCGCGCGAGTCGAACGCGCGACCGTGTTAAAAGCCAGACGCTCTGCCGAACTGAGCTACCGGCCCTCACCACTCCTACAGACCGATGCGGTTTAAGGGCTTACGATTATCGGGTCACTCGAACCGGCCTTCGAGCGCGTCGGCGACCACGTCGGCCGGGTCGACGCCCTCCAGTGCCGCCTGCCGGCGCAACTCCTGATACGCGCCGGGCGGAAGTTCGAGTTCGATCTTCCCGAGGGTGACCCCTTCCGCGGCGAGTGCTTCCCCCACGGACGCGCCGTCGTTGACGGCACTGGCGACCGAACGGACCTGCCGGACGGTCATGTCCGCGTCGAGAGCGGCCCAGGCGATCTGCAGTCGCGCCTCGCCGCTGACGCGAGCGATGTGTTTCGCCGCGGTGGGCGCGATGTGGCCCATGGCGACGTGCATGCGGATGGAGCGGGGCAGATCGTGCACCCGGGACCACTTCCGGATGAACGCGACGGTCGCCTCGCCGCCGGCACGGTCGGCGGCCGCCCTGTAGGACCCCTCGCCGCGGACCAGCGCGGCACACGCGGCCGCACCACGCAGCATGTACACCGTATCGCCCTGTCCAGCGGTATCACCGGCGAACTGTCTGACCGTCTCGGCGGCACGTGCGACGCTCTCGGGGTCGTCGGGGTCGAACTCGACTGCCTCCTCGGGCCGCTGCCCGGTGACTCGCGGGTCGCCTCTGATCACGGGCTCGCCGACTGGCGACTCCCGGTCTGTCGGCGGGTCCGTCGGTGGGTCCGGCCCCTCGTGACTCATCAGTCTCTCTTTCGTGTCGGTGTCTCAAAAGCCCCCTGCCCGAACGCCGCCTGCGAACGGACTGTCTCGGCACGATCGACCGTCTCAGTCCGCGCCCGCCTCGCGCTGGTCCGAGAGGTGCTCCCAGACCTCCGCACAGCCACAGCCGTCCTCGACGCCGTCTAAGTGTGACGTGTCTACGTCGTACTCGTCGCCCGATTCGCTCGTCTGTTGTCGGTTGTCCGTCATCGTTGCGTAGCTCCGACGGACTCGTCGTCGCCAGTCGGCGACCGGTCCGTCGCTGTATCTCCCCGTATACACCGGTTCCTCTTAACCCCGCGCGCTCCCGTAATCCCTACCTCCGCTTCCGTTTGTCGGTAATACTTGCCCGCACCAACACGACCAGTTCCCGTCGTGTCACCACGCCACATCCGTGGGCAGTCCCGCGTGCTGTCGTCCTTCGTATCAGTTCGAACCGGCCGATATCACGTCCGAAGAGTTGTTTCAGCGGTATCTGGTGGAACAGGTCGGGGCCGACGACGACGGTCGACCCGACAGGGTGCCCGCCGGCCGCCTCCCACTGTCCCGGCAACATCGCCCGCTATTCCGCGGTCGGGTGAGCCCCTGGTTACCGTTACAGGGATTAAGTACGTCCCCGACACACTCTCGGTATGCCTCGCCGTATCATGGACGTCAACGCCTACACGACGCTCGATTTCGCCGACGGAGTAGTCGAGCGAGCGGACGGTCGGGAAGAGGCGGTCGCGGTCGTGAACGCGACCCACCCGCGAGAGGGGCCCGACCACGTCGAACTACAGGTGGAGATGGACGCCACCGACGTCGACCTGCCCGCTCACGCCGACACGGTACAACTGACGCCCGCGCAGGCCCGCGAACTCGCCGACGACCTCGAAGACGCCGCCGACAGCGTCGAGCGCGGTGAGGGCGGCGAGCGGAGCGGTCGCGGCGACTGAGAGAGTCGATACCGGGGCCAACATCCGAAAACTTATCCCGGGAAAGAGCCGATGAAACCGACAATGGCGCCCGCTCGCGGGACGACGCTCGCCCTCCTCGGCGTCACCCTGTTCGTCGTGACGATGGCCGCCGGCGCGGTGACGGCACCCGACCGCGGCGTCGCTGGCTCGGGTGTAGACACACCGACGCCCACGCCTGCTGGAACCGACGCCGGAACGCCCGTGCCCGACGGCCCCCGGACACTCGTCGGCGTGCAGGGCGGTTGGGTGACTCACGGCAACATCCGGATGTACGCCGACACTGACGAGGTCTGGCGCGAGACCAGCGCAGACGGGTACTTCGAGGTCAGCATGCTCGAAGACGGGACCGTGCTAGCGTCGTTCGCCAACGAAAGTTCGACCGACTGCGGCGACCTCACCGTGCCGTGTGCACGTACTGGCTTCCGGCACATCGACCCCGATGGGCCGTCGGGTCCCGAAGTCGTCTCCGAGTACAGTTTCCCCGTCGGGTCGATCACCAACAGCGAGGTCCACGCTGTCGACCGAGTCCGCGAGGATACCTACGTCTTCACCGACATGGATACCGAGCGGATCGTGATAGTACGGAACGGCACCGAAGTCTGGGAGTGGCGGGCTTCCTCGTTCTACGAGGCCCCCGAGGATCCCACCTCGCGTGACTGGTTGCACATCAACGACGTCGACCACATCGGCGAGGAACGATTCCTCGTCTCTGTGCGCAACGCCAACCAGATCCTCGTCGTCGAGCGCGGCGCGGGCGTCGTCGAGGTCGTCAACGAGGACGACGGCGGGAGCGATTCGACCTGTCTGCAGGACGGTCGTCTGGTCGACGCCGACGGTGACGGCGACGTACGCTGTGGCGACCCCGGCGTGTTCAGAGAACAGCACAACCCCCAGTGGATCGGGCCCGGGGCGGTGCTGGTCGCCGACAGCAAGAACGACCGTATCGTCGAGGTCCACGAGAACGAGGACGGCGACTGGGAACCCGTCTGGGTGGTCAACCAGGCCGCCGGCATCGGGTTGAACTGGCCCCGCGACGCCGACCGACTCCCCAGCGGCAACACGATCATCACCGACTCGCTGAACAAGCGCGTCGTCGAGGTCGACGAAAACGGGACCGCGGTCTGGAGCGTCGACACGTCCGGCCCTGGCGGCCCCAACATCCCCTACGAGGCCGACCGTCTCCCGGTCGGTGAGTTCGCCGGCCGGTTCGCGTCCCCGACCGCCGGGAACGGGTCGACCCCGACGCCGACGCCAGTCGGGGTAACGGCGCTCCCGACGGCCAGAGGAGACGGCGAAGTCGGCGGCGAGATCGGTGGCGAGATTCCCTTCCTGACGCTGGCGGTCACGGGAATGCGAGGGACGTTCGCGTGGATCCCACTCTGGTTCGGCGAACTCCACCTGGCCGTCACCGTCGTCTCGCTCGGCCTCGTCGCCGCCGGTGGCGTCGACAATCTGGTCCAGTCGGGCGCTCTCGACCGCGTGCGCTCCCGATTCGGTCGATAAGTCGACGAGGAGGCCTGCGAGCCCGCTCGCTGGCCGAACGTGGCCGGCACACCCACACAACGCGGGCGAAGCGAGCGTTATCGGGCTGACAGCGTCAGGTCCATGTCCTCGAATTCGAGAAACGCCGTCTCGTAGCCCTCGTGGCGGGCGAGTTGCGGGACGCCGTCGACGGTGATCCGCAGGTCGTCGCCGTCCTGCGGATCATCCACGATACCGTAGTGATACCCCAGTTCGGGGTCGAACGTGGGCTGGAGCGACGTCGCGAACAGTTCGTCGGGCCCCCGCGTCAGTCGCGCGGAGAGGGCCATCAGGGGGAGCGGGTAGCGGTTGTACGGCGTCCGCGGCGAGATAGCGAAATACCGGTCACTCTCGCCGTCGGTCTCGACGCCGTCGGGTACCTCGGTCCGGAGGACGACGAATCGCGCGTCGCCGCTCTCGGCGGTCCCGAGGTGAGTCCCCGGCATGTCGGCGGGTTCGGGCAGTCCTGCGACCGGCATCATCTCCATCCCCATGGGGTCGGCCGCGCCGAGTTCGCCCTGCCGGTCCCGGAGTCGCTCGAAGGGGATATCCTCCATGGTGGAGCGCTGGAACTCCATCGTGAACGTCGCGCTTCCGACCTCGGTGAACCGACCCTGGAACGCGCCGGTCGTGCGCGCCGATACCGGACCGATCTCGACGGTCACCTCGTAGGTGCCGTCGCCGTCCAGCGCGACGTTGTCGCCGGCATGGACTCCCATGTTCTGGGAGAGCATCGGCCACAGCGGCCTGTCGACGACGGTTTCGCCGTCGCGCTCGACGGTCGTCGAGACGCTGTTGTTGGGAACGACCGTTCCGGTCTCGGCGTCCCAGATCGTGGTCATCAGGTGCATCGTGTCCGACCCCTGGATCTCGATCTTGTTCCGCCGGTCGACGTCGATCGTCCAGAAGCGATGCGGGAAACTGTAGGTGAGCGCGACCTGGTAGTCGCCCGCGGCCGACGTTCCGACCATCTCCATCTCTTCGACGTGGGTCGGAACGTAGACGGCGCTGGGCCGGTCTTCGACCAGCGGCGGCGACCGCGCAGAGCGCGTCTGGAACATCGAGCGACATCCTGCCAGGCCGGCGGCCGTCGCGGCGGCCCCGGCGGCGAGGAACTCCCGTCTGTGCATACCCTCCCTAGTTACCCCGGGAAAAAGCGGCTTCTGGTAGAGGTCTCGAATCGCGAGCGACTGGCACTGGGACGCGGCGATGACGCACCTCGAAGCGACCGGAGCATCGAGTGCTCGTCTCGGCAGGACCCGACCGTCAGGGCCGTGGCTCGGGGAACGCCCGATACTCGCGGGGTGGCAAGAGGTAGTTGCCGCGGCGTTCGACGGACATGTACTGGAGGATGCCGTTGTTGGCGCGCTGGCCGACCGCACCCTCGCTGGCGGCGTCGGTGCCGTTCATCGCCTCCCTGGTCGCGACGAACTCGTCGATGCCCGACTGCAGAGCGAGGAAGTGGACGCTCGCCCGGCCGCCGTCGGTCGAGTCGAAGTCACGCCGGAGGATCCGGGGCATGCCGTCTTTCCGGACGCTCGCGGCCTTCTGTGCGTGTCCGACCGTCCCCTTCTCGCGGGCGTCCGACTCGACGTCGTCGGCACACTCCGAGACACCGTTGGTCGCACCGAGGTTCTCGCCGGTGCCCTCTATCCGCCCGTTCTCGGCGTGGGCTGGACAGAACATCGTCGCCTCGCGGTGGAAGCGACTGTCCTGTTCGTACCACTGTCCGAGGCTCAACTCGATGGCCGAGAGGTGCTGGGTGGTCCCGCCGGCGAAGGGGCCGTCGCCGATACTGACGCGGTCCTCGGTGGCCTGACTCCCCTCGAACCCGGAGTCGAAACCCATGTACAGCGGCGCGTCCTCGGGGACCGGTTCGGAGTCGGGGATCCCCTGGACGTCCTGGTTCTCGGCAGGGAGGCTGTCGCCGACGAAGCCCGTTCGACGGGTTCGTCCGTCGTCGTCGAGGTCCGCGTCCGCGAGTAGCTCCGAGACGTCGGCGTCCATCTCGACACCGTTGACGGCCTCGCGCTCACCCAGGAGGGCTTCCTCGGCGGCGAGGGCGACCGACCCGTAGTCGCTGGCGAAGTGTATCGCGACGTCGGGTGTGTCCGGCGCCGGGTTCTCGAACGGTGCCAGGGGTTCGGGATCGGGCAAGTCCACACTCTCGGGGAGGTCGGCGTCGAACCGCTCGAAGTAGGCGGGCGCGTAGCCGACAGTAAAGAGGAGTCCGACCGCTGGACCGTCGTCGGTCTCGTGGTTTCGGGGATAGGCTCGTTCGAGCGAGCGGAGTGCGGTCTCGACGGTCTCGCGCTCGTCGGCGGTGGGCGTACCCTCGCCCTGATAGTCGAGCAGGCGGACCACGTGGTGGCGCGGCGGGACGTGGTTCCCGTGTTCGTCCCTGGCGAGCGCGTCGTTCCAGGCGTGCTGGCGGGTCGAATAAGCGGGGTCGTCCGGTCCCTGCGGGAGGTCCGGTGACTCCCGGTTCAGACAGGCCGACAGCGCTCCAGCGCCGCCGATGGCGACCGCCGCCTTCACGAAATCCCGCCGGGAGAGCGACCGACTGGCTGGCATCACCGTCGCTTGGGACTGGTCGGAAAAGGGGGTTCTGGTCGGCCCGTCGAAAGTGATCGGAGGGCGTTACTCGTCGAACTCGTCGAACTCGTCAGCGCCACCACCACGGCGGCGGATGAGGGCGATTGCGACGACGGCGACGATAGCGATGACCGCGATGAGTTTGGTCCGGTTCATGACACATTATCCTACGCACGGCCCGCACATAAAACCGCATGAATATCCTCCCACCCGAGACGACCCCTCGTCGAGTCTCGATCAGGGGCCCGAACAGTACAGACGTGACTCGGTCACTCGGGGCCGGGGAGAAGACGGCGGTGTCACGGTCCGGTCCCCGGACTGGTCCGCTCGCCGATACGATATCAGAACAATCAAATCAGTGATGGACGGATCGTCGGGCAGAATCCCATGTCAGCGCCAGCGGTCGAGGTGGCGGAGTTACGGAAGCGATACGGCGACGTCCAGGCGCTCGACGGCGTCTCCTTCGAGGTGCGCCGCGACGAGATATTCGGACTCGTCGGGCCGAACGGGGCGGGGAAGACGACGACGCTGCGGACGCTTGCAACGCTGTTAGACCGCGATAGCGGCACCGTGACGGTGGCGGGCAACGACGTCGACACGGCGTCCGCCGCGGTCCGGAAGGCGATCCGGTACTTGCCGGAGGAAGCCGGGTCCTACGACGCGATGACCGGCCGCCAGTTCCTCGCGTTCGTCGCCGACTTCTACGACGGCGACAGCGAGGCGATGGTCGAACGCGGCGTCGAGGTGGCCGACCTCGGCGAGCGGATCGACGACAAGACCAAGGAGTACAGCAAGGGGATGGGGCGAAAACTCCTGCTCGGAAGCGCGCTGATGACCGACCCCGAACTCGCCATCCTCGACGAGCCCACGTCGGGACTGGACGTCCAGAACGCCCGCACGGTGCGCAGGGTCATCAAGGACTTTCCGAACGCCGACCGGAGCGTGTTGCTGTCCTCGCACAACATGCTCGAAGTCGAGTTCCTCTGTGACCGGGTGGGTCTGCTCAACGACGGCGAGATCGTCGTCGAGGGCACGCCCGCGGCGCTGAAAGCCGAGTTCGAGGCCCAGAACCTCGAAGACGTGTTCGTGGAGGTGGTCCAGTGAGGGGCGCGGTGCGACCGCAGGGAGGACCGCGGAGACGCGAACGGGGAGCGTGTGGCGTCGGGCGCCCCAAGCGACCCGTGAGGGGTGAGGCCGACCAGCGGGAGGCCTCCAAATGCGAACGGGGACGCCCACGACCCGTGAGCCGCGACTGGTCGAACGCGACCACCGGGGTGGTCGCGTGAGGCCCTTCACGAGGCTGGTCTGGAAGGAGGCCCGCGAACTGCTGCGTCCGCGGTACATCCTCCCCATTCTGATGCTCCCCGTCCTGTTCATCGCGATGGGACAGGGTCTGGGCGGGATCGAAGACCAGCTCGGCGAGAAGCCCCAGGTCGGCGTCCTCGCCTACGACGACGGCGAATACGCGGACGTGGTACGGGAGACGCTGCAGGCACGGGCCGACGTCGTCTACGACGGAACCGACGGCAGTCCCGAACAGGCGCTGAATCGGACGACCGACGCGGGCGGGTCGGCGGTGGTCGTCATCCCGGAGAACTTCACCGAACGGATACGCGGCGACCAGCGGGGACGGGTTCGCCTCTACACGCAGGTCGAGAGCGTCAGCATCGTCGGGATCGCCTCCTCGACGCAGGTCGAGAGCCTGGTCTCGGAAGCCGGTCGGAACCTCACTGTCGCGATCACCGGCGCGACCGAGACGGAACTCGACCCCATCGAGCGACGCCACACCACCTACGTGAAAGGCGAGCGCATGGACGCCTCGCCGGGGGCGGTCTCGGCAGCCTTCACGTCGCAGTTCGTCTTCGTGCCCGTCATCATCATGTTCGCCATCGTCTTCTCGGGGCAGATGGTGATGAACTCGATGGCCAGCGAGAAGGAGAACAAGACGCTCGAAACGCTGCTGTCGATGCCGGTCAAGCGCCGCCAGATCGTCGCCGCGAAACTGCTCGGCGGGTCGTTCATCGGGCTTATCGCCACGGCACTCTACACGGGCGGACTCGCCTTCGCACAGCTGGGGGTCGGGGCCTCCTTCGGTGGGTCGGCGGTCACGCTCGGTGGGATGGATTACGCGCTCATCGCCGTCTCGCTGTTTTTCTCGCTGGTGGGCACGCTCGCGCTGGCGCTGGCGCTGGGCGTCTTCGCCGACAGCCAGCAGGGCGCCCAGATGCTGCTGTTACCCCTCTCGGGGCGATGTTCGCGACGATGTTCACCGACATCGACACGCTCGGACTCGGCGTGAAGGCCGCGCTGCTGGTGATCCCGTTCAGTCACCCGATCATCGCGCCGAAGCGACTGCTGTTCGACGACGTAGGGCTGGTGCTCGTCGGGATCGGCTACGAGATACTGTTCGCCGTCGCGGCGGTGTGGCTCGTGATCCGACTGTTCGACTCCGACCGGCCGATCACCGGCGACGCCGGTTGGCTCGACAGACTCGTCGGGTTCATCCAGCGCTGATTCGACGTGTGTCGAGTTCCCCGCCTGCCCTCGGCGTCGACATCCCGCTACTCGCGGCTCCCACCGGTCGCCGCTCGATACTCCGGGACGCTCCCGTCAGTCGCGTCCCGCTCCCCTCGACTGACCATCCGTTCGACGTACTTCGCGAAGACGTCGACCTCGACGTGGACCGCGTCACCCGCCTCTGTCTCCGAGAGCGTCGTCTCGTGATACGTCGTCGGGATGATCGCGACCGAGAACGTCCCCGCGTCGTCGTCGAGTCGGGCGACGGTCAGACTGATCCCGTCGAGCGCGATAGACCCCTTCTCGACGACGTACTGGGCCAGACCGGGCGGCAACTCGAAGGTGTAGACCCAGTCCTCGCCGAGACGCTCGATGTCGGCGATCCGTGTGGTGCCGTCGACGTGACCCTGGACGACGTGGCCGTCGAAGCGTGCGTCGGCGGCCATCGCCCGTTCGAGGTTGACACCGTCGCCCTCGGCCACCGAATCGAAGGTCGTCCGCGCCAGCGTCTCCTCGGCGAGAAAGACCGAGAACCACTCGCCGGGTTCGTACTCCTCGACGGTGAGACAGGCGCCGTCGACGGCGATGCTCGCGCCCGCCACCAGGTCCTCGAACGTCGTCGCGACGCGGAGACGCCGTCCGGCGTCCGTGTCTTCGACCCGCTCGACCCGCCCCGTCTCCTCGACGATACCCGTGAACATGCCCTGACTTCGGCGGACCGTCACAAAAGCGTTCATTTTCCCGAACCTGGAACAGCGCCTCGATCCGTCCCCGCCCTCGCCGCGAGAGACACAGTTTATGCCTGATGAGGGGCAATCGCGGGTATGGCGCGGAGTCTGCTCGGACTCGTCGGCCTGGGCGCGACGCTGGTCTTCGCGCTCCCGGCGGCGATGCTCGGGCTCGATTACTTACTTCTCCAGGGTCGGCCGACTGCCGGCGCGGGCCTGATCGTCATCGCGGTACTGATGATCGTCGTCGAGGAACACGTCACGACGCCAATGGACCTGCCGACGATGGTCGCCGACCGGACGGTCGGCAAGCTGGCGAAAGCGCCCGACGACGAGGAAGAATAACCGCGACGGTCCCTGGAAGCCAGCGTGTGCCCGCTCAGTCCGCGGCGACGGCGTCTTCCCGCTGTGCGTCTTCGAGGAGGTCCTCGATAGCATCGCCGGTCAGTTCGTTGTTCAGGAGGACGTCGATAGGCAGCGTGGGTGCGCCATCGACGAGATTCTCCATGATGACGAGTCGTTCGCGAGCGCGCGACATCCCGACGTAGAAGACCCGGCGTTCGTTGTCGGTCAGCGTCGGGACCGGCGAGGTACGCTTGGTGAACTCGTCGACGCCGGGTACCTCGCGACCCTCCTGTTCGACGGTGGCGGCCATCTGCTCGACCACCTTCTCGGTCAGGTCGGTCGCGACGAAGACGTGGTCGGCCTCGCGACCCTTGGCGCTGTGGATGGTGCCGACGCGCACGCGGTTGGTGTCCATCCCGACGTACTCACCGGAGAAGTAGGCGTCCACGCTCCGTTCCTGGAAACTGGTCACCTTGCGGAGCATGTCTGCGGCCGCACGCGGGTCCGGCATGAACGGCGCGTACTCCGTGACCGTCTCGGGTTCGACGACGAGTTCCTCCAGGTCGTCGGTCTCGGCGTCTTCCTCCATCTCGTCGAGCTCGTCGAACAGTTCGTCGCGCTCGCCGGTACCGAAGGCCGAATCGG
>ENA-ORCS01001067-ORCS01001067.1-marine-metagenome-genome-assembly--contig:-NODE-1067-length-13437-cov-3.100075_pt1 | contig 13437 bp, 14 predicted proteins | sample MGYA00237781_ERZ508513 | MGnify/ENA primary metagenome ERZ508513 (study PRJEB26184, sample SAMN06268793) | marine metagenome | isolation source: Eden Landing Ponds, San Francisco, CA, USA | place...
AGCTACGGCTACCGGATGTTGCCCGTTCTGATCGAGGAGTACCACGACCTCGTGAACACCCATCGACTCCGGAGCGACGCACCCGACTCACCGGGGCTGTTCCGGTGGCGGCACTACCGGTATCTCCTCGTCCTCTCGATCAAGGCGTTTTACCCCATGATATTCAACGTCGCCAAGCGGAGCCGCGTCACCGTCGAGGCCCTGGAGACGCGGGGGTTCTCCCACTCGCTGAACAACGACAGGAGCCGGGAGTTACAGCTGGGAGCCCTCGGGGTCAAACGGTTCGATATGTTGTTTCTCCTCGGCTCGGCCATCGTGGTCGGTGGGATCGTCGTGCCGTTCTGGTAGCGGCGTTCCTCGCGGTAGCAATTCCGCTCACACACTCGACGACCCACCCGAGACGAGCGAGACGAGTTCCTGGTGGATATGTGGATTGGAAGCCAGGACCATCTCGCTGTTGTCCCCGTCCAGCCGCTCGATCCGGGTCACTTCGCCGCCGGCCTCCGCGACGAGCAGCGTACCCGCAGCGGTGTCCCAGACGCGAAGCATTCGTTCGAAGAACACGTCGAAGTAGCCTGCGGCGACCATCGACAGTTCGGCCGCGGCCGATCCGAACCGTCTGACCCCCTGAGTCCGATCGATGAACGCCCGGAACTGCGTCAGATCCTGTGCTGCCATGGTCATCGGGTCGAAGCCGGTCGCGACCAGCGCGTTCGAGACCGACCGCGTCTCCGAGACCGACAGCGCTACCCCGTCCGCGAACGCCCCCTCGCCTTCGACTGCCGTGAACACCGTCTCGGTCGGCCCGTAATAGACGACGCCGACGTCTCTGGTCTGTCGGCTCTCGAAGGCGATCGAGATCGAGTAATGCGGGACGCCGTTCCGGTAGTTGACGGCCCCGTCGAGCGGATCGACGATCCATCGCGGTTTGGTTGCGAACTCCGGAGCCGACTCCTCGGCGATGACCGCTTGTTCGGGGAAATGTCGATCGAGTTCCGTCAGGATCGCCTCTTCGACGGGGCGTTCGTACTCGGCCGAGGACATCGGCCCCGACGAACCGGAAGTTGCCGCCGCTTGCGGGGACTGAGCCGCAAGCACCTCCGTCCCGCGACGCACGGCCAGCAACGCGGCCCACAGATGCGGATACCGTTCCATAGGCCGTCATCCACACCCGACACTAATGACATTACTATGAGGTCTATGGACCTCTGGGGAGGACTCGATAGCCGTTTCCGGCGGCGCTGTCACATCACTCGACGTAGAACGGTTGCGTACAGGTGAGCGCGTCGCCGTCGCCGTGGATCGCCGCCCTGACGTAGGGTTCGTCAGCGACGCGTTCGTACTCGACGTTATCGCCAGTTGTGACGGTCTCGCCGGCCGCGATCCACTCGATCCGGGTCGCCGCGGGAGCGTCGACCGTGATCGCTCGCTCGGTGACCTGGATGGATTCGACGAACGGCGCGTGGGCGTCACCGTTGTACTGGACGTAACTCCGGCCGTGACGCAGTGCGTCGCTGACGGCTTCTCTCGTGAGTGTCGGGAGCAACAACACTAACCGGGAGCGATCGAACCGTTTGCCGTCGGACGGCCGGGCGCGTCCGTGATAATCGTCGCCTGCGACCGCCCAAACCGGTCGTTCGGCACCCAGTTCCGTCAGCAGTCGATCCCAGAGAGTTCGGCTCGGATAGCGGTCGTGTGCGTTGAATATTTCGAGTCCCCGGAGCACGTCGAAGGACTCGAACAGCGATCGGTAGTCCCCGACGCTCACCGTGTCGCGATATTTACTCGGATGGGGGAGCAGGGCGATACCGTCCCGGGCGGCGATCCGTTCGAGAAGGGCTCCCATCGACTCCTGACGCCCGTGTCCGATGTCCGTATCGAGACTGATGACGTCCTGTAGCGTCCCCTGAAAGCGGCCGCGTAGTTCGGTTCCCCGGAGTGCGAGCATGCCACGGTCCGCCGGATCGAAGTCGCGTTGTTTTGACCGATCCGAGTCTCCCTCGCCCGGGGGCCAACTGGTTTCCGCCAGTACGTTCGGCATCTCCTCGTAGGGAACGTCCTTGTGCTTCGTGCGATCGACGTAGTACTCGTGTTCCGTCAACGCGAAGACAGTGTATCCGGCGTTGCGATACTTCCTGGCGAGGACTTCGGGACGCGATGCGGGGGAAAGGTTGTTCTTCCCGAGGTCGTCGATCGGGACCCGTTCGACGTCGATCGCGGGTTCGTGGTCGTTCGTGTCGGCCCGAATCGTGTTCCGCGGCTCGTGGGCATGGAGTTGAGTCAGATGTCTACTGTGTTCCGCCCATTCCACCGCTTCGTACGGATGGGTGAATCCCATGCGGCTGGCAACCTGTAGTCCAACAAAAAGGCTTGTGGTCGGTTCCCGTCGATCAGTTGAGAACTTCACGAACACCGGAATCGGTACGCACAGAGATGCTATCGTAACTCTGGCACAGAACCGCGTTTCTCCGGCCTGCGAGCCACATCGAGAAAGCCGCACAGAAAGACCCCGGGGGAACGTACCACCCAGAGGGATACCGAGCGCTATATATTGATGTCGGTTCGATGAAAGTGAGTCGATTCGGACGCCAACACACGATCGTTTCTGTTGGCTCGCCGCGGGCACAACGGCTAAGGTCGCGCCGACCGAACCCGGGCACATGAATCAACTCCGCGAGTTCACCGAGACGATCGGCGAGAGCGTCCTTGAGAACGTCGGCCGGGCGGTCGGCCGTGCCCAGGAACACACGCCGTTGCCGGTCGACCTGCTGGAGAGCGAGGAGGCCTACCTGGCGGTGTTCGATACGCCGGGCGCACAGGGCAGCGATGTCCAGGTGCGTCTTGACGGCCGAACCATCGAGGTACGTATCGACCGCTTCCGGGAGTACCGGGAGGGCTTCGAGATGCGGTTCCCGGGACGCGGCCAGAGTCTCGACGGTCGCGTGACCCTGCCCGCGGAGGCGACCGTCGACGGCGACGCTGCGAGTGCAACTCTTCAGGAGAACGGGACGCTACACGTCCGGATCCCCAAGAGCGACGACGGCACGACCGTCGATGTCGCTGAGAGCGTAGACGACGAGACCGGCGATGGAGACGAAGACCGGACCGACGGCGACGAGTGAGCCGTCTCAGGCCGGCGAGTTCGCCCCTGCCTGACATTCCGGCCCAGGCGGTCGTTCCCAGTCGGTCGCGAGTTCCAACAACTGGACGAGCATCCGGGCGGTCGCCCCCCAGACGGTGTACCCACCGACGTGAAAATAGTGCAAGCGGATGGACCCGTGGGTCGGGTGCTCGCGACACTCCGTCTCGTAGTTCTCGAGATCAATCAACCCTGCAACCGGGAGGACAGCTACCTCCGCCACTTCGCCGTCCGTCGGTTCGTAGAGACGATCCGGGATCCGACCGACGAACGGGCGGATCGAGTATTCGGTGACGGTCCGGATATCGTCCAGCCGACCGACGACGGTCGTCTCGAGCGGGGAGAGTCCGACCTCTTCGCGGGCTTCCCGGAGCGCCGTCTCGCGCAGATCGGCGTCGACCGGTTCGCGCCCGCCGCCCGGGAAACTCATCTGGCCCGGGTGATCATCGAGGTCCTCCGAGCGCTTCGTGAACAGGATGTGCGGACCGGACGGTCGATCGACGATGCCCGCCAGCACCGCTGCTTCCCGCTCGCCGGTCACGGTCACTGGGTCGTACTCGGCGACCGGCCCGAGATCCATGTTCGAAAGCAGGCCGCCCCGACCCTTAACTCGCTCGGGACCTCACCCCGAAGTCGTGCCTTCGAGGGCATCGTCGAGTCGTTCGCGCGTCTCCGCGAGTTCGACCGGCGCCCACGCCTCGAGTTCGTAACTGACGTCGAGCAGACGTTCGATCCGTTCGCGATCGTCGGCGGCGACAGCCTGGCCGGCATCTCGACGGAACCGACGTTCGGCGGCGGTCGCCAGTCGCTCGCGATCGACGGAGCGCTCCTCGACGTCGAGGATGTGCGGCAGATCGCGGGCCCCCTCGGGTAGCGACGGGAAAGCGACCGGCCCCACGACGAGGAGGGATTCGTCCTCGAGTTCGAGCAAGTGATAGGAGTCGATCGCGGCTCTGATTTCGTCCGCGAACGACGCCGGATCACGGTCCTCGCCGCGTTTGTAGGCGAGTTCGGCGAGCGCCTGCCGGAGCGTGGCCGGCGAAAGCGCACCAAAGAGATCCACGACGCCGGCGAGCTCGTCGGGAGTGAAGTTCATACGTGAACGTCCGCGTCCACGCCCCTTCAAACGTCGACCCTCCGACAGACGGCTCCGCCTCGCCCGCTCGGACCCGACGGATTACTCCAGGGCCGTCTCGAGGGCGTCCGCGGCGATCGATGCGATCCGTTCGGGATCCAGGTCGACCCGGTCCCAGGACGGCAACCGGTCGTCGGACGCCGGCGGTTCCACGGCCTGGGCGTAGGTCCCGATCTGATCGCGCTCGTCGGCCCGGTCGTATTCGAGACCGTTGAACGCCGCGTCGGCGGCGTATCGATCGACGAACGACGACGCTGTCTGCTGGTAACGCTCCGCGAGCGTGTCGTACGCCGGCGTGACGTTCTCACTCTCGACTGCACGACAGACCGCCGCCGTGACCTCCCTGGCCATCTCCCCCAGCCCTTCGGGACCACCGACCGCCCGGTGGTCGTGTTCGTGGACACCGAGATCGACCTGAGCCGTCCCGTCGAAATCGGCGGCGTCGTAGGCGTCCCCGAGTGTCCCGACCTCAAGGCCCCAGCCGCGGGGAGCGGCCAACTGTCGGGCGACTTTCGCCGTCGCGGCGAACTCACCGGCCAGAGCGTACCGGAACGCCCCCAGATACTCAAGGATCGGTGCGTCGTGGGCGTCGGCGAGCGTCCGTATCAGCGGGACGTAAAGCAGCCGGAAGAGCCGGCCGTACAGCCGCTCGTTCTCGACGCGTGCGTAGTAGCCCTTCGTGAAGGAGTACCCGTTCGCGAGCGGGAACAGCAGTCGCGGGACGTGGGTCTCGGCGTAACTTCGTGCGTCGGCGTCGTGGACGACGACGTACTCCGCTCGGGCGGCAGCCAGTCCCAGGGCGAGCCAGACGTCCCGACCCTTTCCGCCCGGGCCGTCAAGTCCCGCCTCGCCGAGTACGGACTCGACTTCGGGTGCCGAGCACCACAGCGTCGAAAGCGGCAGATCGAACGTCGACAGCCAGTCCGTAACAGCCGGGAGTCGGTCGGGAGCGGCCCGCAGGGCGACAATCACCTCGCGGGGCTCGACCGCGGCCAGTTTCGAGAGGACGCGCTCGGCCGCCAGAGTGGCCCCGTCGCGTTCCGTCATGGGAACGATCACGGCCGCACGATCGGTCGGGGCCGGCGGATCGGCGTCGCCGAAGTCGTGGAGGGTTGCAATCCGCTCTTGAACGTACTCCATCCGGTCGTCGTCCGTGCGGGATCGTGAGAAAGGTTTCGCCCCGGTTATCCCGTCGGTTCCCGGCGGCGAGCGGGGACTATCGGCGCCGGGAATCACCTCTCCGGAGGAGGGCTATCTCCCGAGACGGACCGACAGACGGGATGGGTCGCGGGCTTTTTGTTAGCGGGTCGCATACTGCCGGATATGCAATCAGTCAGGAAGGGGCTCCGGTCGGGCGACCTCGAGAAGGACACCTACGAGCGACTGCGCTGTACTGCCTGTGGGGAGGAGTTGAAGACCGAGAACGACCCGGACGAAGTCGGATCGGTACGCGTCTGCCCGGAATGCGGGGGCAAGTGGAAACAGGTCGGGTGATTGGGACGACGGCACTCGATCGGGAACAGCACGCGACACGGTTCAAGCAGGAAGGACTGGTCGTCGTCGATCCGGAGAATCTCTTCTCGCTGTGAGGGCGATCACTGTCTGTCGCCAGTCATCGCGTCGAACAGGCGTTCGCGTAGCTCCTCGCGGCTGACGCCCTCGCCCGGACCCAGCCCTTCCATGTGGTCTTTCTGTACCTGTCCCCCACCCATCCGGGCGTGACCGCCCGCCTCGGCCATCGGGATGTCCTCGATGGCCGCCTGCAACGCCTTTCCCATGTGAACTCGGTCGTCGCGCGACCGCCCCGAAAGGTGCAGAGTACCGTCTGTCTCCCCCAGGACGACGACCGCCGTCACGCCTTCCAGCCGAAGGAGCTCGTCAGCCGCCTGCGGGACGGCGTCGACATTCGAGAGCGTCCCGACGTCGCTGAAAGCGAACGCACCACGGACATCCCGATCGGTGATCGCACGTGCTTTGACGTCCAGTACCTCGGTGTCGACCTCCGGATTGGCGATCCGATCGAGAGCCTCCTCGTCGATGCCACGATAGAGGTACGCGGCGGCGTCGAACTCGGCCGGCGAACACCCCTTCGTCAGGTGCTTCGTGTCAGCCTGGATCCCGTAGAGCAATCCCGTCGAGATGTCGGGCGGAAGGGTTTCGCCGGTCTCGTGGCCGTCGTCGCCCTCCGGACCGACCGGGTCGAGGCCGACTTCATCGGCGTACTCCGCGACGATCGTCGCACAGGCTCCGTAGTCGGGTCGGACGTCCGTGAACGACGAACCGGTCCCGTCGCCCGGGTGATGGTCGACGACCGCGACGGGCGAGACCTGCTCGTGGCCTGTAAACCCGCGTGGCTCGTTGTGATCGACGAGCACGACGGCCTCGCCGTCGAGTCCGGCCGCGGCCCCGATCCGATCGAGATCGAGGTCGAGAACGGTCTCGAACGCGCGGTTTTCCTGGTGGCGGACGAGCCCGGGATGCTGGAGGGTCGCCTCCGTGTCCACTGTCGCGGCGAGTTCGGCCACTCCCTGGGCGGCCGCCATCGCGTCGGGATCGGGGTTCGGATGCATCAGGATGCTGACGCGATCGTACTCCGCCAGGACCTGCCGGAGACGCTCCCCGGACGATCGACTAGCCCGGCGGATGACGAAGGCGAGGGCGACGAGGACAACGAGGACGCCGGCGACCACGCCCGCGCCGATCAGCGGGTCAGTGGCGACGCGATCGAGGAGGTCCCCCACACCTACCTGTGCCACAGCGCCGGCGCCAGCGGGGCCCGGTACCGACATGGAGGTGACTGTCTCCCCGATCTGTAAAGAATGTTCGCCAAACGGGAAGGGCGGCGCTACCGCCTCAATCCGCCCGCTCGCCCGTTCTGTGTTCGTCGATCGCCGATCGATATCCCTCACGATAGGTCGGATACGCGAACTCGTAGCCCAGACTCCGCAACCGGTCGTTGCTGACGCGCTTGTTCGCCCGGATGCGGCGGTTCGATTCGCCGTCCTCGTCCGCGAGGCGTTCCTCGATGGTTCGTTTCGGCGGGGACGGCACCTCACAGCGCTCGGCCAGCCAATCGGCGAACCCCCACTTCTCGACCGGTTCGTCGTCGACGACGTTGACGACGGCGTTCCGTCCCGCGTCCGACGCCAGCAGAAACGCGATCGCGCCCGCGGCGTCGTCCCGATGAACCATGTTCAGGTAACCCGCAGTGACAGGACCCTCGAGATAGCGCTTCAATCGATAGCGGTCCGGACCGTAGAGACCGCCGAAGCGGGCGATCGTCCCGTCGATCCCGTCCGGGGTGTCCAGGGCGATCCGTTCGGCCTCGGCCAGTACCCGTGCCTTCTCGGTGGCGGGCGAGAGAGGAGTCTCCTCGTCGACCCATGCGCCGTCGTGATCGCCGTAAACGCCCGTACTGGAGGTGTAGACGAGCCGTTCGGGTGGGGAGTCCCGTCCGGCGAAATGCTCGATCGCTGTGCGGAGCCCCTCGACGTACGTCTCGCGGGCGGCCGCTGCGTCCCGCCCACCGGCGCTGGCGGCAAAGACGAGCCAGTCGGCGTCCGGCACGCTTCCCAGGGAATCCGGGTCCGTGACGTCCGCCCGGACGGCCTCGGCACCGGTTGTCTCGACGGCGGCCAGTCCGTCCGCGGAGCGACGGACGCCGACGACGTGGTGATCGTCCAGTTGTCGTGCCAGCTCACAGCCGACGTACCCGCAGCCGAGGACGACGACGTGGATCACGACTCCCCCGCGATCGTCACTCGGACTCGGGCATACTCGGACAGCGTCATCGGGTGACGCCCCTCGATCTTCGCTTGGAGTTCCTTGGCCGAGTCGCCTCCGTCGAAATGCCTGGCGAGGGCCTCAACATCCAGAACGGCGGTCGACATCGAAAGTAACAGCCGATCGCGCGCGTCGGCGGCGATGGCCTCGGCGTCCCGGTCCTCGACAGCGGCGAGGACAGCTGTCGCCTCTGTCAACGTAATCGCGTCGCTCCTGCCCTCGGCGATCCTCTCGACGATTTCACGTTTCAGACCGGTCGTGTCCGCCGTCTCGGAGACGCCGATCGTTTCGATCGTCTCTCGAAGCGTCCGTTCGTATACCTCCCGGAGTGATTCGGCGGAGTGATCGACCGGATCGACATCTGTGAGCATGTCGGTACGTAGGGACCGCCCCTACATGGGGGCGTCGCCACCGGAAACGCGGGCGGACTCGACCGATCGCGCTCCCGATAATCCGGCGGACGGATTCCCGGACTCACGAACCAAGTTTGATAACCCTTGCCATCCAAGTACTACTTGTACGATGGATATTGCCGATATTGCTACCCGCGAGTACGTCGAGGTCGACGCTGACGAGCGCCTGGGCAAGGTGCGGTCGATCTTCGAGCGCAAGAACCCCAAAGGAGTCATTGTTATCGACGACGGGGGGTACGCCGGCGTCATCACCCAAAAGCAGTTGGTCCAATCACACGTCGAGGACCGGGCGAAGGCTTCGGCGCTGATGCAACACGCACCCAAGGTAGAGCGGACGGCCGACGTCCGGGAGACTGCCCGCGTCCTCGTCGAGAGCGGGACCAAGATCGCACCCGTCTTCGAGGCCAACAAGCTCTGGGGGGTCATCACCGACGACGACATCCTCCGGGCCGTCCTGGACAACTTAGACGCCCTCTCCGTCGGAGACATCTACACGGCCGACGTGACCACCGCGACCGAGAACACCGAGGTCGGCCAAGCGATCAATCAGTTGCGCGAACACGGTATCTCCAGACTCCCCGTCCTCGACGAGGACGGCAACCTCACTGGCATGGTCACTCGCCACGACATCGTCGACGTCGTCGTCCGGGACATGGACAAGGCGACCCGGGGCGAGCGTGCCGGCGACGTCGATCGGATCCTCGATCTTCCGGTCTACGACGTGATGTCCAGTCCCGTCGCAACCACGACCGTCGAGGAGTCCGTCGAGTCGGCCGTCCGACGCATGCTCGAAAACGACTACGCCGGTCTCGTGGTCACGCCAGAACGCGACGACTCGCTGGTGGCCGGCATCGTCACCAAGACGGACGTCCTTCGGGCACTCACCTTCACCGAGGAGGAGCACATGGACGTCCAGATCACCAATATCAAGCTTCTGGACACGATCTCCCGCCAGGACGTCCGCGTCTCCATCGAGGAGGCCGCGGACAAGTACCAAGCGATGCAGGTCCAACACGCTCACGTCCGTTTCCAGGAACACAAGGAGAAACTCCGCGGGACGCCCCTGATCAGTTGCAAGATCCGCCTCCGGACGAACAAGGGCCAGGTCGCCGGAACCGGCGAGGGTTACGGCGCCAAAACTGCATTCAACGTCGCGCTGGACAAACTCCAGCGGAACGTCCTCGAACTGAAAGGCGTCGAGAGTGACGAGGAGTACCGCGGCCAGTTGCTGCGGAAACTGGGGCAACTTTAGCCCCAGACAGTCGGCGTCTGTCCCGATTAGGTTCCGATCAGGTCGCTCTCGCCACCGTTTTCAGCGGGTCACTTGGACCACGTTTCGGGGCGGTCGCTGCCCTCGCCGTTGTCGGACGCTCGCCGTCTCGACGTACTGCCGAACGGCGGGGCCTTCCGCAAATCGAGCATCGAGACGGCCACCAGTTCCCACTGATTTAGGCTCGCCAAAAAAGATAAGGCCCCCCAGTCCCCTACGGGGAGTTAATGTCACGCGACGACGACCCGGACGGCAATAGCGAGGTTCAGTCCTTCCGGTCCTCGCCCGAGCGGACAGTCTTTACCGAGGAGGATAATCCCGAGGGGTGGATCGCCACGGATCTATCGGTCGAACCACCACAGTGAGGGACACTCACAGCCGAACGTTTTAGCGCCCGCCAATCCTACGCGGGGAGCATGAGTTCAGTCCCGGAGCGAAGCGAGGTCGACGAGGAGTACACGTGGGCCCTTGAGTCGCTGTACGCTGACAGCGACGAGTGGGAGGCGGCCTATGAGGAAGCAGAGGAACTGACGGAGCTCGTCGCGAATTACGAGGGACGAGCCACGGAGGACGGCGAAACGTTGCTCTCGGTACTGGAGGACTACGAGAACCTGATGCGGACGGTCTCGAACGTCGTCTCCTATGCGCGGATGCGCCGCGACGAGGACACCCGACGCGACCAAGCCCAGGCGATGTTGACCCGGGCCCAGTCACTCTCCGCCGAGGCGTCGAGTGCGGCGAGTTTCCTCGATCCCGAGATCCAGAATCTCGACCGTGAAGACGTCGACGCGATGATCGAGGCCGAGCCTGATCTCGAAGAGTACGACCACTACTTCGACGACGTGTTGCGGATGAAACCCCACACGCGCTCGACGGAAGTCGAGTCGCTACTGGCGGACCTGAGTGAGGTTACCGGCGCGCCCGGGGAGGTCTACGACATGCTGACCAACGCCGACATGTCGTTCCCGACGGTCGAGGACCCGGAGGGAGAGGCGACCGAGATCACACTCAACAACTTCACTACCCTCCAGAAGCGTCACGATCGGGACTTCCGTCAGGACGTCTACGAGGCGTTCTACGACGAGTGGGAGACCGTCCACAACGCCGTCGGGACGGCCTACGCCAAGGCCGTCAAGACCGACTCGAAGATGGCGGCGGCCCGCAACTACGACAGCGCCCGCCAGGCGTCCCTGAACGGCCCGAACGTCCCCGTCGAGGTTTACGACACTCTCGTCGAGACTGTCCGGGACAACCTGGGGACGTTGCACCGCCACGCCGACCTCAAGCGCGCACACACCGACGGCGACGACCTCCGGATGTGGGACCTCTACGTCCCGTTGACCGAGACCGAGAGTCCCGAGATCGAATACGAAGAAGCCTGCGAGCACGTCGTCGACGCGCTCGCGCCGCTGGGCGAGGAGTACCAGTCCCGCGTCGCCGACGGGCTAGACTCGCGGTGGGTCGACGTCTACGAGACCCGGGGCAAGCAATCGGGGGCCTACTCCGGGGGGACCTACGACTCCCAGCCGTACATCCTGATGAACTACCAGGACGACGTCGAGTCGATGTACACGCTGGCTCACGAACTCGGCCACTCGCTGCATTCGGAGTACACCAGCGAGGCCCAGCCCTACGTCTACTCGGGCTACGAGATTTTCGTCGCCGAGGTCGCCTCGACGGTCAACGAGGCACTGCTGACCCGGCACCTGCTGGAGACGGTCGAGGACGATCGTTTCCGCCGGCACGTCCTGGACACCTATCTCGAACGCTTCCGCTCGACCCTGTATCGCCAGACAATGTTCGCGGAGTTCGAACACCGCGCCCACGAGATGAGCGAAGCCGGCGAGCCCCTGACGCCCGACCGGCTCGACGACCTCTATCGCGGCCTCAAGGCCGACTACTACGAACCGGGCGAGATCGACGATCGCATCGCCAGAGAGTGGATGCGCATCCCGCACTTCTACCGTTCCTTTTACGTCTATCAGTACGCGACGGGCATCTCCGCGGCGGTCGCCATCGCTCGCGCCATCGAGGAGGAAGGCGACTCGGCCGCAGAGGGGTACCGCGAGTTCCTCGCCAGTGGTTCCAGTGATTATCCGCTCGAACTGCTCCGGACGGCCGGTGTCGACATGGCCGAATCCGGCCCCATCGAGGACGCCATCGACGAGTACGACGACGCCCTCGACCGAATGAGAGAGTACGTCTGAGGCGTGCGGGTGTCGCCCGACTACTGATACCGACCACGCCCCTCGATCTCCCGGAGTCGATCCAGGACAGTCTCGCCTCGCTCGCTCGTCTCGCAGTAGGCGTCTTCAGCGGCCTGCTGGAGATCCTCCACGTCATCGGCCGTCCCGGCGAGCGACTGGGAGAAGACGTGCAGGTCCATCGCATGATCCTCGGCGTGGTCAGTGTAGTACCCGAGCCCGAAGTCGATCAAGTACGTCCGCTCCTCGCCTTGCTCGCGGTTCCGTTCGTCACCGTCGTCTCGCGGCTTCGCCGCTTGACTGTCCGTGGAACTCCGTTCCGCGCTACTCGCCCTGTCGGCGGCGCTCTCTTCGCTCGCGCCGCCCACTCGCACGTTCCGCGTCGTCGGATCGCCGTGGACGAACCCCGCGTCGTGGATCGTCGCCAGATGGTGTCCCACGTCCCGAACGCGATCGACGGTGAGGTCTGCCCGGAGATCACGATCGCCAACGTGTTCGAAGACCAGCACGCCCTCCTGGGGGTCGATGTCGTAGACGACCGGCGTCGGGACGCCGACGCGCCGGGCCTCGCTGGTGAGGCGTGCCTCCTCGCGTGTGCGCTCGGTCCGGAGGCGCTCGTCGAGCGTCGGATGGCGGTAGGTCCGGGGGTTGCGCTGCTTCCGTACGCGCCCGTTCTCGACGGTGACGGTCGCCTCGGCACCCTGGACGCCGTCCTCGGCGGCGGGATCGGCCGCGCCGGCCCACGACCCGACGGCTGCCTCGGAGCGCCAGGTGACGGGCACCTCGTCGGGCCGGAAGTCCGGCCGGACCGTCGAGTCCTCGACGGCGATGGTGTCGCCCGCGGCGTACATCTTCGCGCCGAGGACGGCGATCATGCCGGCGTTGTCCCGCAGGAATCGGGGTTCGGGGGCGTAGAAGTCCGCGCCGCGTTGGTCGCACATCGCTTCGAGCATCGCCCGGAGGCGCTCGTTCTGGCCGACGCCGCCGCCGAGGACGAGTTCGTCGGCGTCTGTCAACGAAAGGGCGCGCTCGCTCACCTCCGTCAGCATCGAGAAGATATTTTCCTGCAGCGAGTAACAGACGTCTTCGACCGCCTCCCCATCGTCGACGGCCTGCTTGGCGGCGCTCATGATCCCCGAAAAGGAGAAGTCCATCCCCTTGACGACGTACGGCATGTCGATATATTCGCCGTCCCTGGCGTGTTCTTCGACCTTCGGGCCGCCGGGGTGGGACCACCCGAGGTGACGGGTGAACTTGTCGATGGCGTTGCCGACGCCCGTGTCCATCGTCTCCCCGAGGACGCGATACCGGCCGTTGCGATACCCCAGGACGTGGGCGTTCGCACCCGAGGCGTTCAGGCAGACCGGCGACTCGAACCCGGAGCGGTGGCGGCCGATCTCCAAGTGCGCGACCATGTGGTTGACCCCGACCAGGGGAACGTCGAGACGCTGAGCCAGCGCCCGGGCGGCCGTCGCGACGATCCGCAGACACGG
>ENA-ORCS01001068-ORCS01001068.1-marine-metagenome-genome-assembly--contig:-NODE-1068-length-13428-cov-3.596285_pt1 | contig 13428 bp, 10 predicted proteins | sample MGYA00237781_ERZ508513 | MGnify/ENA primary metagenome ERZ508513 (study PRJEB26184, sample SAMN06268793) | marine metagenome | isolation source: Eden Landing Ponds, San Francisco, CA, USA | place...
TACTCTAAGTCATTTCCGCATCGACCGTCCTCTTTCGGGCGGTCGCAGCGGTAAACAGTTAGAGTAATCCGTATGAGGTCACTCTAACGAGATTGTGCGCTAACGCCCTTGCTTATCGCAATTGGTCGAACAATGCCTGGACGTCGCTGACGGAGAATCCACCCTCACCGTTGAAGTCGAACAAGCCGGGGTTGTCCTGAACTTCGGGGCTTTCGCGGTTCGCGAACAGCGTTTGCACGTCACTTGGGCCAGTGCTACCATCCCCGTTTGTATCCTCATAGACGCCATCAGCATCTATATCTCGAACGGGAGAACCAGGTAACAATTCAGGAGGAGTTACGTTGAACTCCACTGTCATCTCTTTGTGTATCGTCTCCTCATTCATTGAATCAATCCCCTGTATAGAAATTGTACCGCTGTACATGCCGGGCGAGACGCCCTGGGGAACCTGAACGGTTACCTGTATCGTTTCAGTACCCCCGGATTGGACAGTGAAGTCGTTTCGGCTGAATGATATTTTTGAGGGCGGAATCGTTTCATCTCCATTTGTTAGGTTGGATGTTGATATTTCAATGTCGTTTATCGAGTTAAATCCTCCTATTTCACTAATTGCAATCGTCTTCTCCCTTGTCGACTTGATCATGACGTCACTGCGTATCTCGGAAGGTGAAATCTGCACGACGGCGCCCAACTCACTTCGTTGGGTGCTACTGACACTATAGTCGCTTCCACCCTCACCTGTTTGTACTGCGACAACTTCTGTAGAGTAATCCCCAGACGGATCGTCAATGCGAACGCCCTCACGCTTCCCGACGCCCTGATCAGGGCCAGTAGCAGTTGCGCCAGGAATCTCATTTTCGAATGAGCCTGTATCATAGTTTTGGCCCACGTGATTGTCTGCTTCGTCATAGAGATGGAGATCTAAGTCACTGCCACCATATGAAAGGGTGAAAGTGGCACGTTGGCAATCTTGGTCGGTGGACTGATTATGTGTCGTTGAATGTCCCTGCTGGAGTCTTCCTTCTCCCAACGTGTCAAGAGAGATCTCCGGCAAATCGGTATCAGAGAACTGCACACTGGCAGTCGTTTTCGTCGTAGACAACGGGCTACTGGCGATAGACACGTTAAGCTCATATAGGCCCGGCATCACGTCTACCGGAACGGTATATTCGATATCGATCGTTTTTGTCTCCTCCGGCGCGATCTCCGGAATATCCCCTCGTGGCTGAATGAAAGAAGTCACTGGCAATCCTACTGGCGTCAATCCGCTTATACTATGCGACGAAATACCGGTACTTTCCGAGACGAGATCCGGAGTGATCTCTCGATCGCCGTTGTTTGTTACTGTAATCGATCCGGTTCCTTTCGCAAGGACGGTATTGCCGGTCACCGAGATGGAGTTACTCTCGTCAATATCGTTTGCGGTTATTTCTGTAATTTCAAGTGATGACCCGGCATTGTCCGTCGAAGCGAGATAGTCCGACACACGATCCGTTCCATCCCGTTTGAGCGTCTCGAGTAGATACTCGATAAAGGTGATGGGGGATCCCTTCATCTCCGACAGGAGTTCAATCTTGGGGCCCGCATGCGTTCGAATAAATTCGTCTATATTCTGATGGAGATGGCTTCGAATCGACTGTTCGAGACCCGTTCGCTTCGCTATACGAGACGCACTTTTGGCCAGTGGCCTGTCGTTGGCCATTACCCAATGACTAATTGTCCGGTTAACCAACGCTCCAGCGGGCGCTGTCTCCCACACACTCTGAGACATTCTTTCGAAGGAATAGTTCGACAGGATCCAGGCGCCGTCACAGAATAGCGCTGTTGATAATCCAGAACCCACAACATCGTCGTACGGCAAAAGGCACAGGTCCCATACTGGTTTCGTCGATGGACCGACAGCAATACTTTGAACCGAATTGATCGGCCCTCCTTGCCTTACTTTATCGATTATTGATGCATACGCGTCGTCAATTGCCTGGATTTGGGAGCTGATTAAGTCCGATTTGTCGTCCACAACGGAGATGAGGTCTTCGATGACGCCCGGCGGAGGTGACTCTGTCTGTAGTGCTTCTATCCCAGTTGCTTTCTGTTCCTGAAAGTCATTCTCGAAGGCGTATCGAAGCTCGTCTGCAGTGGACCCGTTAATCGTTACATACGACTCCTGTCCGTCAGCAGTCCCCATGAAATAGTTCTCGAAGACCGCTTCCATCTCGGAAGTCGAGGCGTTACGGTCGACAGCCCCAAACATCTCTTTGAAGAAGTAATATAATTCACTGGCTGTTCCTTCCAGGATGGCGTTCTCTTCTAGATGATTAAAGAACTCGTCCAGCTCGGATTCTAAAGAGGGCTGAACGTCAGCGTTAGCCGGGTTGATTTCCCCACCCCTCATTCCGAGATAGTCCACGATATTGGTTCGGTACCCCTCACCTAATTCGTTGTACAATGTTGCATGAAGCCGAGCGCGAGCAGCTAAACTTGTCTGCAGGAGGTCTTGTGCAGCCACCTGAAATTGATTGAGTGATTGTTCAAGCTGTGAGAGATTATTCTGTGCAGGGCGGCCGGCACCATAATTCGTCGTTATCGTCCGTGAACTACCCGGACTGATATCCCCCAATTCGTAGTATAGAAGACCTGCACTGTCACTTTGAGGCGAAGTATTGGAGCCAGGAGTATAGAACGCTTCGTTGGGGTCAAAGTCCGCGTACTCATACGTATCAGTTACGTCCTCCCACGCGACAAATTCAATTTTATCAGGTGTAGTCCCAAGCGTTCCTCTCCCGGTCAACGTTGGGTCCGGTATCTGATCGTACGTTTGCCAGTTGTCAAAATCCGGCGATTCGAACCGCGATTCAGTCGTAATTATATCCCCATTAACGTAGATAGGGGCTCCGTCTTGAGGTCCGACCTGATAATCGAACAAATATCGAGCTTTGACTGTCTGAGTCCGTTCGCTCGTATTCGATATGTTCAACGTAAAATTGACTGCCTCATTTGACAAAGAAACAGTTTGCGTAACCCGAATGCCGTTAGCCACTTCCCACGTAGTTGATGCGACTTGTGACGATTCTTTCGTCGTTTCCTGAATTAAAGACCCGGAGCCGTACGAATAATTTTCGCCATCCACGTTCACTACGAGACCGGAAGTATACGATGGATATGTTAATTCTTCTCCGGAATCAGTCTTAAGGATGAAATTTCCGTTAGCGTTTAATTTAGCCTGTACGGAATCGTTGCCAAGGATCACATCCCCGGTTGACATGTCCTCGCTAACTGTGCTATCTTCACGTTTCTCACGCGCAGCCACTGAGAGTGGTTGCGATGCGACCAACAATGATGACGCAGCGATAAACTTCCGCCTGGAAAATTTCGAGCCGAGTTTCTTTCCTGTCTTTTCGAGACGGTTCTTACGATCAATCGATCTTGACTTTTCCCGCGACACTCCCGATTGATTGGATTTCTGTTTATCCATACCCCTACCAAGGTGTTGTTGTTTGCTTAAATATTGTGCTTTGATCGTATTTCAAAACCACTATTTAATGACAGGTAAATGCAGGATAACTACAATAATAGGAACGTGACTCATACGGATTATTGTAGATTATTTCCGGATGACGCCGACCCGGGGGTCGACGGATACCGGTAAATCACTACAATAATCCGTATCAGAGCTTCCCGATCGCGTCGCCGACGTGTTCGACGGCCTCCCGGGTCGCACCGATACGTGAGAGATACTCCGCCCCGACGATGGATTTTGCTCCGATTGCCGCCGCTCCTGTCAGGATCTTCGGGCCCACCTTGGCGATTGCGTCCTCACCGACACTGATCGTCCATCCGGATTCGTCGTACCGATAGCGGTCCAGCCGCGGTTCGAACCTGTTGCCACCCGAGTGTCGATAGTCGAGCAGCGTCGAAACGTTGTTCGCGGCGATGGAGGCCTGGCCGAGCGCCGCCTGGGCCGTCGCCGGCACGCGCTGCCCGTCGGCGTCGATCACCCGCACCGCGTCGCCCAGGGCGAACGTCCGGTCGGCCAACCTAAGTGTCGCTCGTACCGCCGGACGTTCCCCGCCGAAGGCGCTCGAACCGGCAATCCCGCCAGTCCAGACGAAACAGTCGTACTCGATCGCTGCCCCGTCGGCAACGCTGATTCGATCCGCGTCCGCACCAGTGATCGTAACGCCGGTCTCGACGGCAACGCCCGCCGCCGCGAGCGCGTCCCCGACGGCGCCCTGCAGGCGGTCGTCGTATCCGGGCGGCACGGCGTCGGCCCTTTCGAGAAGCCGGACCTCCACGCTGTCGGCCGCGTCGCGGTCCGCCGCCAGCGCCGCGAGTTCGCCCGCGACCTGAATGCCGGTCAGACCGCCGCCGCCGATCACCACTCGTCCGTCGTCCGTGAGTGTCTCCAGGAAGGCCGATCGAATTGTCCTAGCGTCCCCGGACCGGTGGAGCGTGACGGAGTGTTCGGCCACGCCGTCAAGCCCGTAGAACGCCGGATCCGAACCGATACTCACGACGCCGACGTCGTATTCGAGCGTCCCTCCGTCGGCGAAGATTGCTGTTCCGTTTTCGGGATCGAGGTCGACGACCCGCTCTTCCCGTATCGTCGCGCGGTCAAGCAATCGGTTCAGCGGGAACTGGAGTTCCTCGGCGACTTCCGGACGTCGTATCGCTCGATGGAGCAGATGTCTGACGACGTGGGTACCGGATAAATCGACGACGACCAACTCCGCGTCGGACGGGAGCGAACGTTCGAGACGGCGGGCCACATCGACGCCCGCGTATCCCCCTCCGATGATGGCGACTCGCATACGACGGGTTGACGCGCCAGTAGCCTAAAGGCACGGACCCCGTGTTCGATCTCACCGCCGAACCACTCATACGGATTATTGTAGATTATTTCCGGATGACGCCGACCCGAGGGTCGACAGATACCGGTAAATCACTACAATAATCCGTATCAGAACAGCGCCGCCTCGGCCCCGCGGAGTCGCGCAGGGCCGCCGACCTTCCACCGCCTCGTCCCGATCCCGAGGTCGCTGATCGCCGACTCGACGCGATCGACGTGGTCGACCGTCGTGTTGACGTAGATGCTCGCGCCGGTGTCGCCCGAGAAGTATACCGGGACGCCTTCCGCCCGGAGCTCCCGGACGGTCTCGAAGACTTCGAGGGTCTCAGGTTGCCAGTAGATCCACCCGGTCGGTCCAGTCATCGTCGTTGCCGCCAGCGAGAGCGTGTCGTGTTCAGCGATCTCGAACGTGCGTTCGAAGTCGCCGCGTCCCAGGGCGTCACGCATGTCCGCCAGTTGCTCGTGGACATGTGCGAGTCGTCCTTCGAACATGTGGCTGTCTTCGGCCTCCGCGTGTGCCGCTTCGGTCTCCTTGTAGGCGGGAATGATCGCGCCGACGATCCGCACGTCCTCGGCGAAGTCGACGTCGAGCCGTTCCGAGCGACAGTCAGTGTCGTTGCTGCCCGCCCGAAGATCCGAAAAGCCGCCGGTGACTGCCCGTGCCGCCGAGGTCGAACCTCGTCGGGCGATCGTCGAGATCTCCGGATGGGTGAGGTCCAGATCGGCGGCCTCGACGAGGGCAGTCGCCAGCGCCGCGAAGCCTGACGCCGAGGAGCCGAAGCCCACGTTCGTCGGAAACGAGTTCTCGCTCTCGACGCGGACGGGACGTTCGAGCCCCGCCCGCTCGCGGACGTGATCGACGACGGCCCGGATGCGCTCGGCGCCACGCCCGTCGACGATATCGCCGTCGACGACGTATTCGTCCTCGGCGCGATCGGGCTCGAAGGCAACTGTCGTCGTGGAATTGCTCGGTGCCGTACAGAGACTGATAGAGTCGTGATACGGCGTCCGAAGATCCCGGTCGCGTATCCCGTGGTACTTCACCAGTCCCTGGATCGGGTGGGCCGTCGCTGTCGCTTTCATACCCTCTCAAGTCCCCGCCCTCACTTAGATACCGCGTAATCGGAAACCCGTCCGCCCCTCCGAAAACGACGGGACGGCCCCATGTCCAGTGAACCCTGCGCAGTCTCCGAATCCCCGTACCTCCGCCGGACTCGCGTGTCGACGTTCGGAGCGGGGTCTATCCCCCCGACGGGATCGTAGAAGGAATCGACCACGCCCCCAGTGAACAGCGTTCCCGTCTTCGTACTGTGGAGCAAAGCGTCGTTACCTACCAGCACTCGACGCCGTGAATTCGGGTGGACTCTAGACTTACGTCGGTGTCTTCGACGAGCGCCTCGCGAACGAACCCTTAAACCGGGGGCCGACCCAACACACGCTCAATGGACGTTGCGGACATTCCGGGCGTGCCGACGTGGTTCCCGAAGCACCTCCACGAGGACGGAATCGAGGAGTTGTACCCGCCACAGGCAGAAGCTGTCGAAGGGGGTATCACTGACGGCGCGAACCTGGTTGCCAGCGTTCCCACGGCCAGTGGCAAGACGCTCATCGCCGAACTCGCGATGTTCTCGGCGATCATCGACGCGGGAAGTGACGTCGACGGGGACGCTATCGACGGTACAGCCCTCTACATCGTCCCGCTGCGGGCGCTCGCAAGCGAGAAACGCGAGGAGTTCGAGCAATTCGAGGCCTACGGCCTTGAGGTGGGCGTCTCGACGGGCAATTACGAGAGTGATGGGGGATGGCTGGCCGACAAAGACGTCGTCGTCGCTACCAGCGAGAAGGTCGATTCCCTCGTGCGAAACGACGCGCCCTGGATCGACGATCTCGATTGTGTCGTGGCCGACGAGGTCCATCTCGTCGACGACGGCGAGCGGGGCCCGACTCTGGAGGTCACGCTCGCCAAACTTCGCAAGCGGAACCCGGACCTCCAGACCGTCGCGCTGTCGGCGACGATCGGCAACGCCGACGCGCTCGCAGAATGGCTTGATGCGGAACTCGTCGACTCGAAGTGGCGACCGATCGACCTGAAGAAGGGGGTCCACTACGGGCAGGCCCTCCATTTAGAGGACGGCAACCAGAAGCGCCTCCCGGTCAGAGACAGCGAGAAACAGACGGCGGCCATCGTCCGGGACACCCTCGAAGACGACGGTTCGACGCTGGTGTTCGTCAACTCACGGCGGAACGCCGAGGCTGCGGCCCGACGACTCGCATCGACGACCGAGCCTCACCTCGACGGTGATGAACGCGAGCGCCTCGCCGACATCGCGGCGGAGATCCGGGACGTCAGCGATACCGAGACCAGCGACGACCTCGCCGAGGCCGTCGAGGGGGGCGCGGCGTTCCACCACGCTGGCCTCTCCCGCGAGCACCGCTCACTCGTCGAGGACGCGTTTCAGGAGCGCCTGGTGAAGGTCATCGCGGCGACGCCGACCTTGGCGGCCGGCGTCAACACTCCATCGCGACGCGTCGTCGTCCGTGACTGGCGGCGCTATGACGGGACCGCCGGCGGGATGCAACCCCTCTCGGTCCTGGAGGTCCACCAGATGATGGGTCGGGCTGGCCGGCCGGGCTTGGACCCCTACGGCGAGGCGCTGCTACTGGCGAGCAGTCACGACGAACTCGACGAACTGTTCGAACGCTACGTCTGGGCCGATCCCGAACCGGTCCGTTCGAAACTCGCGGCCGAACCAGCTCTCCGGACGCACATTCTCTCGACGATTGCCTCGGGCTTCGCGAACTCCCGGGAGGGTCTGCTCGACTTTCTCGAAGCCACGCTGTACGCCAGCCAGACGACCGAGGGGGGTCGCCTGGAGACGGTCGTCGACGAGGTGATCGCTTACCTCGAAGCAAACGACTTCCTCACGCACGGGGACGACGAGGACGGAACCCTGCGGGCGGCTTCCATCGGTCAGACGGTCTCGCGGCTGTATCTCGATCCGATGAGTGCGGCGACGATCCTCGACGGGCTGGAAGACGCCGACGATCCGACCGCGATGGGGCTGTATCACCTCGTCTCCCGGACGCCGGACATGTACGAACTCTATCTCCGATCGGGCGACGAGGAGGAGTACACGATGGAGGCCTACGAGCGCGAGGAGGAGTTCCTCGGCGCGATGCCCAGCGAGTTCGAGGAGGGGCGTTTCGAGGACTGGCTGTCGGCGCTGAAGACTGCCCGCTTGCTGGAAGACTGGGCCGACGAGGTCGAGGAAGGTGTCATCACGGACCGGTACGGTGTCGGGCCGGGCGACATCCGTGGAAAGGTCGAGACGGCCTCGTGGCTGCTCAACGCCGCCGAACGGCTGGCCGGAGAGGTCAGCCTGGACGTGACGCCGGCGATCCGGGAGGCCCGCGTGCGCGTCGAACACGGCGTCCGGGCGGAACTGGTCGACCTCGCGGGCGTGCGCGGCGTGGGACGTAAGCGCGCCCGCCGTCTGTTTGCCGCCGGCATCGAGTCCCGGGATGCCCTTCGAAAGGCCGAGAAGAGCGTCGTGCTGGGGGCGCTCCGTGGTCGGGAGAAGACTGCCGAAAACATTCTGGAGAACGCCGGTCACCGCGATCCCTCGATGGATGGCGTGACGCCTGCAGAGGGAAGTGACGGAGAAGCGGCTGCAAACGGCGCTGACTCCGTCGAACGGGACGGTGCCGAGGATGAGGACGACGAACCGGCCGATCAGTCCAGCCTGGGTGCTTTCTGATGGAGGTAGTCGAAGGGACACTCCGGATCGACGATCTGGACGGGTTTCTCGATCGGCTCGACGCGATCGGGGCCGAGCACAGTGTGGCGGTCCAGGCGTTCGACGCGCGATACGTCGCCGGGCGCGAACACCTCCGGCGGGCTTGCGAACTTGCCGATCGCGCGTACACACGCGAGGAGATGATTGCACGTGATCCTGGCGTCGAGATCCTGCTGTACGCGGCGGCCCGACGTCAGATCGAGGACGCCCTGGCGATGGGCGTCTCCCGGGGTGAGCAGTCGGCAGTCGTCGTCTGTCACGGAGTCGGTGATCGTGAGGACGAGGGCGCTGACGAAAGCGCGGCCGAACGCGAGCGGGCGGCCCGCGAGGTCGTGGAGGTGATGGAGTGTCTCGAACCCGCCGAGACGCTCGGGACGTCCGATCCCGAACGTATCGCCGAGTTCTTCGGGACCACCGACGCAGAGCGGGACGCGACCGACGCCACGCTGTCCGATCTCGTTCTCGAACGCGTCGCGATGCTTGTGGTCGAGAAGTAACGGCGGTAGTCGAGAAGTGGCGACTGGGGCTGTCGGTCTACCGTTTGCCAGTCAGGCGGGCTCCTCGTCGATGAGCACGACTGCCTCGCCGTCGATGACTCCCTCGCTGTCGACGAGCACCTGTGTCGACAGCCGGTATCTTCCTCCTTCGAGGGTATCAATAATCTCGACCTCCGCCCTGGCTCGATCGCCGATGCGGACGGGACCCTGGAACTCGAAGTCCTGGGAGAGGTAGACGACAGTCCCGGGGAACCGCGCGAGCGCGGCGCTAATGAGTCCGCCGACGAGCATACCGTGGGCGATTCGGCCGCCAAAGCGCGTGCCCTCGGCGTAGTCGTCCTCGAGGTGGAGAGGGTTGGTGTCGCCGCTGGCCTCGGCGAAGCTGCTCACGTCCTCGTCGCTGATCTCCTTGCTGAACGTGACGCTGTCTCCTACTTCAACCGCGTCGCTATCGTCGACTGTGCGTTCCCACTCCCACCCGGGGAGATCAGCACCGCCTTCGACTGTCGTGTCCGGATTGTCGCTCATTGCGTCCTCCGGTTCGGCGGCCCGCTACAAAACTGTAGGGTTCGGAACTACTCCGGGGAGACGGTTGTGATCACACGACGACTGTACTCTTTCTGGGCCCGACACAGTGTGTTATAGCCCGTTTGGAGGAGGATCGATTCAACTGATACGGATTATTGTAGTGATTTACCGGTATCCGTCGACCCCCGGGTCGGCGTCATCCGGAAATAATCTACAATAATCCGTATGAAACCATTTGATGGTATTCAATGGTATTGAGAGGAAAGCTTATGTAGCTGTAGGCTATATGTATAGTTGACCGATGACAGACGAGGACGACGGCTTCCCATGGCCGCCCGCGATGTTCACGGAAGCGAGCGAGAAGGCCCTCGAACAACAGCAGCAGTTCCTCAACCAGATGACGGGGGGAGGGGCGGCCGGGCTGGATATGAACCAGCTAGGGACGATGAGTCAGCTGGCGACGTTCAAGACCCGTGTCCAGAGCGGCGGGCGACTTTCGATTCCGGACGCCGAACGCGAGGCGCTCGACATCGAGGAAGGCGATATCGTCCAGACCGTCGTCCTGCCGGTCAAACGTAACCGGAGTGAATGACTATGTCAGAGTACACCACACCCGTAACGACTGCATTCGAAGCACAGCGCGCAACCATCGAACAGAGCCAGAAGGCCGTCGAACAGGGCGTCCAGTTCGGCCAGCGGATGAGCCAGGCGATGCTCGGCGGCTTGGAGAGCCAGGAGTCGGTACAGCGCCGCGGTGTCGAGCTGAGCCAGACGGCCATCCACACGTACCTCGACACGCTCGAATCGAGCGTTCCCGGCGTCGAGCCGGCCGTCGAGGAGATGCGGGATACCGTCGACGAGCAGTTCGAGTTCCTGCTCGAGAACCACGCCGAAACTTTCGACGCCGTCGAGACGGAACTCGACGAGGGCGTCGAGGCTTACGATGAAATGGCCTCCGACACCCTCGAGTCGCTCGACGACCAGCTCTCGATGCTGATCGAGGCCCACGAGGATCTCGAGGCCCAGTCGGTCGACGCCGTCGAAGGCATGGCCGACCAGGTCGAGGACCTCCAGGCGCAGGTCGAGGAAGTCAGCGACCAGATTCAGGATGTCCAAGAGCAGGCCGCCGAAGCTGTCGACGCCTGACGGAAGACGTAGTTTTTTCTTTCCTGCGCACACGTGATAAACCATGAGCGATAAGAACACCGACGTAAGCGAGGAGTACAGTGAGATGCTCGAGGACATGAACGAGGCCGTCGCGGAGTCGATCGAGCAGAACATGCAGGCTCAGGCGGCATTCGTCGAGTCCTGGACGGAGGCCATGTCGGATTCGATAGTCGAGGAAAACGAACTCACAGAGGGGGTCGAGGGGTACAATCAGGCGACGGAAGTCTGGATGGGCGCCGCCGAGCGGATGTTCGAGCGTTCCGCCGACGCGGCCCAGGGCGAGGAGGTCGACCCAGCCGAGTTTCGAGACATCTGGTTACAGTCGGCCAACGAGGCTGCAAAGGAGATCATGGGGACCAGCGCCTTCGCGGCCGCCAACGGCCAGCTCATCCAGTCAATGCTCGAGATGCGCCAGCAGGCCGACGACGTGGGCCAGGAGGCCATCGCCGAACTCGGATTTCCCACGCGCGATGACGTAGACGAGGTCGGTGAGCGACTGGTCGAACTCGAGCGCCGCCAGCACGAGGTCGAGGAGAAACTCGACCGGATTCTCGAGGCCATAGAGGAGTGATCGTCATGTCAGACCCACTCAGTGCCGCGCTGGACGTCCAGCGTCGGGCACTCGAGGAGATGCAGGACGCCGGCGAGACCGCCGAGGTACTCGACGAGCGCCTCGATACCATGGCCGACGTCGAGGTGGGACAGACACCCGCCGACATCGTCTACGAGGAGAACAAACTCGAACTCCTCCATTACGATCCCGAGGCGGCGGGCATCGACGTCCCCGAAGAGGAACGCGAGGACGTCCCGATCCTGATCGTCTACGCGCTGATCAACAAACCCTATATCCTCGACCTGCAGCCCAACCGATCAGTCGTGCGGCGGCTCCTCGAGGCAGGTCACGACGTCTATCTGATCGACTGGAACGAACCCTCGCGGCTCGACCGGCATCTGACCCTCGAGGACTACGTCGACCGCTACATCGACAACTGCGTCGACGTAGTGCGGGAGCGATCGAGCCAGGACGCCATCAACATCCTGGGGTACTGTATGGGCGGAACGATGAGCGTGATGTACAGTGCTCTTCATCCGGCGAAAGTCAACGCCCTCGGGTTGATGGCGACCGGGCTGTACTTCGAGGAGTCGGGCGGCATCCTCGAGCGGTGGGGTGACGAGGAGTATTACGATCCCGGACAGGTGATCGAGACGTTCGGGAACGTCCCATCGGAGTTCTTAGACGAGGGGTTCGCGTTGATGGACCCCATCGACAACTACGTCACCAAGTACGTCCGCTTCGCAGAGAACCTCGACAACGAGGACTTCGTGAAGAACTTCGCGCGGATGGAACGGTGGCTCGAGGAGGGGGTCGATGTCGCCGGCGCGACCTACGCACAGTTCTTAGAGGACATCTATCAGGGAAACAAGCTCTACGAGAACGAACTGTACCTGGGCGATCAGCACGTCGACATCGACAACATCGACATGCCGGTCCTGCAGATCGTCGGCGAGTACGACCATCTCGTCCCGCCGTCGGCGAGCAAGCCGTTCAACGACGTCATCCCCAGTGGGGACACCGACATCATCGAATACTCGACGGGTCACGTCGGCATGGCCGTCTCCTCGAGTACCCACGAGGACGTCTGGCCGCAGGTCGCCGAGTGGTTCAGCGATCGCTCGCGGATCGAAGAGGAATCGGCGGATACAGGGCCCGAGGACGCCGAGAAAACGGCCGAAGAAGTCGTTGAATCGCCCGAAATCGAGACCGTCGACGGCATCGGCCCGACCTACGCCGAGCGACTGCGTGAGGCCGGTATCGGGACCGTCGAGGACCTGGCCGCGTCCGACCCCGAGACGGTCGCCGAGATCGCCGAGGCCCCGCCGGGCCGCGTCAAGGACTGGTTCGACGCGATCGAGTGACGACCGGCCGTCATGACGGATCGACGGGACGGCGGCTTCCGTCCCGTCTCACTTTCACCCCGGTTTGGGAACCTTCTTGAGGCAGTGCGCACAATAGATGCTACCATAATGGCTCGCGCGGAGAACACGGAGTTCGTCGATCTCTTCGAGGAGTTCTATCGCGATTACTATCGCAACGAGATCGGCGAACTCGCCCAGAAGTACCCCAACGACCAGAAGTCGCTCTTTGTCGACTGGCAGGACCTCTATCGCTTCGACCCCGACCTGGCGGAGGACTACCGCAACAAGCCAGAACAGCTCCAGGAGTACGCCGAGGAGGCCCTCCGACTGTTCGACCTGCCGATCGACGTCAAACTCGGGCAGGCTCACGTCCGGATGACCAACCTCCCGGAGTCGACGGACATTCGGGATATCCGAGCCGACCACCGCGGACAGCTCGTCAGCATCCAGGGCATCATTCGGAAGGCAACCGAGGTTCGACCGAAGATCACTGACGCCGCCTTCGAGTGCCAGCGGTGTGGCACCCTCTCACGCATTCCCCAGTCGACGGGAGACTTTCAGGAACCCCACGAGTGCCAGGGGTGTGAGCGCCAGGGCCCCTTCCGGATCAACTTCGACCAGTCCGAATTCATCGACGCCCAGAAGCTCCGCGTTCAGGAATCCCCTGAAGGATTGC
>ENA-ORCS01001071-ORCS01001071.1-marine-metagenome-genome-assembly--contig:-NODE-1071-length-13396-cov-3.895563_pt1 | contig 13396 bp, 10 predicted proteins | sample MGYA00237781_ERZ508513 | MGnify/ENA primary metagenome ERZ508513 (study PRJEB26184, sample SAMN06268793) | marine metagenome | isolation source: Eden Landing Ponds, San Francisco, CA, USA | place...
GACGGGACGTCGGCCAACGAGCTCTACCAGTCCGGCGAGACGGCCATCGCGCACGTCCCGACCGACCTGGCACGCAGCCTCATCAGCCCCACCAGCGGCGTCGCCGACGAGTATTCCGACATCGCCGAGGCGACCGAACTGACGCAGATGCCCGCCGGCCCGACCGGGAACCGGCAGTCGTTCATGGGCGGTAGCGTCCTCGCCTCGTTCGGCGACAACGCCGCGCAGTACAGTGCCGGGACGGACATGTCCCAGAGCTTCATCGACTACATGACTCAGCCGGCACAGCTCGACCAGTACCTGCCGGTGTCGGCGCCGAACTTCCTGCCGGTGCGGTCGTCCCAGGAGGAGGCCGAGCTGTTCACCAACAATCCGACGGAGGTCCCCGACTCCTGGCTGGAAACCCGCCTGGCTCAGGCACCCAACGCGGTCCGGTACGGTATCACCGGTGCCGGCCAGTGTGCCCCGTTCCTGGGTTCGCTCGAGGGCTCCACCTCGGGCTACTCGGTCGCCATCTCCGGCATGCTCGGCAACGACGCCGACCCCAAGGAGCGGCTCCGCCAGATGGGCAACACGATCCGCTCGGCGATGAACGACGCGGACTACGTCGACCAGACCCTCGAAGAGAAGACCTCGGGTCCGTCCCTCGACGACGCACCCGACATCGTCCAGCCGTGGATCGAGGGCGACGGCAAGCCCCAGATCTACAACCCCTACGAGTAAACCGAAGTCAGTCCGACTTCGAACCGACGCGGAATTTTTCGGTGACGGTACCGGTCAGCGGCGGCGCTGACTCCGGTGTGTCACGGCGCTGACTCACGGGACCCGGCCCGGGGCCGAAAAGACCCGTCACAAGCGTCACGCGGTTGAGTAATAGCACCCTCAGGATCCGATTCAATAAAGTATCTGGGCGTGCTTCCTCTGGTATAGCATGTCAAACGCTACGTCCGTCGGCCGGGGCTCGATTCGCGAGGAGTACCGGTACTTGCTCTCCAAAGAGAGTGTGTGGGGCTGGCTGTTCCTGCTCCCCACGATCGTCGCTCTCGCGGTGGTGAGTGTTATCCCCATCATCCGGGGGATACTGTTGAGTTTCTACGAGTTCAACGCGCTCAGACCGAACGTCTGGGTGGGACTCGGGAACTACGTCGAGGTCTTCGGGCTCCCGGAGTTCTGGATGGTGCTGAAAAACACCTTCGTCTGGTCGTTCGCGTCGGTCGTGATGATGGCGGTGCTCGGGCTCGGATTCGCACTCGTCCTCAATCGCGACTTCAAGGGCAAAGGCATCGCGACGACGCTCCTGTTGCTCCCGTGGACGATCCCGTTCATCGCGGTCGCGCTGAACTGGAACCTGCTGTTCGACTTCAATCTCGGGATGTTCAACGGGATCCTCGCCCTGCTGGGCATGGAGCGTCTCGACTGGCTCTCCCGTGGCCGGTACGCCCTGTTCTCGATCACGCTGGCGTACGTCTGGCGCAACTTCCCGTTCTTCATGATCACCTTCCTCGCGGCGATGAAGGGGATCCCACAGGACCTCTACGAGGCGGCCCGCGTCGACGGGTCGAATCGACTCGACCTGTTCCGCCACATCACGCTGCCGTTCCTCGGTCCCATCGGGGTCGTGACGACGCTGCTGATGAGCCTGTGGACGCTCAACCACTTCACGCTCATCTACGTGATGACCAGCGGTGGCCCCGGGAACGCCTCCATGGTGTTGCCGGTGTACATCTACCGGCAGGCGTTCCGCCAGAGCGACTTCGGCATCGCCGCGGCGATCGCCGTCATCATGCTCCTCATCATGATGGCCTACGGGCTGGTCTACCTCCAGCTCTACCAGGAAGAGGTCGGAGGGAAGTAAGATGGCGACCAAAACCCGTGACGACGCCGAACTGTTCGGTATCGAGATGTCCAAAAAGACCTACGACCGGCTGAAAGCCGCCGGCTTCCACGCGTTCGTGTGGTCGTCGATCTTCCTGGTGTTGACGCCGGTCCTCTGGATGGTCGTCGTGTCGCTCAATCCCATCTCCTTCGAGAACTTCATCAAAGACCCCACGGTGTGGGCGTCGAACGTCGACTTCAGCGCCTACGACCTGGCGATAAACGGGACGGACTTCCTGATCTGGTTCCAGAACTCGACCATCGTGACGCTGGCGGCGACCGCGCTGTCGATCGTCGTCTGTACGTTCGGTGCCTACAGCATCGGTCGCCTCGAGTTCCGCGGCCGGAAGGCGATGGCGACCTTCTTGCTGTTGACCCAGATGTTCCCGCTCATCCTGGTGGCGGTGCCCCTGTTCCTGATCTTCCGGGACCTGGGCCTGGTGAACACGCTGTACGGGCTGACGATCGCCTACGTGGCCTTCGTCCTCCCGTTCTCGGTGTGGATGCTGCGGGGGTTCTACGAGAACCTGCCCGAATCCCTGGAGGAGGCGGCGATGGTCGACGGGTCGACGCGGATCGGTGCGGTCATCCGCGTCATCGTCCCGCTGTCGGCGCCGGCCATCGCGACGACGGCCATCTTCGCGTGGATCTTCGCGTGGAACGAGTTCGTCATGGCGCTGATCCTCATCAGTGACAGCGGGAAGACGACGCTCCCGCCGGGACTCTCGACGTGGATCGGCCGGTACTCGCTGCAGTGGGACCTGCTGATGGCCGGGGCGCTGGGCGCGACTATCCCCCTGTTCATCATCCTGTTCTTCCTGCAGAAGTACATCATCAACGGCCTGGCCGAAGGCGCAGTCAAGACGTGAGTTGAGATATATGACACGACACATCACCGCGACCGAAAGCGTAAACCCCCGTGGAGGCGACCGATAGACCATGGCCCGAATACTGTTCGACGAGGTCACGAAGATCTACGGCGACGACACGCTGGCCGTCGACGAGTTCGACCTCGAGATCGAGGACGGCGAGTTCCTCACGCTCGTCGGTCCCTCGGGGTCGGGGAAGTCGACACTGCTGCGGATGGTCGCTGGCCTCGAAGACATCACCGGCGGCGAGATCCACATCGGCGACACGGTGGTCAACAACCTGCCGCCGCGCAACCGCGACATCGCCATGGTGTTCCAGAGCTACGCGCTCTATCCGCACCTGACGGTCCGTGACAACATGGCGTTCGGCCTCAAGCGCTCGACCGACCTGCCCGACTACGAGATAAACGACCGCGTCGAGGAAGCGGCGGAGATGATGGGTATCGAACCCCACCTCGACCAGAAACCCAAACACCTCTCGGGCGGGCAGCGCCAGCGCGTCGCGACCGGCCGCGCCATCGTCCGCGACCCCGGCGTGTTCCTGTTCGACGAGCCGCTCTCGAACCTGGACGCCAAGTTGCGCAAGCACATGCGCACGGAGCTCCAGCGCATCCAGCAACAGCTCGACACGACGACCATCTACGTCACCCACGACCAAGAGGAGGCGATGACGATGTCGGACCGCATCGCCATCCTCAACTACGGCGAACTCCAGCAGGTCGGCCCGCCCCGGACCGTCTACAACGAGCCCGAGAACGTCTTCGTCGCGCAGTTCATCGGCAGCCCGTCGATGAACATGTTCGTCTCACGGCTCGACGCCGACGCCGGGCGCTTTACCGGCGATATCGACGTCTCGATCGACGTCGACCGCGCGCGGGCGATCCAGCAAAACGCCACGACCGACCAGCTCCTGCTCGGTATCCGGCCCGAGCACGTCACGGTCCACCTGGAGGAAGTCGACGATTCGGTGCCGGCGACCGTCGACATCATCGAGCCGCTGGGCAGCAACGACCTGCTGTACTTCGAGCTCGAGGACGGGACCGGCGTCCAGGAGGTCATCGCCGACGACGTCGAGATCGGCGAGGACGAGGAGGAAGACGAGGAGGAGTACAAGGTGTTCATCCAGCCCGGTTCGGTGCCCAACTCCTACGAGGGCAGCGGCGAGGTCGTCCACCTGACCTTCGACACCAGTCACATGCACGTGTTCGACCCCCAGACCGGGGAGAACGTCGACGTCGAGACCACGACCTCGGTCGACGCACAGGCCGAGACCGCCGGCGCGGACGACTGACGCCGCCCCGCGGTTCTGTTTCGGCGGTCAGTCGATGCTGTTTACCTTCTTCGCCACGACACGGGTGTATGAGCGCTGACGACGGCTCGCCCGGCTACGACACGGGCTACGACCCCGGCGCGGACCCGCACGGCCCCGACGTCGGGACCGACGGCGAGCGCCTCGACTACCGGGCGCTGCCCCGCCGGTTCCGCAGCGCCGGGACACTGCCCGAACTCGTCGCGGTGGTCAGGGCCTACGGCTGGCTCCCGCCGTTCGTGGCGGTGGTCGTCTGTGGGATCGCCTCCGGTCTCTTCCAGTACCTCTCGGGACCGTACGCCATCGCCAACGGCTACTTCTTCGCGGGGTGGCCCGCGGCCTTGCTGATCAACGTCTTTTTCGGTTTCTTCCTGACCGGTTTCTTCTGGTTTCTCTACTTCGGCGTCATCGGGTCGCTGACCGGTTTCTTCGCCGAGGACACGGCCATCGACAAGGGCATCTTCCAGATCGGTGGGTACCTGTTGCTCCTGTTCGTCCCGGCGCTGCTGGTCGGTGGCCTGCTGGCGGCGACCATCCCGCCGTCGGTCGTGACGGCGGGCAGTCAGACGCCCGAGGCGCGCATCGCCGTCCAGCGGGCACTCGCCGGGACGGCCCAGATGCAACTCGCTGGCTTCCTGCTCGCGGCGGCGTGGGTCGTGGTCGGCTTCCTGCTCATCCCGCTGGTGGCTCAGCTCTACGGCGTCTCCAGAAAGGTCAGCGTCGGCGCGGTCCTCCCCGTGACACTGCTGACCGTCGTCGTCACGTTGCTCGTCGTCTAGGCCGGCGGGTCGTCGACCTCGTCGGGGTCGGGCATGACGTCCTCGGGGTCGACGTCCTTGAGGTAGGGGTCGTCCAGTTCGCGTGCCAGCGAGGGCTCGCGCTGGTCGACGAGGAAGCTGTCGATGCGAGTGAAGTCGTTGACGAACTCGACGGCCCGGACGAGGCCGGTCGTGCGCACGCGGAAGGGGTCGATCGCGTCGCCGACGAGGACGTCGTCGACGACGTCCCCGTCGACGTCGAGGCCGGCGGTGTCGTGGCCGGCCTCGTGGCGAGTCCGTAACTCGGCGATGGTCCCGCTCGGGTCGCGGCCGGCGTTGCGCGCCAGCGTCTTCGGCAGTCCCTCGAGGACGTCCGCGAACGACTCGATTGCGAGTTGCTCGCGCCCGCCAAATCGGGGCGCGAACGAGCGCAGGTCCCGTGCGGCGGCGACGTCCGGCGCACCGCCGCCGGGGAGCACGCGTGGGTTCTGGATGACGGCCCGGAGGGCGTTCTTGCCCTTGCGGACGCGTCGTTCGGCCTCCTCGGCGGCCGATTCGGTGCCGCCCCGCACCACGATCGTGACCGCGGGCTGGCCGGTGTCCGGCGGGGCCTCGAAGGCGAGCCAGTCGTCGTCGCGGCCCATGTCCCGGAAACTCACCCGCGCGTACCCGAGGGTATCGGGGTCGACCGTCGACCCGGGACTGACCGGGCCCACGGGCGTCGCGCCGGTCGCCTGCCTGATGTACTCGAAGTCGGTGTCCTTGGTGTTGCGCACGAGGACGGCTCCCTCGCCGGCCAGTTCCCAGGCGACGTCCATGTCGGCGTCGCCGGTCACGACGACGGCGACGGGGTCGACCTGCCCGATGGCCGCCGCGATGCCCTCGGCCTCGTTGAAACTCTGGGCCGTCTTCGCGGGGTCGTCGTCCATGGAGACGCTGACGTCCGCCGAGAGTTCGCGCGTCTGCAGGTCGCCCTCGATCAGGAGGACGGGGCCCTCGGCGGGCAGGAGGTGCGGGGCGTCCGTGACGTCGATGGGGAGGACCGGCCCCTCGACGACCGTCGTGTCGGTGACGGTCCCGCCGGGGACGGCCTCGGTGTCGGCGTGGTCGAGTCGGGTCGTCCCCGTCGCCGGGTCCGACACCCTGAGGACGGCGTCGACGACGGTGCCGGCGATCTGGTCGAGCGGCCACGACCCCGTCCGGCCGTTGGTCATCCCGGTCGTCGCGACCGTCTCCAGCAGGTCGCGGTCGAGTTCTCCCTCGCGGGCGACCGGGACCGTCATCCCGTTCCAGGTCTCCAGGGTTCGCTGTGCGGCGATGGAGTAGCCGTCGACGACGTCGTTGGGGTGGACGCCCCTGTCGACGAGGTCCATCGACGCCGAGAGCAGGTCACAGGCGAGCAGGAAGGTAGTGGTGGTGCCCTCGCCGACGTCGTCCTCGTGGTTCTCGGCGAGTGTGATGAGTTCCTGGGCGACCGGGTTGTCGGTCTCGCCCTCGAACTCCTCGATGATGGCGACGCCGTCGTTGCTCGCGAACCCCCTGAGTTCGTCGTCGGGCATGCGCCTGACGATCATCTTGTCGAGCCCGAGCGGTCCCAGCGTGGACCGCACGAGTTCGGCCATTCCCCCCGCAGACTGCCGTATCGCCGCCCGCGTGTCGCGGGGCGGGACGGCAGACCAGCCTGTGTACGTGTCGTTGGTCGTCATAGTCGGATCTCCGTGTCAGCGTCCGTCACGCTAGCGCACCAGCAACTTGTCGTAGGCCAGCAAGGCGAGGACTAGGATCAGAAACGAGTAGGCCAGTTCGCCGACGAGGTTCCACCCGTGGCTGTTGCGCAGGTACTGTGTGCCGAAGAAGGTCAGGACGATCACCGCGACGACGAGGCCCAGCGCGATCCCGACGTTGCGCCCTTTGCTGAAGTCGACGGACATGGGGACAAATTCGCCCCCGCAAATATAAATAAGCCGTGGTCCCCGTCGTCCGCTGCCGGGTCGTGTCTCCCCCGTTCCCGGCCGCTGTGGCCCGTTTCGTTCGGGCTCGCTGGCACGTTTCCTGAGTGCGGTCTTGTCGTCGCGTCTAGCCCGAGAAACCCCACGCGAGTCTCCGGGGAGCGCACCTATTTCAGCGTACGCGTCGACCGTTCGGATATGCACACAGGTGTCTGTTACTTCCCCGAGCACTGGCCGCGTGAGCGCTGGGCGACCGACGTCGAGCGCATGGCCGAGGCCGGCATCGAGTACGTCCGTATGGGCGAGTTCGCCTGGAACCGCTTCGAGCCCGAACCAGGAACGTACGATTTCGAGTGGCTCGAAGACGCCGTCGACCTCGTCGCCGACCATGGCATGCAGGCGGTGCTGTGTACCCCGACTGCCACCCCACCGAAGTGGCTCACCGACGAATATCCCGAGATCCGCCAGGAGGAACCCGACGGCACGCCCCTGGAGTTCGGCAGTCGTCGCCAGTACTGTTACAACTCCCCCGACTACCGACGGGAGAGCCAGCGCATAATCTCGAAACTCGCCGAGCACTTCGCCGGCCACGACGGCGTCGCCGGCTGGCAGACCGACAACGAGTTCGGCTGTCACGAGACCGTCCGGTGTTACTGTGACGACTGCCAGAGCGCCTTCCGGGACTGGCTCCGTGCGAAGTACGACGACGTCGAGGACCTCAACGAGTCGTGGGGCAACGCCTTCTGGAGCCAGGAGTACCGCGACTTCTCGGAGGTGGACGTCCCCGGGCCGACGCCCGCCGCCGGACAGCACCACCCCACCCGCCTGCTGGATTTCCACCGCTTCTCCAGCGAGAGCGTCGTCGAGTACAACCGCCTGCACGTCGAGGAACTCCGGGCGGCCGAGGACGCCGACGACGACTGGTTCGTGACCCACAACTTCATGGGGGACTTCGAACCGCTGGACGCCTTCGACGTGAGCGAGGACCTGGATTTCGCCGCGTGGGACTCGTATCCCACCCTCCACGCCCAGCGAGCGCCCGACACGCCCGACCCGGCCAGCGAGGCCGGTGCCGACATCCAGCGCGTGGGCGACCCGGACCTGACGGCGATGAACCACGCGCTCTACCGGGGGGCCAGCGAGGGCCCGTTCTGGGTCATGGAGAACCAGTCGGGCGACATCCGTGCGTACCCCTACTCGGCCGAACCTGGCGACGGCATGATGCGCCTGTGGGCCCACCAGGCCGCGGCTCACGGCTGTGACGTGGTCTCGTACTTCCGGTGGCGGCGCTGCCGGTTCGGCCAGGAGCAGTACTGGGGCGCGCTGAACAACTACGACGGTTCGCCCGACCGCGGCGTGATCGAGGCCGCCGAAGCGGCCGAGGACTTCGCCGAACTCGGCGACCTCGATGCCCCCGAGGGCGAGGTCGCGATCCTCCTCGACTACGACAGCATGTGGGCGCTCCACTCGGAGCGACACACGCCGGACTACGACTACTGGCCCCACTGCCGGGCGTACTACCGCGCGCTCCGACGTCGCGGCGTGACCGTCGACGTCGTCCCCACCGACCGGGACCTCGATGGCTACAGCGCCGTCGTCGCGCCCTCGCTGCACCTGGTCGACGACGACCTCGCCAGGCGACTCGCCAACTTCGCGGCCGGCGGGGGCGAACTCGTCCTGACCGTCCGTTCGGCCGCCAAGGACGAACACCACAGGTTCCGCGAGGAACTCGCACCCGGCCCGCTCGCCGGGGCGCTCGGTGCGCGCGTCGTCCAGCACGAGAGTCTCGCACCCGGCGTCGAGACGCGGGTTTCCTACGAAGGAAACGACGGCGAGGACACCTACGAGTTCCAGACCTGGGGGGAGTGGCTCGAACCCGACGAGGCCGACGTACTGGGGACGCACGCCTCGGGGCCCGCCGAGGGCGAACCCGCTATCGTCCGCAACGACCACGGCTCGGGTTCCGTCTCCTACGTCGGCGTCTGGCCCGGATCGGACCTCGCGGACGCGCTCGTCGCGGACCTGCTCGACGCCGCCGGCGTGGCGGCGACCGACCCGCTCCCCGACGACGTCCGGGTGACAGAACGTGACGGCTACACCTGGGTGACGAACTTCGGGCGCGAGGCAGTCGAGGTCGACGCCGCGGGCGACATCGTCGTCGGCGACTTGACCGTGCCGGGTCGGGATCTGGCCGTCGTCGAGGGTCCCGCCTACGAGGTCTCGGTCGACTCGAACTGACGACCGGTCGCCCGGCAGATCACCCCATCGGCCTGCCGCGGGGCGCAGTTCTTTGCGTCTCCCGGTGGTCTCGAAGCCATGGACGTACTCCTCGTCGGCGGCACCGGCATCATCAGCACGGGCATCACCGAGCAACTGGTCGCCGCCGGCCACGACGTGACGCTGTACAACCGCGGGCAGACGGATGTCACAGTCCCGGACGCCGTCGACCACGTGCAGGGCGACCGTGAGGACCTCGAGACGTTCGAGCGCGACGTTCCCGAGATCGGCCCCGATGCCGTGGTCGACATGCGCTGTTTCACGCCCGACGAGGCAGAGAGCGCGATCCGGGCGTGTGCGGACGTCGACCGCTACGTCTTCTGTAGCTCGGTCGCGGCCTACGACCACCCGGTCGAGGACTACCCTATCACCGAGGACGCGCCTCGCAAACCGGCGGGCGAGAACTACGGCGAGGCCAAAGCCGAGTGCGAGCGGCGCTTCGAGCGCGCCCACGCCGAGTCGGACTTCCCCGTCGTCACGCTCCGCCCGGGCCACACCTACGGCGAGGGCGGCACTCGGGGCGGACTCTGTTACAGCCTCGGCTGGGAGCAGACGGCGTTCGTCGACCGCCTCCGGCAGGGCGAGCCGGTCGTCGTCCACGACTCCGGGACGAGCCTGTGGGCCTCCTGTCACCGCGACGACGTCGCGAGCGCCTTCGTCGCCGCCCTCGAACGGGGCGAGACGGGCGAGGCCTACCAGGTCGCCACCGAGGAGGAGTACGCTTGGGATGCGTACCTCGAAATCGCCGCCGACGCCATCGGTGCGCCCGACCCGGAGATCGTCCACGTCCCGACCGAGTGCATCGCGGCGGCGCTCCCCGAGCGGTCGGAACTGCTGACCCGCGACCTGCAGTACAGCCTCACCTACGATTCGAGCAAGGCCCGCGACGCGCTGGGTTTCGACCCCGAGGTCGACTGGGCCGATGGCTTCCGGCGGACGGTCGAGTGGCTCGACGAACGCGGCGAGATCGATCCCGCCGAGAGCGCCGACGACGACGCCGTCGTCGAAGCCTGGGAGTCGGCCCGCGACGCGTTCGACGCCGAGTGGGACGGGTAGTCGCCCCGGTCCCTCTCTTCGGCCGTTTCTGGTCTTTCAGCAGTCATAGGCGAGGAGCCTCCTTCCTGAACGAGCGCCGAAGGCGCGAGTAGGGAGGAGAGGAATCGCCGTCATCATCCGGCCAGACGCCGGTATGGAACGGATTAGGGCCGCCCCGCTCGTTCTTCGAGTCACTGTCGTCCTCGCACAGGTCGGGGTCGGTAGGTGCCACGGGTAGACTGGCACCCGTGACGCGAGCTCTCGCGTCCTGCACTCGGGAACGACGACCGCAAACGGGTTCGACTCCCGTTCCCCGATTGGGGATAGAGCGCGAGAACACCGGGAATTAAACCGGCGGGACGATCCACGGCACAGGTCCGGTAAGCGCGGGTCGCAGCACTGCTCCGACCCGCCGCCTCCACCGTGGAACGGGAAGAGAAAGCCGGGCCGCGCCCATGCACGGGGTCGCGGGGCACAATGTCGTTTCGGGAAAGCCCCGTCCCCGAGGAGTGACCGACCGCCCCAAGGCGGGAGGGAGCGAGTAGGGTGAGGTAGTTTACACACGTCGTCTCACCGCCCCCGGAGCGAGCACTCGCCACAGGACGTCCGGTGCGAACAGCGCCGTCGGTGGGCGCTCCAGTCGGAGGACGCGGGCGAAGCGGTCGGACACGACCGGGTCGTCGTGGCCAGTCGCGACCACCCGCGAGACGTAGCGGTTGACGAGGTCGGTCCCGCGGGGCTTCGGACCGGTCGTCCCCGGGAACTCGAAGTCTGCCCCGACGGTCAACCGCCAGACGGTGTCGAGCGTCTCGCTCGCCCGGTGGAAAAAGCGCGGGCCGACCGCCTCGAGGCCGTCCGCGAGCGCGTGGTGGAGGTGGAGCGCGTCGAGCGCGGCGACGGACATCCCCTGACCGTAGATGGGGTTGAAACTCGCCAGCGCGTCGCCGGTCACCACGAGACCAGCGGGGTACCTGTCGAGTGACTCGTAGTGCCGGCGGAGACTCGACTGGAACGGGTAGTGGCGGATCTCCTCGGCCGCCCACTCGTGGTCGGCGAGCAGGTCGGCGACGTCGGGCGCGGGCAGACTCCGCGCGAACGAACGGAACCCGTCGGGGTCGGTCGGCGGGTGGTCGCCGTGGAGTCCGAACAGGGTCACCACCCAGCGGTCGCCCTCGACAGGCACGGCCGTCCCGCCCCTCGCCAGCGACGGCGACGGAACGACCAGCACTCCCCGCCGCGTGTCGGGCGGGCGTTCGACCGTCGTCGTACTGTAGGCCAGGTCGACCGTCACCGTCGACTCCGGGGGCGAGCGGTAGCCGTGGTCGGCCAGCCACGTGGGCGTGTGCGAGGTCCGCCCCGTCGCGTCGACGACCAGGTTTGCCGCGAGTTCGCCAGCCCCCTCGTCGCCCTCGCCGGCGACGCGGACGCCCGTGACACGCGCCCCGTTTTCGTCGGTCAGGTAGTCGGTGACGCGGGCACCGCCGCGCAGGGTCACGTCGCCGCGGTCTGCAAGCCGCCGGCGGACGAGGTGTTCGAACAGCGGGCGACTCGCGCAGTACATGGGGATCGGGTCGGGACCGTCGGCGAGGAAGTCGCCGTGGTGGTAGTAGTCGAGGTCGGTCGCGGCGTCGACGACGAGTCCGCCGGCCGCGGTGAGGTCGTCGTCGTACCCCGGGAAGCAGTCTTCGAGGACGGCGCGGCCGGGTTCGAGCATCGTGTGGACGTGCCGGGCCTGCGGGACGCTCCGGCGCGCCACGGGTTCGTCGGGGAGCGAGTCGCGGTCGAGAACCGTCACACGCTCGAAGGCGTCGGCGAGGACGCGCCCGGCCAGCAAGCCGGCGACACTCCCCCCGACGACGACGGCGTGGTCGCCGACACGCCGGACCCGGCTGGCGTCGTAGCGGTCGACGGCGTCGAGCGTCATCGGTCGCCACACTCCGCGTTCCTGCCGGTGTGTCTCACGGTTCTCGTCGTCGGTATCGGTGTCCGGGACAAAAGTGTTCGGTCACCCTCGCCTCGAGCGGTAGCGCGGGTGCGGGTCACTGCTCCCGCCGCTACCGATTTCCGTACCGAGTCCTAACCGCGGTCATGGACTGGCGTGGCGTCGCGGTGGTGCTGGCGGTCGTCGTGGCCGGCTGTGGCTCCTACGTCGGCGGACCCGGGGAGCAGGGTGCGGACACGCCCGCGCCGACGCTGACGCCGGTGCCGGTCCCCGAGGTCACGGAGACGCCGGTCACGCTCCCGCCGGGCGTGACGGGCGACAGGGTGACCGACGCGACCGCGCTGTACGAGGCCCACACCGACTACATCGAGGGGCGGTCCTACACGTTACACGTCAGCGTCGACGTCGATTCGGGGAGTTCCGAGCGACTGTTCCGCGTCGAGACCCCGACGCGGTACTACCGTCACGACCTGCTCCCGGGACGGAACTTCACGCGCTACGCCGACGGCGAGCGCGTCTACGTCCGGACGACGATCGGTGACAACGAACTCTTCCCCAGCTCCGACGACGTCGACCGGCCGACGGCCCACACCGTCCGCCTGAGTAAGGCCTTCCTGCAACTCGACGAGGTGCGGGTCGCGAAGACGCTGGTCGACGGCGAACTCCACTACGAACTCACCGGTTCCTATCCCGTCCACCCGGCCGTCGACTCGCTACAGGACGTCAGGCTCCGCGCAGTGCTGGGTCCACAGGGGTTCGTCCGGTCGCTGAACGCCTCTTACGTCGCCGTCAGTGCGGGTTCGCGGACGAACGTCACGCGCTCGTTCGCCTACACCGACGTCGACTCCACCACCGTCGAGCGCCCCGCCTGGGTCGACCGCGAGTTCAACGAGACGGCCGAGTAGCTCACTCGGGTCCATCTCTCGGGTGCCCCGGCCCACAACTGTATGAATTACCAGTCCTAACCCCGGCTATGAACTGGCGTGCGGTCGTGGTCGCGGTGGTGGTCGTGCTCGCTGGCTGTGGCGCACTCGGCGGCGGGAGCGCGGGCGCCGACAACGCGGACCGGAGCGACCCGACGCGGACGCTGACACCGGTACCGGTCCCCGAGGTGACGGAGACGCCGGTCACGCTCCCGCCGGGGCTGACAGGTGATCGAGTGACGGACTCGGCCGCCCTCGTCGAGGCACACTTCGCCGCGCTCTCGGGGCGGTCCTACACGCTGCGGATCCGGGTGACAGTCGACGACGCCCGCTCGGAGCGACTCTTCCGCGTCCAGACGCCCACACGATACTACCGGGCGGACCGACTGGAGGACGGAGGCGCCGACAGGACGCACTTCGCCGACGGCGCGACGCTGTACACCAGAAACGAGTTCGACG
>ENA-ORCS01001072-ORCS01001072.1-marine-metagenome-genome-assembly--contig:-NODE-1072-length-13393-cov-2.874362_pt1 | contig 13393 bp, 10 predicted proteins | sample MGYA00237781_ERZ508513 | MGnify/ENA primary metagenome ERZ508513 (study PRJEB26184, sample SAMN06268793) | marine metagenome | isolation source: Eden Landing Ponds, San Francisco, CA, USA | place...
CTCGGATCTCGTCGAGTTCGTCGTCGAGTTCCGCCTCGTCGGTGATCGTGTTCTCCGTCGCCGCCGGGAGCCCCCGCTCTTCGACGATCGCCTCGACGTCCGAACGCGGTAGATTGCCCAGTATCGCTTTCCCGAGCGCCGAGTTGTGCAGTGTGAGCTGACTGCCGACGTGTGTATCGATCTCGACGGCGTCCGCTCCTTTCGCGCGGTAGAGGACGGTCCCCAAGCCCCGCTCGTGAGTCGCCAGCGTCACGAGCGCTCCGGTATCCTCGGCGAGTCGATCGAGTTTGGGCTTCGCCGCCTCGTAGAGATCGATCTCGTTCCGGAGTACGCCACCGATGTGGAGAAACTGCAGGCTCAGTCGGTACTCCTCACCGTCTTTGACCACGTACTCGTGCTCTCGGAGCGTACTCAGGTGATTGTGGACGGTGCTCTTGTTCAGCTCCAGTTCCTCGGCCACCTCCCCGAGGCGGGCGGACCGACGTCGCTTGAGCACGTCGATTATCTCGACCGTCTTCCCGAGGGATTTGATCGGATGGTTCGCGGGGGCGGTCATCGGTTCTCTATTGCGTTCGGACCCACATCAATGTTCAGTATTGGATAATGCGTTCCCGAGTTTAATTCAGTACCCGAATATGACTCGATCTCACGGGCGCGCTCGAGACGAACTGCGGCCTCTCGAACGCGTGTCTCCGTTCATCCGGAAACGGTCGGCGTCAATCCGCGTTTTACGTTGCAGAACGTCGTAGGAGCCAGGACCGCTCGTGACCGCCGCAATCCCTCCGCTCGGCCGTCCGTTGTCAGCGACGAGAACGGCCCTCTCCGCGGTAATTTTAATACCGCCCCGACGGAGGTTTGGAAACGTAACTATGAGTACAGATCGACACTACGCCCGCGAGTTCGTGCGGACGTTCTTCACGTCACCGACGGCCGTGCAGGGCGAGGACGACTCCGCGAAGATGCTCCGGAGCGCGGCGCAGCTCCGCGGGATGCGAGCGCCCGACGTCTGGGTCCCGGACAACGAGGACGCCACTGCCCCGTCGATGCGCGCAGAGGGGATCGGAAACATCATCGACGTCGTCGCCGAGCACGGTGCGGATTTCCCCGGCGAGATCCACCCGCGGGTCGTCTGGCACCGCGAGGATCCGGCGCTCCGCTATCAGGGGTTCCAGCAAATGCTGCGGATCGCCACGGACGACAGCGACGCGATCGAGCACCTCGACGGGTTCGTCATCCCGGAAGTTGGCGACATCGACGACTGGAAGAAGGCCGACGAGTTCCTCACTATCGTCGAACACGAGGCCGGCCTCGAGACGGGCTCGCTCTCGATGTCCGTGATCGTCGAGTCCGGCGAGGCCGAGTTGGCGCTCGGAGACCTCCGCGCGGAGATGGGGAAACCCGCGAACAACCTCGAACGGCTGTTCCTGCTCGTCGACGGCGAAGTCGACTACACCAAGGATATGCGTGCGATGACGCGCACCGGCGGACTGCCGCCGTGGCCGGAACTCCGGCACAACACCTCCCGCGGGGCCAGCGCGGCCGGACTGATCGCCGTCGACGGCCCCTACGACGACATCCGTGACGAGGCGGGCTACCTCGCCCGGATGCGTGAGAACCGCGAGAAGGGGATGACGGGGATCTGGTCGCTGACGCCCGGCCAGGTCGTCGCGGCGAACACCGCGCCGCTCCCGCCCGAGGACGGCAGTTGGCTGTTGGAAGTCGACGGCGAGGAGATCGACCTCACGGAGGCGGACGGGAACCACGTCTACGACGGCGACGCGGTCGCCATCGAGAAGGCCGGCGAGGACGACTACGTGCTGTCGACCGGGAGCGACACACGCGAACTCGACGCGGACGAACTCCGCGAGGAAGTCGTGAATATGGCGGCGTACGTCCCCGGGATGGACGACATTGTCGACTCGATGGAGGAGTTCGAGGCCGCCAAGGAGGCCGGTCGCGGCGCGATCGCGATGACGCAGTCGGCGACGCTCGTGATCGACGGCGTGGAGATCGAGATCAGCAGGGACCGGATGTGGGACGAGGCGACCTACCAGGCCGCACAGACCCCGATCACGCTCTTCCAGGACGTCTACGAGCACCGGCCCGACCAGCACGAGGCACTCGAGGAGATGTACGGCGAGGACGTCGTCGAGCGCGCGACGGCCGTCGGCTCCTGAGCGCGGCGGCGAAACGCGGCGTTCCGTCGCGTTCCGGGGCGGAACGGTGTTCCGGTCGCGGCGGGAGCGTGGCGGTTTCAGCCCGGTCGCGATCGGGGTTACGCGTCGCCGGCGACGACCTCGTTTCGGAGGGTGCCAACGCCCTCGTAGGTGATCTCGACCTCGTCGCCCGGTTCGATCAGGCCCGGGTTCGCCGGACTGCCGAAGGCGACGACGTCGCCGGGGTGGAAGGTGAACCGCTGTGAGAGGAACGACACGATCTCGCTGGGACCAAACAGCATCAGTTCGGTGTTCGCATCCTGCCGGACCTCGCCGTTGATCGTCGTCTCCATGTCGATGGCCGACGGATCGAGATCGGTCTCGATCCACGGGCCCAGCGGCCCCGATCCGTCGAAGGCCTTCCGGGCGGTCCGACCGCCCTGATCGAGGGCGTCGACGTCGTTCATCATCGTGTACCCGCGGACGACCTGGGGGACCTCGTCGACGGCGACATCGCGGCACCGCTCGTCGATCACGGCCGCGAGTTCGCCAGCGTAGGTGAGTTCGTCCGTCCAGTCGGGATACCGGATCGGCGCACCGGGCCCTGCGAGCGAGGTTCGAGGTTTGATGAAGAAGTCCGGTTCGTCTGGCCGCTCGTAGTCCATCTGGTCCAGCGTCTCTGCGTAGTTCCGTCCGACGCAGTACATCGCCGACGGCGCGCAAGGGGCGACGAGCGAGCCGTCCCGTCCCACGACGTACTCGCCGTCGTCGGCGACGAGGACGCCATCGCTGTAGCGGCCGCGAACGATTCCGTCTGGCGTCTGCATCCGCGCGAGTCGCATATCGGATGGTCACGGAGCCGAAATAAATGTCTACTGTCCTGCGTCGACCGGTCGCGGTATCGATTCGTTCGGGCCGAGCATCGACCGTCGGTGATCGATCCAGTGGCAGACTCGCGATAAGTGTAAAAAATTATAATAAATCTTTTAATATGCGTGTCTTGTTCATCAACGATGAAGATGGTTCGATACCTAGATACTGTCTCCCGACGTGACGCACTCAAGGCCGTCGGTGGCGCGTCGACCGTCGGGATCGGCGCGTTAGCGGGGTGCTCAGGAAACGGGGGCGATGATACCGAGACCAGCGGGGGTGGCGACAGTACCACGAGTAGTGGGACATCCGCCTCGACCGATAACGGGATGCCCGACCTCTCGGGTGAGGACATTCACTTCATCACCGTCGCACAGGTCGACAACATCCAGGAACTGTGGCGGAGCATCGCCTCGGACTTCGAGGACGCTACCGGGGCGAATATGGAGGTCGAGTTCGTGACGACCGGGGTCAGCAGCCTCGATCGGATCATCCAGTTGATCCAGGCGGGCGACCCGCCGGAGGTCAGTATCCAGTCGTTCGGGGAGGCGATGATCCTCCGGAACCGTGGCGTGCTCACGCCCCTCAGCGGCACCTACGACCGGGTGGCCGAGTCCCTCGGGGACGCGACCGACGTCGTCCAGAACATCATCGAGGTCGAGGGCGAGCGGTGGATGCTGCCGTTCCTCCACAACATCTCGACGTTCAGCTACCGGAGCGACCTCAGCGACACCGTCCCCGACACGTGGGAGAAGGCCACGCAGTACGCCCGCGAGGTCGATCAGATGGACAGCGACATCCGCGGCACGTACGTGCCGATTATGACCGGCAGCGCCTCGACGGTCCGGTTCCTCGCGTGGTTCTGGATGAACGGCGGCTCGATCACCGAGTGGGAGGACGACCGCGTCAGGATCAATATGGGCGACGACCCCTACCGCGGACGGGTGATCGAGATGCTGAACTTCTTCGCCGACCGCCAGCAGTACTCGCCGCCGGGCGAGGGCTCGGGGTGGGCGACCACGCAGAACATTCTCCAGTCCGAGCAGGCCGCGAGTACGTGGTACGCCGGCGTCCGAACGAAGAACGCGGCGATCCGGAACGATCGGCCGTTCGCAGAGGACATCGAACTCGTGCCAGGGATGCCTGCCAAGCGGCGCGACGACGCCGCCGAGGGCAGTGCGGAGGGCTTCGTCGCCTACGAGAACGCCAACACCGAGGCGGCGAAGGCGTTCATCAGGTACGCGACGAACCAGGAGTTCGTGACTAACCTCCTCCTGGAACTGTCGCCGGTGCAGAACATTCCGTCGTGGCCCACGGTCAAGCAGAGCGACCGGTACCGCGAGGGCATCTTCTCGACGGACCTGTTCCAGCAGGGGTGGACCGAAGAGCAGTTCAACTCCTACCAGGACGAGGCCTTCTCGAAGCTCACGCACAAGACGGTGGAGGCCGGGACGACCGAGCCGCCGAACCCCTACACCTCGGTGTACTACTCCGAGCCGATCTGGAACCTCCAAAACGACGTGTTGCTCAACGACGAGAACCCAGCGGACGTCATCGACGGGCGGATCGAAGAGCTCCGGCAGGTCGCCGAAGACGCACAGGGCTGAGCCGCTCCGCGTCGGGGATCCTTCTCAATCACGCGAATTCCTGTTTGCCGTCTCTCGAATCGCGGTAGCGACGTGATCGCCACTCGGAGGGCATCGCGAAGCGAGTTGCATCCCGAGAGTGCTGGAGCGCCGCGAAAACAGCCGGCCGTGAGCGCCCGTTCAGATGCGCGTGGCGCGGAACCCGCGCAGGATGTACTTCTGCAGGTAGTAGACGAAGGCGAAGGTCGGCAACACCAGCATCGTCGACGCCGCCATAATCTGCCCCCAGAGGACGGACTCCTGCTGGGTGAAGCTGTACAGCCCGAGCGTGAGCACCCACTTCGAGTTGCTCGTGAGCAGGACCGTCGGAATCGTGTACGCGCCCCAGGCGATGGCGAACGAGAAGATGGCCACAGCGATCATTCCCGGCTTCGCCAGCGGGAGGGCGATCTCGTAGAATGCCTGGAACCGCGAGCAGCCGATGACCCGGGCAGATTCCTCATAGGAGTACGGCACCGTCTGGAAGAACTGCCACATCAGCCACAGCGAGAAGGGAAGCGTCGTCGCGGTCTGGGCAATGATGACGCCAGGCAGGCTGTTGATGATCCCGATCTGCCGCCAGAAGATGAACATCGGGATCGAGAGCAGGATCGGCGGGAACATATACCCGAAGAGGATGACCCGCGCGAACGTCTTCTTGAACGGGATGTCGAGCCGCGCGAGGCCGTAGCCGCCCAGCGTCGCCGCGACGGTGGTCAGGCCCACGACGCCCGCGGCGAGGAAGATCGTGTTACGGTACCACAGCAGCACGTCGGTTTCCAGCACCGACCGATACGTTTCGAGCGTGACGTCAGTCGGTACCAGCGGATTCGGGAGCGAAAACAACCCCTCCGGGGACATCAGCGAGGTCGCGACCATCCAGTAGATGGGGAACAGGATCAACACGAGGCCGATCGACAGCACCAGATTCAGCGCCCAGTTGTAGTACTTCTCCCGCTGACTGTACGGGAGCCGATACCAGAACTCCATCGGCGTCGCGGCGTCGCTGCTCATTCGACACGCACCTCCTGGGACGGCTCAAAGAAGTAGAAGTACACGATCGCTGCCCCGACCAGAAGGACGAACAGCAGCGTCGAGACGGCCGCCGCCTCACCGAGGTTGAAGTCGGAGAACGCGGTCCGGTAGGCGTAGATCGACGCGGTCGTGGTGGTGTTTATCGGGCCCCCGTTCGTCAGAATGAAGATGATGTCGAATTTGTTGAACATCCAGACGCCACGCAGCAGCACCACGATGAAGAGCACGCCTTTGAGATTCGGGAGCGTGATGTCTTTGAAGCGGTCCCACCGCGAGGCACCCGAAACCGTCGCGGCCTCGTAGATGCTCGCCGGGATGCTCTGAAGTCGTGCCAGGACGATGATCGTCACGAAGATGGTGAACTTCCAGCTACTGGTGACGATCACCGACAGCATCGCCAAGTCGGTCGTCCCGTACCACGCGATGAATTCGGAGATCAGCCCGACCTCGACGAGCAGCTGATTGATGATTCCGTACCGGGCGTTACCCATCCACAGCGCGACGAAGCTCAAGACGGCCGTCGGGACGATGTAGGGAACGAGCGCGATCGCGCGGATCACGCGCTTGAAACTGAATTTCCGATCGAGGAGGATCGCCAGTGCGGTCCCCGTGGTGACCTGGAGCACAACGGAGCCGGCCGCGAAGATCACCGATCGACGGATACTGGCCCAGAAATCGCTGTTTGCGAGGACTGTCTCGAAATTCTCGATGCCGGCCCAGGTCCAGGACGGCTGAAACGCTCCGACCTCGAAGAACGAGGCCGCCAGCGCCCACAACATCGGGAACATATTCACGAACCCGAACACGGCGAGCGCGGGGACCACGGTCAGAGCGACGAACACCCATCGTTTAGACAGCATCCCGAACAGATCCTGGCGATATCCGTGTAATTGGCCCGATGCCAGGGACTCTCGAAGAGACATACCGCTCTATGTGCGCAGCCTGCACTTAATTTTAATGTACAATGCTTCGGGATATGACGGCCGAAACAGAGGCTGAGAAGCGCGTTCCACGTAGACAGGGGCTGGTGACTCGGATCGAAAACGGCGTTCGAAGCGTCGTCGCTGCCGTCAATCTCGAATGCGGTCGCTCCGACCGGCCGGTGACTGTGCCCCTCACACCGACTCGGTCGGTTCGTTGCGCTGGACGTCCGCGATCGGGTGGGCGAGCGCTTCGCCCGACTCGCCGTCGAAGAGGTGGACGTCGGCCCAGTCGAAGGCGACCGACACGGTGCTCCCCTCGGCGAGGGTGTCCGTGCTGAGGTTCAGTGCGCGGATCTCGCCGTCGTCGATGTCGACGGTCGCGAGCCGCCGGTCGCCGATCCGCTCGATCAGTTCGAGCGTCCCGGTGAGTTTGCCCGCGTCGGGGTCCGGGAGGACGTCGACGCGCTCGGGGCGGATACCGACCTCGACGTCGGTACCCACCGGCCGGCCCTCGGTGAGTTCGCGTTCCGTCGCCTCCCCGCCGAGATCGACAGTGACCCGGTCACCGCCCCCGTCGCCGAGTGTCGCCGGCACGAGATTTATCGATGGATTGCCGATGAACGCCGCGACGAAGGTGTTCTCGGGCGATTCGTAGAGTTCGTCCGGGGACCCGATTCCCATCACGTGCCCGTCGTTCATCACCGCGATCCGGTCGCTCATCGAGAGGGCTTCGCTCTGGTCGTGCGTGACGTAGATCGTCGGCACGCCGGCCCGCTCGTGGATCCGCTGGATCTCCTTGCGGATCTTGACCTTCAGTTGTGCGTCGAGGTCCGAGAGCGGTTCGTCCATCAGGAGCGCGCTCGGATTGTACACGATTGTCCGAGCGATGGCCGTCCGCTGCCGCTGGCCGCCGCTCAGTTCGCCCGGATACTTGTTGAGCAGTTCGGGGATCTGCATCAACTCTGCGACCTCGCGAGCGCGTTCCTGACGCTCCGTCTTGTCGACACCGCGGACCTTCAGGGGGTACGCGATGTTCTCGACGACGTTCATATGCGGGTATAGCGCGATGTCCTGGAACATCATCGCCAGCCCGCGGTTGTTCGGGGCCGTCTGCGTGACGTCCTCGCCGTCGACCAGGATCTGCCCGCTGGTGGGCGTTTCGAGCCCGGCGATACAACGCAGCGTGGTCGACTTCCCGCAGCCCGAAGGCCCGACGAGCGTGAAGAACTCGTTGGCGCCGATCTCGAAGTCGATGCTGTCGACGGCGAGTTCTTCGCTCGAGCCGACCTGATATATTTTGGTTAGCGATTTCACTTCGACAGTCATTGACTTTCGTGGGGATTCCGCGGTATCGGATAATAATCTTGCGGAGGGCGCGATGGCGAGCAGCCGTGATCCGGCGAGCGAGGCGCTGTTCCGGGCACCACAATCATTATACGCGGCGGTAGCCACCATCGGGCTATGAAACCTGGGCGATTCATCATCGAGACCCACTGTCACGCACAGCGTCACGCGGTGAACATACAAAAAGAGGGAGATTCGAGTTATGGGAACCTCGCGGACAAGATGAAACTCGCCGTTCCGGCCGACGAGGCCGACGGCGACGAGGACGTCGTCATTTACGACAACTCCGATCGGGTGCTCCGCGATATGGACACCTATGGCGTCGATATGGCGGTGCTCCTCTCGGGATTCGGGATGACCAACGAGATCAACAAACAGATCATCGACGAGAACCCAGACACGTTCATCGCGGCCGCAGCACCCGCGCAGACGAAGAAGAAGGCCCTCCGCGGCGAAGAGGAGTGGACCTGGGAGGCCGCGGCCGCCGAACTCGACGAGTGGCTCTCGAAGGACGGCTTCCGGATGACCGGCGAGGGAATCCGCGGGGACCCCACGCGGACCGAGCCGGTCGAGTGGTCCCAGCGGAAGAAGGACATACGTCACGTCTTCGACGTCGCCGCGAAACACGACGTTCCGGTCCGCTGGCACACCGGCTACGCCTCCGGCTACGGGGGGAATCACCTGTTCAACCTCTATCCAGACTGGTCGGATCCGACGCTCGCCTCGCAGTTGAAGGCCGAGTACCCCGAGGTCCCGATCATCTTCGATCACGGCGGCATGCAGGCCGGCTGGCAAGAGGACTACGTCGACAAGTGCTGTCAGGTGGCCGCGACCTTCGACGACGTGTATATGGAGATCGGCCTCTACTGGAAGGACCTGATGAAGAAGCCGCTGAACGATCCGAACATCAGCATCGAGCAGATCCTGTGGGGCAACGACTGGGGCGCATCGATGGTCCAGCACAGCCAGCCGAACGAGGACCCGCCGGTCTTCTGGGAACAGATCGAGTCGCGTGGGCTCCCCGCCCATCAGCCCGATTACTGGGGTGCTGGACTCCGGCAACTCCAGAAGTTCGCGATGGAAGAGGACCTGCCGCAGGAGGAACTCAATCTCATCCTCGGCGGCAACGCGGTCCGGCTCTTCGACATCGAGGTCGAGGACGATCGGATGTTCCGAAACTACATCGACATCTGACCAGTCAAGCGGTTTTTTCCGGGACTGGCGGAACACCGTTTCGGGGCGAGTGCCGAACTGCGGGGTGACAGTACATTAATATACGGCCGTGACAATCTCGGGGTAAGCTATGAGAATGGGTCGATTCGTCATCGATACGCACGTGCACGGACAGCGGGTCGCGGTCAACTTCCAAGACCGCGAAGAGCGGCCGGACTACGCCACGCTGAGCAAGCTGATGTGGAACGCGGAGGACGCCGATCAGGCGGACGACGACGCCGAGATCGTCACCTATCGCAACACCGACCGGCTCCTGTACGACATGGACCTCTACGACATCGATATGGTCTGTCTCCAGCCCGGCTTCGGATTCAGCGACCGCCTCCACGGGAAGATGGTCGAAGAGCACCCCGACAAGTTCGTCGCGTTCGCGCACCCGTACGAAACGAACCGGAAAGCGGTCGCGGGCGAAGAAGAGTGGGACATCGACCGCGCCTGTGAGGAACTCGACGAGCGACTGAGCCAGGACGGGTTCGTCGGCATCGGAGAGATGCTCCCGTTCGATCCGACGATCGTCGACCGCGCCGAGCGCGTCCCGTGGGAGGAGCGACACGATCAGCTCCGGAAGATCTACGACGTCGCCGCGAAGCACGACGTGCCGGTCCGGTGGCACCCCGGATCGGTCAACGGCGGCTACGAACGCGACCCGAGTACCCTGCTGCCGGATCGCCGCAGCATCAAGTACGCCGTCGATCTCCACCTCGAATATCCCGACGTCCCGATCATCATCGATCACGGCGGCGTCCAGGGCAACTGGCGGAAGAACGTCGAGGAGTCCTGTAACGTCGCAGCCACCTACGACAACGTCTATCTCGAGATCGGGAACTACTGGTCGGATCTGATCAAACGGCCGATGAACGATCCGAACATCGGCGCGGATCAGCTGATCTACGGCACCGACTGGGGCGCCTCGTGGATCGCCGAGAACAACCCGGCGAACCGCTCGACCGGCGAGTACGACTACCCGCCGCAGCGGTGGACGCAGATCAAAGAGCGCGGGCTGCAGGCGCATCAGGCCGACGCGTGGGGGAGCTCCCAGCGGCAGATCGACAAGTACGCCCGTGAGATGGACCTCCCGGCCGACGACCTCAATCTCATCATGGGTGGAAACGTCTGCCGACTGCTCGACATCGATCCGCCACACAAGCGGCTGTTCCCGAAATACATCGACTGACGATGGAGTCGTCCGCAACCTCGGAGATGCCGACCATCCGGGAACTGTCCAGCATCGCCGTCGAGAACAACCCCAACAAGGTCGCCTACGCCGAGGGGATCGACGGGCGGGAGATCACCTGGGCGACGTTCGACGAGCGGAGCAAGCGGGCCGCGAACGGGCTTCGCGAGCACGTCGGTCAGGGCGATCGCGTCGCGTACCTGTGTGAGGGGAGCGTTTCGCACGTTACGCTGTGGAACGGCGCGCTGAAGGCTGGCTGTATCGTTTCGAACCTCCACGTTCGCGAATCGCCGGAGACGACGCGGTCCTGTATCGACTCGCTCCGCCCGCGAGTGCTCGTCGTCGACGAGGCGCGCTCGGCGTTCGTCGAAGCGCACGTCTACGACCGGATCTCGACGGACCTCGCGGCCGTCGTGACGACGGGCGAACCCCAGACGGACTACGAGGTCTCGATGGACGATCTGCTGGCGGACCAGCCGGCCGAAGAACCCGACGTCAACGTCGGTGCGGACGATCCCGCCGCGGTGATCTGGACGTCCGGGACGACCGGGGAGCCGAAGGGCTGGACGCACACCAACCGAGCCCTGATGCATCGGGGATCGAAACTCGCCCACAAGAAGGGAATGACCCGTCGGACCCGAGTGCCGAACGTGTTTTCACCGTCGTTCGCGGCGTGGTACTCGACGACGCTGCCAGCGCTGCTCTCGAACGCCTCCTCGTACTTCCTGCCCGACTGGGAGCCCGAGCGGTACGTGCAGTGCCTCGAAGAACGGTCGATCACGACCGCGAACCTCGTGCCCACGATGTGGCGTGAAATCCTCCGGTTGGAGAACCTAGACGAGTACGACCTGAGCAGCCTCCGGGAGATCGAGGCGGCCGGGGAGACGCTCGATGCGACGACGCTGACGAACCTCCGTGAGCACATCTGCGAGACCGTCTCGCAGTCGTACGCCGCGACAGAGACCTGTGGAACGAACATCGCGAACGACGAGATCGGCGACGATCGGCTCGAGAGCGTCGGCAAACCGCTCTTGGGCATCCAGATCCGAGTGGTTCAGGAGGGTGGCGATCCCGACGACGTGCTGGAACCCGGGAAGATCGGCGAAGTGATCGTCAAGAGTAGCGACTCGGCCGCGTGGGTGTGGGGAGATACGGCGAAGACCGACGACGCCTTCCAGGACGGCTGGTGGTACTCGGGCGATCTCGGGTACAAAGACGAGGACGGCTACCTCTACATCGAGGGTCGCGACGACAATATGATCCTCTCGAAGGGGCTCAAGGTGTTCCCGACGCCTATCGAAGAGCGGCTCAACACCCATCCGGACGTCGTCGAGACCGGCGTCGTCGGCGTCGATGACGAGGAGTACGGCGAGAAGGTGACCGCCGTCGTCACCCGGAGCGATCCGGAGCTGACAGCCGAAGAACTCGACGAGTGGTGTCTCGAGAGTGACAAGCTGTCACGCTTCGAGCGACCGCGGACGTATCACTTCCGCGACGAGACGCTCCCACGGACCTCCAGCGACAAACTCGATCGGCAGACGATCAGAGAGCAACTGGAAGCCGAGCGCTGAGGCGAGCGTCACTTCCCGGTCCGTGCGCTATCGACGGGACCGAACAATCGTTTGTGCTCACCCCGAGACAGTGATGAGTGCGACGCCCGCGACGACGACGGCCGACGCCGCGAGGAGTTGCCAGGAGACGCGCTCTAAGCGCTCGGGCATAAACAGCGCCGAGAGGACCACGACGAACAGCGTGTTCGTCACGATCAGCGGACTCACCACGTTCACCGGCGCGATCGTGAGCGCGACGTAGTACCCGAGCAGGAAGAGCGTGTTCGTGACGCCGGCGAAGACGAACCACTGGGCGTTCTGCCCGCGGAGCGTCGTCGCTGCGGGCAGCGCACCGCGCCACCACAGGTAGCCGGCGATCCCCGTGACCGCGGCGATCGACTTGAGCAAGAGGCCGACCAGCGCCGGCGCCCCCTCGTCGAAGCCGACGTTCGCGAAGATGGGCTCCCAGCCGACTGCGACGGCAGCCAGAAACGGAATCGAGAGGCCGATCAGGAGTTCGCGCCGCGAGAGGGCTGCGGCGTTGTCGTTGCTGGTCCGCCAGGCGATGACGGCGATGCCCGAGACGACGAGCACCACCCCGACGCCGTGGGTGAGAGAGAGCGTCTCGTCGAGGAAGATGACGCCGAGTCCAGTCGAGATCAGCGCCCACGAGGCGATGATGGGCGCGGTTCGGCTCGCGCCGATCCGGTCGATGCTCGTGAACATCAGCGCGCGGCCGATCAGCGTCCCCAACACCCCCGCAACGACGAACGACAGCAGGGAGGTTCGCGTCAGGCCGTAGTCCGGATAGTAGACGACGGCGACGATCGGCAGCAGGATCGCGACGTTGCAGACGGCGACGAGGAGAATCGCATCGGAGGTGCGACCGCCCTCGGTTCCTTTCCGTACCGAGAGGTTCGAGACCGCAGAACAGACCGCCGCCCCGATCGCGAGTCCAATCCCTGCGAGGTGAGCGCCCACGACCATCGTCGACCCATTGCGCCAGGGGCGATATAGTTGTTGAGGTGTGGCGTGGGGTGTACTGCACCATTTCACCCGAACGTTTATGAACGATCCCCGAACACTCAGGGCCATATGAAATTAGGACGATTCATCGTCGAAACGCACTGCCACGCGCAGCGCCACGCCGTCCGGATCCAGGACCACGGCGACGACTCGGCGTACGAGACCCTGCCGGACAAGATGAAGATGGCCGTCCCCGCCGAGGAGTCCGACGGCGAAGACGACGTCATCGTCTACGACAACTCCGATCGGGTGCTCCGCGATATGGACACCTACGGCGTCGATATGGCCGTCCTGCTCCCGAGTTTTGGGATGACCAACGAGATCAACAAACAGATCATCGACGAGAACCCAGACACGTTCATCGCGGCTGCTGCGCCCGTCCAGACGAAGAAGAAGGCCCTCCGCGGCGAGGAGGAGTGGTCCTGGGAGGCCGCAGCCGCCGAACTCGACGAGTGGC
>ENA-ORCS01001074-ORCS01001074.1-marine-metagenome-genome-assembly--contig:-NODE-1074-length-13329-cov-2.898280_pt1 | contig 13329 bp, 12 predicted proteins | sample MGYA00237781_ERZ508513 | MGnify/ENA primary metagenome ERZ508513 (study PRJEB26184, sample SAMN06268793) | marine metagenome | isolation source: Eden Landing Ponds, San Francisco, CA, USA | place...
AGTGCGTCATCTCGAACTCCTCGACGATGTGGTCTGCGGCGATCTTGCCGACCAGTCCGACGCCGGGGAATCCCTCGATCAAACACGGCTCTGTGAGTGAGAGGTCGTCTGCGAGGACGGAGATCCGTGCCATATGTGACGCAAGAGCGCACCGGTACAAAAAATCGCTGGGCCAGCGCCGCACTGCGCCAGTCGGCCTCCGCGAACCGACATTCACAAGCGCATACGCCGAGTGGCTCGTCGTATGCAACCACTCGAGCGGTACGCGTCGATCGTCGACGAGTTCGACGCGTTCCGGGCGGCGTGCGATCGGCCGCTCCCGTCTGTCGTCCGCGTCAACACTCTCAAGGCGTCGATAGCGCGCGCTCGCGCGGCACTCGACGCCTATAACGTCGAGTACGAGGCGACCGACTGGCACCCCGGCATCCTCCGACTTGAAGAGCGCGGCCCCGGGACGTCGTGGCCGTACTTTCACGGCTGGCTCCACGGGCAGGAGGAGGTCTCGGTGCTGCCCGCACTCGCACTGGATCCACAACCCGGCGACGTCGTCTGGGACGCCTGTGCCGCGCCCGGGAGCAAGACCACGCAACTGGCCGACCTGATGGACGATCGAGGAGTGCTCTTGGGCAACGACAACAACCTCGGACGGCTTTCGGCGTTGCGACACAACGCCGAGCGACTGGGGATCACGAACCTCGTCGTGACGAATCAGGACGCACGGAATTTCTCGTTCAAGCCGTTCGGCGACCGCACTGACGACGAAAACCGGATCGAGGCGGTCGACCGCGCGCTGGTGGACGCTCCCTGCTCGTGTGAGGGGACGATCCGGAAGAACCCCGACGCGCTCGACCAGTGGTCGATGGACCACGTCGAGAGCGTGGTGGGAATACAGAAAGGGATCCTCCGGCGGGCGGTTCAGGCGACGCGCGCGGGCGGGACCGTGGTCTACTCCACCTGTACGTTTGCCCCCGAAGAGAACGAGGCCGTGCTGGATCACGCCCTCGAGACCGAAGACTGCGAACTCCGCGAGTGGGAACCGCCCGCGGGATTCGAGACCGACCCGGGGATCACCGAGTGGGACGGCGACGAGTACGACCCGTCGGTCGAACTGGCACACCGCGTCTACCCGCACCGCAACGACACGGGCGGGTTCTTTTGTGCGAAACTGGAGGTGACTGGATGACTGACCCGAACACGGACGGTGTCGACGGCGACAGTCCCCCCGAGAACGATGGCCACCGGTTCGACCGACTGCCGGCGACGGCCGCCGAGCGCGAGGTGCCGGGCCGACCGACCCGAGCGGAGGTCGTTCAGTGGTGGGAACAGCGATACGGGATTCCGCCAGCGACGTGGGAGGAACACACGTTCTGGGAGAAGGGCAACGGGAAACTATGGGCGTTTGCGGCCGACGTGGTCTCGCCGATCCCGGTCGAAAGCCTGGGGCTGCGCATCCTCCGGACGCGGCAGGAACACTGGAAGCCCTCGACGGACGCGGTCCAGCGATTCGGACGCGCCGCGACCGAGAACGTGGTGCGTCTCGATCGGACCGAGGCAGAGCGGTTCGCCCGCGGTGAGGACCAGGAACTCCCCCGGTGGGACGGCGACTGGGGCTACGTGATCGCTGCCCACGAGATCGCCGACGGGGTCGAACCGATCGGCGTCGGCCTCTATCTCCACGGCGAACTCCGGTCGACCGTCCCGAAGGGACGGCAGGAAGACCTCTCATAGATCTCGTAGACTGGGACAGACTCACTTCGGCTGGACGGTGCCGCCACCGAGTCCTTCCCAGGCGACGCGGTACCCAAGTCGCGAGAGGACTGCAGCCACCTCGTCGATGCCGTGGCGCGACATCGTCTCCTCCACCGCCGAGAGCGACAGTCCGGCCTCGACGTCGGCCTCGATCTCGCTGAGCACCGCCGGCCGGATAAGCGTCCGCCCCACGCGTTCGTGTTCGGGAAACGACACCGATTCGACGGCCTCGACGCCGACACCGCGCTCGTTCGCGACGTCTTCGAGGCTGACCACGTCCCGGTCGGGAACCAACGCTTCGGGCAGGCCGGCCGCAGCCCGCGCGATCAGTTCGGACTCGTACTCGCGGAGCGCGTCAACGACGTCTTTCACCCGCACCCGTTTCGAGAAGGTGACGACGCGGTGATCCAGCGCCTCGATCTCCTCGCCGACGCCGAGCGATTCGTCGACCGCGACGAGGAGTTCGACGTCTTCGGCGACACTCCCGAACTGATCCAGTTTCTTCTCGACGTACGCCGGCGTCCAGAAGCCCATCACCTCGAAGAAGACCCTGCGTGAGGGGGCCGCCGCGTCCCCCGCTGGATCCGCATCACCGGGGCGGTACTCGAAGGCGAAATCCGGAATCATCGCCCGCGCGCCGGCCGCGAGCGGTTCGGGTTCCCGGGACAGTTCCCAGTCGAGATCGAGATTCGAGAACCGGGCGGCGAAGTCGGCTTCGACGCCGCTGTCGTACGTCGGTTCGGCGACGGGGTCGACGTCGGGGACGGAGACGTCGTCGGGACCGAGTCGGAGTTCGCGTTCGGTCCCTCGATCGTCGATCGTCGCCGTCAGCGACCAGTCGGCGGTGGCCGCAACGCTGCGCAGTAGCCGGGCGAACGCCGTGCCGTACCGCCTCGTGCGGCGAAAGAGCGCATCCGGTCCCGTCACCAGGAGTTCGCGCGCCGCCGTGCCGTCGGTCGCCTCGTCGGCGCTGTCCTGGGTCAGCCGTCGGATCTCGTACAGCAGGCCGAGGCGCTTGACCGCCGAGACCAGCCGCTTTGGGTCCGAACTCCGGATCCGGACCTCGGTCGCGTCGAACAGTGCCGTCTGCGCGAGCGATAGATTGTACTGCGCGATCAGTTGTGCCGGGTCCCACCGCGAATCGAACTCCGTGAGCACCTCGTTCCGGTCGCGGTCGGCGTACAGCGACTGCTCGACCGCGTCGCGGTCCGCTCCCAGTCGGTCGGCTGCGGCGTCCAGCGCCTCGCGGCGGTCCGCCGCCGTGACGACCGGGCCGAGAGACTCGGCGGCCTCGAAGGCGACCCGACGGACCCGGGCCGGCGGCAGGGGCGCTCGCGTCTCGAATACCGCTTCGCGCTCCAGCAGCGCGGCGAACCCCCGGACGAGTTTGAAGTCCTCAGCGTCGCGTTCGAGATCCTCCAGCGCCTCGTCGAGTCGGACGCGCGGCTCGCCGACGTGGCCCTGAAAGACGCCGACGACGCGCGCGGCCAGCGGACGATCCGCGCGCTCTGCGAACTGCGGGTGGTAGCCGCCGCCTGCCCGCGAGACGCGCAAGAGGTCTTTTCGCAGCACGTCCACGATTTCGCGGGCGCAGGCCAAGAGCGTGCCGCCGGGGGGTCGAGACGGCCCGGCCGCGAGGAGAAGAATGATCACCCCGGCCGGTCCTTCGGGAGACGATGAAGCGACGAAGCCTCCTCGAGGCCGCCGCCGGTGTCTGCACCGCAGTCCTGGCCGGCTGTCTCGGCGCGGCGCCGCGGGCGACGGGTCCGCGAAACCCCCCGGCGGCACCCGCGGGGGAGCCCCGGCAAACCACTCCCCCGCCGGCCCTCGTCGTCGGCACGTTCGACTTCGAGGCGACCGACGCGGGCACACTCCGCGTGTTCGGCACGGTCGAGAACCGAGGCGAAACCCAGACGACCGCGACGGTGACGGTGACGGCCGACATCGGCGACGAGCGGGTTGAGACGCAGACGTCAGTGGCAGTCGACTCGGACTCGACCGCCGAGTGGTCAGTGGTTTTCGACGTCGAGTACGCGCGGTTCACCTCGAACGGGAGCCTGAGCGTCGACGTCGGCTGAGTGGGGTGCGCTGACGGCTCACCGCCGTCGGTCGGCCACGCGCTCTTCGGCAGTTTCCTCGGTCACGACTTCGTACAGCAGCGCGCCTCGACCGTCGGACTTCGGGCGGAGGATCCGCCCGAGCCGCTGGGTGAACTCCCGCTCGGAACCGGACCCGGCGAGTACGACCGCGACGGTTGCGTCCGGAACGTCGACGCCCTCGTCGAGGACGTTCGCGGTCACGACTCGTGAGTACGTCCCCTCGCGGAACCGATCCAGAATCTCCTGGCGCTCGCTCGCGCCGGTCTCGCTCGTGATCGCCGGGAGCAGATAGCGATCTGAGAGCCGGTAGACGAGGTCCGTGTGCGCGGTGAAAACGATCACGCGGTCGTCGCGGTGACGGTCGAGCAGGCGTCCCAGCGTGTCCACCTTCGCGTCGGCGTTCATCATAATCTGGCGCGCGCGCTGCTTGGCGAGCAGGGCTTCCCGGGCCTTGGGATCGATGCCCGAGCGCATCACCAGTTTGCGGTAGTCCGATCCGCTGGTCAGCGAGAGGTTCGAGCGTTTCAGGTAGTCCACGAAGGTCCCCTGGGCCTCGTCGTACGCCTCGCGCTCCTCGGGGCCCAGTTCGACTTCGATCCGCCGGATCTCGTACGCTGCGAGATGCTCACCGGCGAGGTCGTCGACCGACGTCTCGTACACCTTCGGCCCGACGAGGTCTTCGAGGACCTCGTGCGCACCGTCCGGACGCTCGAAGGTCGCCGTCAACCCGAGACGCGCCGGAGCCGCGAGTAGTCGTGCGATGTCGCGGTATCCCTCGCCGCCGAGGTGGTGGACTTCGTCGAACACGACGAACCCGAAGTCACCGCCGACGTCCTCGGCCCGGAGGTACGCCGAGTCGTACGTCGAGACCGTGATCGGTGCCTGGGTCTGTTCGCCGCCGCCGAACTGCCCCACTTCGACGTCGAACTCTGTTTCGAGTTCGCGTCGCCACTGCGTGAGCAGATCGATTGTCGGCACGACGATCAGCGTGGGCACGCCGAGCGTCGCGATCGCGTCGACGGCGAGTACGGTCTTGCCCGCGCCCGTCGGGAGTTCGACGACGCCGCGGTCTCCGCGCTCGCGCCAGGCGGTAATCGCGTCTCGCTGGTACGGTCGTAAGTCGTAGGAGTGCGACAGCGAGAGCGTCTCTTCGGGGAGGACGTGGTCGGCGACCGTCGAGTCAGCGTCGCGAAGCGCGCGCCGGAGGTCCGCGTACCGGAACGCGGGCGTGCGGGCGACCAGGCCGCGTTCGTCCCAGGCGACGCCGGGGAGCGACGCGGCGCGGGCCGCGGACTCGTCGAGTCCCTCGATCCGAATGGTTCCGTCCTCGAACCGCAGGGTGAGCACGCCCGGAGGTGCGTGGTGATCGCATATATACTGTGGGCCGAGGGTGGCTGATGACTCGGACGGCGGGCTTTTACCGACCCGCACGCAACTCCGGTGGTATGAGCCGCGAATCCGAAGAAACCGACGAGGAGGCCGGGGAACAGTCGCTGGAGGCGACGGTAGCGGCGGTCCTCCGCGATGTCGACGCCGCATACGACGACTACGAGCGCGGCTACGTCGACGCGGACGCGACGCTGTCGGTCGTGATGACACACGTCGAGCGCCTGCGCGAGGCACAGGCGGACGAGGACTGACCAGCGGGCCGCGTCTCGGTCGCTATTCCCCGATCAGTCTGCGGACTCGATCGACGTACTCGCCGAACGCCGGTTCCGTCCGATCACGCGGCCGATCGAGGTCGACGGTCACGACTTCACGGACCCGACCCGGATCGGCTGCCATCACGACGACCCGATCTGAGAGTTTCACCGCTTCCTCGACGTCGTGCGTCACGAACAGGACGGTCTTCTCCGTCTCCGACCAGATCCGGAGGAGTTCCTGATGCAGCATATCGCGGGTCTGTGCGTCGACGCTTCCGAAGGGCTCGTCGGCGAGCAGGATCTCCGGGTCCACCGCGAGGGCCCGCGCGATCCCGACGCGCTGTTTCATCCCGCCGGAGAGCTCCTTGGGATAGGCGTCTGCGAAGTCGGTGAGGCCCACCAACTGCAGCATCTCGTCGATTCGGTCGGTCCGCTCGGTGCCGCGCACCCCCTGTTCTTCGAGGCCGAACGCCACGTTCTCGCGAACGGTCCGCCAGGGGAACAGGCCGTACTCCTGAAACACCATCCCTCTGTCCGTCCCGGGCCCGGTGACCGGCTCGCCGTCCAGGCGGATTTCACCGCTCGTCGGGGCTTCTAGCCCGGCGATCGTCCGGAACAGCGTCGTCTTCCCACACCCGGAGGGACCGACGAGACAGACGAACTCGCCGTCGTTGACGGTAAAGCGCACGCCAGAGAGCGCCTCGACACGCTGGCGATCGGACTCGTAGACCTTGCCGACGTCGTCGACGACGACTTTCGAGCCCCGCATCGTCGCGTTCGTCCGCTCGGCGTCGTCGGCCGTCGAGGAATCCGACGCCGCCGCGTCGCCGTCGCTCACGCCCGCCACGCCAGGCCCCTCCGTTCGACCCGCCGGAACAGTCCGTCACTCACGAGGAACACGAGGCTGATGACGGCCATATACGCCACGCTGACGTCTGTCGCGAGGTTCTGTGCGGCGTTGATGATCTGGAATCCGACGCCGGGCGCGCCGAACAGTTCGGCGGCAACGACGATCATCCAGCACTGCCCGATGCTCGTCCGGATCCCGGTCGCGATCGACGGCGTCGCCGCCGGGAGGATGACCTTCCGGATCATCGTGAGGTCGTCGTCGACGCCGAGGCTCGCCGCGACTTCCTTCAGGTGCGTCTCGACGCCCTCGACACCGGCGTAGGCGTTGTAGAAGTTGATCCAGAACGCGCCGATGCCGACGATGAACGCCGCGCCGCCGTGGCCGATTCCGATCCAGACGATGGCGAAGACGATCCACGCCAGCGGTGGGATCGGCCGCAGGAAGCGCGTGACCGGTGTGAGTGCGTCGTCGAGCCGCCCACTCCACCCCATCCCGACGCCGAGGGCGATCCCGAGGACGCTCCCGACGACCAGCCCCGGGAGGTAGTGCAGGAGGCTCTGTGCGAGGTTCGCTGTCAGTCGGGTCGCCGGCACGGCGACGCCGACGAACGGGACGGTAAACGTCGTCGGCGCGGTGAGTTCGACGACGAACGCCGTCGCGACTTCCACCGGCGACGGGAGGAGATACGTCCGGTCGACCGCCATCGCCGCGGCCTGCCAGAGGGCGAGAAACGCGAGCGATCCGACCGCACCGTAGGCGAAACTCGTTCCGTCGAGGTCCGCAAGCGAACTTGTCGAGACCGATTCGGACTCCTCGTCGGGCCGGGCCGCTTCCGACGTGCCGGTGCCGGACGTCGCTCCCGTCTCGAGGCTCATAGCGAGTCGTACACCCCGAAGTCGAACATCGCGTCGTTCGAGAGTACCTCGCTCGTCTTGCCGGACTGCTCGGCGTACTCGGAGAAGACCTGTGCGCCGTCGGCGATCTTGTGCGGATCAGTGATGAAATCAGAGGCCCGAGAGTCCATCGCCCGCCGGGCGGTCTCGACCGGCAGCGAGGACTCCCCGATGACGGTGCTCGCGTGCTGTGCCGCCTCCTCGGGGTTCTCGTTCGCGAACCTCGTCGCGCGCTGATGCTGCTCGACGAACGCCGCCGCCTGCTCGGGGTTGTCCTCGCGGAGGCGGTCGTGCATCAGCGTGACCGCCGCGGGTTGGCCGGGCATAAAGTCGCCCGCCCAGGCGATCGATTGATACGGCGCGTCGTTGATTTCGGCGATCGTCGGGACCGGTTCCATAATGGACGTCCCGTCGATTTCGCCCGCCAGGAGCGCCTGCCGGACCGGACCGGCGCCGCCCAGCGCCGTGACGTTCACGTCGGTTTCGGGATCGACGCCGACGATCTCCGCGAGCCAGTAGCGGAGCAGGATGTCCGGAACCGAACCGGGTGGGAACGTTCCGAAGGTGAACTTCCGACCCCGTTCTTCCTCGAAGCGAGCGAACGCCTCGGCACCCGAGGACGCGTCCGCCCACATCGCCGCGAAGTCGTCGTGTGCGAGGATCTGCATCGCGTTCTGGATATTTGCGGCGGTGATCTTCGAGGGAATGCCCTTGTCCATCACGATCATCGCCGGCACGATGCCGAACATCATCACGTCGAAATCGCCGGTCGCGGAGGCCTGGACGATGCTCGGGCCGTCGGAGAATACCTCGCCGGAGACCGTCGCCGACAGTTCGTCGAAGTACTCCTCCTGCTCCATAATGAAGTACTGCATATCCGGATAGATCGGCATATACGCGACGGTGATCTCCTCGAGGCCGCCGTCACCGCCGCTTCCACTGGCCCCACCGCCGGTACAGCCTGCAACGCCCGTGAGGCCGACCGCCGAGATCGCCCCGGCCGACCGGAGTACCCGTCGCCGCGAGACCGCCATCCGATCGGTCGTCGTGTCGTCTGTCATTCGACCGGTATAGGCGTTCCTCCCTTATTTACAGCGCGCACGCGGCGAACGTCACGCACAGGTCAGACGGTCGAAAAAGCCCTGATTGGCCACGTTCGGTCCGGAACGGCCCCCTGGGTTCAGAGCCGCCGTTCAGGTATTGTCAGAGATACCAGTAAAAGTTGCTTATTTATGCACGATGCACGGCAGTCGTCACTGACGGCTACCGGCGCGGTCGGCCGAGGAGGCAAGACCTAACCCGGTGGCAGACGCCAGCGAGGATATGACGAACTTTTCCGAGCGGGTTGAGCAGGTGTCGATCAGCGGCATCCGCGAGGTGTTCGAGGCCGCGGGAGAGGACGCGATCAATCTGGGACTTGGGCAGCCGGATTTCGCCGCGCCGCCGCACGCCCGCGAGGCAGCCGTCGAAGCAATCCGAGACGGCGCTGCCGACGGCTACACCGAGAACAAGGGGATGGCCTCGTTGCGAGAGGCGATTGCTACGAAGCACGAACGAGACCAGGGCCTCGACGTCGACCCCGACGACGTAATCGCCACTGCGGGCGGTTCTGAGGCGCTTCACATCGCGTTGGAAGCCCACGTCGATGCCGGCGACGAAGTCATCATTCCGGACCCCGGATTCGTCTCTTACGACGCGCTCACGCGGCTCACGGGCGGTACGCCCGTTCCCGTTCCGCTTCGCGAGGACCTCACGATCGATCCGGACGCCATCGAGGCGGCGATCACCGACGACACCGCGGCGTTCGTCGTCAATAGCCCCGGCAACCCGACCGGAGCGGTCTCCCCACCGGAAGACGTCCGCGAGTTCGCCCGGATCGCCGACGAACACGACGTGCTCTGCATCTCCGATGAGGTGTACGAGTATACGGTATTCGACGGCGAGTTCCGCTCGCCGATGGAGTTCGCCGAGAGCGACAACGTCGTGGTGGTCAACTCGGCCTCGAAACTCTACTCGATGACCGGGTGGCGACTCGGCTGGGTGACGGCGTCCACGCCGCGAGTCGAGCGGATGCTCCGTGTTCACCAGTACGCGCAGGCCTGCGCCGCGGCACCCTCGCAGTTCGCCGCCGAGGCCGCGCTGACGGGGCCACAGGACCAGGTTGCGGAGATGACCGACTCCTTCCGCGAGCGACGGGATCTCGTCGTCGACGGCCTGGAGGAGATCGGTCTCGACGTACCCACACCGGGCGGTGCGTTCTACGCGATGCCAGAAGTCCCCGAGGGCTTCGTCGACGAGTGCTTGGATCGGGGCGTTGTCATCGTCCCCGGGGAGGCCTTCGGCGACCACGGTGACGGGTACGCCCGTCTCTCGTATGCGACCGACGAGGAGTCCCTCCGGAACGCGCTCAGTATTATGGAAGACGCGTACGACGCCGTCGTGTGAACGCGAGCGGGGCGCACTCACCGCGTTTGGCACCGGACGTCGCGGAGACCCGGATGGGACGCGAGGTCAGGACACGGCTCCGTTCGTCCTGGGGAGGGACGTGCGTCCCGAGCGAGTCCGACCGACTCCTGTGGGCACACTTCGGCAGAAAATCAGGTGTGAGTCTCTAGAGGAGCGTTTTTATACGAACAAACTAATCTTGACGCTATCGAATGCCGCGTTCGGAATCGACCAGAGCCCGCGTGGGTATCCTCCTGATCGGAGCCATCGGTGCCGGGCTTGTCAGTATCCACGTGAACCACGCTCTGGGCGACCGAGAGAGCCTCCAGACCTTCCTCTCGGGGATTTTCATTCCGATGCTGTTCGCCCTCGGGGTCTTCACCGGTGGCATCTGGCTCTGGAGACTGCGACTTGACGGTGAATATGTCCTCCGTGTCGCAGGGTGGTGTGCACTCGGGGCGGTCGCGTTGGCCGGCGTCGCGACGTTGACGACGGTGTATCAACACGGCGAGGGCGTGACGATGAGCCACCAGTTCTACGTGTTCTCGAACGCCGCCTCTACCGGTGCCGTCATCGGATTTATTACCGGTGTCTATGACATCCGACAGCGCATTGCACAACAGAAACTAACGCAGTTGAGTCACCAACTCACGGTCCTGAATCGCGTCCTTCGTCACGACATACGGAACAACGCGAACATCATCCGGGGCCACGCCGAACTGATCGAGGAGGATTCCGTTGACACTGCCGAACAGGTCAACACGATCCGCCAGCGGTCGACCGAACTGGTCGAGATGGGCAAGCAGGCGAGACAGGTGGAGCAACTGCTCCAGGCGGACGATCTGCGTATCGACCCGGTCGAGATCGTCTCCCTGATCGAGAGCAGTTGCGAACAGCTCGCCCGCGAGTATCCCGATAGCATCATCGATACCGCGCTTCCGGACGAATTGGTCGTCTACGGACATCCACTGATCGAATCGGCGCTCCGGAACGTACTCGAGAACGCGATCGAACACAACGAGACGGAGACGCCCCGGGTGTCAGTCGAATCGGTCGCGCCCAGCCAGGGCAGAACCGACCTGGTCGAGATTCGGATCGCGGACAACGGTCCGGGCATCCCCGACCGCGAGCGCGAAGTCCTCGAACGGGGATACGAGACACCGCTCGAACATACGAGCGGCCTCGGACTCTGGCTCGTCAACTGGATCGTCATCGAATCAGGCGGACAAGTCGGATTCGAGGAGAACGATCCGACAGGCAGCATCATCTGTCTCAGGTTCGAGCGGCCACAGACGGGATCACCGCCGAATCCCCCGCTGGAGTCACCGGTCGCTGATGGGAGACCGTTATAAGAGAACGCTCGCCCACCAGTCCGCGCGGGCCCCTACGGTTCCTCGCCGTGGAGTGGCCGTCCGTGCGATCGGTCGGTGAGCCTGGACGCCCGGAACCGGCCAGTGACTCCACAGTGATGGGGTGTCGGACGGCACGAAACCCGGAGACGGGCTCAATTCGCCGTGCTGACGATCTTGATCACGTCGCCCGATTCCAGTTCGTAGTCCTCGCCGATCCGGCGATTCGATCGCGCGTCGACCGCGTGAAGGTAGCCCTCGCCGATGTCGGAGTGAACGGCGTACGCGAGGTCCTTCGGCGTCGACCCTCGCGGCAGGAGGAAGGCGTCGGGCAGGACGTCGCCGGTCCCGTCGGTCCACCTCGTCTCGTTCTGCACCGGGTAGGCCGTCACCATATCGAGGACGTCGTAGACGACCGTGTCGATAGCACGCTGAACGCCGGTGCCGCCGTGCGTGTTCATCACTTCGCGGATCGTTTCTAAGCCCTGCTGCTGGGCGTCGGACACGGCACCCGAAATCTCGAAGTCGTTGTCGCCCGGCAGGTAGTCCACGACTCCCGACTCGGCGGCCGTCCGGAGCGCCCGCTCGCCGTCCGCCGTCGCGGGGATCACGGGCTTCGCCGTTTCGTTCAGTCGGTCGAGGTTCTCCGCGGGAGCTACGTCGGCCTTGTTGGCGACGAGCACGATGGGCTTGGTCCGCTCGCGGACGTCCCTGGCGAGTCGCTCGCGGTCGTCGTCCGTCCACTGCTGTGGGTCCTCGGGGTACGACACTGCCCGGAGCGATGCGGCCACGTCGTACTCGGTGGCCCCGAATCCCGTCAGCATCTCCGTGAGCGCCTCGTCGATGTCGAAGTCCGGCGATCGGGACTTCCTGACGACTGACTCCCAGTTGCGTTCGATGATGCCGGCCAGCCACTGCTCGAGTTCGGCTTCGACGAAGTCCGCTTCGCGGACGGGGTCGTACGTCCCCACTTCGACGGGTTCGCCCTCGTCGTTGGTCTCCCCGGCGGCGTCGACGACCGCCAGGATCGCGTCCGCGTCCGTCAGCGCGTCGAGGAACTGATTGCCCAAGCCTCGTCCCTCGTGCGCACCGGGGACCAACCCGGCCACGTCGAGGAGTTCGACGGGGACGTAGCGGACGCCGTCCTCACAGTTGCCGCAGCGTTCCTCGCGATCGAGACAGGGGCACTGCGTACGCGCGTGGGTGACGCCGCGGTTCGGATCGATCGTCGTGAACGGATAGTTGCCGACGTCGACGTCGGCCATCGTCGCCGCCTTGTAGAACGTAGACTTGCCCGCGTTGGGCTTGCCGGCGAGCGCGAGCGAGAGCATACAGGTCCTTCCGCGGTCGCCGGGATTTGCCTTTCGGTGGCTAGCCGGGCCGGGACCACGCGAGGAGTCCACGCCGGTAGGCGAGATAGCCGAAGACGAGGAGGACGGGCGGCCCGGCGAAGGCGATGGCGTACGGCGCGGCGTAAGCGGCGACGACCGCTATCGCCCGCAGGGTCGTGCCGACGCCCGAGACGGATTCGAGGAAGGCCTGGACCAGCGGCACGTCGTACCACTGCTCGACCGGTCCGGGGTCGGGGCGCTCCTCGCGTATCTCGACGGTGATAGTCGAGTACGCGACCTGCCGCTGGAGGGACTGCTGTCGCGCCTCCAGGCGCTCGATGCGCTCTTGGGTCTCCGAGAGTTCACGCTGGACCGCGAGCACGTCCTGGGTGTCGTTGGCCTGCTCGTACAGCGTGCGGAGGCGCTCGCGCTCGGCCCGGAGGTTTCCGAGTCTCGCCTCGATGTCGACCAGCTGGTCGGTCACGTCGCGCGACTGCGTCGAGGAGCGTTCGACGGTTCCGGCCGCCTCGATGCGCTCCATCGTCTCCTCGAACCGTTCGGCGGGGACGCGGTAGGTGACGGTCCCCACGATGTAGGTGTCGTCGTTGACGCCGCGTCGCTCCTGAGTCGAGTCGCTGACGTAGCCGTCGCGGGACTCGACGACGCCCGTGAGCTCCCGCTTCGTCTCGCTGAAGTTCTCGACTGTCAACGCGACGGTTCCGGTTCGAATCACCTGTCTGTTCTGTACGTCGAGGGTGTCACTCGACTGCCCGGTATCCTCGGTGTCCGCCTCGTATTCGGCGTCGCCGCTGCCACCCGTCTCCGGAGCCACGGAGGCCGTCGCGGCGTCGCCGCTCGCCTGTGCGCCGCCGCCCGCCGCCCCGCTACACCCCGCGAGGACGACGAGCGCCGCGAGGGCGACGAGCGCCAGCGTGCCCGATCGATGCTCTGACATGGGGGTCACTACCGC
>ENA-ORCS01001075-ORCS01001075.1-marine-metagenome-genome-assembly--contig:-NODE-1075-length-13328-cov-3.091389_pt1 | contig 13328 bp, 11 predicted proteins | sample MGYA00237781_ERZ508513 | MGnify/ENA primary metagenome ERZ508513 (study PRJEB26184, sample SAMN06268793) | marine metagenome | isolation source: Eden Landing Ponds, San Francisco, CA, USA | place...
CGAGTGTTAGACCATACGGTAATCCCAGCTGCATCTGTCCGGCCGGCGCGAGGACGACCTCGCTCGGTAGCGGGAGAACGATGGCAATTAGGAACGAGTAAATCGCGATGATGACCAGCCCGAGCGGCCCCCTCGCGTGGCGTACCGAGTCCTCCAGAACAGTATAGAGCCACGCCAGGAGGTCCCCACCGGCACCGAGCAGATCGTGGAGCGGGCCCAGCAGACCGAGAGCGACGTCGGCAAGCGGAGCGAGCGAAAGGGCAGCGATCACGGCAGACATTCCAGGCACGGGATCCTAAAGGTTCATGTTTCGGTCCACGTCGCCGTGACCAGCACCTCTCGGAACGGGACCGGTCCGTGTTCAGAACCAGTCAAGGTCGGCGACGAACGACCGCAGCATCGAACGCGTCACGTGGGGCATACAGACGATGCGCATCTCGCCCGAACCCGTCTTGGTGACGCGCCACCCGCGATCGCGTAGCTGGTTGACCAGTTCGAGCGAGACATCAGCCGCGATCAAGGGCAGTTCCGGCCCGACGACGCGATACCCCCGTTCGCCGAGGCGCTCGGCCAGCCAGCGGGCGTTGCCCATCGAGGTGTGATACTGTTCTCGGTATCCCGCCGGCCACAGCACCTCCATCGCAGCGACCGCGCTCGCGACGCCGGCCCCGCTCCGGGTTCCCGTCAGCGTGAACTGCGATTCGGACTCGAGGTAGGGCGTGTCGATCGTTAACTCGTCTAAGTACTCCGTCGAGCGAGCGAGAAAGCCACCGGCCGGGACCGCTGCCCGGCCGACCTTGTGCGGGTCGATCGTCATCGTGTCGACGGCGGCGTCGCCGAAGTCCCACTCGAAGTCGGTAAAGGGCAGGAAAAAGCCGCCGAAGGCGGCGTCGACGTGCATGAGTGCGTCGGCGTCTTCCGCCAGGTCCGCCAGCGCGGGGATCGGATCGACGTGGCCGTACTCGGTCGTCCCGGCGACGCCGACGACGCCGACCGGGTCGTCGTCGACGGCGTCGGCCATGGCATCGACATCAGCCTGGTGATCAGTCGTCGGGATCTGGCGCAACTCGACGCCGAGCATCTCGGCGGCCTTCCGGAAGCTGAAATGGGCGCTCTCGGGCACGACGACGTTCGGGTGGTCCGTTTCGGCGCGGTTACGCGCGATCCGGATGGCCTGGATGTTCGCCTCGGTACCGCCGCTGGTGATGTACCCGGCCGGGTCGTCCAGTCCGGCGATCTCGCCGAGGGTGTCGATCGCCTCGCGTTCGAGGTCGGCGACCGTCTGGTAGGTCCCCGGGTCGCCGGGGTTAGTCGCGAGGAAACGCTCGGCCGCCTCGCGAGCCGCGGGATGTGGGACGGTACACATAGAGGAGAGGACGCGATCAAATTCCTGCGGCTCGGCCCGCTGCATACCCACCTGTAGTGGACTGTCCGGTTTATCCGTTCCGCTCGTTCGGGGAATATGACAGTCAGACGACCGCCTCGACTATCAGGCCTCCAGGATCTCGCCGTCTTCGGACTCCGGGACAGCGATCTCGCCGCTCAGCGTCGTCACCGCCCGGCCGCCGACGCGGATCGCATCTCCGGTTCTAACGCGGACGCGTCCCGGCCGATCGAGGAAGTCCCCCTGTTCACACCGGTACTCCGTGCCCTCGACCCCGCTGAAGCGACGGAGGTACGCGCCGACGGCACCGCTGGCGGTCCCCGTCACCGGATCCTCGTTGACGCCCAGGGAAGGGGCGAACAGCCGACCGTGGACGGTCGACTCACGATCCAGCGTGTCGAAGGTGAACACGTAGAGGCCGACCGCGCCTTCCCCCTCGCAAAGTTCCCGGACAGCGCCGAGATCCGGCGTCACGTCGCCCAGCTGTTCGAAGTAGTTGACGGGGACGATCAGGAACGGCATGCCGGTGGAGGCACGCGCGACGGGGAGGTCCTCGCCGACGCCCGCGAAAGCAGTCTCGGTCAGTCCGAGTACGTCCGTGAGTTCGTCGTAGCCGACGTCGACTGCACTCACCGACGGTTCGGACCCTTCGAGCCAGACGGTGCCGTCGGATTCGACTTCGACCGTCACGTCACCGGCACCCGTCGCGACGGTGTACTCCCCGGCATCGACGACCGCCCGCTCGAACAGCCGGGCGTAGGCGGCCACCGTCGCGTGGCCACAGAGGTCGACCTCCTGCTCGGGCGTGAAGTACCGCAGCCGGCGATCGGCATCCCCGCTCTCCCGGACGAAGACCGTCTCGCTGGCGCCGAGTTCCGCAGCGATCGCTCGCATCTGGTCGGCTTCGAGTCCGTCACCCGCGGGGACGACGCCCGCTGGGTTGCCCGAGAAGGGGTCAGTCGTGAACGCGTCGACGAGGTGTACCTCGCGTCGCTCGTTGTCGGTCATACCACGTGCTGGGTGGACCAGCCGAATATGCCTACCGACCGCGGACGGTCCCGGTGGCGAGTCGAACCGTTGGCGCCCAGTCACGTCCCGGTCTCGGTCATCGCCAGCACGCGATCGGCCACGTCCTCGACGACCGCACGGTCGACGTTGTTCGGCCGGAAGTACTCCGCCGGTGCGGGCTGGCCCTCGCCCGGCATGAACAGGTGGTTCAGATCGGGATAGGCGTGGAAGGCCACATCCTCCCGATCGCCCAGGGCCGCCCGCCAGCGCTCGAAGTCGTCTATGGTAACCTGGTAGTCGCGTTCGCCCTGGAAGACGGCGAGCGGGACCGCGAGGGACTCGGCAGTCGCCACCTGGTCGTACGCCTGGACGGTCCGCCAGAAGGGGCGCCCGCCGAGGCCGAGGACGACCTCGCCGTCCTCGATCGAGAGGTCACGGACGCGGTCGACGGTCCGCCCGATCTCGTCCAGTTGGGCCGCCTCCCTGTCGTCGAGTTCCCCGTCTAGCCGGGCCAGATACTCGTACTGGGCGGGGATCACGTCCAACAGCGGGCGGGCGTTGGCCGCCAGCATGACCGCGCCCGCGATCGAGTCGTCGCGGTCGGCGATCCGCGGCGCGACCATCGCGCCGATGCTGTGGCCGACGACCACCGTCCGAGACGGATCGACGCGGGAGTGGTCACGCAGTACGGCAAGAGCCCCCTGGGCGTCGTCGGTGGTCTTCTCGTCGAGCGTGAGCGTAGCCAGATCGACGTCACAGGCGTCGGTCCGCTTGTCGTACCGAAGGACTGCGACGCCTCGGCTCGCGAGCCCCCACGCGAGGTCCTTGAAGGGCTTGTTCGGCCCAATGGTCTCGTCCATGTCGTTGGGACCGGATCCGTGAACGAGGACGACACCAGGGACCGACTGCTCGCCCGATGGGAGCGTGAGTTTCGCCGGGAGCGAGCAATCGTCGGTCGCCTGGACGGCCCGATCGTGCTCCTCGAAGGTCGACTGATCGACGTACTCGGGCAGCGAATAGGACGCGTCAGGGGCTGGACTTCTGACGAACAGACCAGCCATCTCGCCACCGTTCGTGTACGACAGCCTGACGATCCGCTGACCCGCGGTGAACCGGACGACGACGTCGACCACGTGATACCCCTGTAGTTGGTCGGACTCGACGGCCGTGACCTCGACGAACTGGCCGACTGTGGCCGTTTCGTCCGTCCAGATCTCTTCGAGTCGCGACGCGTCTATTTTAGCCGCGAGTTCCCCGGTGAACGGGTACTCCGCGACGAGCCGACCGTACTCCCCGGCAGCCAACCCGGTGACGAACTCGCGACTCCGCGTCTCCAGGGTCTCCCGTGAGACAGTGGTCGTCGTCCCGGTAGCTGTCGACGTACCCCCGTCCGGATCCGAACAGCCGGCGAGGGCGACACCGGCGAGGGCGACACACGCCTGGAGGAAGCGTCGGCGGGTTCGCATGTGTGGGGGTTCGACGGGAGACGTCATAAGCAGGTCCCCGGGCTACAGCGCCTGAAGTCGAGAAGTATGTAAAGCCCTAATTGTCGCCGCAACCTGGGTCCGCCCGGTGACCACCTGAATGGCCGATCTGCCAGACGAGTTCCCCTGTACGATCACTAACTGGGAGTACATCTACGGCCTCTGCCGGGACGTCAGCGACGACGTGAAGGCTGACGACTTCGAGCCCGACGTCGTCGTCGCGCTGGCACGCGGGGGCTGGTTCGCCGGCCGGATCCTGTGTGACTTCCTGGGGCTGGACGATCTGACGAGCCTCAAGATCGAACACTACGTCGGCACCGCCGCCAAGGCCGACGAGCCGGAGGTCCGCTATCCCATGCCCGAGGGCTCAGTCGAGGGCAAGGACGTCCTGATCGTCGACGACATCGCCGATACCGGCCAGTCGATCGAACACGCCTACGAATACGTTCAGGAACGCGAGCCCAACGCCGTCCGGACGGCCACGCTACAGCTACTCCAGACCAGCGAGTTCGAACCGGATTTCGTCGGCGAACGGCTGGCGGAGTGGACCTGGGTCGTCTACCCATGGAACTTCGTCGAGGACATGATCGACCTGATCGAAGGCGTCATTGAGAAGGCCGACGCCGATCGGTTCAGCGAAGACGACGTTCGTTCGTTGCTGCGCTCGTACCACGGGATCGAACGCATGGAGATGGAGATCGCCCAACCCGACCGCATGGAGGAAGTGCTGACGGAGATGGAACGCCGGGACGTGATCGAGTACGTCGACGAGGACAGCTGGCGGCTGCAGTGACGGAGTATTTTTGACAGATCGGGCCGTGGGTCGGGCCATGCGACTCGGCGAGACAGACGTCCGTGCCATCGGACTCGGGACACTCCTGGCCGGGTCGATCACGTTCGTCCACGTCGCCGCCGGAACAGGCGCCATCACCGCTAACACCACGCGCACACTCGTGATGGCGATCGCGCTCGCGGCCGTGCCAGCCGGCGTCGCGGTCGGCCTGCGGACCAGGAGTTACGACCGGCCACTGATCGAGGGGGGATCGGCCGCCGTCTGCGGGACGGTACTGGGAGTGCTCGGCTGGGCAATCCTGCGCGCGGCCACCGTCGAGGGGCTGGCTCTCGCCTATCGGCTGGATGTCGTCTTCGTCGTCGTGGCGCGCAATGGCCTGGTGTTCGCTGCCGTCTTCCCGTTCCTGTTTCTGGTCGGCGGGTACACGGCGGCGAGAGTGACCGAGTGGAGGGCCCGTCCTATCGACGACGAGCTGACGATCGGTCGATTCAGGTGACGCGCCGAACGGGGGCGCGACGGTGGTCGGCTGTGGCGCCGCGCTGATCCGAAGGGATTGTGACCCGGGCCGACCAATCCCCGGGACGTGTCCGCCATCTCGATCGACGCACTGCTCGGCATCTTCGCGACGGCTATCCTGCCGATCGTCGCCATCGCAGCCGCCGGGTTCGTACTGGGACGGAGCAAGGACGTCGACGCCGGGCCGCTGAACACGATCACTATCTACGTGTTGGTGCCGGCGCTGGTCTTTCACACGCTCGTGACGACGCCGTTGAGCGGTGGGACTGTACTGTTGGTCGCCATCGGCGTCGTCGCGTTCACTGCGGTGATGATCTTTCTCGCCGGGGGTGTGGGTCGGCTCTCCGGTCGTACCGAACCGTTGCTCGGCGCGTTCGTCCTCGCGGCGGCGTTCTCGAACGCGGGCAACTTCGGCATCCCGCTCTCGGAGTTCGCCTTCGGCGCGACTGGCCGAAGCACGGCCGTCCTCTACGCGGCCGTCCAGGGGATACTACTGTACACGGTCGGTACGTACGTCGCCGCCCGCGGCAGCGGCGGCGCGTTCGCGGGCGTGAAACGCGCAGCCAAGATCCCGTTAGTTTACGCGGTCATCGTCGCGCTTGCCGTCCGCTGGATCGGTCTCGCCCCACCGGTCGATTCGGCGGCCATGTCGACGCTCCAGCTGGTCGGGGACTCCTCGATCCCGGTCATGTTGCTCATCCTCGGTATCCAGCTTTCGGGGACGAACTACGGGGCCGCCCTCCGTGGCGTGCTCGTCCCGAACGCACTGAAACTCGCTGTCGCACCGGCCGTCGGTGCTGCCATCGCGATGCTCTTCAGTTCGACGCTCGTTCCCCTCGGTTTCGAGAATCCGACCGTCGCGCGCGTGTTCGTCCTCGAATGTGCCGCCCCCTCGGCCGTGACACCGATCATCCTCGTCGGGGAGTTCAGCGAACGTGGTGACGGTCCCGTCTCACCCTCCGAGTTCGCCAGTACGGCGATTCTGACCTCGACGCTGCTCTCGATCCCGATCCTGACGGTACTGATCGCGCTCCTGCGGGCCGGCGTGATCGTCTGACTAGCGCCCGTCGTCGTGAACGTATTCCAGGGCCGCGTAGTAACGATCCCGATCGAAGCGCTCGTCGAGTTCGACAAGCCGCTCCCTGATTCGCTCGGGAGTCATGCCTTGTACTATCGTTTGACGCCAAGAACTATAACTATTTATCATAAAATATGCGGCAGTCGGATCACTTGGCGAGCGGAGTTTCGGCCGAGCCGGACGCTTCAGGCTCTCTAAGCCAGAGGTCGCCGAACCAGGTGTCCTGCTGAAGGTCGACGCGGCCCTGATCGGCCAGGAAGAGCACCCCTAGGAACGTCTCGACCCGCGAGCCGCCGACGTCGTCGACCTCGGCGAACAGTACTTCCTGCCGACCTGCCTCGTAGTGCTCCCGGAGCCTGGCCGCGACGGATTCGACGAGTTCCTCGACATCCTCGCCGTGGGTCCGGTCGGTCACGTCGGCGGCCGTCGGCTCTGCCTCCTCCCGGAAGTCGTCGCTCGCATGATAATCGAGTTCCTGCGTGCCGCGCTGGAAGCCCCGCGGGGACTCGCTGGTGTCGTACTCCCGGGAGTCCTTCCACCAGGTGTCGCGCTCGGCCTCCCGCAACTCCCGGACGAGCTCGTCCAGCGTCTGTGGCGTCCCCCTGGCGCGTTTGCGGTCGAGTCGGCGGTCGATCTCCTCGTCGAGAGCGTCGAACGGATCAGCTCCTACACCCTCACCCGGCGGGCCGGGGAAGGGATCCGGCTCCATCTCGGGCTCCGAATCCTCCTCCGTGTCGTCCTCCAACAGCGCATCGCTCTTCATCCGCAGGAGCACGCTCGCGTAGAACAGCGCCCGCCCGGAGGTCCGGAGATCGGCCTCGTCGAGCCGTTCGAGAAACTTGTCGGTCACGCGGACGACGCCGACATCCCACGGATCGATCTCGCCGTCCTCGGCCAAGTCCACCAGCACCTCGACCGGTTCGACATCCTCGTCGCCCTCGCCCGGCGGATCGATCGATGGCTCGTCCGTGCTTCCACCGGCGTCGGGAACGACTTCGGTCCCGCCGTCCGGGCGTTCACGCCCGTCGTGGCCGGTGATGTCGAGTGGAACGTCGTCGCTCATCGGGGAATCACCTCGACATCCGGAGTCCACGCCTGTGGGACCGTGAGATCAGTCATCGGCACTCACCTCCGCGCCGTCGCCCGTCAGGTCGATCCCGGTGACTGCGCTGGCGTTGTCCTCGCCCATCGTGACACCGATCGCCCGCTCGGAGCGTTCCAGCAGCGCCGAACGGTGGGAGACGACGATGAACTGGGCGTCACCGGCGAACTCGTCGACCATCTCCCCGACCAGGTCGGCATTGGCAGCGTCCAGGAAGGCGTCGACCTCGTCCAAAGCGTAGAACGGTGCCGGATTGTACCGCTGGATTGCGAAGATAAACGCCAGCGCAGTCAGGGACTTCTCCCCGCCGCTCATCGCGTTCAGCCGCTGGATCGGCTTGTCGCCGGGCTGGGCCTTCATCGTCAGGCCGCCCTCGAAGGGATCGGCCTCGTTTTCGAGGTGAAGTCGGCCGGTCCCGTTCGAGAGCCGCTCGAAGATCTCCCGGAAGTGGCCGTCGATCGCCTCGAAGGCCTCCATGAACGTCTCCTTCTTGCGGGCCTCGAACGTCTCGATCCGATCGCGGATTCCTTCGGCCTCCTCAACGAGCGTCCCACGTTTGTCCTGAAGTTCGTCGAGGTCTGCCTCGACATCGTCGTACTCCTCGATGGCGAGCATGTTGACCGGCTCTAAGGCCTCCATCTCGGCTTCGAGCTGTCCGATCCGCGTCTGGACGACGTGGTGGTCGGGAATCTCCTCGGGATCGTACTCGCCGACTTCGGTCTCCAGTTCGTCGATCTCCCACTCGAGGCGTTCGACGGTCTCGCGTTCGTCCGCGAGGTCGCTCTCGACGGCGTTGACCCGATCCTTCTGCTCGTCGCGGGCCTCACGGACCTCACCGAGTTCCTCGCGTAGTTCCTCGCGCTGGTCCTTCAGATCCGCGAGTTCCGCCTCCAGTTCCGCGACGGCGTCCTCCTTCTCGGCGAGGCGCTCTTCCTGCTCGTCGATCTCGCCCTCCAGTTCCTCGATCCGTTCCTCCTGTTCGGCCTTCTGATTTTGGGCCTCCTCGATCTCGTCGTGGAGGTCCTCGATGGCGTCCTCGGCGTACTGCTTTTCGAGTTGCAGTTCGTTCAGACGTCCGTCCAGGTCTTCGAGTTCGTCCTCCCGTTCGTCGATCTCCTCGCGCAACGACTCGGCCTCGTCGGTCAACGCGGGCAGCTCGGAGTCCTCGATCTCGCTCTCCAGGTCGGCGATCGTCGCCTCGATCCCGTCGATCTCCTCTTCGACGGTCTCGATCTCGGCCTCTATCTCGTCCATCTGCTCGGAGACCTCGGCACGCTCGGCTTCGATCTCCTCGAGTTCGTCCTCTAGCTCCGCGATCCGCTCTTCGGTCTCCTCGTACTCGCGCTCGCGACGCTCGATCTCTGCCTGGATCTCCCGGAGCTGGTCGGCAGCCTCCGAGCGACGGTCGCGGGCATCCTCGAGGCGTTCCTCGACGTCGGCCAACTCCTCGCGAAGTTCCTGACGATCGTCTTCGAGATTGGTGATCCGTTCGGCGACACGCTGAAGGCGCCCCTCGCCGCCCGAGAAAGAGTACCGCGATCCGCCGGAGGACCCTCCCGTCATCGCGCCGCTCTTCTCGACGAGGTCGCCCTCAAGCGTCACAAGGCGCAACTCGCCCATAAGGTCCCGGGCAGTCTCCATGTCCTCGACGACCAGCGTGTCCCCGAGGACGTAGCTGAACACGCCCGCGTAGCGCTCGTCGAAGTCGACCAGATTGTAGGCGAAGTCCACGACACCGGGGAGATCGGGGGGCGATGGCAGCGACCGCCGGTCCATCTCCGTCAACGGGAGGAACGTCGCTCGGCCGGCGTTGCGGGACTTGAGGTGCTCGATACAGCGCTGACCGACGCCGTCGTCCTCGACGACGACGTTCGCCAGCCGGCCGCCAGCAGCAGTCTCACAGGCACTCGCGTACTCGGGGTCGACGCCGCCCAACTCCCCGACTGGACCGTGAACGCCGTCGACATCGGCCTTCCGGATCGTCGTCACCGCCCGGCCGTAGGACCCATCGCCTGACTGCTCGGCTCGGGCCTCGAGTTCGGCGTACTCCTGGCGGGCGGATTCCAGATCGTCTTCGATCTCTCCGATCTGTTCCTGGAGTTGCTGTTTCTCAGCCTGGAGGTCATCCACGACGCCGTCGATCGTCTTGCGATTTTCCGCGGCCTTCCGCCGTTCGTCCTCCAGATCGTCGATCTCGGCCTCCAGTTCGGGCAACGACTCGCGCTGACTCTCGATGTTCGATTCGATCTCGCGTTGCTGGTTCGAGCGCCTGCGGGCCTCGTCGAGCAGTCGATCCTGTTCGCGCTGGAGGTCGTTTCGACGCTCCTTTGCGTCCTCCAGATCGGCCTTTTTTGCTTCGAGTTCCTCGCGGACCTCCTCGTATTCGGCCCCGACTTCCTCGATCTCCTCCTCGATGGCCGCCAGATCGATCTCGAGGTCGTCGATCTCGGCTTTCACCGAGGACTTCTCGACTTTGATCTCGCGTATATCACCCTCGAGATCGTCGACAGTCTCCTGCTTGCGGTCGATCTCGACGAAGGCATTCCGGCGGTCGGTCTCGGCGGCTTCCCGTTTCTCCTCCGCACTCTCGATCGCGTCCTCCAGCCGGGCGATCTCGCCTTTGATCTCCTCGATCTCGCGTTTGAGCTGTAGTTGTTCGTCCTCGCCCTTGCGTTCGATCTCGGCGTTCAACTCCTCGAGTTCCTCCTCTAAGCGGACGACCCGGCCCTGGCGCTCGTCGAGTTCGCGCTGCCGTTTTGCGAGTTCCTGTTCCAGTTCCTCGACCGACTCGCGAACGTCAGCGAGCTCCTCGCGCTTGTCCTCGAGTTCGGCAGCCTTCTCGTAGTTCTCGAACTCTCGTTTTTCGTCTCGGAGTTCCTGGTATTCTAAGGCCGTCTCGCGTTCGTCTTCGAGTTGTTCGAGGCGACCCTCCTTCTCCTCGATCCGGAGTTCTGCCTCGTCGATACGGTCCTCGACGACCTCCAGTTCCTCGAAAGCCTGGGCCTTCTTGGCGTCGAACTCGGCGACGCCCGCGATCTCGTCGATGATCTCCCGGCGGGCCCCCGCTGTCATGTTGATGATCTCGGTCACGTCGCCCTGCATGACGACGTTGTATCCCTCGGGGGTGACTCCAGCCTGGGCGAGCAGGTCCTGAATGTCCCCGAGGTTGACCGACCGGCCGTTGATGTAGTAATAGGAGTAGTAGTTGTCCTCGGTCTCCTTCACCCGGCGCCTGATCTCGATCTCATCGACGTCACCGACGTTCTCGCTGCCGGCCGCGTTGACGACTTGCGATCGGGTGAGCGTCCGGTCTGAGTTGTCCAGAACGACCGAGACGCTGGCCTCGCGTTCCCCGTCCGGGCGCTCGCCGTCCTGATGGCCGGGATTGTAGATGAGATCGGTGAGTTTCTCCGCGCGGATGCCGGACGTACGAGTCAGTCCGAGCGCGAAGAGGATCGAGTCGACGATGTTCGACTTCCCCGACCCGTTGGGACCACTGATGGTCGTGAAGTCCTCGTAGAAGGGGATGCGTGTCTTGCGCCCGAAGCTCTTGAAGTTGTCCAGGACGACCTCTGTGATGTGCATGGGGTTCGACGACTCCTCCCTCGATCCAGGCACCCGTTGGACCTCAGGCGATGATGATGTCCGATTCGGTCTCTCCGTCGTCAGGGACCTCGGCCCCCTGGGACTTATCGCCTTCGGCCGACTCCTCGCCCTCGGGATCGCGTTTCTCGGCACCCGCGTCCCGTTCGAGATCGACCGGATCCTCGAAACCGATATCGGCGTCGACCGCGTTCTCGAGTTCGCGCAGCCGAACCTTGCACTCGACGAGTTCGTCGGTGAGTCCTTCGACGGTCGCTTCCAGGTCTTTGACTTTCGATTCCAGTTCCTCGACGCGGTTGCCGCTCATACCACAATCACCTGGTTCCGCCCGCTTAAACCTACGTCAGACATTCACATCGTTTCTGATACGTCCTCGGGCGAGAGGTGACACAACCGTCCGGTCGTGCGTCGGGAAATTTTTACCGTCCGAAACGAATTCGAGTAGGTATGTGCGTAGAGACAGGGCATCCACCATGATGGACGGTGGGCCGATCCGCGTTCTCGTCGTCGACGATAGCGAGTTCTTCGCCGAAGTGACTGCCGAGACCTTGGAGTCCGAACACGGGTTCGAGACGTTCGCCCGGGAGAGCGCTCGGGACGGGATCGAGTTCCTCGAGGACGAGCGGGTCGACTGTATCGTCTCTGATTACGAGATGCCCGAACTGAACGGCCTTGAGTTCCTTGAGACCGTTCGTGAGACGATCGACGAGGACATTCCGTTCGTCCTGCTCACCGGTCGGGGCGACGAGGAGGTAGCGAGCGAGGCGATCGCGTCCGGCGTCGACGACTACTTCCTGAAACTCGACGTCGTCGAGGACGAGGAGTACGGTCGACTCGCAAACCGTATTCGGAGCGCCGTTAGCGAGAACCGTGCCCACCAGAAGTACGAACTCCTGGTCACGACGTCACCGGACGGGATCGCACACGTGGCAAGCGACGGAACGGTACTCACGGCGAACCCGGCTCTGGCGGCCGACGTCGGCTCCGAGCGCGAGGAGGTCATCGGCAGTACCCTACCGGAACTCTTCGGCGCAGTCGGGGAGAAACGCCTCGAGATGGGACGGACCGTGATCGCCGAAAACGAGCCCGAACGGACCGAGGACGTCTTCGAGGGGAAGCACTTCCACAACATCATCGTCCCGGTCGACTTCGACAGCGATCGCGACACCTTTCAGCTCATCTCCCGGGACATCACCGAACGCAAGGAACGCGAGCGGGAGCTACAACGGCAGAACGAACGACTGGAGAAATTCGCCAGCGTGATCAGCCACGATCTCAGGAACCCGCTTGAAGTGGCCCGGGGGTCCGCCGAGTTGATCGCCAAGCAGTGCAACGATCGAGAAGCGATCGACCGCATGGATCGTGCACTGTCGCGAATGGATCGGCTGATCGACGATATTCTGACCATTGCCCGACAAGGGGAGGCTGCCCACCAGCCCGACGCGGTAGATCTCGCCCACGTCGCCGACGAGGCCTGGGCGAACGTCAGGACCGACGCTGCTCGGGTCGACATCACCGACGTGGGAACGATCGAGGCGGATCCAAGCCGGCTACAGGAGCTACTCGAAAACCTCTTTTGTAACGCCGTACGTCACGGCGGCGAGGACGTGACGGTCCATGTCGGTGCCACCGATCACGGGACGTTTTACGTCGAAGACGACGGTCCCGGTATTCCGGACGACCAGCGGGACGACGTCTTCGAACTGGGCTACTCGACGGCGGAGGAGGGGACCGGCATTGGACTGTCTATCGTCCAGCAGATCGCGTCCGCCCACGGATGGGACGTCGATATCACCGAGGGAAGCGACAGCGGGACCCGATTCGTGTTCTCCGGCGTCACGTTCTTCGGGTGAGATCCGTCCAGTGGCATCGGACCGCCGTTCACTCGACGGATCGCCGCAAATACGTGGCGGACTGGGGACATAGATCAGAGAACTGGGTCGTTTCTCGGATCGGACCCGGAATATCCTCTCGGGCGACCGGTCCGTATCCCCGCTTTCTGAAGAAACCACTCGCCGTCGTCGTCAGGAGAGGGATCGTTTCGACGCCCGCTCCGCTCAGCCGGTCTTCGAGTCGCTCACAGAGCGCCGACCCGTACCCCCGGTTGCGCTTCTCCGCGGGCACCACGATCGATCGAAGCAATGCCTCGGTCCCGTAGCGCTCGTAGCCACCGGCGCCGAGCAACTCGTCGCCGTCGACGGCCACGAACAGCCACACCGGAGACTCCCCAAGGTCCGATGCGGGCAGATCGTTCGCCCGAAGAAGCGCCGCGATACGCTCCCGTTCGTCGTCGGTCGCCGGCCGCACACTCATCGACGCCTCAGCCATCCGCGTCCCCTTCACCGTCGGGTTTGCGGGCC
>ENA-ORCS01001078-ORCS01001078.1-marine-metagenome-genome-assembly--contig:-NODE-1078-length-13287-cov-2.506737_pt1 | contig 13287 bp, 11 predicted proteins | sample MGYA00237781_ERZ508513 | MGnify/ENA primary metagenome ERZ508513 (study PRJEB26184, sample SAMN06268793) | marine metagenome | isolation source: Eden Landing Ponds, San Francisco, CA, USA | place...
CTGAAATCGGGCAAGCCCCGCCTCGTTGCTCGCATGAGCAACAAGCACGTCAGGGCGCAGCTGGTCACTCCGGGCCCGCAGGGCGACGAGACCCACGCTGCAGCGACCTCTGCCGACCTCGACGAGTACGGCTGGGAAGCCCCAACGGGCAACCTCCCGAGCGCGTACCTCACGGGGTATCTGGCAGGTAAGCGGGCGCTGGCCGCCGGCGTCGAGGAAGCGGTCCTCGACATCGGCCTCAACACGGCCACGCCCGGAAACAAGGTCTTCGCGGTGCAGGAGGGTGCTATCGACGCTGGCCTCGAAATCCCCCACAACGACGCAGTACTCGCTGACTGGGACCGCAACCGCGGTGTCCACATCGCCGAGTACGCGGAGCAGCTCGACGAGCCGCTCTACAGTGGAGACTTCGATGCCACGAACCTCCCCGACCACTTCGACGAAGTGCTCGGGAACCTTCAGGAGGACGAATGAGCAGAAATAACAACGGCTGGGAGCCGCGAACGCGGCTCGGCCGCATGGTGCAGAACGGCGACGTCACGTCGATGGACCAGGCGCTCGAGACGGGACTTCCGCTCAAGGAACCCCAGCTCGTCGACCAGCTCCTTCCCGGACTGGACGACGAGGTGCTCGACATCAACATGGTCCAGCGCATGACCGACTCCGGCCGCCGGGTGAAGTTCCGGTGTGTCGTCGCAGTCGGGAACCGTGACGGCTATCTCGGCTACGCTGAGGCCCGCGACGACCAGGTCGGCGGTGCCATCCAGAAAGCCATCGAGGTGGCGAAACTGAACATCATCAAGGTAGACCGCGGCTCGGGCTCGTGGGAAGACCGCGCAGGCGGCCTCAACTCCCTCTCGCGCAAGGCGGAGGGGAAGGCCGGCTCCGTGACGGTCCGCATCATCCCCGCCCCGCAGGGTCTCGGCCTCGCGGCCGCAGAGACCGTCCGGAACATCCTCGAACTCGCCGGTATCCAGGACGCCTGGACCAAGAGCGACGGGAACACCCGGACCACGGTCAACCTCGCGAAGGCGACCTACAACGCACTCAAGAACGCGTCGCAGTCCCGCACTCCGCGGCGCGCTCGCGAAGTCCGTCAGGAGGTGCGCGAATAATGCAGGCTATCGTTCAGCTTCGCGGTGAGGTCAACATCGCTCAGGACGTCCGCGACACGCTTTCGATGCTCAACATCCACCGCGTGAACCACGTGACGTTCGTGCCGGAGACCGACGCCTACCGCGGGATGATCTCGAAGGTCAACGACTTCGTCGCGCACGGCGAGCCGAGCGTCGACGTCGTCGAGACCCTCATCAGCACGCGCGCCGAGCCCGAACAGGGCGACGCCGACATCACCGACGAGTGGGTCTCCGAGAACACCGACTACGACGACGTGGCCGCGCTCGCGCAGGCCATCGTCGACGAGGAGACGACACTGCGAGCGCAGGGCGTCTCCCCCGTGCTTCGTCTGCACCCGCCGCGCGGCGGTCACCGCGGACAGAAGCACGTCACCAAGGAAGGTGGCCAGCTCGGTAAGCACAGCACCGAACAGATCGACGAGCTCCTGGAGGACATGCGATGACGTCCAAGAAGCGACGCCAACGCGGCTCCCGAACGCACAGCGGCGGTACCCACAAGAACCGGCGTGGCGCCGGTCACCGCGGCGGTCGCGGCCGCGCCGGACGCGACAAACACGAGTTCCACAACTACGAGCCGCTCGGCAAGCACGGCTTCAAGCGACCCGACGTCCTACAGGACGACGTCGCCGAAGTCAAGATTCAGAAGCTCGACGAGGACGCGGCGCTCCTCGCGGCCGACGGAGTCGCCGAGAAAGACGGTGACACCTACGTCGTCGACGCTCGCGACGTGGCCGAAGACGGCTGGGACGCGGACGTCGTGAAGGTGCTCGGTGGCGGGCAGGTCCGCAACGAACTGCACGTCGTCGCCGACGCCTTCACGGCTGGTGCCGTCGAACTCATCGAAGAGGCAGGCGGCGACGCCGAACTCTCCGAACGCGCTGAAGAAGCGGCCGAGGCCGAGGCCGAAGAATCGGCTGACGCCGACGAAGACGACGAGGAATAAATCATGGGATGGAAGGACGCCGCCGAACCAGTGCTTTCGCGGATGCCCGCAGTCGCCCGACCGGAGGGACACGTCCCGTTCCGCCGGAAACTCGGGTGGACCGGCGGCATCCTCGTCTTGTACTTCTTCCTGACGAACGTGACGCTGTTCGGCCTCGACGCCGCGACCGCGAACGACCTGTTCGGTCAGTTCCGGTCCATCTTGGCCGGCCAGCAGGGCTCGGTGCTCCAACTGGGCATCGGTCCCATCGTCACGGCGAGCATCGTCCTGCAACTGCTCGGCGGTGCTGACCTGCTCGGACTCGACACGGACAACAACCCGCGCGATCAGGTCCTCTATCAGGGTCTCCAGAAACTGCTCGTCGGGGTCATGATCGTCCTGACGGGGGTGCCGATGGTGTTCGCAGGGAACTTCCTGCCGGCCGACCAGGCCGTCGCGACGTCGCTCGGCATCGGGACGTTCGGCGTTCGGAGTCTCATCTTCGCGCAGATCGCCGTCGGCGGCGTCCTCATCCTGTTCATGGACGAAATCGTGAGCAAGTGGGGCGTCGGCTCCGGTGTCGGCCTGTTCATCATCGCCGGCGTGAGCCAGCAGCTCGTCGCTGGGCTGTTCAGCTGGCAGAGCCTCGGCGGGCAGAGTGGCTTCTTCCCCACGTGGGTCGGGATCATCACCGGCGCGGTCGAGGTCGGCTCGCCGCTGACGCCCGGCGGCCTCTCGGATCTCTTCCTCGGACAGGGACAGATTCTCGCGCTCATCACGACGGTCCTCATCTTTGCGGTCGTCGTCTACGCCGAGAGCGTCCGAGTCGAGATCCCGCTCTCGCACGCCAACGTAAAAGGCGCACGAGGGCGATTCCCCGTGAAGCTCATCTACGCGAGCGTCCTGCCGATGATCCTCGTCCGCGCGCTGCAGGCGAACCTCCAGTTCCTCGGGCAGATCCTGAACAACTGGTGGGCGGGGATGCCCGCATGGATCGGTCAGTACAGCCAGGGACAGGTCACCGGTGGCCTGTTCTGGTACATCGCGCCGATCCAGTCCAGACAGGACTGGATGTGGTTCCTCGGGTTCACCTCCCAGGAGCCCGGCGCCATCGCCGTCCGGGTCCTCATCGACCTGATCTTTATGATCATCGGCGGTGCGATCTTCGCGATCTTCTGGGTGGAAACGACGGGGATGGGCCCCGAAGCGACCGCCAAACAGATCCAGAACTCCGGGATGCAGATTCCCGGCTTCCGCCGGAATCCGCAGGTCATCGAGAAGGTGATGGAGCGATACATCCCGCAGGTGACCGTCATCGGCGGGGCACTGGTCGGACTGCTGGCCGTCTTAGCGAACATGCTCGGCACCATCGGCGGTGTCTCCGGAACGGGACTGCTGCTCACGGTCTCTATCACGTACAAACTGTACGAAGAGATCGCCGAGGAGCAGTTGATGGAGATGCATCCGATGATGCGCGAGATGTTCAACAACTGACTCCGCAGGCCCCGACCGTCGATACCGTTCCGATTTTTTCCACTGTTCGCCTAGTGAGTGAGGCACTCAGCGCGTCTGCTACCGCCACACGCGAACGAGAGCTACGCTACTCCAGAGACGGATCCGAGTAGAATCCGGCAGTCCGCGGCGCTGCCTCGGTCCGCACGCGTGCACCCGCTCGTATCACGCCGGTACCCGCACGCTTTTTATCGAGGGCAGAGTCATAACTATCTTGAACGACGGATTGCCGCGAATCACAGGCTGCGGCACCGTCACACTACCAGCGATCACCGAACGCCGACCGCCTGCGGTCCCCCAGAGACACGATGAATTGGTCTACCCTCCTTCACGTAGTCGTCGTCGTATCAGTCCTCATCAGCGGTGCCGGTGCCGCGATCACGCCGGCCGTTGCCGCACCGGCGATCCAGGTATCCTCGGTCACGGTGACGCCCGACGATCCCAACACCGGCGAACGGGTCACCATCGAGACCGAGATCGCGAACCTCGAGAGCAGTGACTCCACGGGCACGATAACCGACATCTACATCCGGACGCCGGGAACGACAAACGAGTACGCGCGCGTCGAGAACCTCGGCTCGGTTGCGCCCGGCGGATCGGTCTCGATCCCGGTCTCGGCGACGTTCGAGAACCCCGGTCAGAAACGCCTCACTGTCAACGTGGTCGTCCGACACAGCAACGGCTTCCAGCGGTACAACTACCCGATCTACGTCGACGTGAGTGAACCGAACGTGAAGGCCGAGCTGACAGCCGGGCCCGGGGCCAATGGATCCGGCACCAGGGTCTCGCTCACGAACTACGGGAACACGAACCTCACCGACGTGGAACTCACGGCGAGCGTCGACGGTGAGCAGATCGATCGGAACTTCCTGTTCGACGTCGAACCCGGTGCGAGCCAGTCGACCACCTTCGACACCGACGACCTCGCGAGCGATCAGCTGACGGTCACCGCACAGTACGAAGCCGCCAGTGGGTCTCACAACACCACGCTGGCCGTCGATCTCGACGAGAACGCGCCGGTCCGCGGCGACGTTCGCCTGACGAGCGTCGAGGCGACACAGACCGGAAGCGGCCTCCGGATCGAGGGCGACGCCGCCAACCTCGGGACCACGGACGCGGAGTCGGTCCTCGTCCGGATTCCGGAGACGGACACGGTGCGACCGGTCGCCCCGTCCGGCGAGTACTTCGTCGGTGCGGTCGAGGGCAGCGAATTCGCCACGTTCGAACTCACTGCGTCGACCCCGCCGAATACGTCGGTGTCCGAAGTTCCCGTCGAGATCACCTACGTCGTCGACGACGAGCGCGTGACGAAGACCCAGCAGTTGCAGGTGGACCCCGCGCCCGCGATGGCGCTCGGAGCCGGTCAAGCCGCCGGTGGAAGCGGACCGGGTGGTGCCGGACCGCCGGGAGGCTCCGGCGGCCTGCCGCTCACGCTGATCGGCGGTGCCGTCGTGGTTCTCGTCCTCGTTGGAGCCGGGGTCTACCGCTGGCGACAATGAGCACGAGCGTCATCGAACTCGATGGCGTCGTGAAGCGCTACCAGAGCGGTGAGGAGACGATCGAGGCGCTGAAGGGCGTCGACTTTACCGCAAACCGCGGCGAGATGGTGACCGTGATCGGGCCCTCCGGTTCGGGCAAGAGCACGATGCTCAATATGATCGGCCTGCTCGATACGCCGAGCGAAGGGAATGTCCACCTCGACGGCCGCGACGTGACGGACTTCAGCGAGGACGAACTCACCGAGGAACGCCGCTCGGGGATCGGCTTCGTCTTCCAGGCGTTTCACCTGCTGCCGATGCTGACCGCGACCGAGAACGTGGAACTCCCGTCGATGTGGGACACCTCGCGGGACCGTCGCGACCGCGCGGTGGATCTGCTACAACGGGTGGGCCTCGGTGACAGGCTGGATCACACGCCGAATCAGCTCTCCGGCGGGCAGCAGCAGCGCGTCGCCATCGCCCGGGCGCTGATCAACGAGCCGAAGATCCTGCTCGCGGACGAACCGACCGGGAACCTGGATCAGGACACCGGGCGGACGATCCTCGACGAACTGACGCGGCTCAAAGAGGAGGAGGGAATCGCCATCGTCGCGGTGACGCACGACGAACAGCTACTCGAGTACACCGACCGGGTCGTCCACCTCGTCGACGGGGTGATCCAGGAGTGAGCGTCACCGACCTGCTGTGGCGGTTCCCCAGCGTCCAGATGGCGTGGCGGAACCTCGGCCGGAACAAACTGCGGACGGTGTTAGCCGCGCTCGGCATCATCATCGGCGTGGTCTCCATCTGCTCGCTCGGGATGGCGACAGCCGCAATCCAGCAACAGGCGACGTCGCAACTGGGAAGCATCGGCAACGAGGTGTCGATCACGTCCGGTCAGGACAGCGACACGGACGGCGTGACCGACGACCAGGTCGATACGATGCGGAATCTGGTGACCGACGCGGAGGTGGTCCCCCAGAAGACGAACTCGACGTCGGTCTCGTCGCGAAATGGACAGGAGGTGCGGGTGAGCGTCACCGGGGTCACGAACGCGGCCGCACTGTACAACCTCACTTCGGGCGAAGCGCCCTCCCGATTGTTGAGCGGCGCGCTACTCAGCAACAGCACCGCGACTACCCTCGGCATCGAGGAGGGTGACCCCGTCGAGTACGACGGCCAACTGTACCGCGTACAGGGGTTAATCGAGGAAGAAAACGCGTTCGGCTTCGGCGGCGGCGAACTCGTGTTACCCGAGTCCGCCCTCTCCGAGCAGAACCACTACGATACCGTGACCATCGTCGCCGCGGATAGCTCGACTGCGACAGAGATCGGCGGGGAGTTAGACCAGTACTTCAACACCGAAGACGAAGAGCAACTCAGCATCAACACGTTCGGGAACGCAGGCCAAGTCGGGGGGTTCTTGGAGACGCTTTCGCTCGCCTTGCTGGCAATCGGCGGCATCTCGCTTGTCGTCGCGAGCGTCGCCATCCTCAACGTGATGCTGATGAGTACGATCGAACGCCGCGGCGAAATCGGCGTCCTCCGTGCGGTCGGGATTCGGCGCTCCGAAGTCCTACGGATGATTCTGACGGAGGCCGCCTTGATGGGCACACTCGGAGGGCTCATCGGCGTGCTCCTCTCGCTTGCCGCGGGGCTCGTCATCTTCCAGATGATTACAGGAGACCCACTCGGGGCGTTGCAGTGGAGCGGTGCCCAGTATCTGGTGTACGGGTTCGGCTTCGCCGTCGTCGCGAGCATCCTGAGTGGGGTCTACCCCGCGTGGAAAGCGGCGAACGACCGCCCGGTCGACGCGCTGAGAGGCTGAGTCACCCGCCGCAACGCGGAACCCTGCGATGTCACGGCGCGTCACGTCACGTCACGTCGCATCGCGTCACCCGTGGGCGGAGTTCTGGCTCGTCTCAGACGACGGGCCCCGCCTGTGTCGTCGCGTGAGATGACGGAACACCGAGAGCGCAAGCAAGTAACAGACGACGAGGCCAGCGACGAGCGGCCCGGAAACGGCCCAGAACACGGCCACGCCACCCGCTTTCAGGAGTCGAACGAACCCCGACGCCGTTCGGGGTCCTAAGTAGGCCGCGAGCGTGGTTTTATTCGCGTGTGTGTCTCCGGATATATCTTGGATGTTGCGGGACTCGACTCCGGCGGCGGTAATCAGAAACCATCCGAAGAAGACCGTCGCGGCGTCGAGCGAATACTGTTGGTGTGTCGCCGCGACGACCGAAAAGACGGCCACGAACGCCCAGGTAAATCCGACGCCGATGGAATCGAGCGTCGGATAGCGCTTCAGCCACCCGTAGCTCCCGAGTACGATGAGGGGAATCTGGGCGAACAGTAAGTCGCTGACACTCGCGGTTCTCGTCTGAAACACCAGCAGACAGACCACCAGTTCGTAACCGACTAACGCGAGCAGTTCCGTCGCGAACAGTCCCCGCTGGTACCGTCGTACGAGCTTCGTCCGGTGCGGTTGGTTTATCTCGTCTTCGGCTGTCCCCCCGCGTCGGTCTTCGACGTATATGAAATAAAACAGGAGCGGCGCGAGCAGGAGCCCGCTCCCGATTGAGCGGGGGTCGACACCCATCGCTAGCCCCGAGACCGCGACCATCGCGGCCGAGAGCAAACACAGCCAGATGTTCAACTGGAAAAACAGGAATCGCGCGTCTGTCACCCTCATTCAGTATGCTCCTCCCTGAGTGCGGAGATGGCAACAGATCGGAGACTGCCGTCGTGGGAACCAGTCCGTACCGTTCATCACTCAGAGCAATCTCACCGCTCGTACTATACTTGTTTGGTCACCTATCTACACAGATACAGCGAGAGTGCCTCGGGGGGTAGTCGCGGATGTCGGGCTTCCTCCGTAGCGAAGCGGGACGGAATCGCCGTTCCTGTAGCCATACCGGCGTCACTGGATGGGCTCTTTAGCACGGAATTGTGGATTATATTACAGATGCCCCCAAAAGAATAATTACCTCGATACTACTGGTATAGAATACGTGTTCGACCGATGGCTCACCCCTGAGATCGCTGTCGTCCTGATGTACTTTGGGGTGATTCCATCGGTCGTGAACTGCCAGCTCCTCTGGCAAGAACGCGATAAACCGGGCGTCATCTGGTTTATTCTCTCGATGGCCACCGGCGGTCTCTGGTCGTTGCTGTTCGCAACGTTCACGCTTATCCCGGACCCACGGCTCACGTTAGCGGTTGCCAATTTCTTTTGGGTGATGATTCCGACCGCCGCAGTGACGCTTTTCTTACTCGCCTACGAGTTCGTTTTCAAACAAACAGTCTCCCGGACCGTCGTGTACGCCTTGTTCAGCCCGATAGTAGTTCTGTTTGTCATCTCTTGGGTTAACCCGTACGACCTGGTCTTTACGAGTGCATACTACGCGACCGCGGATGGTATCTTACACTTCCCAGTGTTCGATGGCCCGCTAAAGTTCCTCGTGACGAAGGTCTACGGCTACCTGCTCGTGTTTCTGGCGGCCGGTATGTTCGTCGGAGAACTGCTTCGGACGAGTGGCACGCAACGTCGACAGACCGTCTATCTCTTAGTCGTATTTTCGATGCTCGTCGGCTCGACGATAGTGAAAGTCGTGGGACTCGTCCCGATTTATTTCGATCCCACGTCAGTTCTGTACTCGTGTTCCGGGCTCTTTTTCGCGTATTCGATTCGAGAACACGGGTTACTGAAGTTCGTTCCCGTGGCTCGGGAACAAACGTTCGAAGAGATTACCGACCCCATCTTCGTGACTAACTCTGCGGGCTACATCGTTGATGCGAACCAAGCGGGGCACCAACTGTCAGGACAACGTCTCATCGGTACCAAAATCGAGGAGTTCATCTGCGACTCTTCAGAGCTGTCGGACGGGGAACCCCCCGACGTCATCAAATTAGCAGTGAACGGTGGAACGCGAACGTTCTCGATTGAGACGTCATCGATTTCCTATGGCCGGGGAGTGACCGGGAAAATCGTCGTGTTGAGCGACATCACGGCCCTCAAAGAGCGCGAGGAGGAATTAGATCTCCTCAAAGAAGTTCTGTCGCGTATCTTCCGTCATAACATTCGAAACGACCTCAACGTGATTGCGGGCTTCGCGGCCATCATCCGAGACTCGACGGGTGGTGAGACCGCTCAGTCAGCGGGTCGCATACATACCCGTGCGGTGAAAGTCGTCGAACAAGCGGCAAAAGCGAGGAAAATCGAGACCGTGCTGTCGTATTCTGAGACGGACCGCCGGTCGCTCAACGAGTATCTGCTCAAGGTGAAACAAAACGTCCCGGCTGAATTACTGGAATATGTCTCGTTTGAAGTCGATGACGTCGTCGTTGACGCACATCCTCGATTCGACCTCGCACTCGCCGAGTTAATCGAGAACGCGATCTCTCATCATTCCGGCGACGAACCGATTGCTGTGCGCGTCACAACCGATGTGTCCCCGTCAGAAGCGACGATTATCGTCGAGGACAACGGACCGGGTCTTCCACCGTCCGAATTCGCCGTCTTGGAGGCCGGCGAAGAGACGGACCTCGAACACGGCTCCGGAATCGGCCTGTGGCTGGTGTACTGGATCGTCTCTCGCTCGAACGGGACACTGAGTGTGGAAGCGTCCGACTCCGGCCCCCAAGTCCGAATCCGACTGGACCGACCGGACTCGACTACAGATGTTTGACACCTCTCTGCGACTGCCGCTTCTCCAACTGACACTCACGGTCGTGTTGCGAGAGACCGGCCGCGGCCGCGACAATAATCGGGCCGGACTCGCCACTCGGTCTCGGCCGTCCCTCGAACTGTGTCGTCAGCGCCTGTCTCGAACGTAGACGGCGGAGACCGCTCTGCCCGGTCGCCTACAGGGTCATTTCGAACTCGACATCTCGTGCCGACCGGCCGACTTCGATGGTGAACGGCCCTTCCAGAGCGGTCCAGCCCGCGGTCTCGTCGTACTTCGAGAACCCGAGGTCGTCGAGGTCGGCGTCGACGGTCACCGTCTCACCGGCCGGTATCTCGAAGAGGACATCACCGGGCAGATGATCAGCACCGCGAAATCGATTCAGGTCGACCTGACGCGGTGAGTCGCGACGCTGTCGAGGGCGGCTTCGAGGCACTCGAGCGCGAGGTCGAGTTCGCGGTCGGTCACGTCGAGCGGCGGCAAGAGGCGAAGCGAGCGCTTGCCACAGCCGAGTGTGAGAAGCCCTTCGGACAGTGCGGCCTTGAGGACCTCGTCGCGGCGGTCCTTGGTGTCGAATTCGATGGCAGTCATCAGCCCGAGGCCACGCACGTCAGTGAGACAGGTGGTCCGCTCGGCGAGCTGAGAGAGGTCCGCCCGGAATCGCGTGCCTTTCTCCGTAGCGTTGGCCATGAGGTCCTGTTCCCGGATGACGTCGAGCGTCAGCGTACCCTGAATCGACGCGAGGATGTCGCCTGCACCCCACGTCGATGACAGTCGCGCTTCGGTGTCGGGGAACAGCTCTTCGTTCGCCACCGTCGCGCCGACCCGGAGCGCCTTCGCGCTGGTGATGACGTCCGGTTCGAGGTCGTAGTGGTCCGAGGCCCACAGTTCGCCGGTCCGGCCCACGCCGGACTGAATCTCGTCGGCGATGACGGGGATGTCGTGTTCGTCGCAGATGGCCTGCACCTCGCGCATGAACGCCTCGCTCGGGACGCGGTAGCCGCCTTCGCCCTGGACGGGTTCGAGGATGAGAAACGCCACCTGGTCGGCGGGGAGGTGACCGTGGGTGTCGTCGAGTTTGTCGCGTAGCGTCTCGAGGCCCGCCCTCGAGTACGGCACGTCGTGGATGCCGCTCACCTCGGGGAACTTGCGGCGGTGGACCGACTTCGAGCGGTTGAGCGAGAGCGCGCCGAGAGTGCGGCCGTGGAACGCCCCATCGAAGGTGATGCCGTACTTCGGGGTCTCGCAGGCGTCGTAACAGATTTTGATGGCGTTTTCGACCGCCTCAGCCCCGGAGTTCGACAGGAACACCGTGTCGAGGCCGTAGTGGTCGGTGAGGTCGGTCAGGCGGTCCATGAGGTGGGCCGGTCCGGGCAGCGACGCCGTCTCGGGCGACCCGCCGGTGCTCACGTAGAAGTCTTGGCCCGCAATCTTCATCGGGTCGACGAGGTCGAGGTCGTCGAGGCGGGACTGCAGTTCGGGGTTGTTGTAGCCGAGCGGCGCGGCGGCGACGTGGCTCGTGAAGTCCAGCAACACGTTGCCGTCGGGGTCGGTACAGAACGGCCCGACGGCGTCCTTGGTGATGTCCCACACGAACTCGTAGACGTACGTGCTCGTCGCGGCGGTCGACTGGTGATACTCGACCCACTCTGACGCCTTCGGTCCCGGGAGCGACGTGACGGTCGGCTCGACTGAGTCTCGATCCATACGAACACTCTGATGGACAATATAACATAAAACTACCTAGGAAGATTAGTAACTGTCTCAAATATGGGCTTCAATAACTGATTGTCTGATTCCATGGCAGAGTTGTTTGATTATACCGAACAGAATCGACGCGTGCGAACGCGTCGCAGGTCGCGAATCGGCGGCGGTTCGCGCCGAGGGCGCTCCTCGTGAGGGGACTCGCCACGCGCCGCGGTCTCACGGCGTTTGGAATCGTCAAACTCCGGCTCACCGAGACGGGTCGAACGTGGTCGTTTCGAGGTTCACCTCGATGATGTTCGCGGCCTGCATCACGAGTTCGGGGATTTCCGAGCGAAAGCGGTCCCCGGAGAGCCGGCTCGTCGGCGCGGTGACGCTGACCGCCCCGCAGACGTCGCCGTCGACGCCGCGAATCGGTGCGCCGATAGAGCGCATGCCGCGAAGCTCCTCTTCGTCGTTGACCGCGTAGCCCCGCTCGCGAATCCGCTCGAGTTCGTCGAACAGGCGGTCGGAGTCGGAGATGGTGTTGTCGGTCTGCTCGACGAGCCCCTGGTCGTCGATGATGTCGCGGACGCGGTCGTCGCCGAAGTGGCCGAGCATCGCCTTCCCGGTCGCCGTGCAATGGAGGTACTGCGGGGCCTCACGCATCCGTAGGTGATAGTCCGTCGCGACCGCGTTATCGCCGCGACTCTCGTAGATGGTCACCTCCTTGCCGCGGGAGACGACCGTCAGGTGGACGTACTCGCTGGTCGTCTCGGCGAGTTTGTCCACCTCGACTTGTCCCGCGCGGTACAGCGGCGTCTCGTTGCGTACGGTTTCGCCCATCGTGACCAGTCGCAAGCCGAGGCGATAGCGGCCGTCGACCTTCGCCACGAATCCCTCTTCTTCGAGCGTCGCGAGGTAGGTGTGGACGGTCCCCTTCGAGGCGTCGAGTTCGTCACAGATGTCGCTGAACGTCGGGTCGGGCCGTCGCTGTACCGCGTCCAGAATCTCGCTCGCCGTCTGCACGGATTTGATTCGACGCGGGCCGTCCGCGGGGCGACTGTCATCCATACGAACTCGAACTCGGTGGAGTGCCATTAGTTCTGTTATATCAAACTACGATTCGACTGATAACGCCGTTTGTCTGTTCCCGCCGCCATCATGTTTGACTTTCTCAAACATTCGTGGGCGAAATCTCCAAATAAAAATTTATATGGGACATTCATGATTGTTCGAGTGGTATGGACTGTCAACCATCTGGTCGCCGCCGGGACGCCCCCGCGGTGGACCGGGTGCGAGCGCGCACGTATCGGCTTCCAACGACGGTCGGTGAACGCGGAACGACGGCACGCGCCGACCGCGCCGGCCCGGTCTCGGGAGGTCTCGGCCGCGGAAAACCGACGAGGCTGGCGGGCGACAGACGGCGACTGGTGGAGGTGTCACGATGGGGTTAGCGTTCGAGCCCCGCCTGTACGAGGAACTCGACGCTGACGAGCGACCCTCGCTGTTCGAAGCGTTGGTCCCCGTCTTCGGGATGCTCGTCTTCCTCGGCGTCGGCATCGTCGTCTACGGCCTCGACCCGCAGTTCCCGCTGTTTTGGGGCATCTCCTTCACCGGGCTGTTCAGTCGGTACTGGCTGGGCATCACTTGGGCGGAACTCTACGACGGCATCACCGACAGCCTCCACATGGGGATTCAGGTCATCCTCATCATGTTCGTCGCCTACGCGCTCATCGCGACGTGGGTCGCCGCGGGGACGATTCCGAGCCTGATGTACTACGGCCTCGACCTGCTGACGCCGACGATATTCCTGCCAATCACGGCGGTGCTCGCGTCAATCGTCACGTTCGCAATCGGGTCGTCGT
>ENA-ORCS01001079-ORCS01001079.1-marine-metagenome-genome-assembly--contig:-NODE-1079-length-13280-cov-3.272590_pt1 | contig 13280 bp, 13 predicted proteins | sample MGYA00237781_ERZ508513 | MGnify/ENA primary metagenome ERZ508513 (study PRJEB26184, sample SAMN06268793) | marine metagenome | isolation source: Eden Landing Ponds, San Francisco, CA, USA | place...
GGTCCAAAATTCCCACACCCGGGGCGGATCGACGCGCTCCTCCGCTCGTACGCGGCGTCGGATACCGACGACGCGCGAACGGCCGCGACTCGAACGCTCGACGCGATGGCGGCCGGCGGGATGTACGACCACGTCGGCGGCGGCTTTCACCGCTACGCCACCGACCGGGAGTGGACGGTCCCGCACTTCGAGAAGATGCTCTACGACAACGCCGAACTCCCACGGGTCTACCTGTCGGCGTATCAGCTCACGGGGCGCGAGCGGTACGCGACGATCGTCCGGGAGACCTTCGGGTTCCTCCGGCGGGAGTTCCGCCACGAGGACGGTGGCTTCTTCAGCACGCTCGACGCCCGCAGCGAGGGCGAGGAGGGCGCGTTCTACGTCTGGACGCCAGAGGGAGTCACGGCCGCGATCGACGACGAGCGGACTGCTGAGATCGCTCTCGACCGGTTCGGGGTGACGGAGTCGGGGAACTTCGAGGGCGACACCGTCCTCACGATCGACACCTCGATTCCCGACCTCGCCGACGCCTACGACTGTTCGGAGTCGGACGTCGCCAACCGCTTAGCGGACGCCCGTGAGGCGTTGTTCGAGTCCCGCGCCGAGCGCGTCCGCCCGGCCCGTGACGAGAAGATCCTGGCCTCCTGGAACGGCCTCGCGATCGGCAGCCTCGCCCGCGGCGGTCTCGTCCTCGGCGACGACGAGTACACCGATCTCGCTGCGGACGCGCTCTCGTTCGTCCGCGAGCACCTTTGGGATGCATCGGAGCAGCGGCTCGCCAGACGGTACAAGGACGGCGACGTGCAGGGCGACGGGTACCTCGACGACTACGCGTTCCTCGCGCGGGGCGCGTTCGAGCTGTATCAGGTGACGGGCGACGTCGCCCACCTCGCCTTCGCCGTCGAGTTGGCCGAGGTGATGGTCTCGGAGTTCTACGACGCCGAGGCGGGCACGCTGTATCTCACGCCCGCCGACGGCGAGTCGCTGGTCGCGCGGCCCCAGGAACTGATGGATCAATCGACGCCGTCGAGCGCCGGCGTCGCGGCGTCGGTGCTGCTCCATCTCGATTCGTTCGTCCCCGACTCGGACTTCGGGCGCGTGGCCGGATCGGTCCTCGACACGCACGCGGATACGATCCGCGGTCGGCCGCTCGAACACGTCTCGCTCGGACTCGCAGCGGCGTCGCGGGCGCGGGGCGGGACGGAGGTCGTCCTCGCGACCGGGGGGCTGACATCGACAGACGGGCGGACCAGCGGCCTCCCCGAGTCGGTGCGGTCCTCGCTGGCCTCGACGTACCTGCCCGACGCAGTCGTCGCACCGCGGCCCGGGGCCGACGACGACCTCGACGCCTGGCTGACGACGCTCGGCCTCGAGGAGGCCCCGCCCATCTGGCGTGGCCGGACCGAACGGGACGGCGAGCCCACAATCTACCTGTGTGAGGGGCGGGTCTGCTCGCCGCCGACGCACTCGCTCTCGGAGGCGCTCGCGTGGTTCAGTGCGGACACGGACGACGAGTGAGTACTACCGCACGCCGAAGCGCCCGCGTCCACTGAGTGATCAGGACCGACCGCGCCGGATCACCGATCGGCCAGCGGCAAACGAAGGGTGATCCGGTTCCCGCTCTCTCCGGAGTCGACGATCACCGACCCACCCGAGACTTCGACGGCCCAGTAGACGAGCCAGAATCCGAGGCCACTGCTGTGATAGACGTCACTCATCTCGTGGTTTCCCTCGAGGACGTCCGCTTCGATCTGCGGAATCGGGCTCCCCTCGTCCTCGACGACGAGTTCAGCGTGATCGCTCCAGCAGCGCGTCGATATCCGCACCCGTGGCGAGTCCGATTCCGCGTGTCTGATCGCGTTCTCGAGCAGTTCGATCACGCAGAGTCTGAGTTCGGGTCGGACGTACACGGGACAGGACTCACGCGGGTCGTATTCGAGATTCGTCGCCTCGAACCGTCGACGGATGTCCGTGAGGCCATCCTCGACGACTCCCTGGAGGTCCAAGCGCTCTCGGGCCGCCCGCTTGGTGACGATGTTAATGATCTCCCGCCCCTTTTCGGCGCTCTCTAACAGGGCCTCGCCGGTCCGGCGGATCACGGCGGTCTGCTCGGCGGCCTCCGGAATGCTGTCTTCGATGACGGTCGCCGTCCCCAGGATGACGTTGAGATCGTTGCGGAGGTTGTGTCGCAGCAGATTGTCCATCACGTACAGTTGCCGTTCGCGACGTCGCCGATCGGTGACGTCGCGGGTGAACCCCGTAATCCGGCGCACGTCGCCGTCCTCGACGATCGGTTCGGCCTGCACCCACACCCAGCGATCGTAGTCCTCCGCGGGGTTGACTCGGTACTCGATGTCGACTGACGTCCCCGAACTGAGACGGTCCATCGCCTCCTCGACCTGCGGCAGGTCTTCGGGGTGGATCGTGTCGAGGAACGTCCGGGGGGTTCCCTCGAGTTCCTCGACGGGACGCCCGTACAACTCCTCGTACGCGGGGTTGACGAAGAGAACCTCGGACCAGTCTGCATCGAACATCCAGAGGACGTCGCCCGAGGCGGCCGCGATCTCCTCCAGTCGTTCCGCCGTTGCCTGCCGCTCACGCTCGGCCTCGATCCGTCTGGTGATGTCGCGTGAACTCACGACGAAGCCGTCGAGTGCGGCGTCGCTGAGATTCGACATCCGACTCTCCAGCCAGACCCAGCCACTGTCTGCGGAGCGGTGTCGATACTCGACAGAGATGTCGGCGAAGGAGCCGGCCTGGATGGTTTCCTCGAAGGCGTCGACCACGGTCTCGCGGTCCTCGGGATGGATGTACTCGAAGGCGTTCTCGCCGACGAGATCATCGGGGTCGAATCCGAGAAGCCGCTTCGCGGCGCCGCTGACGTAGGTGAACGTCCCGGTTTCGTCGAGGACCGCCACCTTGTCCTGGGCGCGATCGAGTAGGATGCCGGTGAAATCCGGCCGGTCCATTACGATAGAACGATGACCAGACCCCTACAAAATATCTATGGCCGCTGTCCCTCAGAGTCGCGCTGCGAGATAGGCGGCGATCGGCCGGTCCTCGTTCTCCACGTAGCGAGCGACTTCGTCGCCGTCGCGCTCGACGACGACGGTGGGGATCAGTTCGATGTCGTACGCCTCGACGAGCGGGCCGGTTTTGCTCCCGTCGTCTTCTTTCTCGACGGGGTAGTGATGGACGCGTTCGTCGGGGACCTCGGCCGCCGCGAGTGCGGCCCCGAAGTCCGGGAGTTGGCCGCGACAGTCGCCACACCAGTCGCCGCCCCAGATGCGGAAGACGAGTCCGTCTTCGGCCAGCGCTTCGACGGTGTCCTCGTGTGCGTCCGCGCTCCAGGCTGGATTCGGCTGCATCGTGTCGAGTTCTCCGGCGTCGACGTCGGTGTCGGGTTCTGACATACGCTCGGGTACGACGGGCGAGCGGGTAAACCTCGCGGTGGCTGCTGGGGCCGACAGCGATACCGGAACGGTGTGGCCGCCGTCGTCATCGTCTTGTGCCCCTCCGACGAACGGATGCATATGAACGCGAACGTGCTGGAGACGATCGGGTCACCGCTGGTCCGGGTCGATTCGCCGCCGGGGGCGACCGTCGCGGCGAAGCTCGAGTCGAAGAACCCCGGCGGATCGGCGAAGGATCGGCCGGCGCTGGCGATGGTCGAGCGCGCCGAGCGCGACGGCGAGATCTCCCCCGGCGACGCGCTCGTCGAACCGACGAGCGGGAACACCGGCATCGGCCTCGCAGTCGTCGCGGCCGCGAAAGGGTACGACCTCACAGTCGTGATGCCTGGCTCGAAGTCTCCCGAACGGCGGCAGATTATGGCGGCCTACGGGGCCGACATCGAACTCGTCGACGGCGACATCTCCGATGCGAAAGAGCGGGCAGACGAACTCGAAGAGCAGGGGATGATCCAGTTGCGGCAGTTCGAGAATCCCGCGAACCCCCGCGCACACTATCTGACCACCGGCGAGGAGATACTCGATCAGATCGGTGATCGCACGGTCGATGCGTTGGTCGCGGGCGTCGGAACGGGCGGGACGATCACCGGGATCGGCCGCCGGTTGCGCGAGGCGTTCCCCGAGATGGAGATCGTCGCCGTCGAACCCGCCGACAACGCCGTCCTCTCGGGCGGCGAGCCCGGGATCGACGACTTCCAGGGGATGGGGCCGGGGTTCGTCAGTCCCAACCTCGATACGGAGCTGCTCGACGACGTCGAGACCGTCACCATCGACGCGGCCGAGGCCGAGTGCCGCCGCCTCGCCCGCGAGGAGGGCATCCTCGTCGGGCAGTCCTCCGGCGCATCGAACCTCGCCGCCAAGCGGGTTGCCGAGCGACTCGCCGACCCCGACGCGGCGGATACAGACCCCGATCCCGGGTACATCATCGAGTCCGAAGCGGACCACGACGGACCGACTGAACGGGATGCCCGGGCGGTGGATGATCCCCCGCTGGTGCTCACGGTGTTCTGGGACAGCGGTGAACGGTACATGTCGACCGGGATGTTCGAGTGACGATCCTAGAGTCGCAGGTATAAACCCGCACCCGAGACTGACGCCGGAATCCCGGTTCGTCTCCACAACGGTAGGTGATTATAAGTACCGAGAGAGCAATTATTGCACTGCCGGGGTGCCTCTGACAACCGGCAATTGCGTGGGTTCACCGGGGGCGAAATCGGTATCGACTAGCCCTTTGGCCGAATCCCCTGCCGACCCCGTGCCGGCTCTGCCCGGACCGGTGTGGGGTCGGCCGGTTCGTTCTACTCGGCGATACCGCTCACCGCGTCACGGAATCCGTCGTTCACTGCCGAGCGTAGGGTCTCCACATCGTCAGCGACGAAGAGGTGCGTCGGGCAGTCACAGTCGGACGCGCCGAACCCGCTGACGGATGCGGATTCGAGTCGCGCCTCCTCCGCCCGCAGCGAGGACGCGAGTCGGCACTCGACGTCCGCGTGCGGCGCGGCGACGACGCCGTCGAGCGACGTGGAGGGATGACCGCCGAGGTAGTCGATGTGCCAGTGGGTGACGTCGTGCTCGCCCGCCGCGACCCGTCTGTGCCGGTCGACGCGAGCGAGGCCGTTGGGTCCGAACGCGCTGCCGACGTAGGCATACGCACCGGGTGGCATTCGCGCCGTCCCGAGCGCGCCGATCGAGACGGTTTCGGCAGCGGGGAGCGAGAGCAAGAGGACGTACGTCCCCGGCGGGGCCGCGCCTGCTCCGATTCCGACGGCGTCGTCTTCGGCCGCGACGTCGACGGGGTCGATGTCGACGATGTTGCTATCAGGACGTCCGGCGTCGCTCATCCTCAGGCCAGCGCTTCGGGCTGTCGTTCGGCGTTCGCGCCGAGCCCGTCGAACAGGTCCGCCGCGTCGTCACCGAGCGGGTAGATGTCGTGATAGTCGGCGGCCTCGCGGCCGCGGCCGCTCGCCACGCCGACGACCGTGGCGATCGTCTCGTAGTTGTCGCGCACCAGTGACCCGACGATGCCGGGCGTCCCGGCCCGGTCGGCTAATTCCTTGGCCGCCGAGCGTCCGGCGTAGACGCGTCGCCGCCGCCGGTCAACGAGGAACATCGCAAACGGCGTCTCGTCGAACTGGGCCTGCAAGAACTCCTGGGCGGCGTCGTCGTACCACGAGATGGCCCCGACGTCGTCGAGCCGTTCGAGCGCCCGGGCGGCGATCGAGCAGTAGGGGCACTCGCCGTCGTAGATGAGAATGGAATCGTACTGGGTCATATCTGTACTTGGCACTGCATAGGCAAAATCGTGCTGGCGGCCGTTGATCCGCCCCGGCGGCCGCCGGCGCAGTCAGCGGGACCGTCGTCGCCGCCGCCGGTCAGCCGTTCGCGACCCAGCCACCCAGCCCCTCAGTGATCCAGCTATCCAGCCCCTCAGTAATCCAGCGATTCTGCCTCCCAGTGACCCAGCGGTTCAGCCACCCAGTCACCCAGCGATCGTAACGGTCAGGGGGCTCTCGGCCCGACGGAGAAACGACTGTGGACGAACGCCCGACGGTCGACGCACTCGTGGCCGACCTCCGAGACCGCCCCTACTACGTGGACCAGATCCGCGACCACCGGCGCGTCGAGGGTCGCGAGGCGACACACGCCGATGTCGACCTCGAATCGCGGCTCGAAACCGCGCTCTCGAACGCGGGGATCGACCGACTCTACGACCACCAGGCGGCGGCGATCGGGGCCGTCCGGGACGGCGACAACGTCGTCCTCGCGACGCCGACTGCGAGCGGGAAGAGCCTCGCGTACACGGTGCCGGCGTTCGAACGGGCGATGGACCACGGCGGTCGGACGCTGTATCTCGGCCCCCAGAACGCTCTCATCGCCGATCAGGCGGAGACGCTCTCGTCGCTGGCCCGCGGCCTCGGATTCGGGAGTCGCGTGTCCGTCGCGGAGTACACGGGGCGACAGTCGAAGTCGGAGAAGCGCGACGTTCGCGACCGCGGCCCGACGGTGCTGCTCTCGAATCCGGATATGCTCCATTACGGGATCTTACCGCACGCGCACCGGCTCTGGGAGTGGTTCTTCTCGTCGCTCGAGACGGTCGTGATCGACGAGATCCACGGCTATCGGGGCGTGTTCGGGAGCCACGTATCGCTGGTGTTGCGCCGGCTGAACCGACTCTGTGAGCGGTTCGACAGCGATCCGCAGTACGTCTGCTGCTCGGCGACCATCGGAAACCCGATCGAGCACGCTGCCCGGGTCACCGGCCGCGAGGCGTCGACGTTCCGTCTGATCGACGAGGACGCGAGTGCCACTGGCCCGAAGCACTGGCTCCTGTGGAACCCGCCGGAGTACGACGCCAACGGGGACGGACGGGACGCGACGGGTGACGGTGCGACGACCGACGGGCCGGCGGCGTCGAACGGAACCACCGGCGGGAGCGGCCGCCGTCGGTCGAGCCACGTCGAGACGAAGAACCTCTTCGTCGACCTGATCGACCGGGGGTTCCAGACGGTGGCCTTCACCCGCTCTCGCCAGACCGCCGAGCGCTACGCGACAGAGAGCGGCCGTGAACTCCGCAGTCGCGGCGAGACGGCGCTCTCCCGGCAGGTCCACGCGTACCAGGCCGCACTCACCGACGAACGTCGCGTCGAGATCGAAGAGGGCCTGAAATCGGGGGACGTCCGGGGAGTGTGGAGCACGAACGCACTGGAACTCGGCGTCGACATCGGCGGCCTCGACGCCGTCCTGCTCGACGGCTATCCCGGGACGCGGATGGCCGCCTTCCAGCAGGCCGGTCGAGCGGGGCGGGGCACGGACCCCTCCCTCGTCGTGATGGTCGGCGGCGAGGACCAGCTCGACCAGTACATCATGCGCCACCCCGGCGACCTCTTCGACGAACCGCCCGAACAGGCGGTCTCGAACCCCCAGAACCGCCGGCTCATGCCGGACCACGTCCGCGCCGCCGCCCGCGAGACGTGGCTCAGGCCCGACGACGACCGGTACTTCGGCGAGGCCTTCCCCGATATCGTCGCCGACCTCACCGAGGCCGGTGACCTCGACCGCCGAACCACAGACGCGGGCCTCCGGTGGCTCTACGACGGCGGCGGCAGTCCCCAGCACGAGATGAGTCTCCGGACCGTCGGCGACCGCGAGGTCCAGCTCAGGGACCGGAGCAGCGGCGACGCCATCGCCTCGCTCGGGTTCGCCGACGCCCTCCGTGACGCTCACCCCGGCGCCGTCTACCACCACCAGGGACAGGACTACGAGGTGGTCGACCTCGACCTGCGCCACGACGTCGCCGACCTGGCGCCCGTCGACCCCGACTACTACACGCAGGTGCTCCACGACAAGACCATCACCGTCGAGGAAGACCACCGGGAGCGAATGCTCCCGGAGAGAAGCGACGTCACAGTCCGCTTCGCCGACGTCACGATGCGCAAGCAGATAACGGGCTTCGAGCGCCGGGAACGGGGGAGCGGCGAACCGATCGGTCGGGAATCACTCGACCTGCCCGAGACCACCCTCGAAACCGAAGCGCTGTACTTCACCGTCCCCGACCCGCTCAGACAGGATCTCGAAGCCAGCGGTGAGAGAGTTGACGCCTTCCCCGGCGCGATCCACGCCGCCGAGCACGGCATGATCTCGCTCTTTCCCCTCTCCTTTCTCTGTGACCGGCGGGACGTCGGCGGGCTGTCGACGCCACACCACCCCCACACCGACCTGAGTACGATCTTCGTCTACGACGGCTACCCCGGTGGTGTGGGACTGAACAGTCGCGCCTACGAGACGGTGACCGACCTGATGCGGCGGACGCTCGGGATGATACGGGACTGTCCCTGCGATTCGGGCTGTCCGGCCTGCGTGCAGTCGCCCCACTGCGGGAACGCCAACGACCCCCTCGAGAAGGCGCTGGCGGCCGACCTGCTCGCCGAGCTGGTGGAGTGAGCGGGACCTGTCCCGACCGGTCCGCGTGGTGTCGCGCGGCGATCACCGCCTATTACGTGATACCGTTCGAACGACCGGTATGGAACGCCGGGACGTCGGATTCGCGCTCGCGGCCGGACTGGCGACCTTCCTCGTCGTCGGCGTCGCCGTCACGGAACTCGCGCTCCCGTTCGTCGCGTTCTCGCTGTTCGTCGGTATCCCGGTGGGGTTCGTCGCCGGCCTCACGGCCACCGCGTTCGTCCTGCTCGGCCTCGCCGACGAGTTACCGACGCGCCGCCGCCGCGCGGCGATCGCCGTCGGGAGCTTCGGCGTCGTCTTCCTGCTCGTGTTCGTCGTCGAAGCCATCGTCCTCTCGACCCGGAACTCCGTCGCACTGCCGGTCGCCGCTATCGTCGGCGGACTCGCCGCCGGGCTGGCGTTCCTCCAGAGTCGGTGAGCCGGGACGAGCGCGGTCGAGTTCACTCGTGGGAGTAGTCACCCGCCACCGCGCTCGCGATACCAGACCCGCTGTCCGACCGCCGATTCGCCCGTTTCGGTCGGGAGACGTCCCAGTACGAGGTCCCGGACGGCGAAGGTCACGACCAGTTCGACCGACTCCCCGTCGGGCGTCTCGACAGTCACGACCCAGTGGCCGTCGCGCTCCTCGGTTGCGAGGATAGTCCCCGCCGTCCACCGGTCACGGTCGTGTGTCGGTTCGCGGGCGTGGATACGGTCGTGTGGCACGGCAGACTCCACGGCCGTCGGTCGTGAGTGTCTTGCGGTGACGACAGCGCGGGCGGGCCGGGCGCGCAGCTCGGGGAAGTACCGCCCGTGGAAATCGAAGGGGCCAGCGCGGGGGAGCGTCACCCGGGCGCGTTCAGTCAGCGTCTCCCCGTCGAGGACGCACAGTCGCGAGCGGTCGGCCCTCCCCGGTAACTACCCGACGTGACCGGCCCACGGGCGCGACACGGCGACGACTTCCGGCACCCACCTCGCGAGTCGCTCGCCCGTCTCACCCGTCGGGCGCCCGGTCGGCGAGGACCGGTATCTCGTCGACTCGCTCCTCGGGAAGCGCCGCCCAGTCGATGCCGTCCGGTCGGTCGTACGGTGTCCCGGTCTCTATCGTCCGCTCGGGCGTGACGACGACATCGAGTGGAACGTCGTGGTCGTCGACTGCGACGGACTCCGCGACCACCTGCCGCTCGTGGACAGTCGTGACCACCGTCGTCACCTCGTCGACCAGCCCCAGTTCGGTCAGGACTGCGAACTCGAGGTCGCTGTAGCCCTCCCCCTTGCCGACGCGGGCGCCGTCTTCCGTGACGGCGACGCTCCCGACGAGGACGAGGTCGATCCGGTCGACACGCCCGGGACCGACCTGTGGGGCGTGGTCGGCGACCCCGGAGACGGTGGCGGCCGAATCCGGGTCTTCCAGTTCGCGGGGATCGAGCCGATAGAAACACCGCTCGTCGCGCAGGCGCGGGACGGCCATGTAGACGGTCTTGCCAGCGGCAAGCGCCGCCCGCCGGGTGGGGAGCTGGGGCGCGTCCGGGTTGGCCTTCAGCGTCTCGGCCTCTACCCAGACGTCCAGTTCCGCCAGGCGGTCGGCCGCGTCGGCCGCCCCGGCGAAGTTGGGGATCCGGTCGTGTGGCGGGAAGGGAAACCGCGCGACTCCGGACTCTTCGAGGTCGTCCCAGACACGCTCGCGGAGCGCCTGCTTGTCCATGCGCCGAGGTCCGGGTCACGGCGGATTAAACGCCCGGTCGACACCCCCGCCATCCGGCCACCGCACAGTTCTGGCATGGTTGACCACCGTATTTTTAAAAACAGAGGGGCGACACGGAGAGTGCCACCGGACAGGTGGTCGGCGCGAGTCGCGTCGGCGTCGGGGAATCGACGTTGTGACGGGGCCGCGTCGCTGCGAGGGGCGGTCACCCACTCACCCGTTTCACCCCACCCCAACCGCCCCTTTCTTCCGGCCTCACACGACGTCGGAGGCGGTCGTGTCGGCGGCGACGTTGGTCTCGACGTCGATCCGTCCGATGAGTCCCACGAGGTCGGCCAGTTGCGGGAAGGTGTAGACGGTGACCTCGACGTCGGCCTCGGCGGCGACGATGGTCGAGTCGACGACGAAGGCGATCTCCTCGTCGGGCCAGCCGCCCATCTCGTCGACGATGGCGCTGGAGGGACCGAAGATGAACGACGGTGTCGACATGTCGATGGTCGTGTCGAGGACGTTCGCCCACCCGTCGATGAAGCCGCTGGTCATGATGTTGCCGATCTCCTGCATCGCCGACCGCTCCATGTCGGTAAACAGGCCGTCGGCCGGTTCGTCCCCGCCCATCCCGCCGACCATCCCCTGTGCGAGTTCCTTGCTCCCCTCGGGTTCGAGCAGGAAGAGGACGTACCCGTAGGGCGGTTCCTCCAGCTGGACGTAGATACCGACCTGCTCGCGGTCGCCGAGGTGCGTCTTGACGTCTCTCATGTCGAGGAAGTTTATCTTCGAGACCTCGATCTCCGTCTGGAGGCCGGACATCTGGTTGAGATGGTCCGAGACTCTGCCGGCACCTTCCTTGGCCATCTCGTTGAAAAGTTCGAGTTTCCGCACGTCGACCCGGTAATCCATACGCGTGGGTCCGACTCGCCGCACTTGACTCTAGCCCGCGCGGAATCGCGACTGATAACGACTGTGTGGAAGCCAATCTTTTTGTGGGTGATAGACACATTCACAGACGACACGAGCGCCCCCTGGGTGGGGGGCCCGTGGGGATGTATGCAAGACCTGGAATCGACAGGCGGTTCGTCGATAGCGGACGCGCTGGACCGCGAGGTCGCGGCGCTCGTCGACGACGTCGCCACCGTGGAAGCACTGCTCTGGCTGGTCGTCCTCGCGTCGGTCGCGCTGGACGTCTACACCACCGGGGTCGGCCTCTCGGCGGGGTTGACCGAGGGGAACCCACTGATGCACGTCGCCATCGACGGCTTCGGCATCGCCGCGCTGGCGGCCGCCAAACTACTCGTCGTCGCCGGGGCGCTGGCTTTCCGGACGCTCCGTCCGGAGTACACGCGCCCGATCGTGCTCGGCCTCGCGCTCCCGTGGGTCGCCACCGTCGTCGTCAACGCGGCGACGCTCGCGACGCTCTAGGGCGGGGTCGACCCGGCCTGCGAGGGGGCGGCCCGACTGCGAGTCACTCTTTTTTCAGTGCCAGCACCGTCCGCTCGAACGAGCAGACGAGGGTGTCTTCGGTCTCCCCGGATTCGACCCGATACGCCTCGACGCGCATCGTGACGACGCCCCGTTCCCCGTCGCTGGTCTCTCGCCTGTCGAGCACGGTGGACTCGGCGCGGATCGTGTCGCCGTGGTAGACGGGTTCGGGGTGCTCGACGTCGTCGTAGGACAGGTTCGCGACGATGGTCCCGTCGGTCGTCTCGGGGATGGAGAGACCGACGGCGAGACTCATCGTGTAGAGGCCGTTGACCAGTCGCTCGCCAAAGTCCGTGTCGGCGGCGAACGCCGCGTCGAGGTGGAGCGGTTGCTGGTTCATCGTCAGGTCACAGAAGCGCTGGTTGTCCGCCTCCGAGATCGTCCGGCGCTTGTCGTGGACGATGGTCTCGCCCACCGCGAACTCCTCGTAGTACTTGCCGGGCATGGGACCGACGTCGGCCGGGTCGCGGTTAACGGTTCTGTCGGTGGTGGGTTCGGGAGGAGAGTCCGCCGGACCGGTCGTGTCGTTTCGGTTCTGGACCCGGCCGTCTCGGTCCGCGAGAGAGTCCGGATTCGACGGGCGGTGGCGCGCGCTGTCGCGGCATTCATGCCGCGACAGCACCGTGCGAGGGACGAGTGAGGGAGCGAAGCGACCGGTGTTCGCGGAGTTCCACAGGGCGCTCCGTTCGGGCGGCGTGCTCGTGTTCTCCGCGGGCCACCCGGTCTCGGGGTGGGTCACGCCAGACGCGGCCGATGACTACTTCCCGGTCGAGCAACTCTCCGACCAGTGGGGCGAGGGGGACCGTCCACACGTATCGCCGACCGCTCGGTGAACACCTGAATCCGCTCCTCGACGCCGGCTTCCGGATCGAGGAGTTTCGTGACCGGCTTCACGAGTGGATGCGACGGACCGAGGACCCACTACTGGAGGGGCCGGTCGGCATTCCCGGGCGGTAGGTCGGCGGAGAACGGCGGTGTCAGGCGTCGGCGGTCTGGTTCGACTGGTCTGCGACCCACTCTTCGTACTCGTCCTCCGTCCCGTGCTCTGCGTGTTCAGAGAGGTCGATACCGGCGGAGAAGGCCTTGCCGGCCCCGTCGACGACGATCGCCCGGATCGCATCGTCCGCGTCGAATTCGCGGAGCCCCGCATCGAGTTCGGTCGCGAGACGGGTGCTGAACGTGTTCATCGCTTCGGGGCGGGCGAGCGTTAGACGACCCACGTGCCCGTCGCGGTCGAGTTCGACGGTCTCCCTGTCGCCTGACTCTGTGGCTGCCGCGGGCATGACGCGCGCTTCAACCACCTTGGGGATAAGTCTCACTTCGCCTCTCAACGGTCGGCTAGATCCTCACTCTCCAGGTCCATGGACACGACCCTCACCCGGTGGGTCGACGTAGCGGTACGCCTGGGACGGTCCTACGCGAGACGAAGGAAACCGAGTCAGCCGAGCAGGTGTTGAGTGGCGAAATGGAACGGCACGAGTACGCTCATGGTCATAAGGCGCTCGACAGTTCGCACTGGTGTCGACCGGCCGGCAAGCTTGCGTCGCCGCGGTGGTCGTCGCCGTCGCGCTCGCGCCGGTCGTCCTCGCGTACCTCCAGCTCGGCGCGCACCCGGACACGGGAGTCGACGACGCGGACCACGGCGCCGATGCCCGGCGCTTCCTCGAGCGGGCCCCCCACGAGGCGGG
>ENA-ORCS01001080-ORCS01001080.1-marine-metagenome-genome-assembly--contig:-NODE-1080-length-13270-cov-3.526946_pt1 | contig 13270 bp, 14 predicted proteins | sample MGYA00237781_ERZ508513 | MGnify/ENA primary metagenome ERZ508513 (study PRJEB26184, sample SAMN06268793) | marine metagenome | isolation source: Eden Landing Ponds, San Francisco, CA, USA | place...
TACTGTAACGATTTACCGGTGCGACCGTACGCAGTCGTGCGGTCGACCCGGAACAGACTTACAGTAATCACTATGAAGCGCAATTCGTGAGAACGAAAAGACACGTGGAACCCGTTTTCGGGCTCGAGCGGCCGGTTCCTGCCAGCGGGGCACTACGTATCCCGCTCGGCTGTGCAAGGGCCGACGTTTGCCCTCGCTTACATCGCGCCGCCCATACCGCCCATACCGCCCATACCGCCCATGCCGCCGCCCATACCGCCAGGGCCGCCGGCACCGGGTCCGCCTTCCTCGTCGTCATCGTCACCAGCGCCGCCCTTAAGATCGCCTGCGGCGATCACGTCGTCGATGCGCAGGATCATCACGGCGGCTTCGGTCGCACTCTCGACAGCCTGAGTCTTCACACGCAGCGGCTCGACGACGCCGTCGTCTTCCATATCGATGATGTCACCGGTGTAGGCGTCCAGCCCGACCGTCGTATCGCCAGCGTCGTGCTGGCTTCGAAGGTCGACCAGCGAGTCGATCGGATCGAGGCCGGCGTTCTCCGCGAGAGTTCGCGGGACGACATCGATAGCGTCGGCGAAGGCTTCGACGGCCAACTGCTCGCGGCCGCCAACGGAGTCGGCGTAGTCACGCAGACCGAGCGCGAGCTCGGCCTCGGGCGCGCCGCCACCGGGGACGACCTTGCCGTCCTCCAGCGTGACGGCGACGACGCCGAGCGCGTCCTCGACGGCACGCTCGACTTCGTCGACGACGTGCTCGGTGCCGCCGCGCAGGACCAGCGTGACAGCCTTGGCATCCTCGACATCCTCGACGAAGATACGCTCGTCGCCAGCAATCTCCTTCTGAGCGACGGATCCCGCGAAGCCGAGATCGTCAGCGGAGACGTCGTCGATGTTCGAGACGATCCGGGCACCGGTCGAGCGAGACAGCGCCTTGATATCGGATTTCTTGGCGCGTCGAACGGCCAGGATGCCCTCCTGGGCGAGGTAATGCTGGGCCATGTCGTCGATGCCCTTCTGACAGAAGACGACGTCAGCGCCGGCATCGGCAAGCTTGTCGACCATCTCCTGGAGCTGCTGTTCCTCCTGATCGAGGAACTCCTGCAGCTGGTCCGGATCCGAGACATTGACCTCGGTATCGAGTTCGGTCTCCTTGACCTCGATCGCGGTATCAAGTAGCGCGATGTCGGCGTCCTCAGCGCTGTAAGGCATATTCTCGTGGACGCGCTCTTTGTCCACGATGACGCCCTCGACGAGCTCGGACTCCTCGATAGAGCCACCGACGACCGTCTCGACGTCGACGTTGTCCGTGTCAATGCCTTCCTCGTCAGCCACGGACTGAACAGCGTTGACAAGCAGTTTTGCGAGGGTGTCCTTGGCGGATTCGGCACCCTTGCCGGTCATCGCGGTCTCGGCGATAGACGCGAGAATCTCGGTGTCGTCCTCGTCGACCTCGATGGCCATATCCTCGAGAATCTCTTTGGCCTTCTCGGACGCCTGGCGATACCCCTGTGCGAGGACCGTCGCGTGGATGTCCTGGTCGAGCAGGTCCTCTGCTTTCGTCAGCAGTTCGCCGCCGATGACGACAGAGGTCGTCGTGCCGTCGCCCACTTCGTCTTCCTGGGTCTGGGCGACCTCGACCATCATGTTCGCCGCGGGATGCTCGATGTCCATCTCGTCGAGGATGGTCACGCCGTCGTTCGTGACGACGACGTCGCCCGTGTCCGACACGAGCATCTTGTCCATCCCCTTCGGACCGAGCGTGGTCCGAACGGATTCGGCGACGGCTTTCCCGGCCGTGATGTTCATCGACTGTGCGTCTTTTCCGGATGTCCGCTGAGACTCCTCGGAGAGTACAATGAGGGGCTGGTTACCCATCTGCTGAGCCATAGTCAAGCGTGGATTGAATGTGATTCTATATAAGCCTTTCTTTGACGATCGGAGATGAACACCGCCGAGCCCAGGAGCGAAGGTATGTGAACAGTTACCGAGATAGACTATAAGTGGATTGCGGTCAGAGAACACCACGTTCTTCGAGGACGATTTGAAGTTCGGGCATCGAGGAGACGACAACATCGCAGGCGTCTTCGACGGCTGGCTTCGGATCGAACCCGACTGCGAGGCTGGCGGCTTCGAGCATCGGCAGGTCGTTCGCACCGTCGCCGACTGCGACCGTGTTCGAAGCGTCGAGTCCGAGGTCAGCTACAGTCGATTCTAGTGCAGTGTCTTTCGTACCCTCGATCAAGGGGCCCTCGACCTCGCCGGTGAGGGTGCCGTCGTCAACCGGGAGCCGATTCGCGACGACCGTGTCGACTTCGACGCCAGCCGATTCGAGAGCCGCCTCGACGCCCCGTTTAAACCCGCCTGTGAGGACAGCCGTGTGGACACCAGCACTGTTGAGCGCGTCGATGACATTGGGCGCACCCTCGCGGAGTTCGACTTGCTGGAACGCTTCTCGTGTGTCGGCTCGATCGAGCCCCTCAAGGAGTGCACACCGCTGGCGGAGGCTCTCGGCGTAGTCGATCTCGTCGTTCATCGCGCGCTCGGTGATCTCATCGATTTCGTCGGCGACGCCACACTGCTCGCCAAGCAAAACGACCATTTCCGAGTCTGAAAGCGTCCCATCAAAATCAAAGGCTACGAGCATACCACCGCTTCGGCGTGGGGGTTGACAAAGTCCCCGATTCATAGTGATTACTGTAACGATTTACCGGTGCGACCGTACGCAGTCGTGCGGTCGACCCGAAACAGACTTACAGTAATCACTATCAGGACAGCCGAGATAGCCACACACAAGACGCGTGGGCGGAAACCAGCATCTGTATGGCGGACGTATCGGTACGGACAGCGCGACCGGGCGACGCCAAAGCAATCTTAGACGTAAAGCAGACTGCAATCACCGAACTGTCCGCGAGTGCGTACACGCAAGAGCAGATAGTAGCTTGGGCGCCGAGCGGCGACGCACTGGCGGAGTACCGGAAAGCGACGGAAACTGATTCGTTTCAGGTCCTCGTGGCTTGCGACGGCGAACAGATCATCGGCTATGGAGTCCTCAACGCCGGAGAAAGTCGGATTGAGGCACTCTTCGTCCACCCCTCCCGGGCTCGGTCCGGCGTCGGTACGCAGCTACTCGGGCAACTTGAGGTCAGCGCGATGTTTGTCGGCTGCCGAGAACTGACAGTTATTTCGTCACGCAACGCAACTGGATTTTATATATCAAACGGATATGCGCCCACGAAGAAACGATCACGCGAACTCAACGGCGTGAAGCTCAGATTCATTGAATTGTTTAAGCAAATGCCTGATTGACTGTCGTATTACGATACTGTCTTACTCCGCCACCTATTATCAAATGCAATAATTTGGCCGAAAGGCTTTTTACTGATGCTCCCTCAGAGTCTGGTAGTGGCACCGCCCCACCGGTGCCATGATCCTTTCCCCCACCCCACCCCCACCCCACCTACTTTCAGTGCGTAAACCGGCAGTGACATCTGCCGGCTTGGCTTTTCGAGTGACAACCTGGTGAGGCCGTACCCACGCAGTTCTGTGTCCGCAGAATCCAGAGTCGACACTGTGGTGACCACAACGACCACCGTCTCTCCGTACCAACCAGTGCCTTGCGCCGGGTATCAGGGCCTAGACACAGTTCTGACATGCGTCTCGTATTGACTAACAACCTGTCTGTGCCTGCCGCTCCATGCTATGTATTCACGAACCAATAAGCATATATACTGTCGTGGTATATCATAGCATGCATGGCCTCAGCACCGAGCGACGACATGTTTGATGAGTTCCTGTCGCAGCGTGGCCACGACATGGAAGCTTCCGGCTGGGAAGACAGCTACAACAAAAAGCAATGCCCTGAGTGTGGAGGGCTCCACAATGGCGATGCCGTAGAGTGTACAATCTGTGGTTGGTCGCCAGCTCGGTAGCTCACGCACGTGCCAGTATCATTGTTGCTGATTGCTAGTGGCTGCTGTCTGATACGGTCGGTTGTAACGATTTACCGGTACGATCGCATACCGGGTGCGATTGATCCGGAACAGACTTACAACCGACCGTATGATTGGTTGGCCGTTCCAACCCGTACTTAGCCGTATATAAAGTACGGACGATCGTCACGTAGGGGCCCAATTTCTGTGTCACCAAGCCACATACAAATACCGGAAATAGCCGTTTGACCGGCGCTTTTCTTCGAGTGCTACCGATGCCGGATAGCTAGAGCAGCGATCCCGAACCCACACATTTATATAGAATCACATTCAATCCTCGACCGAACATGAGTCAGCGAATGCAGGGCCAGCCCATGGTGATTCTGGGCGAGGATTCCCAACGAATGCAAGACAAAGACGCGCAGAGTCACAACATCTCAGCGGCCCGAGCTGTCGCGGAGTCAGTACGTTCGACGCTCGGTCCGAAAGGGATGGACAAGATGCTCGTCTCCTCGACGGGGGATGTGACGGTCACCAACGACGGCGTGACCATTCTCCGGGAGATGGACATCGACAATCCGACCGCGGAGATGATCGTTGAGGTCGCCGAGACACAGGAAGACGAAGCCGGCGACGGGACGACTTCCGCAGTGTCGATTTCAGGCGAGTTGTTGAAAAATGCCGAAGAACTCCTCGAACAAGACATTCATCCGTCGACGATCATCAAGGGCTTCGATATGGCGGCCAAGGAAGCCCGGGGTCAGATCGACGATATCGCTGAGGAGGTCAGCGTCGAGGACACGGAAATCCTCAAGCAAGTCGCTGAGACAGCGATGACCGGGAAGGGAGCCGAACAGAACAAGGGCCTACTGGGTCAGCTAATCGTCGACGCTGTCGAGAACGTCACTGTCGAGGCCGAGGATGGTTCCTCGGTGGTCGATCTAGAGTTCCTCAACATCACGACCGAGGCCAGCGGCACCGCGGCTGATTCAGAGCTCATCGAAGGCACGCTCCTCACGGAGGACCCAGCCCACGAGGACATGCCGACCGACTTCGCGGACGCTGATGTCTTGTTGCTGGACACGGCCCTGGAGATCGACGAGACAGACGCTGATGCCCAGTTGAGCGTTGATGACCCCTCACAGCTCCAGCAGTTTGTCGAGCAGGAAGAACAACAGCTCAAGGAGATGGTCGAAGACATCAAAGGGCTTGGCGCCGATGTGGTCTTCTGTCAGAAGAACATCGACGATATGGTCCAGCATTTGCTGGCCAAGGAGGGCATTCTGGCCGTCAAGCGAGCCAAAAAGTCTGATGTCGAGTTCATGCGTGAGGCCCTCGGCGCGCGGATCGTCTCTGATCTCGGTAGCGCCACTGCCAATGACCTCGGTACTGGCAGCGTGACCTATGAGGCCGACAACGAGTGGTTTATCGTCGAAGGCGAGGACTCCCACGGTGTGACGCTGCTGCTGCGCGGGTCGACCGATCACGTCGTCGACGAACTCGAACGCGGCGTCAATGACGCACTGGATGTCGTCTCCGCAGCAGTCGCGGACGGACTCGTCCTGGCGGGCGGCGGTGCCGTCGAAGTCGAACTCGCTCGGCGACTGCGCGATTACGCTGACGGTGTCAGCGGCCGCGAACAGTTGGCCGTCGAGGCATTTGCGGATTCCCTAGAATTGATTCCTCGTGTCCTCGCTGGGAACGCTGGGCTCGACTCTATCGATACCCTGGTTGAAGTCCGCGCTGCTCACGAGGACGGCGAGCAGAACGCCGGACTGAACGTCTTCACCGGCGACATTGAAGACACCTATGAGGCTGGCGTCGTCGAAACGGCCCACACGAAATCCCAGGCGCTGTCTTCGGCTGCGGAAGCCGCCAACCTCGTCCTCAAGATTGACGACATCATCGCTGCCGGCGATCTCTCGACGTCCGGCGGCGACGAGGAAGGCGGACCCGGTGCCGGCGGCATGGGTGGCATGGGCGGTATGGGCGGCGGAATGGGCGGCATGATGTAGGAGCTGCCACTTTTTGCGCCAAAATGGTCTGCCACGAGCCGATCAGCTCGTGTCCGGGATTCGCGGCGCAAAAAGTCGGAGCAAGGCCGATCGCTTCGCAACCGCTTTGTTGGATTCGACCGTTCGATTTGACCGTCACGTACTTCACATTCCAGTCCGAAAGGCGCGTCCGATGGAGTATCTGGAGCGTCGTCGGTCGATGGTCGCCGATCGCCTTGAGGCGGTCGTCGAGCGAGTCGAGCCGGACACACTTGGCGGGCAACTAGAACACGTCGTGCTCGCAGGTGGTAAGCGCGTCCGGCCGATCGTAACTGTACTTGTCTGTGAGACATTGGGTGGCGACGCCGAGGACGCCCTCGATTTCGCAGTCGGGATCGAGCTTGTGCACAATGCGTCGCTGGTGGTCGATGACATCATCGACGAATCGGACTTGCGCCGCGGGTCCGATAGCGCCTGGGCGGCGTTCGGACATGGATCGGCGATCATCGCTAGCGACGGGCTACTCGGGGAGGCGTTCGACCTCTTTTCCAGTGACGAGCGGGCAATGCAGGTCGTCTCCGAGGCAGTAGTCGAACTTGGAGAGGGTGAGGCCTCCGAACTTGTTGCCCAACCCACTAGCGAGGAGGAGTACATGCGACTGGCCCGTCGCAAGACTGGCGCGCTCTTCCGGGCGGCCGCCGAGTTGGGGGCGATTGCCGCCGATGCTGATCCCTACGCTGTCGAGGCCGTCGGCGACTACGCCGAGCGCGTGGGTGTGGCCTTCCAGATGCGTGATGACGTGCTGGACGCGACTGCCGATACGGAAAAGCTGGGCAAGCCCGCCGGACAGGACGCCGCTATGGAACGGCCCTCACTGGTCGAGGTGACGCAGCTCACGCCAGAGGAAGCCAACGAGCGCGCTCGAAAGCAGTCCGACGCCGCCCTCGAGGCGCTCTCGACGGTCGATACCGAGGCCGAGGAGTCGCTGGCGTATCTCGAGGATCTGGCGAAGTTTGTCGTCGTCCGTGAGCGGTAGCGATAGCGACCGCAGGGAGCTATCGAATAGCGAACGGCGAAGCCGTGAGCAGCGAGGACGAACGGAGTGAGAGGACCTCCAATACGAACCCGACAGCAGAGTCGTATGCGAATCGTAAACCCAACGTATGATATTTGATATAGATTATAACCGGTGGCAGTTCAAATAGAGTAATTTGTAGTAGATCACTTAAGATCGAGTCTATGCAAAAAGTATATATATATAGTGAGGGAATATGGGAGAATATGAGTGGTGAACACTCAGATAAAAGCCGCAGAGGATTTTTGAAATCAGCCGGTATCCTCGCTTCGGGTCTGGCATCCCTGGGGAGTGTCGGATCCGCTGCTGGGAAAAGGGGAAGCGCACCTACCAGAAGACCACGTGGACAGAGGTATGTGGGTGACATGACTTATGGACAGTACAACGCACTCCTGAAAAAGCGAAAGAAAAAAGGATGGAACACTGACAGGTGGAGGGCAGAACTCGCAAAGTGCGGGGCCGAATTCAGCTACATGGACAGCCGAGTTCAGGTGTCACGTCCACCGAAACAGGACGGTATGACTTCGGAATCTGTTGCGGGGCCGACAGTGACCGTGGAGCGAATGGACCCAATAGATGAGCGCCAAGACAATTCCGGAGTCGGAATAAACCACTTGCATGACGATAATGTTACATTAAGGTTGACGTATATATCCAGTGGAACAGATAAGCATCTTATATATCGCCCTGCCCATATTGACTTCTCGTGGTCGCTGAAGGATCCTTGGACTACGTCCGTCCAAGGTCCCATTGACTTCGCGACAATAAGTATTGATCCGGATCAGTATACTTGGGCTGGTGATGTCGAATACGGCCAATATGCGTCGGCCAGTGAGGCTATCGATTCTATGGGGTTCTCTTACCGTAATGCCCAGTACGACGCTGCGATGCACTCAGATAAGACTGTTGGGTGGTTTAATTCGTATATGAACGTTCCTATCGAGCCTATTTCCGGGACCCCCTCTAGCCGGAAGATGTACGCAGACTACATAGCTAGGTGGGAGAATACGGAGATATCCGGAATGAGCTTTAGTCTTGGCGGAGATGTTTCTATTTCATTCAGTTCATCAACCGGTCTGTGGCGAGCGGAAACCTCTGCAACTGAAAGTGAGATGGATGACGGGGCAACATATGTTGATAAACACCCGGTATAGCAACAATAGAAATGAAACAGATGCATAGACGATCATTTGGGGCGATAGTAGCAGCATCTCTCGGCACAGTGTCGGGGTGCTCTACGGTAACGAGCCTGCTGACAGGACAGAAAGCGCGGGTACAAACGAGTCACGGAGGAGGGTCTCAGTCTCGGTACATCAAGGGGCAACCCACGTTCGAAGCCGCCCCTGCTGCTGACGGGTGGCTCGTGACGGATCCGGAGTGGATGAACGACAATGTCCGATGGGAGCACGTGGGGGGCGAAAAAATGAGCTTACGACGGATCCAGGATAATCTAAACGGTGAAACGTTCCTGACTGTATTCGTCGGTGCGCTCCCGTTCGGCTACGGGCTGGGCGACTACCGCGATGCACATATCGAGAACCGGACGATACACGTCTACGCAGAAGCGACAGAAACGTCAGTCGGTGGGATCGATGACCCCAACGACCCCGAATACACCTACGATTACTCCTTCATCCTCTGGCGGCTCCTCAACGATGCCAAGCCGCCGACTGAGATGGATTTCAACTTCAGATTGGGGGCGTTGAGTGCAGACACTTCGACAGCCGAGTGAAGCGAACTCGTCCGTCCGGCAGGCGACCACACATTGATCGCGCCATCTCGTCGAGACGCAATCCTTACCACCCGCTGTAGCCAAATCTGGCCCAATGAGAGTTATCGGAACCGTCGGATTGCCGGGCAGCGGCAAGAGCGAGGCCGCCACGGTCGCCCGCGATCTCGACATCCCAGTAGTCACGATGGGCGACGTCATCCGCCAGGCGTGTCGCGATCGGGGGCTGGACCCCGCGACCCACCACGGCGAGGTCGCCAAAGCCCTGCGCGAGGAGAACGGGCCGGCCGCCATCGCCGAGCGATCACTGCCGATCATCCGGGAGGCACTAGAGGACGGGGACACAGTCGTCGTCGACGGCATCCGCTCGGACGTCGAGGTCGAACGCTTCCGGGAGGCCTTCGGCGGGGACTTCGAGTTACTCAGTATCGAGGCACCCCAAGAGTTGCGGGCCGAACGACTAGACCTGCGGGGACGGGACGCGAGCGTCGAGGAAGGCGGCGAGAGCCTCGAGGACCGCGACGAGCGCGAACTCGGCTTCGGGATGGGCGAAGCGATGGCGATGGCCGACGACACGATCGCGAACACCGACTCCCTGGAGGCGTTTCACGACCGAGTCCGGACGCTGTTGACCGAGGGACTGGCCGCGGTGGAGGGAGACCGATGAGCGAGATCTACAGCGTCGACGTTCAGATCACTGCGCCAGTCTACGATACCGAAGTTCCCGACCGGGTGGCCGACGCGATCACGAACGTATTTCCGGGGGCCGAACTCGACCACCAGCACGGCGAGATCGTCGGCGAGACCCACGACTTGAGCCACTTCTCGGAGCTGTTGCACCGTCGGGAAATCCTTGATACTGCCCGGGGTGCGTTCTTCGAGAATCGACAAGGGGATACGTTCAGCTTCGACTTGAAAAAGCAGGCGGCCTTCCAGGAAGTGACTAACTTCGCCGTCGGCGACCCGGACGAACTCGGCGAGATCCACGTCAGGGTGCGTGTGATCGAACCGGACGTCGAGACGTTTGTTGATCATATCGCGCCGCCGACCCAGGACGGTCGGCCCGTCGAGACCAACGACCGATGACGACCGCGATCTTCTTCGACTGTGACGGCACGCTCGTACGGTTTGAACGGTCGTACGCCGACCTCTTGCGTGACGTGTTCGAGGCGGAACTCGGGGGTACGTCCGATTCGCTGCTGGGAGCCTACGACGAGGCGTTCACCGCGGCCTTCGAGGCGCTCGAACCGGAGCCTGTCCGTCGGGGGATGGAAGCGGTCGTCGAAGCAGCGAACGCGGAAGGAACGCCGGACGCGATGGTCGCGGCTCTACAGGCGGGTGAACGCGAGCACACGACCGTTCCGGACGGTGCCCACGAGAGCCTCGAAACGCTGGGAGAGTCCGAGCGACTGGGCGTGCTCACCAACGGCGTCGGCGACTGGCAACGCGAGAAACTCGCGGCCCACGACCTGCTCCCCTATTTCGAGACAGTCGTCTCTTCGTACGATGCCGGCGCGCACAAACCCGACTCCGCGCCGTTCGAGGAAGCGCGGCGGCGGATCAAGGCCGAGGAGTACGTGATGATCGGCGATAGCGATTCGGACATCGAGGGGGCGCGCAACGCCGGGTTCGTTCCCGTCCGCGTCGAAGAGGAGGACGGCGCACCGGACTTCTGGGCGACGTTGCAAGCGGTAGTGTGAACGGAACGAACACCGTGGCTGGAGGCGTCTTGCGTCTGTCTGACGGGCAGTTTTGTATCTCGCAGGCGTGTCTGCGCGTATGACCAGTCTCGGGGAGGCATACAACCAGCGAGAGTGGGGTGACCGAGACCGGGAGTGGGTCATTGCCGGCGTCGGGACGTTCTTGTCAGGTGTGGCGGCGATTGCCGCCGCAGTCGCGCTGGTCGCGACGCCACTCGGGGACGCGCTAGGTTTGACAGGGCAATACGGGGCACGAGAGGCTGCCGGCGTGCTGGCGGGACTGGGCGTGCCGGCGATACTGCTCAGTGTTGTCGGTGTCCTCCCGTCGAGTCGCCGTCAGGGGGTTGGTGTTGTCGTTGGTGCGGTGATTTCGCTTGTCGGTGTTGGACTGTTCGTCTATGCCTACCCGTGGATGTGGCCGCCCGCCGAGCCAGCCTACGCCTTCGAGACCACAATGGTCTACTTCGTCGGGGTGTGTCTGGCACTGTGGTCGGTGTTCTCGACGGTCGCCAGCTATCGCGTCCGGAACAATCCTCAGGGGACGGTACGGATGGAAGTCACTCGTGAGGGCGAGACCAGGACTGTTCGCGTGTCCCGCGAGCAGTACCAGCAGTACCGGCAGGCGATCCGCGGCGACGGTGGCGAGCAGTCGGACGTGATTCGGGAGATCGAATCCGAGTTTGAGGAGTAGCGAGATTCCGAGCGAAGCGAGGAATCTCCAACTAGCGAGCGGGGAAGGATGACCCGCGAGTAGCGAGATTCCGAGCGAAGCGAGGGGTCTCGGAGAGTCGAGTAAGTCGAACAGCGTCGGAGACAGTCTCGGGGACCGCCGAGTTTATTCAGCCGCGTATGCAACCAATGGTCGAATGAAGCCGCTGCACGCGCGGTATCCGTTTATGCGGGAAGCCAGAGAGGCCGTCGAAGCGGCCGAAATCGATCTGGCGACCGTGGTCCAGCGCGGTGGGCCGGCCGTCGAGCGCGGACTCGGCCGAGTCGAGGCAGCCCTCGAGGACGGCACCGTCGGCGAGCCCCACAGACAGTCACGCGTGGAACTGTTGTCGTACCCAGTCGCTCGCGTGCTCGTGTCGATTGTCGATGAGGCGGTCCTCACTCGGTCGTACGCCCGCGCAGAGGCGGCCAGTGCGCACGATCGGTTTACCGACGAGTTGGCCTCGACCACGCAGCTGCGAAGCACTAGCGACGACTCGCTGACACTTCGAGACTTGCTCGCAGAATTCGGTCTGCTCGAAACCGTCCGACCAGATGGAGGCTCACTGGAGGAGGCCGACCGCTACTGGGTCGACGTCGGGGCGTACCTGGATCTGGCGGCCGGACAGTGGGGTGATGAGTGGCGCCTGGTCAACCGCCCGCTGACCGACGGTGCGGTTCCGCTAGAGGCAGACGAACTGCTTGTACTCTGTCGTCGAGCCGTCGAAGAGCGGGTCGAGTCAGGCCTACCGCTATCAGTCCCGGACGCTATTGCCGGGCCACTCGAAGCGGAGGTCGCCCAGTTGCGAGAGACCCTCGCGGAGTTGGACCTGACACGAGATATCGACACGGTCGTGCCGGATTTGTTCCCGCCGTGCATGCGCGCGCTGCTAGATCAGATCCAGAGCGGCGAGCACCTCGAACACCACTCGCGGTTCGCGATCACCTCGTTTCTGACCTCGATCGGGATGAGTACCGACGAGATCGTGGAGCTGTATGAGATCAATCCCGGATTCGGCGAGGAGATGACGCGCTATCAGACCGATCACATTCGGGGGGACACCAGCCCGACGGAATACTCGACACCGTCGTGTGCGACGATGCAGTCATACGGGGACTGTGTCAATATGGACGATCGCTGCGAGCGGATCTCACACCCGATGGCCTACTACGAGGACGCCATCGACGAGGCCGACGAAGACGAGGTGACGGACTGGCGCGAACGTCAGGAGTCCTGACGTGCGAGGAACAGTCCGACGGCGGTCAAGACCAGAATAAAGAGCAGCAGTGCGCCGACGAGTGCGAGCGCGCCGTCTGCAACGATGTGGTCGGATTCCTGGGCAGTGCCGGTCACAGAGCTATCTTTGATCTGGCCGGAGACGTTTTCCCCGTCTAGTGTTCCGGAGAACGTTCCGGTAAGCGTCGCGTTCTCGGACTCGGAGAGGCTCTGACCGTCTGCCCCGGAGAGTGTCCCGCTGACTGTCACCGAGAGCGTCCCATTGACTGACGCGCCGTTCGTGCCGTTGAATGTCCCCTCGAACGTGCCGTTGAACTGGCCGCCGGAAGTCGTATTGGCGTCACTGGAAGTCGCGTTGATGTCCCCGGACAGGTCGCCATCGATCGTCCCGGTGACCTCCCCACCATCAAGGACGGCATCTCCGGTCATAGTTCCGTCAAACGTACTCCCGCTTGCACCGTAGAGCGTTCCCACCATGGCGAGTGCAGCGATGAATATCACGACGGATCCGATAGCAACGCCGATCTCAACAACGTCTGAACGCTCCATTACCGGGAGAATCCGATACGAGTCCAGAAAAGCGTGTCGAAGCGAATAGTCGAGGCACTATCCCCGCATTGGTCCAGACCTGCCGGTTCATTTAGGCTTCTGGAGCCCCTACATTCCCAGTGGACGCAGACGGGAGCCCAGCCGCGTCCGACCGACGATGACTGAACCACTCCCGGGTCACACGACCCGAAAAACCGCTCTCGCGCCCGACCCCCGGACAATGGACGATCGGGCGGCCCGCGCCTGGACAGAGCGGATGGCCGTTCGACCACTGATACGGTCGGTTGTAACGATTTACCGGTACGATCGCGTAACGGATGCGATCGATCCGGAACAGACTTACAACC
>ENA-ORCS01001081-ORCS01001081.1-marine-metagenome-genome-assembly--contig:-NODE-1081-length-13255-cov-3.693960_pt1 | contig 13255 bp, 13 predicted proteins | sample MGYA00237781_ERZ508513 | MGnify/ENA primary metagenome ERZ508513 (study PRJEB26184, sample SAMN06268793) | marine metagenome | isolation source: Eden Landing Ponds, San Francisco, CA, USA | place...
TTCGAGCGTAATATCGTCCAGCCGACCCATTACTGGCTTGATCGTCTCGACAGGCAAATCACTTCCCTAGTCACTATCACTCCGTTCGTCTTTTCGAGCCTTCGCAGCGTCAGCCTCGCTACGCTTCGGCTTCCGCTGCGAAGACCTCGTCGTACTCGCCGTCGTCGATCCGCTCTTTGAACTCGCGAGGGTTGTTGCCCTCGATGGTCACGCCCAGCGAGGTGCAGGTCCCGACGACTTCCTTCGCGGCGTTCTTGAGGTCGTAGGCCAGCAGGTCCGGGTGTTTCTGCTCGGCGATCTGCTTGACCTGCTCGACGGTCAGGTCGGCGACGAAGGTCTCCTGGGGTTCGCCGCTACCCGTGTCGAACCCGGCCTCGTCTTTGATGAGTTCGGCCGTCGGCGGGACGCCGACCTCGATCTCGAACGAACCGTCGTCCTCGTACTCGACGGTGACGGGCACTTCCGTGCCGTCGAACGCTTCCGTCTGGTCGTTGATCTCCTGGACGACTGCCTGCACGTCCACCGGCGTCGGACCGAGCTCCGGACCGAGCGGCGGGCCGGGCGTGGCCTCCCCGCCGGGGACGAGCACTTCGATAGTTCCAGCCATACCTGTCTGATACCCCGGCGCGGGTTTAAGAATTGTTTTTCCCGGGCGCCGTGTGGACCGCCGCCATACTCCTGCGTCCCCACCTCCTCCGGCAGCAGAACCGCCACTCCGGCGCGGTCTATCGACGGAACCCAACATGTTGGGCGGGCGTTTGTTATATGCTAAAATAGATTTGCTACTGTAGGAAAATAATCTGTGGGAAGTCGAGACCGTTCGTCGGGCCCACAGCAGTCCCGGAGGGAACCGCGCCGGGTAGGTCGTTCGTCCGGCACCTCTCGTGGCGCGCGGTTCGTCCTTTCGGCCGAGATCGCCAGCCACAGCCGATCACATGCTGTTACTACGGGAGTAAAAACGATCCATTAACTATATGTGTACTCATTCCATACCATCGACTGCGAACCAAGACGGCCGTCACAGGGTCGTCTCACCCACCATGACAAGCACTGACTGGAGCGTACGGACGCAGACGAGCCGCCCGACCGAACGCCAGGAGTCGACCGAGGAGCGCCGAGACACCGACGAGACCGAGGAGGGTCGGTGTCCCGAGTGTGGCGCGCCGGGGGTCACAGACGAGAAGCGCGGCGAGACCGTCTGCTCGGAGTGTGGGGTCGTCTTCGAGGAGGGGCACGTCGACCGCGGGCCCGAGTGGCGGTCGTTCGACGCCAGCGACAAAGCCGAGAAGAGTCGCGTCGGGTCGCCGACGACGGAGATGCTCCACGACAAGGGCCTCTCCTCGGTGATCGACTGGCAGAACCGAGACGCTCACGGCCAGACGCTCTCCGCGAAGAAACGCGAGAAGATGTCGCGCCTGCGCACGTGGGACGAGCGTTTCCGTGCCCAGAGCGCACAGGACCGGAACCTGAAACAGGCGCTGGGCGAGATCGACCGGATGGCCTCGGCGCTCGGCGTCCCGAAGAACGCCCGCAAGACCGCGAGCGTCATCTACCGGCGCGCCCTCGAGGAGGAACTCATCCCCGGGCGCTCGATCGAGGCGATGGCGACGGCCTCGCTGTACGCCGGCGCCCGGCAGGCCAACGTCCCGCGCACCCTCGACGAGCTCGAGAGCGTCAGCCGGGTCCCCCGCAAGGAGTTCGCCCGCGCGTACCGCTACATCGCTCGCGAACTCGAACTCGCGATGGAACCGACCGACCCGACCCAGTACGTCCCGCGACTGGCCTCCGAACTCGACCTCCCCGAGGAGACCAAACAGCGCGCCGAGGAGCTGATCGAGGCGGGCAAGAAAGAGGCCGTCCACTCCGGGAAGAACCCCGTCGGCCTCGCCGCCGCGGCCATCTACGCGGCCGGTCGCCTCACCAACACGGAACTCACCCAGCACGAGGTGGCCGAGGTGGCCGACGTCTCGGCGGTGACGATCCGCGACCGGTACACCGAACTGCTCGACGCGGCCGAACAGGTCGCCTGATCCATGACACCGGTCCGTCGAACGCCTTATCAGGACCCCAATCGATGACCGCTACAACGCCACCGAACATGACCGAGGACACCGACGACCTGGCCGGTGTGGACGCCGACGCCGACGTGGTCTCCGAGACGACCTCGCTGCTGGAGTCGCTCGGCCTCACCGAATACGAGGCGCGCTGTTTCGTCGCACTCGTCCGGATCGGACAGGGCACCGCCCGCGACGTCGCCGAGGTGGCAGACGTCCCTCGCCCCCGGGTGTACGACAGCGTCGAGAGCCTCCAGGAGCGAGGCCTCGCGGACGTCCAGGACGCACAGCCCCGGCGGTTTCGGGCGCCCGACCCCCACGACGCCGTCGAGACCATCCGCCGTGAGTACGGCCGCCGCCTCGACCGCCTCGACGGGCTCTTGCCGCGACTGCGCCCGCCCGACGGTCGTGAGGAGCGCGCCGGCGTCTGGGTCGTCGAGGGCGACGACGCGGTCAGCGACCGACTCGCGGGACTGGCCGCGGACGCGACCGAGGAGTTGCTCGTCGTCGTCGCCGTCGACGCGTTGCTGACCGAGGAGTTCGCGAGCGAACTCGCCGCGGCGGCCGACCGCGGCGTGTCGATCACGTTCGCCTCGCCCGGCGACCCGATCAGACAGCGCGTCGCGAGCGCCTCGCCCGAGGCGGACGTCGTCGAGACCTGGACCTGGTGGGAAGACTACCCTATCCGTGCCGGCGAGATCAGTTCGATACTCATGGCCGACGGCGAGGAACTGCTCGTCAGTTCCGAAGTCGACTCGGGGCTCCCCGGCGTCGCGACACACAGCGCCGTCTGGACCGACGACGAACGGGCCCCGCTCGTCGGGATGATGCGCCCGCTGCTGTCGAACGCCATCGACGCCGGCCGTCCGGCGTAGCCACTTCGAGTTCGAACGTCCGGAGAGACCGACACCCACCCAGGGTGGTCTTACTCGACTGCGACGCCGTTGCGGGCGAGGAAGTCGCTCGCCCCCTTGATCTCGACGGGACTCCCGATGATACGGACCCGGCAGTCCTCGGCGAGGATCGTCAGCGTGAACCGCTCTTCGAGTTCCCCCCTGATGCCGTCGACGGCGCTCGCCGGCAGGAGGATTTCCGTGCTGTCACGGAGTCGGGCCGGGGTGGGCATAGTGTTCGTACGTCTGACTCTCCGCCCATTAGTGTGTCGATACCGCGCTCGCGCGCGCGAATACGTATTGCTCCCTTCGGCTCTGTATACTCCAGAGCGCCAGAGTCGACCCGGAGTCGGGCCCCGCTGGCCGGCGCGGAAGAACACGTTTTTGCGTCGCGCTCGCAGAGTGACAGGCGATGGGCCTGGAAGAGGAGATCGAGGAACTCCGCGAGGAGATCGCCGAGACTCCGTACAACAAGTCGACCGAAGCACACATCGGTCGCCTGAAGGCCAAACTCGCCGAGAAGAAGGAGAAACTGGAGAACCAGTCCTCGGCCGGCGGTGGCGACGGCTACGCGGTCGAGAAGACGGGCGACGCCACCGTCGCGCTCGTCGGGTTCCCCAGCGTCGGCAAGTCTACCCTGCTCAACGCGCTGACCAACGCCGAGAGCGAGACCGGGGAGTACGAGTTCACCACGCTGGACGTCAACCCCGGAATGTTGCAGTACCGCGGCGCGAACATCCAGATGCTCGACGTCCCCGGGCTGATCGAGGGTGCCGCCGAGGGACGCGGTGGCGGCCAGGCTGTTCTCTCCGTGGTCCGGACGGCCGACCTCGTCGTCTTCCTCCTCTCGGTGTTCGAGATCCAGCAGTACGACCGACTGCGCGAGGAACTGTACGAGAACAAGGTCCGACTCGACCAGGAGCCTCCGCGGGTGTCGATCCGCAAACAGCACAAGGGCGGCCTCGAGGTCAACGCGAGTGTCGACCTCGAACTGGACGAGGAGACGATAAAGCAGGTCCTGCGCGAGCGCGATTTCGTCAACGCCGAGGTGACCGTCGGCGAGCACGTCGACATCGACAGGCTGATCGACGGCGTCCTGGACAACCGCGAGTACCTCCCCTCCATCGTCGCCGTCAACAAGACCGACCTCATCGACCGCGACTACAAACCCACCGTCGACGAGCAACTCCGCGAACGCGATATCGACCCCGAGCGGGCGGTCTTCATCAGCGCCGAGGAGGAACTCGGCCTCGACGCGCTCAAGGAGGCGATCTGGGAGGAACTCGGTCTCATCCGGATCTACATGGACAAGCCCGGACGGGGGGTCGACTACGAGGAACCGCTCGTCCTCCGGGAGGGTCAGACCGTCGGCGACGCCTGCGAGAAACTCGGCGGCCCCTTCGAGGAGCGGTTTCGCTTCGCTCGAGTGTCGGGCCCCAGCGCCAAACACGAGGAACAGCAGGTCGGCCGTGACCACGAACTCGCCGACGAGGACGTCCTCCGGATCCTCACGACCCGATGAGCGCACTCCCGGAGTCGTTCGACCGTCGGCGGGCGGCGCTCGTCCTCGCGGCCGGGCTGGTGCCGTGGGCGCTCATCCCCTACGAGCAAGGTGTGGCGCTGCTCTTCTCGTTCGGTCAGGTGACCCAGACGCCGTTCGTCTTCCAGCCGGTCACCCGCTACCTGTTACAGGGTGGACCGCTCCCCCAGCCGCTTCTGGCGTGGCCGATGGCGACCTTTCTGTACCTCCTCGGTCTCGTCAGTTTCGGGCTTACCCTCGTCGAAGCCGAAGACCGGCGGGTAACCGCAGGGCTGTTCGCGCTCGCGGGGCTCGACCTGCTGTACTTCGCGGTGGCGTTCTCGTCCGTGCGCCTGCGCGTCGTCGCGATTCCGGTGGGTGTCCTTCTGCTGTGGCTGGGCGCCTGGACGAGTCGCCCTCGCTCGTGGAGCCTGTGAGTCGGTGTCGTCCGCCCTATCTAGACAGTGGGCTGACAGACGGTTCGCTGGCCGGTATTCTTTTCGAGTGCGCGCCCGTCACAGTCGTGTATGGACGGAACGCTCGACCACGTCATGATGCGCGTCGAAGACCTCGAGGAATCGCTGGACTGGTACACGACACACCTCGACTACGAGGAGAAGGGTCGCTGGGAGGCCGACACGTTCACCAACGTCTTCCTCGGCCCGGAGGACGTCCACGAGGACGGCGCACTCCTCGAACTCACGTACAACCACGACGGTCGGTCGTACACGATGGGCGACGGCTGGGGCCACATCGCCGTCCGCGTCGAGGACGTCCACGACGCCTACTACGACCTGATGGACGAGGGCGTCGAGGACTACCGCCGACCAGAGGACAACCCCGGGTACGCCTTCGTCAAAGACCCCGACGGCCACGAGATCGAGATCGTCGAGCGCGACCACGGAGCGCGCTGGAGTCTCGACCACACGATGATCCGCGTCGAGGACGCCGACGACGCGCTGGGCTGGTACGCCCGCAAACTCGAGTACGTTCCGGCGGGCCGCTGGGAGGCCGACACCTTCGCCAACTACTTCCTCGAACCGGAAGACGCCGCCGAGGAGGCGATGTCGGTCGAACTGACCTACAACTACGACGGGCGCAGTTACGAACTGGGCGACGCCTGGGGCCACCTCGCGGTGCGGGTCGACGCCCTGGAAGACGGGTGGGAGACGCTCATGACCCGTCATGCCGAGGACTACCGCGACCCCGAGAGCTGTGACTACAACTACGCGTTCACCAAGGACGCAGACGGCCACGAAATCGAAGTCGTGACGAATTGAAGACGGACGCGAACGGTCACGAGATCGAAGTCGTGACGAGTTGCGGACGACCGGGGGATAGGATCGCACCCCGAATCCGGTGGGCGAGGCCTCCCGCGGGTGCTCGTTTTTAATAGGGTGGTTTCGGCCGTTCGGACGTTAGACATGCGTCTGACACGTGGCATACGCTCGTGATCGGTTCACACGACGTTTGAGCGGGCCGATCTGTCGCATGTGTCTGTGTCACATACCGCTGCCATGACCACAAAACATTTATAATCTCCACCAGTGGTTATGACCGTACCCCTACCCATGACTGCAGTATCGAGTACACCAGGTCGGTTTCGGCGCGGTCGACCCTCGGTCGCGTGCCCGACTGGTCGGAAAGGTCCTGTGGTCGCAGACAGCAACCCAACCAAACTATGACAGGGACTAATCAGAAGATACGCGGCCTGTTCTTGGCGGTGCTGATGGTAGTGTCGGTGTTCGCCGGCTCCATCGCATTCGCTGGAACAGCGGCCGCGGCAAACGAAGACCCCGAAGTCACTCAGATCACTGAGGACGAAGGGAACTTCTACGTATCGTTTAGTGACCAAGTGCAAAACGCCTCCAATGGCAATTCGCTGGCGGACGAAGATGATAGCTTCATCATCTACGCTCGTCCGGCAGGCCAGGCTGACTTCGTTCGCGTCAACGTCAGTGCTGCTGACGTGACCGAGGTCAACAGCCAGGCCCAGTACCGGATCGACGAGAACGCTCACCCGCTCGGTGACGTCTCGCCGGCCAGCGAGATCAAGATCTTCGTCAAGGAGGTCGAGCCGACCGTGGCCACGGACCCCGAAGACTACGCGGTCGAACCGGGTAACGTCACGGCGGACCTGACGTCCGAGCGCATCCTGGAGCAGAACAACGAGCACAACACGCGACGCACTGCCGAGCGTGTCTACCAGGGTTCGCCGATCCTGTTCTACGCGGACAGGGCCCAGGCGAACGGTGCCGACAACGTTCCGGTCCTCCTCGAGAACGTCGAGACCGGCGAGATCCTCCTCGACGGTTCGACCGGCGCGAACAGCAACCAGATCGCCTTCGACTCTGACAACCTCGAGTCGGGGACGACCTACGAGCTGCTGTTCGACGAGGACGGCCAGGCGCTCGAGTACGAGAACGGTTACGAGGAGCAGAAGTACGTGAACATCACGTCGCTGCGCCTCTCGGCCAGCCTCGACCAGGACGGTACCCTGTTCGAGCACGACGAGGCAGTCGAGATGGACATCGAGGGTGACGCCATCCGTGGTAACTCCGGCCTCGCCATCGAGGTCCGTGACGCGGACGGCGACCTCGAGGCAGTCTACTCCGACAGCCTCAACAACCGCGCCGAGTTCGACTTCTCGGCCAGCATCAACTCGGGCAACATCGAAGCCGGTGACTACACGGTCACCGTCATCGACGTCGAGACGGGCGTCTCCGTCGAAGCCGGCTCGTTCACCGTGGACGAGTTCCCGGCCGCTGACTCCGCCTCGTTCGACGGCGGTGTCTTCGAGGAGGAGCGCGGTGACGTCGTCGAGATCCCGATCACCCTCCAGGATAGCGTGGAGGGCGCACAGGTTCACGTCTCGGTCGGGAGCCTGGGCGACACCAACTACGTGACCAACGTCACCGCCGCTGACGCGAACGGTGACGGCGAGATCACGCTCCTGTTCAACAGCTACATGGCCGGCACCCAGAACATGTCGGCGGTCTTCTCCGCCGCGGGGCCGGACACCGTCGACGCCTGGCGCAACGAGAACGGTACGTTCATCAACAACATCCAGGAACGTGCCGACGACAACAACGTCAACAACAACCTGTCGCGTGCCCGTATCGCGACGCTGGACGCCGCCTCCTACGAGCTGCAGGTCGCTGCGGCCGCTGAAGGCGACGACTTCCAGAACTTCACGTTCGCCGACAACGAGGCGAACGACGTCGGGGCCATCGACCTCGGCCCGCGCTCGACGGAGAGCAGCACTATCTGGCGCGTGCCCGACTCGAAGGCCAACGACCTGTCGCTGAACTTCATCGACGAGTCCACCGACAGCACCGTCGACGAGATCGACGGCAACCTGACCCAGACCGACCGGGTCACGAACAACGAGGTCATCATCCACCAGGTCGCTGCGACTGGTATCGAGGGCATCCTCTACAACCAGACGCGACCTGAGGACGACGTCAACTTCGCAGCGAACGACTCGATGGCGTTCCTGCAAGAGCTCCAGAACGGTAACGACTACGCGCTGCCCCAGGCCGCGTTCGATGCCGGGTTCGAGACGACGAACCCCAAGCCGAACGAGCCCCTGCGGCAGTTCGAGCTGGAGACGACCAACGACTTCACGTTCCTGCCCGACTACGAGAACGACACGTACTACATCGCTGTCCGTATCTCGGAAGTCAATCAGGACAAGCTGCGTGACAACGACAACTGGAACGCCAGCTTCACGTTCAGCAGCTACGACGCCGTCGGCCCGGTCCTCGGTGGACAGGGCGGTGGCGGTGTCTCCTCTGACTGGAACTACGAGGTCGCGGACGCGAACCTCGACCTGGTCAACGGGCGCGTCGAGGTGCGCAACCTGGAAGGTCAGACCATCAGCGGTCAGACCAACGTCGCTCCGGGTACGCTCCTGAACGTCCAGATCCAGAGTCAGAGCGACAACAGTCCGTTCCTCATCCGGCCGACCACGCGGGTCGACCAGGGTAACGGCTCCAACCAGCTGCCGAACACGTTCACGCTCACCGAGGACTTCAGCACTCGGACGGCCGGGATCAACTTCACGGCAGTCGTCCGCCGTGGAACCAGCACCCTCAGTGACGAGTACGACGGCATGCTGCTCGGTCGCCCGACGGCGTCCGTGACGATCAACGACCAGTCCGTCTCCTCGGAAGTCGAGACCCAGGCCGTGACGGTGGCCTCGGTCACGATGTCCGACGGCGGCTTCATCGCCATCCACCAGGGTGGCGCCGGTGGTCCGGTCATCGGTGCGAGCTCGTACCGCGAGGCCGGCACCCACCAGAACGTCCGCATCGCCCTCGACGAGAACCTCGAGGAAGGTGCGACGCTGGTCGCCATGCCCCACCTCGACACTGACGGCGACAACGTCTACGAGTTCGCCGGCGGTAGCCTGGACGCGCCGTACACGACGTCCGACGGCGCCCCGGTGACGGACAGCGCCTCCGTCAGCGTCGTGGTCGACACGCCTGTCCCGACGGACACCCCGACGGACACGCCGACGCCGACGGCGACGCCGACGCCGACGGACACGGCGACGCCGACGGACACGGCGACGCCGACGGACATGTCCACGCCGACGGACACGCCGGAACCCGACACGCCGACGCCGACGACCACCTCGACCGGTCCCGGCTTCGGTGTCATCGTCGCAGTCATCGCCCTGCTCGCCGCTGCGCTGCTGGCGGCGCGCCGGCGCGAGTAACGACTGACGGCTGAACCATCGGGCTCACGCCCGACCTGACGTTCGCGGTTCCATTTTTTCGGACGCTACGCCCCGAGCGACAGCGCCACGAGACGACACCTGACAGTTTCTGTACTCGCCGTCTCCGTTCGGACCCCCGCCACCAGCCGGACCGTTCTGCCGCTCTCTGTCGGTCGTGCGTTGCCGGCACGACCAACGATAAAGCATTTAGCCGTCATCGACCAAGCGAGGATAGCAATGCCCGAGGTGTTCGGCACGTTCGACCCGCTCGCGGTCGCACGGCCGCTGTCGTGGGTGGTCGTCGCGGCCTTCCTGGCTGCGGGCTTTCTGGCCGACCGTGACCGCGAGCGTGCCCGCGGGATCGGCGTGCTGGCCTGGGGGCTGTTCGCCGTCTTCTGGCTCGTCCTGATACCGCATTTCGTCGTCACACAGAAGTCCATCGTCGAGGGGATCGGGACGCTCGCCGCGGTGCCCCTCTCGGCCTACGCGGGCTACGTCCTCTGGCAGGGCCGGGACTCGCTGTTCGTCATGACCCGCGCGATCGGCATCATGGGGTTGCTCTATCTGCCCTTCGCCTACGTCCCCTTCCTGCCCGCGAACCCTATCAGGGGATTCGCCATCGAGACAGTCGCCGCACAGACGGACGCGTTGCTGGGGCTGGTCGGCGTCGAACCGACGCTGACGACCGGTGTCGAGGCGCTGGGCGAGTCACCGAACGGCGACTTCCAGTACGTGGGCACGTTCCTCTTCCCCGGGAACAGCCAGCCGATCACCTACACGATCATCATCGCGTGTACGGGCGTGGGGAGCATGTCGATCATCGCCGGACTGGTGCTCGCGGTGTCGGCGCCGTGGCGGCGGAAACTGCGCGCGCTCGCGGTGGCCCTGCCCGTGATCTACGTCCTCAACCTGCTGCGCAACGTCTTCATCGCGACCATGTTCGGTCAACAGCGGATGCAGTGGTTCGTCGACCCCGTGATGACGGCCTTCGGGCTCTCGGACCCGCAACTGGTCTCCTATTACATCGCCGACCGACTGCTCGCACAGGTCGGGTCCGTCGTGGCGCTGGTGGTCATCACCTGGCTGGTCGTCCGGGAACTCCCGGAAGTCCTCGCGATCGTCGACGACGTCCTCTATCTCGTGACGGGTTCGGAGTACGACCTCCGGGAGACGTTCGACCTGCCGGCGGCCCGCGCCGACGGCGGCGAGGGCGGCGACTGACAGCCGACGTTGCGTCGCGAACCGACTACACCGCCGGCGGCAGTACCTCCTCTGGCGCGTCGCCCAGTTCAGCCAGCGCCTCGCGTTCGAGCAGGTGTAACTCGCCGGGGACGACCAGCAGGTGCAACGGGTCGCCGAAGGACTCTCCGGCCAGCGTCCCCAGTCTGTCGGCGCGGACGACCGGTTCGGGTGACCCGGCACGCGCGACGACGACACCGAGTCGGTCCGCGCCCGCTGTCGCCTCCTCTTCGGACCCGGTCTCGTCCCAGGCATCGGCGAGCATCCGGGCGGCGGTGTCGGCGCGCATGTAGTCGTCGTTCGCGGCGTCGATGTCGAGGAAGACGAGCGTGTGGAGTCCCCGCTCGCGGTTGGCCGCTATCGTCTCGAAGACGCTCCCGGGGAGGCCGTCGCCGCCGTGCGAGCGCTCGAAGGGGAGCGTGGTGGCCTTCCCGAAGCGGTAGTTCTGGAGACCGGTGAGCGAACTCGCGGCCGTCTGTGCGGTCGTGCCGTGGACGACGCGGCTCTCGATACCCCGTTCGTGGGCACGCAGGCGCAGGTCGACGTGGGTCGTCGACACCATCGTGTCGCCCGCGGTGAGAAAGACCACGTCGTCGGATTCGGCGTCGTCGAGGACGTCACCGGGTGTCTGTTCGACGCCGGCGCGGTCGCGTACCTCGATCGCGGTGTCGTGGCAGGCCTCGAGGTCGGCGACGGTAGTGCCGGCGAGTTTGCTGGTGTAGAACTCGGCGACGACGCGGTCGGCGCCCGCGATGGCCTCTCGGCCCGCGACGGTGACAGACTGCTCGTCGTAGAGTCCGAGCCCGACGAACGTGAGCATACCTGTGCTGGGAGGCCGAGCCGATTAAGGGTCGCGACACGAGCTCGGGAGTGACACGACTGGAGTACACGGAAAGCGTCAGGCTTACCGCCGGAGACGGTCCAGCAGAGACATGACGGTTCCTTGCGTTCGCGTGCCCCGCGAAGACGGTGAGGCGACCCGGCAGCGACTCGCGGCGGCCGGACTCGTCTCCGACGACTACGAGATCACCGTCGCGGAGGGGTCGCTGTACATCCCCGTCACGGATCCGGCGGCGGTCGACGACGACCTCGTGGTCGTCTCCCGCGACCTGGATCCCCGGGAGGGGCAGACGATGCCGGCCGACCTGGTCGCGGATCCCTCCTACGAGCGCGTGGGTGACGTGGTCGTGATCGACGAGGACGACCCCGACCGTGCCCGGAGCGTCGCCGACGCCGTCGTCGAGTCGGACCTCCCCGTCGAGAGCGTGCTCGACCGCGCCTCGAAGGTCAAAGGCGAGGAGCGCGTCCGCGAGTGGGACGTCCTCGCGGGGGAGGGGACCGAGACAGTCCACCGCGAGTACGGCTGTGAGTACGCGGTCGACCTCGCCGAGGCCTTCTTCTCGCCCCGTCTCGCGACCGAGCGCCACCGCGTCGCCGAACAGGTTCGGGCGGGCGAGCACGCCTTCGACATGTTCGCGGGGGTCGGCCCGTTCGTCGTCCCCTTCGCGAAACGCGGTGCGACGGTCGTCGGTGTCGACGTCAACCCCGAGGCCGTCGAATACCTCCGTGAGAACGTTCGCCGCAACGGCGTCGAAGACCGCGTGACCGCGATCGCCGGTGACGTCCGCGAAGTCGCGCCCGATTACGAGGGGTGGGCCGACCGGATCGTGATGAACCTGCCCCACAGCGCCGACGAGTTTCTCGACACCGCGGTGTCGCTGGCCGGTGACGAGGCCGTCCTGCACTACTACGACATCCAGCACGAAGACGACCCGTTCGGGCCGGGCGAAGCGGCGATCCGCGATGCTGCCGAGTCGGAGTACGAGGTCGCGGTCGAGACGCGGCGGGTCGTGCGCTCGTACGCCCCCCACGAGGTAAACGTCTGTCTGGACGTGCGCCTGACCCGCGTGTGAGCCTGCCACGGCGGCCCCGATTCGCAATTCTTATTGCGCTAATCGGCGGACAGTAAGACGCACACAGCGCCGGTGTAGCTCAGACTGGCTAGAGCGAATCCTTCGTAAGGATTAGGTCGAGGGTTCAAATCCCTCCACCGGCTCTTTCTGCCGAACGAAGTGAGGCTGAAGAGCTTCGTGGTGGGATTTGAACCAGGGAGGAGCGTCGCTCCGACCGTGGTTCACAATCCTCTCCACCGGCTTTCTGCGAGGGCCTCGCGAGTTTACCGAGTGAATACTCGGAGCGACTCGTCTCGACCGACCGGAACCGTTACACCGGGAGAGGCCACCGATCGAACGATGGACGACGAGACACGCCACAGCGTCGTCACGGCGATCAGTGCGGTAGCGACGCTCGCCTGGCTCGCCGGCCTCGGCGGGGTCGGCGTCTCCCTGTACGCGCTCTTCAGCGACCTCGATCCGGTCCTCCCGGTCGCGGTGGCGCTCGTGGGGGTCTCCCTGGGGGCGACACTGTCGATGGTCGAGAACCGCCTGCTGGGGCGTGGCTGGTACGCCGACCCGGAAGGCGACGGTGGTGAGTAACAGCGGCCGAAGCGAACCCGCTGACTGTGCCAACCGGTAGGGTCAAAGGGGTCGGGTCGGTGTGTTCGGGTATGCGATCAGCCGAGGAGGTCCGCGCGCGGATCGAGACACTCGAGGAGGCCTACGACAGACACGACCCGCCCACCTCGGAACTCGAAGACGAGGCCGAGGTGGCGATCCTCCGGGCTATCGAGGAACTGGAGTGGGTCCTCGAAGAACACGACGAGGAGAGCGGCTTTACGACCTGACTCGGTCCCTGTCAGCGACTGTCCCCCGACGCGTCACTGTTTTCGCCGTGGTGGTCCTACCGCCAGTGTGACCGACTACCGCCG
>ENA-ORCS01001085-ORCS01001085.1-marine-metagenome-genome-assembly--contig:-NODE-1085-length-13205-cov-3.410649_pt1 | contig 13205 bp, 15 predicted proteins | sample MGYA00237781_ERZ508513 | MGnify/ENA primary metagenome ERZ508513 (study PRJEB26184, sample SAMN06268793) | marine metagenome | isolation source: Eden Landing Ponds, San Francisco, CA, USA | place...
CGCCGTGTCCGGCACGGCGGTGAGGTACGCCCAGTCGAGCCACGTCTTCGGTCCGGCAAATCCCAGCGCGTCCGCGAGAATCACGCCGAGAACACCGCCGGCGACCAGGACGGCCGGGAACGCGAGGCCAGCTACCCCCTGCCCCCGGCGATAGATCTCCTCGACGTAGACCGCAAGCGGGACGGCCGTCGTCGTGTAGACGATGACCCAGGTCGTCGCCGCGATCCCGGTCAACGGCTCGATCGCGAGTGTCCCAAGCCCGCCGGAGAGGATCACTCCCGTGGCGAGCAGTCCGTCCCGTCGACTCTCGCGTCGACGGCCGACGAACCAGCCGGCCAGGAGCCCGACGGGTAGCGTCAGCGTCGCCAGCAATTGCAGCGACGGCAGCGGGAGGGACGGTGACTTGAGGATCAGTTCGGGAAAGCTGACGATTCGTTTCGAGAGGCCGACCAGCCGCGCGACCTGCGTCGGCGGCGTCCCGAACAGGACGACCACGGCGATCAACGGCGTAGCGACAAGTCGCTCGAGACCGGCGTTCGGCCGTATCCTGGCGTGGGAGACCACCGCGACGACCAACGCGGCGAGGCCGAGCGCGAGCGCGAAGTATTCTCTGATCGCGAGTAGTTCGGCAAAGACGACGCCCAACCCGCCGGCGATCAGCAATCCGACGATGGGGAGCCCGGTCGTCGTGTAGGCGACCTCGCCCGCCGGATCCTCGGCACCGAAGTAATAGTAGGCACCGAGCGTGACGGCCGGAAGGCCGATCGTCCCGAGGAAGACCAGATGCCAGCCGGGGTCGGCCGAGAGTGGTTTGAACGCGTCGTTGACGACGTATACGAGGAGGACGAACACCGAGAGGAGCCCGATCGACGTGGCCGCGAGACACGCCGCTTCGAAGATCCGGCCGCGGGTCTGGCTGACCTCGCTGTCCTCGCCGTACCAGCCGGTGTCTGTGGTCGCCATCAGGCGATCACCTCCGCGACGGTAACACTGTACCGAGTCATTCGTATTCCTCCCGATAGCGTGCAGCGATGCGATTGCTCGCGAGGTTCATCAGGAAGGTAACCACGAACAGCGTCAGACCGATAGCGAACATGCTCCGGTAGATCGGCCCGGCGGCGTTCTCGGCGTTGACCAACTGGATCATCGCGGCCGTCATCGGCTGATTCGACTCGAAGAGGTTCGAAAGCGGGTCGGCGAAATCGAGCAGTTGTGGGCCCTGTCCCATCGCGACTGCGACGATCATCGTCTCGCCGATTGCCCGGGAGAGCGCGAGGATGAACGACGAGAAGATCCCCGAGATCGCGGCGGGGATCACGATCCCCGTCGAGACCTCGTACTTGGTCGCCCCCAGGCCATAGCCGGCCTCGCGCAGCGAGTCCGGGACGGCACTCATCGCGTCCTCGCTCAGACTCGAGACCATCGGGACGATCATGATCCCGACCATGATCGACGCGCTGAGAACGTTGAACGTCCCGACTGGGAGGCCGAGCGCGGCGAGGAACGGCGTGACGTACACCAGCGCGAAGTACCCGTAGACGACAGTGGGGATGCCGGCCAGGATCTCCAGGGCCGGCTTGAGCACTGCCCGCATGCGTGAGCCGGCGTACTCACTGAGATAGGTCGCTGCGGCGAGTCCGATCGGGATCGCCACCGTCGCCGAAATGACTGTCACAAGGATCGTCCCGCTGAGCAGCGGCAACACGCCCAGCACGCGCCGGTCGATCACCCACTCCGTCCCGAAGAAGAAGGCAACGGGATCGTAGCCGGTGAAAAACGAGAGTGCGCCCCGCGTGAGCACGACGACGATTCCGACCGTCACGAAGATAGAGACCGACGCACAGGCGAAGAGAAGGTAACGGTAGAGCCGTTCACGACTCGCTTCGTCCGGTGGCGTCGTGATCGCTGTCGCGGTGTCCGGGGTCGCTGTATTCGTCCCCGGGGCTGCGGTGTCCGTACTCATCGGCGCGTCCCTCCCGAGAGGTCACCGGACGTATCAATCATGGCCGTTCGAGCAGAAGTTTCGCGAGGTTGTCGTTCCTGGTCGCTTCGTCGATGGGGACGTACCCGACTTCGCTTACGAGATCGGTCCCGGCGTTCTCAAGATAGAAGGACACGAACTCGAAAACGGGATCGCGTGTGAGGGCATCCCGATTGACGTAGATGAAAAGCGGCCGGGTCATCGGATAGGACCCGGCCTTGGCGTTCTCCAGGGTCGGCTCGACACAGCCCTCTCCCGAGCCGTCGTCGACCGGAACAGCCTTGACGCGATCGGAGTTCTCACTGTAGTAGGCGTACCCGAAGTACCCCATCGCGTAGGGATCGTTCTCGATTCCCCGGATGATGACGTTGTCTTTCTCGGTCTGCTCGTGATCCGGAGTGTGTTCGTACTCCTCGCCGACGACGTTGTTGTTGAACCAGTCGTAGGTTCCCGAGGTCGGCGCCGGTCCGAACAGTTTCAGCGGCTCGTTGGGCCACTCCTCGCGGACATCCGACCATCGTTCGACCCGGTCGTCACGCCAGATCCGTGAGAGTTCCTCGTAGGTCAGACAGTCGACCCAGTCGGCCTCGTTGTTGACCGCGACGGTCAGTGCGTCCCTGCCGACCTGGAACTCGACCGGGTCGACGTTATTGGCCCCACACGAGGTCCGTTCCTCGTCCGTGATCGGTCGAGAAGCCCCGTTGATGTCCGAGGAACCCGGACAGAAATGGTTCTTGAACCCGCCGCCGGTCCCGGTCGAGTCGACGGTGACGTTCACGTCGTGCTCGCTCATGAATTCCTGGGCCATCAGGTCCGAGATCAGATAGACCGTACTCGAGCCCTTGACGATCACCTGTCCACCATCACCGTCAGGCTCCGAGCGGACGTTTTCCACGCAACCGGAGAGGGATGCGACACCTACTCCACCGGCTCCGAGGAGGAATTCCCGTCGAAAAACCGTACACGCGGTTTCGCGTGCCATTGTTGATCAAAGGCTACGAGATGGATAAGTATGCTACTATGATTGCTATTATATCTATATATTACTATATAGGGATGGCGTATGTCGTCCTCGTTCACCCGCTCGGGCGCCGGTGTCCGGATTTTCGTGCGGGTGTGTAATTCCATTGTCCGTTATCCGGGCCTTGCACCTCGGTGTGATATCGAACGCCGGAGCGGAAGGACGAGTCAACCAAAATATAGGTCTACGTCGCCCCTGCCACGGCTCCCGTCCACGGTGTTGTGGGTCGGTCGGTATCTCCCGAGAAAAGCCGTGAGAGTCGATCCGCCGGCGTTCGGGACCTGTATCATAGCCGAATATATTGATATATAGCGGTTTGTACTGGGAAATATATAGATATGGAATGATTTATTGTCCGTTCCGGCTCAGTATGGCATATGGAGACCCGCAAGGTTCAGGTGACGGGCGGCTCCACGTACACCGTATCACTACCGAAGAACTGGGCGACGGACAACGAAGTGAGCGCGGGCAGTATCGTGGAGTTTCATTCCGAGGAGGATTTCCTGTTACTTTCGCCACGGGACGAGAAGGAGCGAACCAGGGGAACCCTCGACGTGAGCGGACTGACCGAGGATGACCAGCTAACTCGTGCGGTGATGACGATGTACGTAAGCGGATTTGATATCATCCAGCTGGAGGCCGCGCGGATCACGGCCGCCCAGCGCCGCGTCATCCGGAACGCGACCCAGGGTCTCGTCGGCCTGGAGGTCATCGAGGAGACGGGCGAACGCGTCGTCCTCCAGGATCTGCTTGACTCCTCGGAACTGTCGGTCCACAACGCCATCACGCGCATGCGGCTGGTCTCGCTGACCATGTCCGAGGACGCCGTCTCCGCGCTCGTCGAGAACGACGCCGACCTCGCCCAGGACGTCATGGAGCGTGACGACGACGTCGACCGGCTGTGGTACATGGTCTCTCGGGTGTTCCGGACCGTCCTCCGGAATCCGACCACGGCCACCGAGATCGGGTTCCCGCGGGAGACGGTCTTCGACTATCAGTCGGGAGCCCGACAACTCGAGCGAATCGCCGACCACGCGACCAAGATCGCCGGCATCGCCGAGGAGATCGGCTCAGTCCCCGAAGAGGAGGCGGCCGCACTCCGGGAACTTCAGGAAATCGCCGTCTCGGTCCCCGAGACTGCGATGGACGCTCTGTTGAGTGAGGACTCCGACGAGGCAGTCTCCCTCGCCAACGAGGCACGGAGTCGCATCGCCGAGGTCGACCGGGAAGCCCGCGAGGTTGACAACCTCATCCGGGAGTTCGACGATCCACAGCGTGCCCAGCGGCTGGGACTCGTCGTCGACTCGCTGACCCGGACAGCCGACTACGGGAGTAACATCGCCGAGAGCGCACTACAGAAGGCTGCACCACGACCGACGTGAACGCGAGTCACAGCGCGAGCAGCGCGAAAGCCTGCGACTTCGGTCGTAGGAGAAGTCAGCGCAGGAAAGCGGCGCCAGCTATTCGATCAGTTCGGCGTTGACCTGGCCGTCCTGGCCGGGACGGGAGGTCACGCGGGCCTCGCCCTCGTCGGTCTCGATGACCGCGCCCTTGGTGATGATGTTCCGCCGGACATAGTTGGGGTTAGCCGGGTTCTCGACGACGTTCTCGATCTCGGCGGCGACGGTGCCGTCCTCGGTTGCGACGCTGGCCACGTCGGTCGCGACCGCCCGGACCTTCTTGGTCCCACCTCGACTCTCGACGACTTTCAGCTTCTGTTCGCCGACCTGCGTCTCGGTCGGCTCGTCACCGAGTTCGTACTTGCGCTTGTTACGGGCGTGACGGCGCCGACCGCCGGTTCGCTTGCGCGTCGATCGTCCCTGGAATTTCATATCCGAGAGAAGTGCCAGGGCGTACTTCAACCCCTCGAATCCTGGCGCCGGGTAGTTCAGGCCAGCGCTCACCCGAGAAACAGTCGCTGTCTACCGGTTGGTTGTCAGTACCACCGCGGACGCGTTACTCCGAGACGGTGATCGCGTCGACGGGACAGGCGTCGGCGGCGTCTTTCGCCGCAGCGATCCGCTCCTCGTCGTCGAGTTCTTCCATCCCCTCGACGACGTACGCGAGACCGTCGTCGCGCATTTCGAAAATCTCCGGTTCCATCGACGCACAGATCTGGTCACCGACACATCGGTCCTGATCGACTTCAACTGTTGCCATCGTTGTTCCAGTAGTGTATGGATCACACAACACTAAAAATGATGCTGTTTGCCACCGACGTACGCGTTCGCCAGTTTTAGGATCACAAGCCTATCACTACCGGGTAATGAGTCTTCGGACAGCTGTCGCCGCTCCTTTCGTTGCCGACGGGACCGATATTCTCGCTCGAAGCGACTTCGTCGTCGATCTCTCTCTCGATCGGGACTGGTTTTCCCCTGAACAAGCAAAGCGATTGATCGACGTCGCCGCCAGCGAGGGACTGCTCGTCGTCGAGGGGGACTCCCTCTCGCTCCAGTTCGACCCCTCCTCAGTGACGGTCCCGCCGGATTATGTACCCGACGAGTCGATACTCCGGGAGCGATCGACCTTCGAGCGGGTACTGGACGCGATCGTCGAGGACGGGATCGACAAACAGGAGGCGGTCGCCTCGATCAACGGCCTCCAGTCCGAGCTAGCGATCACCCTAGAGGCCGCGGCGGTCCTGTACGCCCGCCGACGGGGGATCGACGTGGGAACGGCCGCCCAGCGGGCGATCGAGGAGCTTTGAGATGGTCGAGGATCGCATCACTGACGGAGAACGGATCGCCGAGGTGCTCCGTGCGGAGATCGAGGGTCGCGGGACGGGCGGACTGGACCGACTATCGATCGCCGAAAGGGACGGCACGACGACTGTCCTCCTCGATGGGGAACCGCTGACCACACTCGAACCAGGGCAGTCCAGTCTGGAGATCAGCTTCTGTAGGGCGGGAGAAGCGGTCCGGGCGATCGCCGGGGACGGGGGACTCGATACGCGATCGGGGAACGGGTCGGTGACGGTCGTCGTCGGATCCGCGGCGGGGACGAAACGCGTGGTGGACCTATTGGCGGCGGTCGCGGACCGGATCGATTGAGTTACGGCGTGGACGACTGATACGGATTATTGTAGATTATTTCCGGATAACGCCGACCCGGGGGTCGACGGATACCGGTAAATCACTACAATAATCCGTATGACAGCTACAGTCCTTCGAGCACGCCGAGGAGTTCTTCGTGGAGTCGCTCCCGATCGATGTGCGCATCGGCCCGCGGGTGTGGATCCGGACCGTCCGGGTAGAGGATTTGGACGGCTTGCATGCCGGCCGCGAGCGCCCCCTCCACGTCGGCCTCCGGTTTATCGCCGACGTAGACTGCCTCTCCGGGCTCGACCGACAGCGCCGCGAGGATCGCCTCGAAAGCGGCCGGGTCCGGCTTGCGAGTCTCCATCGTCCCGGTCACGACAGTCGCGTCGACGAGGTCGGTCCACCCCAGCGCGTCGAGTTTCGAGCACTGGGCGCGTTCGGGGCCGTCGGTCAACAGGCCGACTCGGTAGCCGGCGCCGTTCGCGAGGGTCGACAGCAACTCCTCAGCCCCCTCGACCGGTTCTAAGTGTTCGTTGACGACGCCACGGTACGCCTCGGCCAGGTCGTGGGGATCGACGGGTTCGTCCTCGTAGATGGTTTCGAAGATGCGTGCACGGGTCTCGCCCGTCACTGCCTCGCGGTGGGCGCGTTCGTAGGTCCCGTACTCGATCGGTTCTAGCCCCGCCTCGCCGACCGTGTCCGCGAGCAGCGTCTGGCGATCGCGCGCGGTCACGGCGAGCGTCTCGTCGAGGTCGAACACCACCGCCGCGAGTGTCATCAGGTGTTCCTAACCCGATGGGCCTAATTGAGTCTTCCCGTTCGTGCCGATCGGACAACGGTTCGCTAGCGGTCCACACGACCGATGGGTTTCCTGTACGTCAAACTGACTGGATTGTACCAATCGTGACCGATGGAAATACTTGAGTCAACCGCGCCGGTGGCCCCAGGCATGGGCTTCTTCGAGCGACTGGCCGCCCGGATCGACGCGGTCGAAAGCGTCGTCTCGGTCGGACTGGACCCCGATCCCGACCGTCTACCCGAGCACCTCTCCGAGAAGGACCTCCCGCGATGGGCGTTCAACCGCCGGATCATCGACGCGACCCACGAACACGCCGCGGCCTACAAGCCCAACGCCGCCTTCTACGAGGATGCCGACGGCTGGCGTGCCCTCGAAGAGACGATCGTCTACGCTCACGGCAAGGGCGTGCCCGTCCTGCTTGATGCTAAACGGGCGGACATCGGCAACACGGCCCGTCAGTACGCCACTGCACTGGACGAAGACGGGCTGGACGCCGACGCGATCACGGTCAACCCCTATCTCGGCCGTGACTCCCTGGAACCGTTCCTGGGGCGCGAGGACGCGGGCGTGTTCGTCCTCTGTCGGACCTCCAACCCCGGTGGAGCCGACCTTCAGGACCTCGAACTCGCCGATGGCGAGGACTTATACGAGCGGGTGGCCGCGCTGGCCGACCTCTGGAACCGCAACGACAACGTCGGACTGGTCGTCGGTGCGACCGCGCCCGACGAACTCGAAGACCTCCGCCAACAGGTTCCCGATCTGCCGTTCCTCGTGCCGGGTGTCGGCGCACAGGGTGGTGACGCCGAGGCAGCAGTCGAACACGGCCTCGCCGACCGACCGGACCTCGCCACGCGCGTCGGACTGGTCAACTCCTCGCGGGGGATCATCTTCGCCGGCGAGGAGGCGGGCGGACCGGGTGAAACCGATCCCGATGCCTATTACCAGGCCGCGGGTGAGGCCGCCAAGCGTCTCAAACGTCGGCTGAACCGCCACCGGGACACCTAAAAGCGTTACGGCGAGTTACCGGGATCGCAGCCGAAGGCCCCCATTAGTATTTCGACCGGTCGTTCGGATGATCGATGACAACTTCCTCCACTCCGTCGTTGCCACGGCGGATCGTGGGCGTCGTGGCGGCGGAGCGAACGTACCGCAACCTGGCGTATCTCTTCGTGCGATTTCCGCTGGGGGTCGCGTACTTCTCGCTGTTTCTTACCGGAATCGTCCTCGGGATCGTGCTGGTCCCGTTGCTCGTCGGGATTCCGATACTGATCGGCGTTCTCGGGGCCGCCGACTACGCGGGCGTGATCGAAGCACGGATCGCCTCGGCGCTGCTGGACGTCGACGCGATCTGGCAGCCGACCGACGCCGGAGAACTATCGATGATCGAGTACGCGAAGGCGGTCGTGACGACACCCCGTCACTACGCCCTCGTGGTGTACTTCCTGGCGCAGTTTCTCGTCGGCGTTGTCGCGTTCGTTGCGCTCACGACCGGACTGATCGTCCCGCTGGCACTGCTGGTCGCGCCGCTGGTCTACTGGCTGCCGGGCGTGCGCTACCAGTTGCTGGGTGGTGACGGCTCGATGATCACGCTCGGACCGATGTCGATGGAGACGTCCGTCGGTTCCGGCGGGTTCGATATGATCGTCATCGACACGCTGCCGGAGGCCCTCGTCGCGTCGGTCGTCGGCGCGTTCGTCCTGCTGATCGCTCTTCACCTGTTCAACGGCGTTGCTCGCCTGCTGGGACGACTCACAGTCGCCATCTTCGATTCCACCGGACAGAATCGGTAGGTGTCGTCGTCTTCCGGCTCGATCAGACACGGTAGGTGTCGTCGTCTTCCGGCTGGTCGTCCCCGCCCGGCCGCCCGCCACCGCCGACCTCGCCGGTGCATTCGACACAGTACCCGAGCGACGGCTCGTAGTGGCGCTCGCAGACGAGCGAGCCACACCGATCGCAGATATACTCGGCATTCCCCTCCCCACAGACCGCACAGAGACCGGCAGTGCTCATACAGAAAACTCGGCCGCCAAACGTTTCAACGCTTTGGGGTCAGCGGACCGAATCCAGAACGGCGGCGATTACGAGGCCGACGCCGCCCAGTGCCGTCAGGTACAGACCGATCCCCGGCGAAACCGCCTCGCGTGCCAGTTCGGCCGCGACGTCGCCACCCTCGATGCCCGTCGTCGGATCGACGACGTAGTACAGTGCCAACGCAGCGATCAGCCCGCCGAGTACGCCGACGAGCGCCCGGTTGATCCGGTCCCACTGGCGGGCGACGACGAGAACGCCCGCAACGACAGCCATCCCGAGCGTGATGACGCCGTCGCCGTCGATCCCGTTGACAGTCACGCTCGTCCCCAGAATGGATGCACTGATCCAGGGGAGAAACGCCGCGATCACCACCACTGCGGCGCTACCGATCGCGAGTTGTTCCCCACGGGAAAACGTCAACCGCGAGTCTCCGTCGGCCTGTTGGGTCTGTTCCGTCATCGATAGGCGTTCTCACCGTCGAGCCTTATATGTGGGGGCGATCGGCCGTGCGCCACCGGGTCACTCCGGCCGGTCAAACAGCACCCGGAGGCTCCCGACGGCGATCAATGCCCCGCCGACGAGCCTGAGGTACGTGCCGACGCGGGGGGTGACGGTCACGTCGGCTGCGGCCAGCTGTTCGGTCGCGCCGCCGAAGAGGGGTCCGCGAGGACTTCACTGCCAGCGCGAGGGCGACACCGCCCGACAGTAGCCCGCTGGCCCGGTCGAGAGTGCCCCAGCCCCGGATAAGCACCAGTTCGGCCACGCTGATCGCCAACACAGCGTCAGGAACCCGTCGACGTCGATCCCCGAGACGGTCGCCGTTGCGTCCGGCGTTTGCGTTCGAACCCACGGGAGGACTGCCGCGACGGCAGTGACGAGAGCCCCGGACAGGATTACCCGGACGTGGCTGACGTCCCTGAAGTCCCGCCAGGGTACCGACAACCGGTTCGGACCCGCCGTCGTCGGGTTCGTCCATGCTTCTGAGAGGAATTGCACTTGAGCCACGTTCGAAGCGCGCGCCGTCGCGTGGAATGACCAGCACTTAAGCGCCGGCGACCGAACGCCCGGGCACGATGTCCTGGCTCTCGGTGGTCGTGGTCGCCTTCTGGGCGATGTTACCCGCTTACGTCCCGAACAACGCCGCGGTGCTGGCCGGCGGCGGCCGCCCCATCGACGGCGGTCGGACCTGGGGGGGCCGGCGGGTGCTCGGGGACGGCAAGACCTGGCGGGGGACGGCAGCAGGGACTGCCGCCGGAACCGTACTGGCACTCGTTCTCGACGCGCTCGCGCCAACGGTGAGCGACGCACTGGGGATTGCCCTCCCCGGATTCCCCCTCCCAGCGGCCGTCGCGCTGGCGCTTGGCGCCATGCTCGGTGACGTCGCCGCCTCGTTCCTCAAGCGTCGGCTCGACCGCCAGCGCGGCGCGCCGGTCCCCGGGCTCGACCAGCTCGATTTCGTCGTCGGCGCGCTGGTGGCCGCAGCGATCGCCGCACCCAGCTGGTTCGCCGATACGTTCACGCTCCCGGTACTTGCCGTCGTGATCGTCGCGACGCCGCTGTTGCACGTGGGGACGAACGCCATCGCGTACGGGCTCGGCCTGAAGGACGAACCGTACTGAGCGACCGGGCGGGAGGGACGTTCTGTGGTGTGTGCCCCGAAGGTCGAGCGGTGGGGTTATCCCGCTCGACCGTGGAGACCGACCCAATGAGTAGCCGAGCCAGCACGCTGACCCTGGCCACCCGGGGGTCGGACCTCGCACTCCGGCAGGCCGCGACCGTCCGGGAGGCGCTCGCGGACCGCCGACGCGAGGTACAACTCCGCGAGGTCGAGACTGCCGGCGACCGGATCGACGACGAACTCATCCACCGACTCGGGAAGATCGGGGCGTTCGTCCACAGCCTCGACGAGCGCGTTCTCGCGGGCGAGGCCGACGCGGCCGTCCACTCCCTGAAGGACGTCCCAACCGAGAACCGTGAAGGGTTGGTCGTCGCGGCAGTCCCCGATCGCGGTCCGGCGGGCGACCTGCTGGTCTCCCCGGAGGAGTTCTCCCTGTCTGGACTCCCCGAGGGCGCGACCGTCGGCACGTCGAGCCTGCGTCGGCGCGCCCAGTTGCTGGCCGAACGGCCTGATCTGGACGTCCAGCCGCTGCGGGGCAACGTGGACACCCGTGTCGAGAAACTCCTCGCGCCGACACTCCACGCGGAACACGAGGCACGCGTCGAGGCCGAGGAAGCCGAAGAAGAGAACGGTACAGACGACGAAAGCAGCGAAGACGATGACGAGGCTCCCCGGTTCGAGCGGACTGTCGAGGAGTGGTTCTCGGACCTCGCCGAGATCGAACGCCGGGCGCTGGAGCGCGAGATCGACACCGAGTACGACGCGATCGTCCTCGCCGAGGCTGGGATGGATCGACTAGGCCTGACTCATCACGTCCAGTATCAGCGCCTGCCGCCCGAACAGTTCGTTCCCGCGCCGGGCCAGGGTACCCTCGCCGTCATCGCGAGCGAGGAGGCTGTCGTCGAGCGGATTCACGAGACGCTTGACGATCCCCGAACGCGCGTCGAGGCGACCGTCGAGCGGACGATCCTCGAGGAACTCGGCGGGGGCTGTGTCGCCCCGATCGGCGTCCGGGCGCTCTTCCAGGGCCGGGTCGTCACCACGACTGCCCGGGTTCTCTCGCCGGACGGCGAAGAGGAGGTGGCCGATCGACGGACGTTACCGGTCGAGCGCCACGCCGAGGCGGCCCGCGAGATGGCCGCGGACCTCGCCGACCGCGGGGCGGCCGAGTTGATCGAACGAGCCCGTGACGACGCGGAGGGGGGCTCGACGTGACGTGTGAGGCCATCCGCAGGTGGATGGAGGAAGACGAATGAAGCGCGAAAGCGCCGGCGGCGCCGGTACTGCGGACGCGGGCGACGGGGGAAGTCCCGACGGCCGACAGCCCCGCGTTGCCGTCTTTCGGCCCGACGACGCACGGCTCGCAGAGGCGATTGCCACGCTCGAATCACTCGGCGTCGAGCCGATCGCGGATCCCATGCTCGCCGTCGAACCGAGCGGAGATCTCCCCCGCGAAGATGCCGGATTCGTCGTTTTCACGAGCAAGACAGGAGCCGAACTCGTCGCTGGCGAGTGGACGCCGGACGGGGCGACAGTGTGTGCGATCGGTGAGCCGACCGCGGCGGCGCTCAGGGAGCGTGAAATCGACGTCGACGTCGTCCCGGGGACGTACTCCTCGAGAGGGCTCGTCGAGGCCCTCGCCGGACGCGTCGACGGCGTCCGGCTCGAAATCGCACGGAGCGACCACGGGAGCGACGCGTTGCCCGCGGGGCTGTGGGACGCCGGGGCGTACGTTCACGAAACTGTTCTCTACCGGCTAGTTCGACCGGAAGACGCGGGTGAGTCAGTACGATTGGCCGCTGTCGGTGAGCTCGACGCCGCGCTGTTCACCTCCTCGCTGACCGTCCGACACTTCCTCGCGGCCGCCGACGAGCGGGGACTCCGAGGGGAAGCGATCGAGGGACTGAACGACGCCGTCGTCGGCGCGATCGGGGAACCGACCCGTGAGACGGCCACGGACGCGGGCATCGACGTCGACGTCGTCCCCGACACCGCCGACTTCGAGACGCTGGCGACGACGGCGGTCGAGGCGGCCGCGCCGAGTCACCGCGAGTGACACTGTCGGCTGTGACGTTACAGTAAACGGGACGAGCAGAGGGGCGGGCGACCGGATCGCTGGGAACCCACCCAGAGCCGCGAAACGCGGTCTTTAAACTCGTGGACGATGCCGTACTCAGTATGACTGGTGCGGACGGGACGAACGTGCTCTTCGTCGTGCTCGATACGGTCCGCAAGGACCACCTCTCGGCGTACGGGTACGACGAGCCGACGACTCCGACTCTGGAGGCGTTCGCCGAGGAAGCGGCGGTCTTCGAACACGCCGTCGCGCCGGCCCCCTGGACTCTGCCGGTCCACGCCTCCCTGTTTACGGGGCTGTACCCCTCCGAACACGAGGCCACACAGGAGGACCCCTATCTCGACGGGGCGACCACGCTGGCCGAGTCGCTATCTTCGGCCGGCTACGACACGGCCTGTTACTCCTCGAACGCCTGGATCACGCCCTACACGAACCTCACGGCCGGGTTCGACGACCACGACAACTTCTTCCAGATCATGCCCAGCGAACTCCTCTCGGGGCCGCTGGCACGGATCTGGCAGACGATGAACGACAGCGACACCCTGCGGGGGGTCGCCGATCGGATGGTTCAGCTGGGCAACAAGTTCCACGAGTACTTCGCCTCCGAGGGCGGGGGCGACACGAAGACCCCCGCCGTGAT
>ENA-ORCS01001089-ORCS01001089.1-marine-metagenome-genome-assembly--contig:-NODE-1089-length-13169-cov-4.296288_pt1 | contig 13169 bp, 13 predicted proteins | sample MGYA00237781_ERZ508513 | MGnify/ENA primary metagenome ERZ508513 (study PRJEB26184, sample SAMN06268793) | marine metagenome | isolation source: Eden Landing Ponds, San Francisco, CA, USA | place...
CCGGACGCCGGTCCGGGTCGGACGGGGCGACGGTCGAAGCGGTCGACCTCCGGCGTGGCACCCGCGTCTGGGGTGTCGACCTCGGAACCCGGGCGGTCGCCGCGCCAACGGTGGCCGGAGACCGCGTGTTCGTCCAGACCGCCGACGGGACGTACGGACTCGCACCCGACGGGGACGTCCTGTGGTCTTCGAGAACCGTCGATCGCACCGGTTTCGCACCGACCGCGGTCGGCGAGCGGGTGTACGCGGTCGGCGCGAACGGCCTGGCCGCCTACGATGCCGGTGGCGACAGGCGCTGGGCGCTCCCGCTGCGGACGTCGCCCCTCGCTGCGCCGGCCGCCGACGAGTCGGCGGTCTACCTCGTCGTCCCCCGTGACCAGATGACGACGGACGTTATCGCCTTCGACGCCGACGACGGATCGAGCGCCTGGCGGACGAGTGTCGCCGCAGAACCAGGATTTCCGCCCGTACGGGCCGGTGACGAACTCTATCTCTCCAGCGACCTGCAACAGGGCGGTGTGACCGCCCTCGCGGCCGACGAGGGGGACGAACTGTGGACGGGCACCCACCGACTCGACCGCGGAACGGCAGTCACGGCCAACCGGGTCGTCTTCGCGGCCGGGGACCGCGTCTTCGCGTACTCGCGGGCTGACGGGACTCTCGACTGGTCGAACTCCGCCGGCGCGACCGTCGTCGCCGGCCCCGTCGCCGACCGTGAGACCGTCTACGTCGCTCTCGATAGCGAAGGCGGCGGTTCGGTCCACGCGCTCGCCCTCGACGGCGGTGACGGCCGCTGGACGGTGGGGTTCGACCGCCCCGTCGACGTTCCGGTCATCGTCGACGGCGGACTCCTCGTGCCGACCCGCGACCGGGACGACGGCGCCGAACGGTTGCACGTGTTGACCGAGAACTGACGTTCATCCCTGTTCTCCCGTCAACCGAGCCCAGCGGCGCTCGGACGCTACGCTACCGGGGTCCGCTCGACGACGGTCCCCTTCCACCTTTTTCCACCTCGGGTCGTTCGCTCCGCTCACGACCACTCGGTGCAAAAACGTGGGCGAAAAAGCGGGCTCTCACGTCGGAAGACTCGCTCCGCTCGTCTTCCGAGTCTCCGTTCACGTCGTTCACCGAGACTCCGTTCGGTCCCGTGAACCGAGCCCCAGCAGCGCTCGGACGCTACGCTACCGGGGTCCGCTCGACGACCGTTCCGTTGTATGTCGGGTACTGTTCGACGATCTCGCCCGCGTCGATATCCCCGTCGGCGACCATCTCTTCGAGCAGCCACCACGCCACCTCGACGTGGTCGGATTTGACGGTGTAGTACTCCTCGGGGACCCCCAGGTTCTCGAAGCGTTCGGGAGGCGTCCGGGTTTTCCCGTAGACGAGCGTCCCGTCGTCGGTGATATCGTCGAACGGCCGCCGGACCGTGCGGGCCATCCGCTTCATGCGCCGGCGGTGCTGGGCGGCGTCCTTGAAAACGCTCGTACAGAAGTAAACTTTCTCGTGGTCGCCCATCACGTCCAGGATCGCCTCGCGGGAACTGCGTTCACCGTCGACGCCCTCGACGGCGCTCATGTGGCCCTCGCGCAACTCGAAGCCACGCTCTTGCATCCGTCGGTAGTTCCCCTGGCTCATCTCGAACTCGTTGACGTTGCAGAAGTCGGCGGCACCCTCGTCGAGGAAGTCGAGGAATTCGGTCTCGGCGCGAATACCGGGGATCTCGAACGCCGGCGTCAGTCCTTCCTCGCGGGCGATGTAGAGGATCTCTTCCCACTCGGTGCCGTGGAGGTCGCCCCACTGCTCGTAGGGCGGGTGAAAGCGAACCTCGTCGAGGCCGGCCTCCGAGAGGCGGCGCATGTTCTCGCGTCCGCCCGTGATACCGGTGTAGAGGTGCGTGTGGAAGTCCTCGCCGAACTCGTCTTTCAACAGGGAGAGATAGCGCGTGGTGCGACCCATCGCTTCCTGGGGTTCGCCGCCCGTGACAGACGCACCAAGCGCGTCCATGCGGTGGGCCTCTTCGAGGACGTCCGCGTCGGATTCGACGGGGCGCTCGTTGGCATAGACCTGGTCGACGTTCTTGCGGTTCTCGCCGAGGGGGCAGTAGAAACAGTCGCGCTGGTCGCAGTAGCCGTAGACGAACAGGACGAGCTTGCCGCCCTTGGCGCACTGTTCGCAACCCTCGGATATCATCGGTCACGTCTACCCGGTCGAGCTTCAAAAGTCGTGCGTTCCGGAGCGACGGACGCGTGCGACCCACTCCCACTCCGGTAGCGGCCCGACGATGCTCCCGCTCTGGCCGCCGCCCCACCATTCGACCCAGTGACTGGTCGAACGAGCGACCGGTTTCCGGCCGGATCGGTCGATATTTATCCGTTCTTGTCCCTCACTCGCACCGTGCATAGTCCGACCGACGGACCGCCGGCGGAGTTTCGCGAGCCATGAGCCAGGCGTCCACCCGCGAACGCCGGCTGTGGACGCTCGCCCTCTTCGTGTTCGTCGGCACAGAGGCGATCGGCTTTCAGTTGCGCGGCGCACTCCTGCCGAGCATCGAACGCACCTTCCAGGTCTCCACGGGTGCGCTCGGACTGGTCGCCACCGCCGGGACCGCGGGCTTCGTCGTCGCGGTGCTCGCGTTCGGCCTCGTCGGCGGCCGCCTCGACATCAGGCGTGCGCTGCTCGGGAGCGCAGTCGTCGTCGCGCTCGGTGCGTTCGCGACCGGCCTCGCGCCGACGTTCGGCGTTTTGCTCGCCGCACTGTTCGTCCGCGGGGTGGCGACCGGCCCGTTTCGTGCCCTCGACCGCGCCGTCCTCAGCCACCTCTTCCCCGAGGGGCGCTCGAAGGTGTTCAACCTCTACGGGTTCGTCTGGGCGGTCGGTGCGACCGCCGGCCCGGTCGTCGTCACCGCCGCGCTCGCGCTCGGCAACTGGCGCTACGCCTACGCCCTCGTCGGCGCGGGCTTTCTCTGTAGCGCCGCTTTCCTCGTCCGACTCGACCTCCCGGACGCGGTTGGCAACGAGCGCAGCGTCTCCGTCGCGGAACTCCGTCGCGTCCTCCGGAAGCCGACGGTCCTCGGCGTGACCACTGCGGTCGCCGTCAACGGTGGCGTCGAAGGGTCCCTGTTCACGTGGCTCCCGTACTTCGCCGCCCAGCAGTTCCCCGACGCGACCGCTAACCTCGTCCTCTCGGCGTTTCTCGCCGCCTTTCTACCCGGCAGACTCACCTACAGCATCGTCACCGACCGCGTCGCCCGCCCGCTGGGCGTCTTGCTCGTCACGCTCGGTGTCGCTGTCCCCCTGCTCGCCGCGACCGTCTTCGTCGCCGACGGGTTCGTCCTGTTCGCGGCGGTCTTCGCGCTCGGCCTCCTGCTCTCGGCGACCTACCCCACGCTCTCGGCGGTGGGTGTCTCGGCCGCACCCGAGTACAGCGCGCCCGTCAACGCCGTCATGACCAGCGCCACGTACGCGGGCATCGCGCTGGTCCCGCCGGTGATCGGTGTGCTCGCCCCCTCTGTGGGTCTCACGACCGCGATGGGACTGCTCCCGCTCTTGCTCGGGCTGGTCTTCCTCGCGACCGCCGCGACGTGGGTCGCGACCGGCCCCGGTACCCCGTCGTCGTAGTCGGTCGCCCTGGCCCGAAGACAGATAAACGCCGACTGTCTAGTCGCCCGCAATGCTGCTGGTCCTGTGTGTGGACCTCGATGACGACCTCGGTCGCAAGACGGGCATGGAGACCCCCGTCGTCGGCCGGGACGCCGTCGAGGAGGCCGCCGTCGCGCTCGCGACTGCAGACCCGGAAGACTCCGACGTCAACGTCCTCTTCGAGGGCATCCACATCGCCGACCGCATCACCGACGAGTCCGTCGAGGTCGCGGCCGTCACGGGTGCCGACGCCAGCGACATCGCCGCCAACCGCGCGGTGGGCGAGGAACTCGATACGGTGCTGGCGGGACTGGCCACGGGCGAAGACGTCCGCGCGCTCGTGGTCACCGACGGCGCACAGGACGAGTCGGTCCTGCCAGTCATCCGTTCGCGCGTCGCCATCGACGGCGTCCGCCGCGTCGTCGTCCGCCAGGCACAGGACCTGGAATCGATGTACTACACGATCAAGCAGGTGCTCGACGACCCCGAGACTCGGGGGACCATCCTCATCCCGCTCGGGATCCTCCTCCTGATCTACCCGCTCTCCATCGTCGCCGACTACCTCGACATGCCGGGGGCCGTCTTCGGTGTCACGTCGGGACTCATCGGGATCTACTTGCTCTCTCGGGGACTCGCACTCGGCAAACGCCTCGACCAGGTCGTCGAGCGCGGGCGCTCGGCCCTGTTCGCCGGTCGCGTGACAGTCGTCACGTCGCTGGTCGCGCTCATCCTGCTCGTCGTCGGCGGGATCTTCGGCGTCCGCGAGGTGACGGACATCCAGGCCCAGGCCGCCGGGTCCGTACCGGTGATCGAGGTGATCGCGGCACTGGTCTACGGGTCCGTCCAGTGGTTCGCCGCGGCGGGCGTGACCTCCAGTCTGGGGCGAGTCGTCGACGAGTACCTCGCTGGGGAGTTCGAGTGGGAACACCTCAACGCGCCCGTCTACGTCGTCGCCATCGCGTTCATCCTCCACGGCGTCGCCCGCTTTCTCCTCGGTGTGGACGACCTGTCGTATCTCGCGCTGACGCTCACTGGGGCGACGATGCTCGGGCTGTCCTCGACGTTCGCGTTCGCCCTGGCCGAGTCCCGGTTCGGCAAGCGAGCGGGGCCGACCTGACGGATAGCCAGCGGAGGCCTCACCCTTCAGGGCGAGGAGGAAGTCAAGGATCCGGGCGCTTTTTGGTCGCCGGGGATCCCATACTGGGTGAGGGCACGTAGCTCAGCCTGGACTAGAGCGTCGGACTTCTATCCTCGTCGGGTTCACCCGGTGGGGGAGGTCATCCGACGGTCGTGGGTTCGAATCCCACCGTGCTCGTCCTCTAATTGTCGTTTTTGGGCTTTTCAGAGAAGCCTGTTCTGAACGCTTTTGTCCCCCGTATTCGGACGTTTCACGATTCGGTTCTCATCCTGAAAAATCGAACTCCGTTCATCACCTAAACGGCCCCCTCCGCAGTCGTCCGATTTTCGGTGTTACGGGGTGGTCGGTGTGATCGTCGGCTCCCGGATAGAGTTCGATATCGACCACTACCCGCGCATCCGAGCGTGGGATTCCGAAGTCGGTCACGACCGGTACCTCTACCTCCACGGGCTGGTCGCCTACGCGCACGGCGAGATCGACGACCTCTGGACTGACCTCGAAGTCCATCACGTCGACCACGACCGCTGGAACAACCAGCCCGAGAACCTCGAAGCCCGCGAACCAGAACCCCACGCGGACTACCACCTGAACGGAGGTGAACTCGCTTGAGAGGCGGCCGTGGTCCCTCCCGAGAAGACTGGCCGTTTCCTCCGAACGAGTTCGTCCCCGCGTCCCGCCTCTTGGAAAGAGGTGCGACTGACGAAGAGGTCCGGCGGGCCGTCGAGGAGGTCGAAGGCCAGTGACCTACTGGGAAGCGTTCGAAGCCTACCGGTGTCGCGATTGTCGAACGAACTGTATCAACAAGTTCGACGATTCGGCCACTAAAGCCCGGAAATGTCGACTCTGTCATGATGTCCCTGCTCTAAACGAAGCTTCAGAAACCGCCATAAGCGAGGGTGAGGGAGAGCCGGCGCGCCCGGCAGCGCAGCGGAGCGAGCAGCCCGGACCGTCCGCCGAGCGCCCCGAGGCGGTCGCACCGGCTCGGCCAACCAACCTGAAAGACTCTGTAACCCCCGTTGAACCCGGTAACGCCGCCGATTCTGAGCGCGAGTTATCGACAACTGCGGAATGGGTCTCAGAGTCCTACGAAAAGTATCCCGACCGGTGTGCGCTCCCGCTCGTAGCTCGTCACGGGACCTCCCTGCGGTTGGAATACACCTACGATACCTGGGAGTCCTGGACGAGCGAGGTCGTCGATGACGCCGACGACGAAGTGTCCGGACAGTCGCTCGTCGAACGCTCCGCCGTCACCTGGGGCAAGGCCGTCGAGATGATGCTCGAAAGTCACGAGGAAACCCGTCGAACGACGGTGAACCTCGAAAAAGCCGCACCTGGGCATCCCGAGTACGCCGAGTTTCACGTCGATGCCGTTACCCGCTGGTTCTCATCGTATCAGAAAAATACCATGCACAGATGGAAGCCTGGCTCCGCGAGTTGACCGGTGGTGAACGACCGTCTGGTGGCGAGACTGACGGCATCTATGAGAATCCGCATATCGCGCTTATAACAACGAGCGCGTCGTCTGTCCCTGCCGGTGAACACGTTCCTCCTGTCGAACACACTGAAATGCGTCGGAGTAGCTGGAATAGTTGCTACGACACTCTCCGAAACACAATGCGCTCACTCGGCCTGGATTGGCAGTATGAACGTCGAAGCGAGCCTCACACCGGCAAACGTGGAGAGTATGGAATTAACCGTTGCTACGGCCACGACCACATCATCTTGGTCGTCGACGGTGACGTCTCTCCTGGAGACCTCCGACCGGTGGTCGAGAAGCACGTCGAAGAGTGCGACTGGGCTGGCGCACAAGCGCACGATCTCGACGTCGAGGACTGGGACGCGGCACCTTCGACTGGTGACTGTTCCTGCGATAGCGGTTGTAGTCGATGTGTTGGTACTGTCGAAATCAAGGACCCCGACGAACTGGAAAACGTCGCCGCCTACGTCGCTGACTACTGCAGTATCGACCCGCTGGACCTTCACGAACGCTCGACCGAGTACGTGATGTGGGCCGCGATGGTGACAGCCGGTAATTTCAAGACACAGAGCCGCTCTGACGCTGCTGGATGGGCGTCGACCGCTGACGCCTGTAAGCAACGATTCGAGAGTGACCAATCCGACCAGGTGGTCGACCACGGCGAGATTGTTCGTCGAGAAACTGAGTCGCAACGAGGTCCCGATCTCGTCTGCGACGAATGCGGGAGTCCCCACGGTATCGATCAAGACCAAACGCTGACCGCTGCGCGAGTCTCAACTGATAGCCCAGCTGCGGCCGACGGCGGCCTCGACCGACAGGGCGAACTGGAACAGAGGTGGCCGTCTGCCAAATCGGCGGCCTACGTCGGTCAAACACCAGAAGGAAGGCGACAGCGCGAACAGATCGAGCAGTATCTCGAAGCCAATCCGAACGCAAAGCCAACAGAGGTGCTCGGTGCCCTCGGTCTCCCACCCGATGCCCGTCGACTCATCGAAGAGGTCGACTTAGATGTCGATCCCACCGAACCGGTAGCCTTCGACAGACCCCCAGAGTGGCGAGTGAAATCCGTTATTATCGGTTCTGACGAATATCCTGCGAGTGCTGGCACGGGTGTAGAGTTGGTTGAAGTAGTTGATCCACTCGATAATCTACTGGAGAATTCGAAACTCGGCTGTGTAGATTCGGAATCTATCTTATGGAACTGTAATAGGACTGGCGTTAGTATGTGGGGCGGTGAACGAATGGCACAGTATCTGATTAAACATGGAATCGAACAACCTGAAGTTGTAGATGAACTTGTCACTGCGGTTCGTGTGCCCAATCCTGATGGCTTGAGCTCTATATTACAGCACGAATCGGACAATATGAGTTGATATTTGATAAATACAATACAATCGCCACACTGTAAGTTGCCGGTGGCTTTTTATGATATCATTATTACTTATTCAATGCCATCCACGCATCCGTGGCGTCTCCCCCCAACTCCCGTCCTTGTGGGTGGATGGCCTGATGCCTATCCGGGCATCGATCATTGCCAGATTGGAACCGCGACCACTATCTCGCCTGCACCCCGATCGGTCGCGGTTCTACTCTTCCGACTCTGTTGAAACACTCAGCGACTGACAAAACCGACGTGCGAGATTCAGAGGGTGTATCCATCACACTAATCGTGGCAAAGAAGGAATCTCTGGTCATGCCCTCCGAGACAACTACACTCCTTCGCTCGATTCGTCAATGGCTATTGGTCATCGTATTTCTGCTCGGAATAGGGGTACTCACGCTGGCTCATATTGGCTATGTCCAAAATTCGACTCGAATTTTGTTTTGGCAGAGTCTCATATTCAGCGGTGCAGGCGTACTTGGGGGCCTCATCGCTACTATTGCTGGTATCAAACTACTCGGCAGCTACTCACCGTCTTCGCCTGATGGACACCCGACCGAGTAATCTAGTAGACTTCACAACTCACAACGCTACACTACGAAATACGCGCCCTGTATTCAGCACGCCAGCCGGAAACTGTCTGAGTTCCGGAATAAAGCGCGTGCGAGATACAGAGTGTGCAGTCAGCACCATGATTTCGTTTCTTTCAGAGATACCGCACTGAATTAACCGCTCAGTGTGGGTGCGAATCTATCAGCCGATGAGAGGTTTTTTAGTTCGTAACTGGAATTTTTATGCATGAAACGTCGTGCCCTCCTTTCCACCGCTCTTGGGTGCAGTCTCACAATTACTGGTTGCCTCGGCCTTGACGGAGAGCAGAGTGGAGAGGGAACGACCGTCGAAATCATCCCACGGAACCACACCAATCAACAGATCTCCCTTCATGTAGCCGTCTACGCGAGAGATGGCTCCCGGTTACTCGATCACTGGTGTTCGTTACCAGAGGGGCACTCTGACGAATCACAGGGTGTCGAAAATCGCGTTGACTACCTCGTTGTCTCACGAGCTGGTGGGGACGAGACAAGACACGAATACGAACCTGCCGGAGATGACCTTCTCTGTTCGCACGACGGGGAAGACGTTCAAATCTTAGTTGAACCAGAAGACATCAGATTCGCGTACTCGTGTTAACTCTCTTCTCTGTACTGAGCGATCGCCACTGTTCTCCGACCACTCGGGACGCGTGCTGACTATGCGCCCTGTATCTTGCACACTTGGATCAACCTCTCCGGAGTCTGCCAAAATCAATCGTCCGAGATACAGAGAATACGTCGACGGTCGTAGCAAGCGTAACCACCCACAACTCGTCGTCCGGAGGTAGGTCGGAGCGAGCCATCTTACGATAAATTTCCATAGGGTGATAATACCCGATAGCGAGGAGACCATCGTGCTCGTCACCCCCCTATGACTGGAGCGGGTCGTCAAAGCGTGAACACGGTGATATCGGTGTATGGGTCGACAGTGTGCGTTCTTGCAGGCCGTCTATAACCAGGCGACTCGCCACTCGTCGCTGACAGTTGCCATAAGCCACTCCTGTTCGAACTCTTCAATGTCCAGTTGGTCGTCACGCAGAGAGACTGCGACGACCGCATTCTCCTCGGCGATGCCCTCGGCCTGTGTCTGAGACGGCCAGTTAGTGACAGGGTCAAACTTACCCGCGATTTCGTCTATGTCGATATTCTCCGCGATGACCTCAGTCCCAACGAGCTCCCGACGTCGGATCCCACGGAAGTACCAGGGAAGGTAATCGGCGACGGTTAACAGGGGAGAGGACGGATAGCCGAGTTCATCGACCAGTTCGTCGAGTTGTCCTAAGAACTCGGTCCGCTTCACCTGGCGGAAGAACTCCCTGGCGGCCGCTCTGGGACTGTTTCTGCCGTCGGGCCAGACGAGACGCCACTCGCCGTCATCTGGTGCGACGAGCCACTCCTTTGCAAGTTCACCGCCCATCACTTCGTCACTTTCGAGGGTCACCGCCACGACCGCGTTGGTTTCGGCGAGCGCCGCTACCTCCTGATCGCTCACCGACCCAGCGAGGAAGTCGGAAATATCCCGAATGGCTTTGGCGCCGATGTTCTCCTTAACCACGTCGACGTCTACGAGCTCCTGACGCAGTGCGCCGTCGAAGACTGAGGGGGTATTCTCCGCGACATTTAAAAGCGGTGACACGGTGTGTGCAAGGTCCGGAATCTCTGCTGCGAAACTCTCGCGAGTTTCAGCCGCACTCGCACGACGGTAGTACTCCCTGACAGCCTCCGTTGGACCGTCCAAGAGGGGGCCGGTGGAAGTAAGGGTGTAGTGGGTTGCGAATGCGAGGGCCGATACGCTGCCAGCGGAGAGGAACCTTCGTCGTTCCATACGACGAGAAGTGGAACGAGTCAACTAATTGGTTTTCTGAATTCCGATACGACTTTCACCCAATTTCTCTCCAATTTCGAGCCAGCGCAAGCCACGAATTATCACCTCGTTGTTTGCTAGTTCCACGCTTACACACGACTCCGGACGAACCAGGGACGTGAAAGCTGTACCGCACCAGTCGAAAGGAGATACGTAGTGACCGATACGCGCTGTGTATTCAGCACGCCCTGCAAAATTTATCACTGATTGAGAGTTTCAACAGAGCCACTCTTCCTGAATACTACGTCCACAATTAAGCCTGCTTAGATGGGTATCTGAGTTTTACTTTCACCTGGGGTGCCAAACTGCCTAGGACCCTCTACCCCTAGTTTCGCGCGCGTCATGTCGACTGAAAGCGAAACTCCGTCGTTCCACGACCTTCCCGAGAGTGAGGTCTCGACCGACGATGACGGTTCGAACTGGATCGACCTCGAAGCGGGCGACGAAGTGAGCGGTCGCATCACCGCTTTCAACCCCAACGCTGGACGCAACGGCGTCGTCGAGATTGATGGCCGTCCTATATACATCACTGCGGGTATCCGCCAGAAGCTCATCGGCGAGCTCGTCGAGGGCAGCATCATGGGTGTCCGTGTTTCCGAAGACGAAGAGTCGTTCACCAACGACGACGGTGAAGAAGTCACCTACAACCCGAAGGAAACGAGGTTCCAGTAATGGCGTATAGTAGCCGCATGTCCGGCATGGTGTCGGACTACGCACAGTTCAAGACGGTGCCGGCACTGGTGTCGACGCTGTTCATCATGCTGTCGATGTACCAGTTCGGCGGCATCGACCCGGTGACGTTCAACTGGGGGCTAAACTACACCTTCCAGCCCTCCCACGCCGCGCTCGGCTCGCTCGGTGCGTACATGATCGCGTTCATGTCGATCGACACGAAGGACTTCCAGTATTACGAAACCTGGGAGCAGGTACTGATCGCGGCCGGGCCGGTCGTTATTTTCGGGTGGCACTACATCCCGGCCATCGAAACGTGGCTGCTCAAACTGGGTGACCCGCTGGGCGCACAGCTCGCGTTCCTGCTCGGCGTGGTCTCCTGGATCGTCGGGATGAGGTAGACCCATGCGGTCTACCCGAGTCGCGCTGGCGCTGCTGGTTCTGATGGCTCCTATCCTGGGAGTCGTCGCGGTCCAGCCTGCGTCCGCGCAGACCTATTCCCACACCTTCGATGGTGTCGGTGAAACGCGCTTCGTCGGCTTCGACGTCGGTGACCACCAAGCGACGACGATCCTCGTCGAAGTCAGTACGACCGATGGACCTGGTGGCAACAATCTCACTCTCTACCGAGAGGAGACGTCTGTCACCAGCCTGCAAAAAGGCACGTCCGTCACAGTCATCGAAAACGCTGGCGCGTACGACGACCTGAGGATCTCCATCGAAGGGCTGTCGTCTAAACCCAAGTGGGGCGTCGGCAGTGACTTCGGAGAAGTCGAATTCCGCGCTCGTGACCAGTTATTCACCACTGGCGGCGACAGAGACCTCACCCCGACGACGGGTGACTACCTGTCGATGGCTGTGAACCCACCGTGCTCGATTCTGCGACGACCGCAGGTGATCAGCGAATCGGGAACTCGTGTCGGCCCCATCACGCCGAAGCAGGCGAGAGCTATCCGAGGATACTCGGGCGGGTGGCAACGGCAGCATCACTGAACGACAATTTGGTAAAGACACACCGTCGGATCGGATATGGACGCGAGTGACGGGCGGCCGGCGGTGCTCGCCGCACTCGGAGAGCCCGTCTGTTCCGACCCGGCGGTCGAGTTCGCGGTCGCCTTCGGATCACAGATAACGGGCGAGCCGACGCGACTCGGGCCGGCCTATTCGGCTTCGAGTCGGGCCGCCCCGTCCAGGGCGCCCTCCTTGAGTTCGCGAGCCTTTGCTTCGAGTCGCTCGGCGACCGTCGAGACGTCGTCGCCGGCCTCGTGGCCCTCGGCGATGATATCGACCAGTGCCGAGCCGACGATTATCCCGTCGGCACCCGCCGAGACGATCCGCTCGGCGTGTTCGCCGGTCTTGATACCGAAGCCGACCGCCTTGGGGACGTCCCAGTCGGCGACGCGTTCGAGCGAAGAACCCGTCTGGTCGGAGACGTCCTCACGGGCGCCCGTCACCCCCAGTCGAGCCTGGACGTAGACGTAACCCGAGACCTGTTCGCGCATCGATTCGAGCCGGTCGCCCCGCGTCGTCGGCGCGATGATAAAGACCAGGTCGAGCCCGAACTCGTCACAGGCCGCCCGGAGGGGGCCCGCTTCCTCGGCGGGCAGGTCGACCACGACGAACCCCTCGATACCCGCCTCGGCGGCGCGCTCGACGAACGCACGCGGGCCGGTCTCGCCCGTCTCGGGGTTCGTGTACTGGTAGACCAGGTTGTAGTAGGTCATACACACCAGCGGGACGTCGACGTCCAGGTCCTCGACGAACTCGAAATAGCGCGTGGGGGTCATCCCCGCTTCCAGCGAGCGGACGACCGCTCCCTGGATAGTCGACCCCTCGGCGATGGGTTCGGAAAAGGGCAACCCGAGTTCGATGACGTCCGCACCACCCCGTTCGAGCGCCTCGACGTATTCCAGCGAGGCCTCGTAGGACGGGTCGCCCGCCGCGACGTAGGGGACGAAGGCGGGTTCGTCAGCGAAGACACGTTCGAGCGCCATCAGATCGCACCCCCACCGCCGGCCGCCGAGCGCAGTACCGACATGTCAGGTGCGACGTCGAGGTCGCGTTTCTCGGTCTCTTCGAGGACGGTCTCCAGGTCCTTGTCGCCCCGCCCGGAAACGTTCACGACCACGAGGTCGCCCAGTTGGTCGTGGTACTTTTCGAGATAGCCGAAGGCGTGTGCGGTCTCCAGGGCAGGGATGACGCCCTCGTCCTGGGAGAGGCGGTGGAACGCCTCCAGCGCGGCGTCGTCGCCGACGTTGACAGCGTCGACCCGCCCCTCGTCGACGAGGTGGGCGAGTTCCGGCCCGACGCCGGCATAGTCCAGCCCCGCCGAGACCGAGTGCGACTCCATGATCTGGCCGTGAGAGTCCTGCAGGAGTTTCGTGCGCGCAGATCGGAAGAGCGTCG
>ENA-ORCS01001090-ORCS01001090.1-marine-metagenome-genome-assembly--contig:-NODE-1090-length-13157-cov-4.589373_pt1 | contig 13157 bp, 13 predicted proteins | sample MGYA00237781_ERZ508513 | MGnify/ENA primary metagenome ERZ508513 (study PRJEB26184, sample SAMN06268793) | marine metagenome | isolation source: Eden Landing Ponds, San Francisco, CA, USA | place...
TCAACGACGCCGTCACTAGAAACCCCACCAGTTCGACCGCAACGGCGGGATTTATCGCCTACCCACCCGACGCCCCCGCCGTGAGCGACGACGCCCGCGTCGACATGACGACCGGCGCGATCACGCCCAAACTGTTCGCGCTGGCGTGGCCGCTGGTGCTCGGCAACCTCGTCCAGACGCTCTACAACCTCGCGGATATGTTCTGGGTCGGCCGCGTCAACGCCGAGGCCGTCGCCGCCGTCTCGCTGATGTTCCCCACTTCGTGGATGTTCGTCTCCGTCGCCATGGGGATCACCGCCGCTTCGGTCGCGCTGGTCTCGCAGTACGTCGGCGCCGACAAGCAGCGCCAGGCCGACCACGCGGTCGGCCAGACGGTGCTGCTGACGGTCGTGATGGGGCTGGCGCTCGCCTCCCTCGGGTTCGCGATCCGCTACCCGCTCGTCTCGCTGATCGGCGCCCAGGGACAGGTGTTCACCTACTCGATGGACTACCTCGAGCCGATTCTGGCGGCCATCCCGTTCACCTTCCTCTTTTTCGCGTTCCGCGCGGTCCTCCGTGCGGCGGGCGACGTACGGACGGCGATGTGGCTGGTGGTGATCTCGGCAGGCATCAACGTCGTGCTCGACCCGTTCCTGATCCTCGGCTGGACACTGGTCGAGGGCTGGCCGGTGATCGGCACGATCACGTTCCCGGCGATGGGGGTCCGGGGAGCGGGAATCGCGACGCTCATCTCCCGCGTGCTCGCGGCGCTGATCGGTCTGGGCGTACTGCTGAACGGCGGCTGGGGCGTCCGTCTTCGCATCCCCGACCTCCGCCCCGACCGCGAGGTGCTGACCGAACTGGTCCGGATCGGTGCCCCGGGCTCCGCCGACGGCCTCGCGCGCTCGTTCGCCGCCGTCTTCTTCGCCGCGCTGGTCGCCCGGTTCGGGCCGATCGCCACCGCGGCCTACGGCATCGGTATCCGACTGATGTCGGTCTCGTGGACCGTCTCGGGCGCCGTCGGGCAGGCGACCGCGACCGGCGTCGGCCAGAACCTCGGCGCCGACACGCCCGACCGCGCCGCGGAGGTAGCTCGGAAGGCGACGGCGGCGACGATGCTGTTCCTCTTTGCTGTCGGCGCGCTGGCGTTCGTGTTCCCGGCCAGAGCCATCGGCATCTTCGTCGACGAGCAGGCCGTGATCGAGGAGGGCGTGGTGCTGCTCCGGATTATGGCTCCCTTCTGGGCGTTCACGGGCGGGCTGATGGTCGTGCAGGGGGGGTTCCGCGGCGCCGGCCAGACGACCCAGGCGATGGCGCTCTCGCTGGCCTCCCGCTGGCTGTTCCGGATCCCGGTCGCGTGGCTGCTCGCGTACGCGCTGGCGTGGGGCGTCGCCGGCCTCTGGTGGGCCATCGTCTTCTCCGGCGTCGTCAGCTTCGTCATCGGCGCCGCGTGGTTCAACCTCGGGAACTGGCGGGAGGGTGTCGTGGATACGGAACCGGACGTGGCCGCCGGCGACGATTGAGAAGCGAGAGTCGCGTTCAGCCGTCCAGCTCCTCCCGCAGCAGCTGATTCACCTGCCCCGGATCCGCGGAGCCGCCGGTCTTCCCCATCACCTGGCCGACGAGGAAGTTCAGCGCACCTTCGTCACCGGTCTCGTAGTCGTCGACAGCGTCGGGGTTCTCCTCGATGGCCTCCTGCACGGCCTGTTCGACCTCGCCGCCGCTTGCCTTCCCGAGGTCTTCCGCCTCGATGATCTCCTCGGGGTGCTCGCCCTCGTCGAGCATCCGGCGCAGCACGACCTCCTCGGCGTTCTTTGCGGTGAGTTCGTCCTCCGCGACGAGGCGTATCACGTGCTCGATCTCGTCGAGGCGGTCCGTGATGTCGGCGATCTCCATGTCGCGGTAGTTCAGTTCTCCGAGGAGGTTGTCGGCGACCCACGTCGCCGCGAGGTCGGGTTCGAACTCCTCGGCCAGCTGCTCGTAGAGGTCGGCGACGGACTTCCGGGAGGTGAGTTTGGAGGCCGCCTCCTCGCTCAGCCCGTACTCCTCGCGGAAGCGCTCGCGGCGGTCGTCGGGGAGTTCGGGGATCGGGATGCGCTCCTTCCAGTCCGAAACCTGGAGCGGCGGCAGATCGGCCTCGCGGAAGTAGCGGTAGTCCTTCTCCTCCTCCTTCGAGCGCATCGAGACGGTGACGCCGCGGCTCTCGTCCCAGTGGCGGGTCTCCTGTTCGACCTCGCGGCCGCGCTTGACCGCGTTCTTCTGCCGGGTGACCTCGTACGCCAGCGCCTGCTCGGCGCCCTTGTGGCTGGAGATGTTCTTGACCTCGGTGCGGTTGGCGTTGTCTCGTGCGTCCTCGTCGAGTTCGCCGTCCTCGCTGATCGCGTCGGCCGGGACCAGCGAGATGTTGGCGTCGACGCGCAGGCTGCCGTCGCGGTTGGCGTCGAACACGCCGAGGTACTCCAGTACCTCCTCCAGCTTCGCGAGGAACTCGCGGGTCTCGGCGGGCGAGCGGAAGTCCGGCCGGGTGACGATCTCCATCAGCGGCGTGCCCGCGCGGTTGTAGTTGACGAGCGTGTAGTCGGCGGTGTCGATGTTGCCGCCCTCGTGCTGGATGCTGCCGGGGTCCTCCTCCAAGTGAGCGCGCCGGACGCCGATGGTGCGGCGCTCGCCCTCGACGCGCACTTCGAGTTCGCCGTCGGCACAGATCGGCGCGTCGTACTGGGTGAGCTGGAACCCCTTCGGGAGGTCGGGGTAGAAGTAGTTCTTCCGGTGGAACGTGGTCTCCTCGGGGATGTCGGCGTCGAGCGCCTTGCCGATCTTGACCGCCGACTCGACGGCGGCCTCGTTGAGCACCGGCAGCGCGCCCGGCAGCCCGAGACAGACGGGGCAGGTGCGGCTGTTGGGCTCCTCGTCGTCGGCGGCGTCGGTCGAGCAGTTACAGAAGATCTTCGTGTCGGTCTCCAGTTGGACGTGGACCTCCAGCCCGATGACGGCCGCGAGCTCCCGGTCCGCGAGCGCCTGACTCATTACTGCAGGATTCTGTAGGTTCGTGGTTAAGCGTGTCGGGAACGGGCGGTCGGCTCCGGTGGCTATTTTCAGTCGGGGTGTCACCTGCCCGCGTATGCATCGACGCAAGGTCCTCGCGTCGCTCGCGAGCGGTGGCAGCCTCCTCGCGGCCGGCTGTGCGGTCCCCGGCGCCGAGCCGGGACCGTTCGACTTCGCGATCGTCAACTTCCGCCGAGAGTCGTTCCACGTCGCGTTCACCCTCCGGCACGACGGCGAGACGCTCGTCGACGGCGCGGTCGACGTGGCCGCCCGTCCGTCGGGACAGGAGTACAGCGCCCTGCAGTTCGACGACCTCGATCGCGTGACCAACGGCGACACGATCGAGGCAGAAGTTACGGTCGCCGGCGAGTCGTTCACCACGAGCTACGGGGTGACGTGTAACCGCAGCGAGAGTGCGGGCAACGAGCTCTACTTCCGGATCCGCGACCCCGAAGCGACGACGACGGACTCGGGGATGGGATTCGCCGGCGACGAGTGTTGAGCGCCCGCTACGCTCAGTACACCAGCTCGCCGGAGATGAACTTCCGGGTACGCTCGTCGCTGGGGTCCTCGAAGATCGTCTCGGTCGGCCCGATCTCGGTGAACCCGTCGCCGAGCAGTACGCCGACGCGGTCGGCGATGCGCTCGGCCTGGTGCATGTCGTGGGTCGCGACGACGACGCCGATGCCGCGGTCGCGGGCCTCGGCGACCGCCTCCTCGATCAGCCCCGTGTTCCGCGGGTCGAGGTCGGAGGTCGGCTCGTCGAGCAGGAGGTAGTCCGGCTCGTACGCGAGCGCCCGCGCGAAGGAGACCCGCTGGGCCTCGCCGCCGGACAGCGAGTTCGCCTCCTGATCGATCTTCTCGCGCAGGCCGACGATGTCGAGGGCGTCCTCGACGGGTTCGGGCGTCTCCGTCGAGCCGACGAGCGCCCGGAGCTGGTCGCGCAGCCGGTCGTTCCAGTCTTGGCGGACGCGCAGCCCGTACTCGACGTTCCGCTCGACGGTCGCGTCGAACAGGCTGGCCTCTTGGAACACCATCCCGACCTGGCGCCGGAGCGCGAGTCGCTCCTCCTCGTCGGCGTTCCACACCGTGTCGCCGCCGAGTTCGATCCGCCCGTCGTTCGGCTGGAGGAACAGCGCCAGCACGCGCAGGAGGGTCGTCTTCCCGACGCCCGAGGGGCCGATGATCCCGACTACCTCGCCCTTCTCGACCGACAGCGACACGTCGTCGACGACCTGCCCCTCGCCGTAGCTGTGGGAGACGTTTTCGAGCCGGATCATCGGTTCATCGCCCCCTCGTCACCCAGCCGGACGACGATCGCGTTCACCGCCAGCACGAGCGCCACGAGCACCGCGCCGAGCACCAGCGCCGTGTCGTACTGCCCCTGCCGGGCCTCCAGCTGGATCGCGGTCGTCAGCGTTCGCGTCTTGGAGATCCCGCCGGCGCTGGTGATGTTCCCGCCGACGATGAGCACCGACCCGACCTCGCTGATCGCGCGACCGAACCCCGCGAGGACGGCGGTCGCGATGCCGTAGCGGGCCTCCTTGATCACCACGAGCGCCGTGTCGATGCGGGTCCCGCCGAGGACGCGCGCGGCGTCCCGGACGTTCTCGTCGACGCTCGTCAGCGCCGCGAGGCTGATCGCGGTGATCGGCGGCGTCGCCAGCACGAACTGGGACATGATCATCGCCTCCTTCGTGAAGATCAGGTCCAGCGCACCGAGCGGCCCTTGATTGGAGACGATGAACAGCACGAGCAGCCCCACCACGACGCTGGGAAAGCCCATCCCGGTGTTGATCACCGACTTCACGAACTGCTTGCCCGGGAAGTCGGTGAACCCCATCACGATCGCGACCGGGATGCTCACCAGCGTACTCAGCACGACCGCGATACAGCTCACGTACAGCGAGACGTAGATGATGCTCCGGACGTACCCCTCCTGGAACGGGGTCTCGATAAACAGCGGCAGCAGCGGTGCGACCGGATCGAGCGGCACAGTTACTCGCTTGAGGAGTCGCTACTCCAACCTTCCGGAACGTACTGCTGGAAGTCCGGATCCTCGGAGACGGCCTCGGGGAAGAACAGCTGTTCCCCGTTCATCTGGTAGCTCGAGATCGCGTCCTGGGCGCCCGGGCTCGTGATCCAGCCGATGTACGCCATCGCGAGGTCGTAGTTCGCGTTGTCGTGGACGCCGGGGTTGACCGCCATGATCCCGTAGGGGTTCGCGAGGATCTCCGGCCCGTCCTCGATCGGCCCCTGGACGAGGATCGTCAGGTCGATCTCCGAGCGCTGGGAGATGTACGTCCCGCGGTCCGAGAGCGTGTAGGCGCCCTGCTGGTTCGCGATGTTGAGCGCCTCGCCCATCCCGCTCCCGGTCTCCTGGTACCAGTCGCCGCCGGGCTCGACGCCCGCAGCCTCCCAGAGGTTCAGCTCCTTGGTGTGGGTACCTGAGTTGTCCCCGCGGGAGACGAACGCTGCCTGCTCGTCGGCGATCGTCGTGAGCGCCTCGGTCGCGGAGTCCATCCCCTCGATCCCGGCCGGGTCGTTCTCGGGCCCGACGATCACGAAGTCGTTGAACATCAGGTCCCGGCGGTTGATCCCGTAGCCGTTGCGCATGAACTCGTCTTCGAGCCCTCGGGCGTGGACCATTACGACGTCCGAGTCGCCGTTCCGTGCCGATTCGAGCGCGGCGCCGGTCCCCTGTGCGACGGCGTCGACGGTGACGCCGTACATCTCCTCGAACTCGGGGTGGATCTCGTCGAGCAGCCCCGTGTCGTACGTACTCGTCGTGGTGGTGAGCGTCAGCGTCTCGCCGGCGACTTCGGCGCCGCCGGAGCCGCCAGTGAGCTGTGTACAGCCGGCGGTGCTCGCGATAGCGGCGAGACCGACACCCTGCAGGAACTTTCGTCGTTGCATCGTACCCGGCATAACGGGGGGTGGGGCAAAAACGTTCGCTTCCCGGAGTAACTGCTTACCGTTACACAGCGGCGGGAGAACGGAGTTGCGCGGCGTTTCCAGGGTCGGAAGCGGTTACGCCGTCCCGACTACGGAGCCTTCGCCCCCGAGCGGCCTCGACGACGCGACTGTGGGCCCATCGGCGATCCGGAGCTGACCCCCGCCGTGTCTACGGCCGGAGTGAGAAATCCTTTAAACCGTCTGTGCGAACTCTCGGCCGACTACTGATGCCACTCGATCCAGTTCGTCCGGCAGGCCGTCCGTCCGTGGGGTGGTCGCCGTGACCGAGTCACGGTTGCTCGTCCCGGTCGACGAGTCGGCGAGCCTCCGGAACACGGTCGCCCACGTCGTCGAGGAAGCGCTCACCCGCGCCGACGAGGCGGGGTCGCCGGCCGCGATCCACTTCGTCTACCCGCTCCCGGAGAAGGTCACGTTCCGCTCGGGCTCGACACGCGTCGACGCCGCCCGGACGCTGCTCGACCGCGTGGCGTCGTGGGCCGAAGAGGACGCCAACGGCGCGGACGTGACGATCGAGACGGCGCTCGTGGCGACCCACGAGTACCTCTCGACGCCCAACGACTACGCCGACGTCCTCGTCCGCTACGCCAACGAACACGACCTCGGGCTCGCGGTGTTCGACCCGCGGTACGACCCGATCGGGTCGACGCCGCTGCTCCCCTCGCTGGAGGCGGAAGTCCGGCGGGCCGGGCTCGCGGTCGAGGAGGCGCCCCGCAACATCGAGACACCCTCCCAGCCGCTGGTCCGCCGGGGGACGCTCACCCAGTTCTTCGCGCTGTTCGCGGCGTCGTTCGCGTTCTACCTCCTGCTCGCGGGCTCGATCGCGCCGTTCGAACTCGCGACCGGCACGATCAGCGCGGGGATCGTCGCCGTCGCGCTGTGGCGCGTCTCGCTCACGTCGCCGGTCGACCCGAGCCAGACCGTCCGCCGGCTGGCGCGGTTCGCGCTGTACGTCCCGTTCCTGCTCTGGGAGATCGTGAAGGCGAACTTCGAGATCGCGTACATCGTGCTCCACCCCGACCTGCCGATCGACCCCGAGATGGTGGAGTTCGACGCCGCGGTCTGGTCGGCGCTGCCGGTGACGACGCTGGCTAACAGCATCACGCTCACGCCCGGGACGCTGACCGTCGACGTGGAGCGCCAGCACATGATCATCCACACGCTCACGGGTAGCGCACGCGAGGAGCTGTTCGCGGGGACGCTCGAACGCGCGGTCCGGTTCGTGTTCTACGGCCGCGCGGCCGCCCGGATCCCCAGCCCGTTCGAGCGCCGCCAGCAGGAGGAGAACGAATGATCGAGCGGGTCCTACTGGGCGCGGCGACGGTGTTCGTCCTCGTCTCGCTGGTGGGGATCTACCGGGCGATCACCGGGCCGACGATGCCCGACCGCGTGATCGCGATCAACTTCATCGGCTCGAACGTCGTGATCGTGATCGCGCTGCTCGCCGCCGCTATCGGCGAGCCCGGGGCGCTGGACATCGCGCTCGTGTACGCCCTGCTGAACTTCCTGCTCAGCATCGCCATCTCGAAGTTCCAGGTCGAGCGTGGGGGTGTGCTATGACGCCCCGCGAGATCGCCGTCGTCGTGCTCGTGATCGGCGGCGCGTTCTTCGCGATCGTCGCCGCCGTCGGGCTGCTCCGGCTGCCCGACGTGTACTCGCGGGCCCACAGCACCTCGAAAAGCGAGACGCTCGGCGCCGTGCTCTCGCTGGGTGCGGTCGCCGTCACCTACGGGGTCGGCTTCGACACGCTGAAAGTCGTCCTGCTGCTGCTCTTTATGTTCATCACGAACCCCACTGCAGCCCACGCTATCACCCGGGCGGCGAACGAACTCGGAATCGAACCGTGGACCGGCGAGGAGGACGAGCCATGACGCCGTTCGAGATCGCCCTCCTCGCGCTGGTCGTCGGCGCCGCGGTCACGACGGCGGCGCTGCGCAGCGTGCTGAGTTCGGTCGTCGCGTTCGGCGCGTACAGCCTCGGCATCGCGATCGTCTGGGTGTTCCTCCGAGCGCCCGACGTCGGGCTAACGGAGGCCGCGGTCGGTGCCGGCGTCATGACCGTGCTGTTCCTGCTCACGATCGTGAAGACGGACCACCCCGCCACCGAGCGGACGTTCGAACGGATCGACCTCCGGGCGGCCGGGGTGGCGGTCGCGCTCGTGTTGGTGCTGTCGTCGACGCTGTTCGCCCTGCCGGCGGTGGGCGACGCGAACTCGGCGGTGTCCGACGACGACGTGAGCGAGTACTACCTCGACAACGCGTACGACGAGACCGAAGTGAAAAACGCCGTGACGGCCGTGCTCGCGGCGTACCGCGGCTTCGACACGATGGGCGAGGCCGCGGTGGTGTACTCCGCGGGCGTCGGACTGCTGGTCGTGCTCGACCGGGAGGTGTTCGGATGAGCCAGCAAGAGCCCGGAACGCCCGACACGGCGGCGCCGACCGACCGGAGCGGCCCGTACGTCGGCAGCCCGATCATCATGGCCACCGTGCGCGTCGTAATGCCGTTCGTGTTCACGTTCGGGCTGTTCGTGATGTTCCACGGCGCCGACTCCTCCGGCGGCGGCTTCCAGGGCGGCGTCATCGTCGGCACGGTCGTCCTGATGCTGGGGATCGCGTTCGGGATCGAGGCCACCCGGGAGTGGATCGGGAGCCGGCTCCCCGTCGCGCTGATCGGCGTCGGCATGCTCGCGTTCCTCTTTACCGGGATCGGGAGCGTGCTGCTCGGCGCCGGCTTCCTCGAGTACTCGGTGTACCACGACCTCGGCATCCCTCACGCGACGAAGTACGGGATCGAGTTCGTCGAGCTCGGGATCGGCGTGATCGTCGCCGGCATCGTCACCGGCCTGTTCTTCGCTATCGCGGCGGGGCTCGACGGGGGTGAGTCGGCGTGATCGACGTGCTCGCGTCGCGAGGGTACTTCCTCGTCGGCTTCCTGCTGATGGGTATCGGGACGTACATGCTGATCGGCAGCGACAACCTCGTGAAGAAGGTGATCGGGATGAACGTGTTCCAGACGGGGATCTTCCTGTTTTTCGTCACCTCGGCGTTCGTCTCGGGGGCGAGCCCGCCGCTACTGTCGGCGTCGCCGCCGTACGTCAGCCCGCTGCCGCACGTGCTGATCCTGACGGCGATCGTCGTCGGCGTGAGCCTGACCGCGGTAGCACTCGCGCTCGTCGTCCGAATCTACGAGGCCTACGGGACGCTTGATGAGGACACCATTCGGGAGGTGCGCCTGAATGACTGACGCGATCGCACTCTTGGTCGCCGTCCCGATCGTCTTCGCGCTGTTCCCCATCGCGTTCGGCGGCCGGTGGGAGCATATGGGCTGGGGGACCGCCGCGCTCGGAGCGCTCGTCCACCTCGGGCTGTCGCTCACCGTCGCGGCGACGGTGCTCTCGGGCGGCCGGTTCACGTACGCCGTCGGCGGCTATACGCCCCCGTTCGGCATCGAACTGGTCGGCGACGGCGTGAGCGCGGTGCTCGTCGTGTTGACGTCGCTGGTGACCGTCGCGGTGGTCGCCTACGCGCGGCGGGCGGGTCCGCACTCGAACACGTTCTACAGCGAACTACTGGTGCTCACCGCCGGCATCTCCGGGGTGTTCGTCACCGGCGACGTGTTCAATCTGTACGTGTTCATCGAGATCACAGGGTTAGCGACGTACGCGCTGGTCGCGACCGGCCGCGGGCCAGCCGCGGCGCTTGCGAGCCTGAAGTACCTGCTCGTCGGAACGGTCGGCGCCTCGCTGTATCTGCTCGGCGTCGGCTACCTCTACGTCGCGACGGGGACGCTGAACATGGCGGATCTGGCCAGCCAACTCTCCTCGGTGGGGTACGGCTCGCCGCTCGTACTGACGGGCTTCGGGCTCATCGTCGTCGGTCTCGCGGTCAAGGCGGCGCTCTTTCCCCTCCACACCTGGCAGCCCGGCGCGTACGCCGAGTCGCCAGACAGCGTCACCGCGTACATCTCGGCGCTCGTCTCCACCGCGGCCGCGTACGCACTGTTCCGGATCATATACGCGGTGTTCACTCCCGCCTTCGACGCCGCGGTCCCGTTCGCGCTCGACGCGCTGGTGATACTGGCGTCGGTGAGCGTCGTCGTCGGCTCCGTCCTGGCCGTCCTCCAGTCGGACCTCAAGCGGATGCTAGCGTACTCCTCGGTCGCACAGTTCGGCCTGATCGTCGCCGGGTTCGCCATCGCTAACGCGACGGCCGTGACCGGCGGGTTGGTCCACCTGATCGGTCACGCAGTGATGAAGGCGGGACTGTTCGTCGGCGTCGGGGCACTCGCCGGCGTCGCGGGTGGGCGGACCGTGGACGACTTCGCCGGCCTCGCCGAGCGCGCACCGCTCGTGAGCGCCGCCTTCGCCGTCCTCGCGTTCGCGCTGGTCGGCGTGCCGCCAGCGATCGGCTTCGCCGGCAAGTGGCACATCGTGCTCGGAGCGGTCGAGGGCGGCCGGTGGGGCGTCGCACTCGTCGCAGTCGTGAGCACGCTCCTGACGCTGGCGTACTTCGCGCGCGTCGTCGAGCGGATGTACTTCCGCGACGCGCCCGCGCCGGCTGAGGAATCCGTCGCTGCGGCCGCTGACGGTGGCGACGCGGAACTGGCGTCCGACGGCGGGAGCGACGGCGACGGTGACGCGTCCGGGGCGGCCTCGGACGCGGGAGCCGAACCCGAGACGATCTCGATGACCGCCCGGATCATCGTCGTCGGCGCGGCCGTCGCGGCGGTCGGCGTGGGTCTGGTCGCCACGGACCTGATTGCGGTCTTCGAACCGGTCCTGGAGGTGTACTTCTAGATGTCCGAAATAGCGTCTCTGAGGCCGCTTGCGGCGGTACTACTCCCCGCACTCGGCATTCTGGCGATCGTCGCATCGCAGCGTCGACCGAACATCCGAGAGGGATTCACCATCCTCACCGCGCTCGCAACCTTCGGGACGGTCGCGAGCCTCGTGCCGTCGGCGCTGTCCGGCGCGACGCACGTGTCACGGCTGGGGACGTTCGTACCCGGCATCGAACTCACGTTGCGCGCCGATCCGCTCGGGATGATCTTCGCGCTCCTCGCGAGCGCGCTGTGGCTCGTCACGAGCTTCTACAGCATCGGATATATGCGCGGCCTCGACGAGCACTCGCAGACCAGGTACTTCGCAGCGTTCGCGGGCAGCGTCGGCGCGGCACTCGGCGTCGCGTTCGCGTCGAACCTCGTCGCCCTGTACATCTTCTACGAACTGCTGACGGTCGCGACCTACCCGCTCGTCGCCCACGACGAGAGCGAGAAGGCGCGGGCCGCAGGTCGGAAGTACCTCACCTACACCTTCGGGGGCGGCGTCGCCGTCCTCGCGGGGACCGTCCTGCTCTTCTGGACCACCGGAACGGTCGCGTTCACGCCCGGCGGCATCGCGGCCCTGGCGACGGCCGATCCGGTCATCGCGCGGGCGGCCTTCGCGCTCCTGGCCGGCGGCTTCGGCGTGAAAGCGGCGCTCATCCCCGTCCACTCGTGGCTGCCGGACGCGATGGTCGCGCCGACGCCGGTCTCGGGGCTGCTGCACGCGGTGGCGGTCGTCAAGAGCGGCGTGTTCGGAATCGCGCGGGTCGTCCTCGACGTGTTCGGGCCCGAAACGGTCGCCGACCTCGGCGTCGGTCTCCCGCTGGCGGCGGTCGCGGCGGTGACGATCCTCGTATCGAGCGTCATCGCGCTCCGACAGGACAACCTCAAACGCCGACTGGCGTACTCGACGATCAGCCAGTTGTCGTACATCGTGCTCGGACTCGGACTGCTCTCGCCGGCCGCGCTGATCGGCGGCCTGCTCCACATCCCCGCACACGCGTTTATGAAGCTCACCCTGTTCTTCTGTGCGGGTGCGATCCACGTCGAGACCCACACCGACGACATCAGCGAGATGGCCGGGATCGGAAAGCGGATGCCGCTCACGATGGCCGCCTTCGGCGTCGCGAGCGTCGGGATGGCCGGACTGCCGCTCGTCGCGGGGTTCGTGAGCAAGTGGTACCTCCTGATCGGCAGCCTCGACAACGGGACGGCGATCTTCGCCCTCGTCTTGCTCACGTCGGGCCTCCTGAACATCGGCTACTTCTGGCCGATCGTCTATCAGGCGTTCTTCCAGACGGCCGAGGACTCGGACGCCAAACCGCTCGTCGAGTTCCCGATCGGCGGAGCCCGTGTCCGCACAGACGGCGGCGAGCGAGCGGAGGACCGAGATGACGACGCCGAGGAGGCGGCCGGCGAACCGGAGGCCGCCGAGGCCGCGGCCGGGGCGGGAGACGTCCCCATCGATACCGCCGAACCGGTCGACCCGGAGATCGATCCGGACGTCACGCCCTCCGAGGAAGAGGGCGACGTCGAGATCGACGCCCGAATCGAGAGCGAAGGCCAGTACGCCGTCGACCGGAACCCCAGTGATCACCTCCAAGAGGACGCGCCTGGTGCCGTCGACGGCGAGAGCGACGGCGAACGCGACGACGAGGACGAGGCCTCGCTGAGCGATGCCGGGAGCGACGGACACGCCGACGTCCACGGTGGCCCGTCCGGCTGGGAGCGCCGCGGCTTCGGCGAAGAGAGCACGTGGTTTATGCTCGGACCGATCACCGTCGCCGCGGCCGGGGCCGTCGCGCTCGGCCTCTTGCCCCGCGGGATGGTCTTCCTCGCGCTCGTTCAGCGTGTCGTCGCCGAGGCTACGGGGGTGGTGTTCTGATGAGCGCCGCCGTGTCGCCGCTCGCCGCCGACCTCTCGGCGACGGTGCTGGCGTCCGAGGTGCCGACGCTGCCGACGGCCGATATGCCGACCGTGGTGCCACCGGCGTTCGCCATCCTGGCGGTCGCGATCGTCGCGCCGTTCCTCTCGCGCCGCCTCGGCCACGCGCTGGGCGTGATCGCGACCGGCGGGGTCGCCGTCTGGTCGCTCCTGGTTCCAGCGGGCGTCTACCTGCAGACCACGTTCCTCGGCTTCGATGCGGTCCTCATCAACGTCGACGCCTTCTCCCGGCTGATGGGCGTCATCTTCGGGCTCATCGGTGCGGCCGCCGTGCTGTACTCGTACTCCTCGGAAGCGGAAAACCGACAGACTGCGTTCGCCCTCGGCTACGTCGGGACGAGCCTCGGGGCCGTCTTCGCCGGCGACTGGCTGACGATGGTGTTCTTCTGGGAA
>ENA-ORCS01001091-ORCS01001091.1-marine-metagenome-genome-assembly--contig:-NODE-1091-length-13157-cov-3.687691_pt1 | contig 13157 bp, 16 predicted proteins | sample MGYA00237781_ERZ508513 | MGnify/ENA primary metagenome ERZ508513 (study PRJEB26184, sample SAMN06268793) | marine metagenome | isolation source: Eden Landing Ponds, San Francisco, CA, USA | place...
CCCCGCCGATGTCGCTGTCCGCAACGGTGATCGATCCGTTGTAACGCTTGAGAAGTTGATCGACGATGTACAGCCCGATCCCCGAGCCGTCGCTGTCGGGCCCGAGTTCACCTCGCTCGAACAGTGAGTCGCGCTGAGTGTCGGGGATGCCTGGGCCGTTGTCGGCGACTCGGACCGTCGCAGTCTCGGAGTCAGTCTCGACAGTCACGATCACGTGCGGGTCGTCGCTATCGTTGTGCGTGACAGCGTTCGAGAGAAGATTGTGCAACACCGTCGCGAGCAGTTCGTCCGCTTGCACCGCGACATCCGGAACGGGTTCGGGAAGCGAAATCGTCGCCGCAGGGTAGCGGTCTCTGAGGTTCTTGACTTGTGTGTTGAGGACGTGCTGGAGGGCGACCGGTCGCAGGTCAGCCTCGTCCTCTTCCAGCGCGGAGGCGAAGGTCCGGACGCGCTCGGTGAGGTCGATCGCCTCGCTGGTCGTCCGCTGGAGACGTTCAAGGGGGTCGGCCCCGTCCTCGTCAACGTGTCGTTCGAGGGCGTCAGCCATGCCAGCGATGACCTGGAGATCGTTGCCGATGTCGTGGCGGACGATCCGGTTGATCATCGCCAGCTTCTCGCGTTCGTCGGCCAACTGCTGGCGTTCGCGCTCGCGTTCGGCGGCGACCGCGAGCCGGCGAGCGTCGTACCAGCCGACGATCACCCCCCCAAGCCCGCCGCTGGCACTGTTCCCGATGACAATGAGCTCCGGATCAGCGACGGTGACGCCGCCACTGGCCTGGAAGAGAACGAGTGCAAATCCGGTGGCCGCTGCGGCCGCGGTCCCGACCACCCACCAGAACCAAACGTGGACGCTCTGCTCGGCGGTCAGCCTACAGCGCCAGATCAACAGACCGGCAACAGCCACGGCGACCGCGATCACGAGCGGGACGAGACCGCCGAAAAACAGCCCGAGCGGGCTTGCAAACCCGACGAATAGCCGGGCGATAAGGACACCGGACAGTACGAGCCCAACACCCGTGATAGTCCCGCTGACACCGACACGGGCGGTTCTGGCCGGCAGGTATGTGGCCACGCGCTTGCCGATCGAGTCAAGCGTCAATTGCCGTCCCAATGTACCGGTTGTAAGTAGTCGATTCTCCTAACCGTTCTGTTTGCCGCAGCACTCCCAGAGTGTATATGCCGTTATATCTCCTCGGCGTCCGGAAACGGTACGTCGATGGCCTGGCCGTCATCAGCGACAAACACGCGCTCGCCCTCGAAAATCTCGGCGGCCTCCGATTCGAGTCGGTCGCCCTGACCTGCATAGCGTGTCGAGAGATGTGTCAGCGCGAGTCGCTTCGCGCCGGCTCGGTTTGCCAGCTCCGCGGCCTGTTTCGCGGTGGTGTGGCCAGTCTGGCCGGCCCGGTCGCGTCGGTCCTCGGCGAAGGTCGCCTCGTGGATCAACAGGTCGGCATCGTTCGCGGCCTCGGTCGCGGCGGCCGTCGGGCGCGTGTCACCCGTGTAGGCCACTCGCCGACCCGGTCGCGGCGGGCCGACGACTTCCTCGGGCTGGATCGTCCGCCCGTCGTGTTCAACCGCCTCACCGGCATGGAGTTTCGAGTACTTCGGTCCCGGAGAAATGCCGAGTTGCTCCTCAGCTTTCTGTCGGTCGAACCGGCCCTTTCGGTCGTTCTCGGAGAGGACGTAACCGATCGATTTCGTCCGGTGGTCGGTCTCGAACGCCTCGACGGTGTATTCCTCGGTATCAAGCACCGTGTCGCCGGGGCGGATCTGATGGATCCGGAGCGGATAGGTCGGCCGTTCGCCGGTCGCCTCGATCAGCTGTTCGAGTTGACGGCGGGTCCCGTGGGGCGCGTGAATCGCCAGCGGGTCGGTCCGGTCGTTGAAATCCAGCGTCTGCAACAGTCCGGGAATCCCGAGGACGTGATCGCCGTGCAGGTGCGTGACAAAGATGTGAGAGACGTCAAAGCCAGTCGAAAAGCGCATCATCTGGCGTTGGGTCCCCTCGCCGCAGTCGAACAGAAACCGCTCGCCCGCCCGGCGCAACAGCACGGCCGAGGGGTTGCGCTCGGTCGTCGGCACGGCCCCGCTGGTCCCCAGAAATGTCACGCGCATCTCATCGGGCAATCCGGGAGCCGCGAGTAAACCCCCTTCGGATCGCCACAGCGTTTTTACCCGTGGTTGTGTATGTCACACATATGAAGTTCGTCATCGTCGGCTTCGGCCGGGTGGGCAAACGTACCGCACGGATCCTCGACAGCGAGGACCACGACGTCACAATCATCGAGATCGACCCGGAGAAAGTCGACCGCGCTCGCGAGGAGGGGTTCAGCGTGTTGGCGGGCAACGGCGACGACGAGTCGCTCCTGGAGGAGGCGGGCATCGCGACGGCCGACGCGATCGCGGCGCTGACCGGTGATCTCAACGTCAACTTCTCAGCCTGTATGATGGGCAAACACCACGGTGCCCGGACAGTTATGCGGATCGATACGGACTACCGCGAGGAAATCTACGAAACCTACACGAGCGAAGTCGACGAGGTGATCTATCCCGAACGGCTCGGCGCGGCCGGTGCCAAGACCGCGCTGCTCGGTGGCGATTTCAACGTGTTGGCGGACCTGACCGAGGAGCTATCGGTGGCAACGATCAACGTGCCCGAGGGAGCAGGCGTGATCGGCGAGCGCGTCGTCGCGGTCGAGTTGCCCGGCGATGCGCGCATCTACGCACACGGCCGACGCAACGAACCGATGTCGATCCCGCTGCCGAATACGACGATCGAAGCCGGCGATACCGTCGCTGTCTCGACCGATCCGGAATCGCTCGGCGAGATTCGGGCGGCCCTCGGCGCGTAGGCGATAGAAAGGGAAACGAGAGGGGTGGTAGTGGGTGCCCGGGCGCGCGATGAGGATGGGAGGCATACGTCGTGCGCGCCCACTCCGACGGTGTCTTCGAGTGTCCATAAATTCACGTCAGACGGACGCAAGACTCCCGGACAGCGATCAGACGGAGACCGGGCCGGTTGGTCTCGATCGAGTGCCGGAGCCACAACGATTATGATCCCACGCTACGGAGTGTCTAGTACGTGTGGCATGGTATCACCTGTCACTCACGTACTACGTATGACTACAGACAAACCGGTGCCTGAAACGGACGCGGACGGACGGTACGCTGTGATCGAGACCGGCGACGGCGAGACGATGATCTACGACCGGGACAACCCCGATGCGTGGGTACAGTCAGACTACGCCGTCGACGTTGGGACATAATGCCGTCACCGCCAGCTACGCCACCGGCGAAATGCGGGAGTCATAATTTCTCAGTGTATTCCTCGACAGCCGCCCAGAACGGATCCGTTCCCGGATGATCGACCGCTTCACCGTCGACGACCAGGCCGGAGCCGTCGACGACCCGCCCGACGTCGGCCGCCGGAATTCCGTCCGCCTGCAGAGCCGCCAGTACGTCATCGACGCCGTCGGGATCGACCGTCGCCAGCAGCGTCCCCTCGCTGATGGAGATCCAGGGGTCGATCCCGAAGAAATCACAGGCCTCGTGCACGCCAGGCTGGACCGGGACGCGGTCGCGCTCGATCTCGATCCCGACGCCGGCGGCCCGTCCCATCTCGAAGAGGCCGCCGTAGACGCCGCCTTCGGTCGCGTCGTGCATCGCCGTGACTGGGCCGGCCGCGGCCGCCGTCAGGGCGTCTTCGACCGGGCTCATATCGTAGAATCGGTCTGTCGCGTCCGTGATCGTCTCGGCGTCGAGCTCCCCTTCCAGTAGCGACTCGAACTGGATCGAGAGCAGGCCGGTCGCCTCGATCGCCGGGCCCTTGGTGACGATCACGCGATCGCCGGGGTTCGCGCCGTCGGGCCGGACGAGATCCTCACTGTCGCCGACAGCCATCGACGTGCCGCCGCCGACCATCGGGTAGTTACAGCCGGCATACCGGGCGGTGTGGCCGGTGACCACCGACACGCCGAGTTCGCGCGCTTCCCGATCGAAGGTCTCCCAAACAGTCTTGAACTCCGCGTCGGTGATCTCCGGCGGGAGATTGAAATCGACACTGAGATACGCCGGCTCCAGTCCCGAGACGGCGACATCGCTGAGCAGGACGTGAAACGCGAACCACGCCGCCCGTTCGAAGCCGACCACGGGCATGATGAACACGGGATCGGTCGCCATCGCCAGCGTCCGCTCGCCGACCTTGATCGCGCCGAAGTCGACGCCGTGCTGTGGCCCGAGGATCACGTCTTCGCGGTCGGCCCCCAGGTGCGGATAGATCTGCTCGTCGAAAAACTCGCGATCGGCCTTGCCGAGTTCAGGGTCGCCCATTAGCGGTCAATATCTTCCCGTGGTAGTAAGGCTTGCTAGTCCGGGTCAGCCCAGTGTGATTAGCGTAATGCCAGTAACCGCCAGCCCGGCGGCGACCAGCCGGATACGAAAGGCGTCCTCCTGCAGAAGGACGCCACCGAGCAAGACAGCCACGACGGCCTGCGTGTTGACGATCGGCGAGCCGATACTCGCGGGCAGCAGCTGAAAGGCGAGCAATACGAGGTGGTTGGCGACCGCGACAAGCAGGCCCGCAGCGGCGAACTTCGGGAGGTCGCGCCGGGTTTCGGCCGGCCAGGACGCGCGGGCCGCAAGCGGCGCGACGAACAGCGTGACGACGAAAAACATCACCGGGAGAAACGTCTGGGGTGGGAGCGCGAGTTCCTGCATCAGGTAGCGCTTGCCAACGTCGACGACGCCGAACGCGGCGGCACTGGCCAGCGCTAGCTGGGCGGCGGTCGTCGTCGCGGCCCGCCGGAACGGTTCGAGTAGCTCTCCGGGTTGATAGTTGGCGACGTAGACGGCGGCCGTCGCGACGAGGACACCCGTGACTTGCAGTGGGGTCAAGTGTTGGCCGAGCAGGAGGACCTCCAGCGGGAGGACGAACACAGGAACGATCTTACTGATCGGGGCAACATACGAGACCGCGCCACGCCGGAGTGCTGCAAAGAACGACAACAGAGCTACCCCGGTCATTCCGGACACACCGAGAATGACGGCGAACAGCCACAGATCGGCACCGGGCGGAAGATATCCACCATCGACAGTAAACGCCGCGACTGGGAGATACCAGACGAACGCCAGCCCCTCGACAAGTACGATATACACCGGCGAGGGGTACTGCGAGAAGTAGCGTTTGATGACGTAGAGATAGCTGCCGAGCAGTAATGCCGACGCGACAGCGTATGCGATCCCGAGATTCACATGCGAGCTACCGCATCCGGCGCCAAGAACCGTTCGCTCTGGGCCGAACGACGGCTACCGGATATCGAGGTCATCGAGGCGTTCTTGGAGAGTCTTCGCAGAGGAATGGAGGGCGTCGTGTTCGTCATCGGTGAGGTTGTACTCAAGCACCTCGCGCACGCCGCGGCGATTGACCACAGTCGGTAAGCTGAGATACACATCGTCGACACCGTGTTGGCCCTGCATGAGGGTCGAAACCGTCAGAATGGCGTCTTCATCGCGAACGATCGCGTCGATGATCTCGGTCGTCGCCAGCGCGACCGCGTAGTTGGTCGCGCCCTTCTTTTCGATGATCTCGTAGGCAGCGCCCGCCACCTTTTCGGACAGCTCGTCTTTGACACCCGAACCACAATCTAGCCGACAGGACGCACAGTAATCGTCGAACGGCATCCCAGCGAGATGGGCACTACTCCAGACAGGTACTTCGCTGTCGCCGTGCTCGCCGATGACGTATGCGTGGACGTTCTGGGCCGCGACATCGCACTGCTGGCTCAGTACCTGTTTGAACCGGGCGGTGTCCAGCACTGTCCCCGAGCCGATGATGCGCTCGTGGGGTAAATTCGAGACGTCCCAGGTGACATACGAGAGGATGTCGACCGGATTAGTCACGACCAGAAGAACCGTCTCGGGGTCGATCCGTTCGGTGATCTGCGGGACCATGTCCTCGAAGATGGCGACGTTGCGCTCAAGCAGTTCCATTCGGGATTCGCCCGGCTTCTGGCTCGCGCCCGCGGTGATCACGACCACGTCAGCGTCCCAGCAGTCCTCGTAGTCGCCGACGTAGACATCGACGGGCTCGACGAACGCCCCGCCGTGCGAGAGATCCATCGCCTCTCCCTCGGCTTTCTCTCGGTCGATATCGATCAATGCGATCTCCGAGACGGTTCCGCTGTTCATCAGCGCGAACGCTGTCGTCGCTCCGACATTGCCGGCCCCGACAATAGCGACCTTCCCTTTGATGCTAGTAGTCATTCGTACCGATAAGTTTCGGTCACGCGGTCATAAATCTGCGGACAGAGGACAGTCAGCCGTACTACAAAAGTCGGGCCAGCGGTCGTGGCTGATACTGGTGGCTGTACAATTCTGAAATGGTATAACCACCAGCATGCGAGCACATCAGGTCCACAAGCGCCCGATAGCGGTCGTCCTACGAGCGCCACTCGTGACCGCAGCGGTTGCACTCGAAGTACCGCCAGTCGGTCCCGCCCGGGACACGCTCACGGTCTGTCGTCTTTCGATCGGAACTGCCACACACTGGACATGCCGTCATCGCCTCGGTGCTGAGGGACATATCTGCCTGTATGGACTGGTCATATATATTCTTTCGGATGTGAGTAAAGATTTCTGGAGAGGGGCAGACCGGCCGAAACGTCGAGGGTTTTCGGTCTCGAAAACCCGAGTATGACTCGTACGACATACGCTTGTGACGGGTATGGGGCTCGACTGGACGACAAAACGGACCTCCAGAAAAGCACCGAGACGATCCGGCCAGACTGGCAGTCTCGGACCTGTGGGACGACGGTGCCGTCGGTCATCGCTGAGCGAATCAGCTATCAAAAGCAGGACGCGACGGACTGAAGGACGTACGTACCCAGGGACTGATCGAATGGACGGAAACGAGCGATCGATCGTTGCGTTCGCGAGTTCGGCCCACGCGCTTGTCCATACCTACGAGCTGTCGATCCCGATCTTCGTTGTCGTCTGGCTACAGGAATTCGGGGCGTCGACGACGCAGTTAGGGCTGGCGGTCACCGGTGGGTACGCCCTGTTCGGAATCGGCGCGTTGCCAGGCGGGGTGCTGGCCGATCGGTTCGGCTCGCGACGGCTCGTCGCCGGCGATCTGATCGGGATGGGGCTGTCGTTTCTGGCGCTGAGTTTCGCGAACGGGCTGGTCGCCGTTGCACTCGCGCTGGCCGGCTGGGGCGTGGCCGCGAGCGTCTACCATCCCGCGGCGTTGTCGCTGCTGTCGACTGGCGTCGAGAACCGCGGCACGGCCTTCGCCTACCACGGAATGGCCGGCAACGCCGGGATCGCGCTCGGGCCGCTCGTCTCCGCACTGCTCCTGATGGCGTTCGACTGGCCGACCGTTGTCCGGCTGCTCGTCGTCCCGGCGGTCGCCGTCGCTGGATACGCCCTCGTTGTCGAGTTCGACGAGATGGCCGCCGTCGATGCAAACACACGTGAGTCCAACACCGACGAGTCCGGTCGCGCAGTCTCGCTGTCGTCCGTGCTCACCGACAGCAAGGCGCTGTTCACTACCGGCTTCGTGCTGGCGCTCGCGATCGTGATGGCCAACGGCCTGTTCTACCGCGGAGTATTGACGTTTCTGCCGGAGATGCTCGGCGAGTTCCTGCCGTCGGTCGACCAGTTGATCGGGCGCTTGGAGTTAGACAGCGCGCTGGCCGCCGAGTTCGACACTGCATCGTCTCTCTACTCGGGGCTGTTGCTGGTCGGGATTGCCGGCCAGTACGCCGGCGGGAAATTCTCCGATCGCGTTCCTCCGACGCTGGGACTAATCGGAACGTTCGCGGCGCTGGTGATGGTCGCTCTCGCGTTCGTCCCCGCGGCCAAGGCAGGGCTAGTCACGTTGCTCGTCGCGAGCGCCCTGCTCGGTTTCTTCTTGTTTGCCCTCCAGCCGCTCTACCAGGCGACGGTCGCCACGTACACCCCGCCGGATGGGCGCGGACTGTCCTACGGATACACGTACCTGTCCTCCTTTGGCGTCGGTGCAGTCGGTGCGACGATCGCCGGCTATCTCCTCTCGACGCTCGGTACTGCGGGGACCTTTCTCGCACTGTCGGTGTTTCCGGCGCTTGGAGCTGGGTTCGCGCTGGCGCTGTATCGGTGGAACCCAGCGTGACCGGCCCGTCGCTCGGAGTGTCTCATAGTGACCGGTGTACGTCTGTGCCGGGTCGATCGCACGACTGCGTGTGATCGCACCGATAACTCGGTACAACGATCACTATCACTGCCCGGCGGCTTTTTGCGCTGTGGCCTCCTCTAGGGAGTATGCGCGTACTCGTCACTGGGGCAACTGGATTCGTCGGGAGTCACCTCGTCCCGGAACTGCTCGGAGCCGGCCACGAAGTCGTCGCGATGACCCGCGATGCTGATCGATACGACCCACCCGACGGCGTTGAAGTCGTCGAGGGCGACCTGCTCGATTCGGAAACGCTGGCCGGCGACTTCGACGGCATCGACGCGGCCTACTATCTGGTGCACTCCTTGCAGACTGGCGACGACTTCGAGGAGCGCGATCGGACGGCCGCGACAAACTTCGCGGCGGCCGCGAGCGGAGCCGACATCGACCGGGTGATCTATCTGGGCGGTCTGGGCGAGACCGGCGACGACCTCTCGCCGCACCTGCGCTCTCGCCAGGAGGTCGAGCAGTTGCTCGGCCGCGGCAGTTACGATCTGACGACGCTGCGGGCGGCGATCATCGTCGGTGCCGGCAGCGTCAGCTTCCAGATGGTCCGTCAACTGGTTGCGAAGCTGCCAGTGATGGTCGCGCCCCGTTGGGTGTACACCGAGTGTCAGCCGATCGCAATCGACGACGTCGTCTCGTATCTCGTGGGCGTGCTGGACGAACCCGCGACTGCCGGCGGGACCTACGAGATCGGCGGCCCGGAAGTACTGACCTACAAGGAAATGCTCGTCCGAACGGGCAAAGCGATGGACACACGACCGCTGATCGTTCCAGTGCCGGTGTTGTCGCCGAAGCTTTCGGCCTACTGGGTTGATCTCATGACCGACGTGCCAAGATCGATCTCCCATCCGTTGATCCTCGGACTGAAGAACCCGGTCGTCGTGACCGACGACAGCATCGACCGGCATGTCACGGTCGAGCGGACGCCGTTCCAGCAGGCCGTCGAGCGCGCGCTAGCGGAGGCCTCGACGTGAACGACGGCAGAGCGCCGTCCCAGGCACAGTCGCGCAACGCCACGCTGGGCGACGCGGCTGAGGATCGAGGCAGCATCCCGGCGGCTCGCGAAGACCGGTGGGTTTATGAGAGTATTGTCGGTGCGATCCCAGGAGTCCAGTTTTCCCGGACGCAGGCAATGGCTATCCAGCTTGTACTGTTTGGCGTCGGAGTCGTCGTACTCGGAGCGGCGACCGATCGCTGGGCGGCCGTGCCCACCGGTCTGGCCGCGGTTGCGGTGGTCTCCGCGGGAAGCGTGCTGATGTTGACACTCGGCCGGCGCATCCGGGGGCTGACGGTACCACGGCGATACACCCACGCGCTGTTCGGCTCACAGATCGAGATCGTGCTGGGCGTGTTCTCCTACGTCGGATTGGTTACGTATCTGTTCGTGGCCGAGCCACGGGAAGCCAGCCAGTCGCTGTTGGAGGGGCTGCTCGGCCCGGAACCGTCGCTAGTCGCTGTGTATTTCACCCTGCTCGTGCTATGGGACGTCTGCTATCGCATCGGGACGGGGTGGTGGGCCAGCGTCGTCGGGCTGTGGCGGTCGGTCCTGTTTGTCGACCGGTTCGATCGCCCGACCAGACGTGCCCTGATCGGAGTAGACCTCCTCACGATCGGGTTCGCCGCCGTCCAGCTCGTGCTATTGCCGTTTCTGGGCGGACAGCGACTCCTGCAGTTGCTGGTGGGAGGTCACGTGCTGGCAGTAACCGTGGTGTCAGGCCTCTCGGTGCTGGTACTATGGCGAGGCTAGTACGCTCACAGGCGTGCGCTTGGGTGACATCTCCAGTGTCTGGATTCCCGGCCGTTTCGACCGGAGTTCATCGAAACCGTCGGCAATACGCGCCGGGTACAGATCTGACGAGAGCAGCGATGCATTGCAGGTGCGCAAAACTCCCAAATAGCTTACAGACTGCAAGCAATCACCTGCCCAGTTACGAGGTCAGAGCGCGAGAAAGTCGACTGGCTGTGACAGACGAAATTGTTACACTGCCCCGCATACAACGCATACACATGAGTACATCCATCCGCGTTTCAGACGATACCAAGTCCATGCTCACTGTGCTCAAAGAAGACAACGAGAGTTGGGACGAGTTTTTAGCTCGTCTCGCTCGTAAAGAGCGCGATGTGGACAAACTCGGAGGCTTCGCGTCCGAAGGCATCGAGGAGAGCATGGAACAGACCCACGAAGAACTGAACGAATCACTCGCGGAGAACGTCGAAAAGACATGATCTGCCTCGACAACAGTGTTCTCCGGCGGTTCGCCAGTCCAGACCCGTCTCCCGAAGTTGATGCGTATCTTGGAGATCATGCCTCTGTCCCATGGGTCATTCCCGCGACAGTCGCTTTCGAGTACTACGTTCACTACAGGACACAGGCAAACGTCCGGAAACAGCAACAGTTGCTGAATTCTCGTTTTGACGGTATTCTTCCGCTTACCGACGATGTCGCTTCCGAGGCCGCACAACTCCAGACTGTTCTCGAAAAGCAAGGGATTGGACTCCAACTTGCCGATCTTTTGCACGCTTCTACTGCCCGAGAAGCAGGTGCGACCTTTGTCACCCGAGATGCCGACGGCTTCGATAAAGCGCCTCTCAAAGACCTCATGACTATTGACATTATCCGTAGTTAGTCGTTGCGCAGCACCCGGCTCAGCCGGGCCAAGGTCAATCTCCGCGTCGAGATCGCCGCCGAGATATCACAGGCCTGCCTGGGTGACCAACTCCGCGCCGGCGAGCATATGCAACCGCTTGCGGACGTGGCCGGGCGAAACACTCTCGAAGACCTCACAAGAGATTATTAGTCCGGGCCGGCTATGTGAAACTGTGTCAACAGCAACGACAACAGTGAACGAGGCCGACCAGCAGGCGTCTGCACGGGACACTCGACTCCGGCTATGGAACGCCGTCATGGCCGTCCTACACTTCCTACAGGGGCTGGCAATGGTCATTCTGGCCGACAAGGTTCTGTGGCCGATCACACGGACGAGGTACGGTTTCAATGCCGAAAGCGAGACGATATTTCCGGAGACCGTCTCGTTTATTGACGCAAATCTCCCGCTCCTCGTGGCGGCCTTTCTCTTCATTTCCGCGTTCGCGCACACCGCTATTGCGACTGTGTTGTACGACCGCTACGTCGAGTATCTCGACAGAGGCATGAATCCCTATCGCTGGTACGAATATGCGGTGAGCGCCTCGCTGATGATCGTCGTCATCGCTATGTTAGCCGGGGTCTGGGACCTCGGAACGCTCGTGGGACTGTTCGGACTCGTTGCAGTGATGAACCTGACCGGACTCCTGATGGAACGGCGCAACGAGTCGACCGACGAAACTGACTGGACGCCATACTGGGTTGGTGTTTTGGCCGGTATTGTCCCCTGGATTGTGATCGCGATTACGTTTATCGGCACGGTAACGGCTAGCGGCGGAGAATTCCCCGAGTTTGTCATTTACATCTATGTCTCGATTTTTGTCTTCTTCAACCTCTTTGCGCTGAATATGGCTCTGCAGTATCTGGAAGTGTCACGATGGGAAGACTACCTCTTCGGTGAGAAAACGTACGTGCTGTTGAGTCTCGTGGCCAAGTCCGCCCTCGCATGGCAGGTGTATTTCGGGACGCTGAAATCCCCGATCTAAACGAAAAGCAGCGCGAGTTCCCCGCCTTTCCGAAAACCGCAGGTTTTCGGCTTTCGCAAATCTTCGATTTGGGTCAACACCGTGGGCGGAGTCCTATCCCTGCGCAAACGCCTGGAGTTGCTCACCGGGAACAAACCCTTCGGCGATTCGGTCGGCTGGCTCACCGTCGTGGAACCGGACGAACGTCGGAACGCTCGCGATATCGTATTCGTCGATCAGCGGCGGATCGTCCCGGGGGTTGATCATCCCGACGACAACGCCCTCGCGAGCAACGCCGCCGAGGACGGGTTCCATCGACGCACAGACACCACACCCGTCGGTGTAAAACTCGACGAGCACGTCCTCGAAAGTCTCGACAAACGCCGACAACTCCTCGCCGTCGGACAGATTGATAGGACGGTCAGGCGGCTGTTCCGGGTCGAATGACATACTCATTTGCCGTTAAAACGGGTCCGAGAGACCTTAGTGCTACGATCCCATCCGAATCGGAAGGTTCTTTTCCGGCATTGACTGATCAGTTAGTCAGGAATGGATGTTTCGACTGGGGATCCGGGTGGGGAAATCAGCGAGACACGCCAAGAGTTGCTCGAGGCCACCCGCGATGCGATGTGCAAACACGGTTTTGCAGACCTGACAATGCAAGCCATCGCCGACGAGTCGGCGAAGAGTAAGGCGGCTCTGCACTATCACTTCGATACGAAGGCGGAACTGCTTGCCGAAACACTATCGTATCTGCTCGCTGAGTTCATTGAGCAAGTCGACACCGGCCCGGACGGCGATCCGGAGGCGCGACTGCGAGCGCTGACAGAAGCGCAACTGTTCGGTCCCAACGGGCGGGACGGCGACTCCGGGGGCCACTGGGAGTACCACACCATGCTAATCGAGATACAGTCACACGCCCCTCACAACGAGACGTTCAAAGGGCAGTTCACGGCCAACTACGATCACGTCCGACAACTGTACGCCGATATCATCGAGGACGGTATCGAGCAGGGCGTCTTCGAACCGGTCGATCCCGAACGGACTGCCGCACACATTATGGCCGTTATCAAGGGCGCGCGCGTCCATCATGTCACGACCGGCCACAACGATATCGCCGAGACCGTCCACGAGACGCTGCGCGAGCAGGTGTTCGACCGACTTATCGTCTAATTGTGTCCCTGCTCACCCGAGCGCGATGTCGAGATACAGCAGCAGGACCACGCTGACCATCAGACCGAGCGTCGCGACCCGTTGACCGAGCGTCGCGACCCGTTGACCGAGCGTCGCGACCCGTTGACCGAGCGTCGCGACCCGTTGACCGAGCGTCGCG
>ENA-ORCS01001092-ORCS01001092.1-marine-metagenome-genome-assembly--contig:-NODE-1092-length-13120-cov-2.995093_pt1 | contig 13120 bp, 12 predicted proteins | sample MGYA00237781_ERZ508513 | MGnify/ENA primary metagenome ERZ508513 (study PRJEB26184, sample SAMN06268793) | marine metagenome | isolation source: Eden Landing Ponds, San Francisco, CA, USA | place...
CAACGGACAGTACCGCCACGAACGGCGGCGCCGCGACGGTGACGGCCGCCGTAGAGCCGGACCAAGAGCAGCTGCAGGAGCGCGAATCAGCGATCCGGTCGGAACTCGATTCGGGCAACATCTCGCAGTCGGAGGCCCGAGCGCAGTTCCGCGACGCACAGAGTGAACTCCGACAGGAAGCGCTCGCGGCCTTCGAAGAGCAGGCGAGCGAAGCCGGGATTTCGGTCGAGGACAGCGTCGACCAGTTCGGCGTCGTCCTGGTCAGCGGGCCGGCAGCGGCGTTGATCGGGGCACTGGACTTTGACGGAGTGACGGCACTGCTCCCCGAATCGACGTTCGAGGAGGCACAGTCGCAGGCGCAGACGGCCACGACGACCGCGTCGCAGTAGTCGGGGCGGACGCCACCGGTTCCGTCAGGGTCTTTATTGGATGGGTGCTTCACGAGAGCGTGTCGCCGTCTTCGAGCTCCCTCACCGACCGAGTGGGGGCCGTGGTCGCCTCCCTGCGGGGCGACGGCCGCGGCTGGACGCTGCTCGCCATCGCCGGCGGGTGGTTCTTCGCGCTCGGCTTACGATTCACGATCCCCGCGTTGTTACCGGCCATCAGAGCCGATTTCCCCGTTTCGGAGACCGTCGCTGGTGCGGCGATCACGCTGCTGTGGGTCACCTACGCCGCGATGCAGTTCCCCGCCGGCGTCCTGGTCGATCGGGTCGGCGAGCGGACGCTGCTCGTCGGGAGCGCCGGGACGGGCGCACTCACGATGGTCGCCTACGCCGTCGCACCGACGTTCGCGCTGTTCGTCCTCGCGACCGCCGCGTTCGGATTCGCCTCGGGACTCTACGGACCGCCCCGCGGGACCGTACTCACGCGGACCTACACCGACAGCGACGGTGCCGCCTTCGGGATCGTCCTCGCGGCGGGGAGCATCGGCGCGGCGCTCGTACCCCCGCTCGCGACCTACGCGACCGGGGTAGTGGGGTGGCGCGGCGCGCTGGGACTCACCGCACCCGGCTTCCTCCTCGCGGCGGTCGCGCTCGGTGCGTTCGTACCGGCGCAATCAACGGTCGATGCAGCCCGTCGGACCGACGGCGACGAGGCGGCCGCGGAGGCGGAGACTGAACCGCAGGACCGGCCGCTCACAGCACGACTCCGCGCCGCCGCCGGCGACGTCCGCCGCGGCGTCAGCTCGCGGAAGGTCGTCCTTGCGATGATCGGGACGACGCTGATGCTGTTCGCGTTTCAGGGGCTGACCGCTTTCCTCACGACGTATCTCGTGACCGCGAAAGCGCTCTCGGAGGCGACGGCAGGGACGCTCTTCGGCCTCCTGTTTCTGAGCGCGGCGGTGTTTCAGTCGACCGGGGGCGCACTGGCGGACCGATATGGGTACGGAACAGTCCTCTCGATCGTCGCGTTCGTCGGCGTCGGGCCCCTGCTCGCGCTGCCGTTCGCGGAGGGGATCGTGCCGCTCGTCGTAATCGTCCTCCTGCTTGGGATGCGACTCGTGGTCGGCCCCGTCGCCAACGCGTACATCGTCGCCCTCCTCCCCGCCGACGTCCGCGGGACTGCGTGGGGAGCCATTCGGACCTCGCTCTTCGTCGTCGGCGCGTTCGGCTCGACCGCCGTCGGGGCGATGGCCGACCACGATCTGTACACGGCCGCGTTCGTCCTGCTCGCGGTGCTGACAGCGATCGCGGGTGTGATCTACGCGTATCTCCCGGATCGCGACGAGGTAACGGATCTCGGAAACGCGGAGTGAGTCGCGAACTGTCGCCACCGAGGCCTGCCGAGGGCCGCCGGGTCGACCGCGCTGCCACCGACGGTGCGGCTCAGTCTTCGGCCGGTTCAGTCACTTCCGAGGTGAATCCCCACGCGTCGTTGATCTGGTCGTCGTCGGGGAACAGTTCCGGGTAGCCGAACTTCCGTGCGACGAGTTCGGCGTCCTCCGCCGTCGATCCGAGCAGTTCGCCGACGTCCTCGTCGGCGCGGAAGTGCTCGTGGATCTGGCCGAACTCGCTGCTGTTCTCTAAGGCGATGTCCGCGTGGACGCCGGTGAATCGGATGCGGAACACGTCGTCGACGAGTGCCGTCTCCTGTTCCTCGCTGTTGGTCGACATCAGTGTGGGAACGGTGTCGATCCCCTCGACGTCGTCGAGTTCGCCCTGAAGCAGATCGACGTTCGAGTCGTTCGTCAGGACGCCGAGGTACCGGTATGGGTTGATCGGGACGTTCTGCGGTTCGAGGTCCTGGAACGGCTCTTCGAGGTGTTCGAGGGTGAACTCGAGCGCACGAGCGACCCGCTGGCGGCTCACGATGCTCCGTTCGAGCAGGTCACCGATGCTCTCGAGGTCGGTGAGAAACTCGACGCTGGCGTTCTCGAAGTTCTGGAACGGGATACTCACGTACCGTTCGCGCTTGTACGACTCCAGCGTCTCCCGCCGGGAGCGCTGGACGTTCTCGCGGCGGCCGCGTTCCTCTCGGAGTTGTTCGAGGTCGGACTCCGCCTGACGGATTTTGTCGTTGATGTCGTCACGGATGTCCGCCAACCCGGTCCGGGCGTCCTCGCGACGGCCGCGGGCGGTGCTCTGTGCGTCCTCGATGTGCTTGAACTCCGCGTACTCGTCAGTGAGTTCGTTCTGCCGCTGTTCGAGGGTGTCGATTCGGTCTTCGATCTCCCCGCGGAGCCGGAACTTGATCCGGCTCGTGGATTCGAGTTTCTGCTCCTGATCGTCGATCGCCTCGTCGAACCACTCCTCGAGGCCGCCGGTCCACTTCTCGAGCGGATCCGCGCTGGAGTCGGTGAGCAACTGCGTCTGGTCGCTATCGAGGTATCGGGAGAACTTATCCGCGTAGTCTTCGATGGCGTCTTGGACGAGCCGGGTGAACCGGTGGCCCTGCTTGAGCGACTGGAGACGGGTGACCAGTTCGCGGTAGTAGAAGTACGAGAAGACGTCGTCGACCGAGAACTCGTACCGGCTCGACAGCGAGCCGACCTGTGAGAGCGCTTTCTCGTACTTCTCGTCTAAGAGGGCGTCGTCGTAGCCGTCCCGCGGGTCGAATTCGTTGGTGGCGTGTTCTCGAGCGGTCTCGACGAGCGACTTGTCCACGTACAGTTCCTCGCCGTCCTCGGCGCGGCCCTCCTCGAACGCCTGGCTTCCCGATTCGAGGTCCAGCGCTTGGTTGATGTAATCGCGGTTTTCCTGGTACCGCTCCAGTTCGTCTTCCGCGTTCTCGATGCGGTCGTCGATGTCCTGGATGTTCTCCAGCGCTTGGACGTAGTTCTCGACGGCCGTCACCGGGACTTCGACGCCGCGACTATCGACCGAGTAGAGTTTCGGTTTCCCGTTGCGCCCCGACCGGGAGTAGCCGTTCGGGAAGTCCTCCTCGAAGGCCTCTGCGAGAAGTCGCACGGTGTCCGCTGCGACCTGGTTGAGGTTCTCCCGGTAGTCGGTGTTGTCGCCCTTTTCCTCGTTGAAGCCGATCAGCCCGTAGAAGTCGAACGGTGGGCTTTCGAGAACGATGTCGTCGTAGCCCGGAAGCTGATTCTCTCCGTGGGTGGCATACAGCGGGATCCTGAGCCCGTCATTCGCGTACCCGGCGCCGGCGGCGTCCTCGAACGTGCCGTCGAAGTCGTAGTCGAGCAGCACCGCGAGTTCGCGGAGCGCCGTGTACGCGTTCGCGTAGAAGTTCTCGTTCGCGGTCGGTGGCCGGGACTGTTCGTCGATCTGGTCGAGTCGCGGAAGCGAACCGAGGCCGCAGAGGTAGTAGTTCTCGTCGGCGTCGGCCGTGATCCGGTCGAGTTCACCCGCAATCAGGGGGAACGCGCCACTACCGGTTCCGCCCCCGAAGGAGTTGATGATCCAGAGGTTCGCGCCGTCGAGATCCGGATCGTCTAATGCCTTCCCAGCGTCGTCCTCGAACTCCTCGACGACGCGTTCTAACTGTTGTCGAAAGCTCGTGTAGTTCTGTAGGTTGTCGATGTAGTACCGGGAGACCGCGCGCTGACGCGTCGCCCCACCGACATCGGCCAGGCGCATATCGTCACGGAGGTACGGGTACTCCTCGACGTCGTTCTCCCAGTTCTTTGTCGGTGTCTCGAGCGCGATCGTCTGGAAGGAGTCTGGAGTGTACTCCTCGACTTCGTCGGCCTTCGTGTCGATCCCGACGAACTTGAAGCGGTCGAGGACCTCTTCTTGATCGCCACGGTCGGCTGGGACCTCGTCGACGATGCTTCGGTAGGTCCGAGCAGCCATCTTGCAACCGGCCTCCCCAATCCCAATAACGATAGATGGGTTCGTAACCATTCTCTGTCAGATATCTCGCTGTGCTGTATATTATAACTAAGGGACGGGGCGCAAGAAACGTCGGAAGCACAAATCCGCTCCCGTCCGTCGGTTAGTATGCGTGTGGACTGAGCCACATAAATGGGGGTCAGGCGACGCTTCAGAGGCGATGAATCATCGACTGATAGTCACTTCGCGTCTTCGCAGATCACCTGTGGCCGACCGAGCGTGGGAGTATCGCGGCGTCCGAAGACAGGTATCGGCCCCGGGGGCCTTCGTCTCCTCGACAGCGTCACCAATCGTCCCCGTCGTCAGAGTCGATCTCCTCACGGATTTGTTCGGCCGCGTTGTTGAGCGTCTTCGTGTCGTCTCTGCTCTCCATTCCTCCCGCGAGTCGTTCGAGGTGGTTGGCGTGTTCTCGCTTCAGATCGCTCGCACTGCTGCTGCGTCGCCGCCACGAGTACGCGCCGAAGGCGAGCCCGACGATGCCGATGGCGAGGCCACCGAGGAAGGCCGCGTTGGTGAACTGCCCGGCGAGAGAGACGTCACCGAGTTGCGACTGCAGTTGATCGACCTCCTCGTTCGCCTGCTGGAGTTCGAACCACGGCGAAGATCTCATGTCTGCTGAGACGGTCTCGGAGTCGGTGAGTTCCTGGCCGTTCTGGATGTACTCCATCCGAACGTTCGCCGCGTCGATCTGTTCTTGCTTGATCGTCTTGGGATACGTCTGGAAGACGAACGTCACCTCCTCGTCCGGTTCGATCTCCTCGATGAAGAACGCGTTTCCTGGCCGGGACTCAACGTTGATGTCCGCCCCTCCCGGACGGACCGCGAAGCTGAACGAGTTGGGTTCGAGCAGCGCCCGGTTAGTACCGGTGAACGCGACGGTCATATTGTTGATCGTGCTCCCTTCAGGTGAGACCGTGTACGTCACCTCGATCGCCTGATCGGCGTCCGTTTGCGTACCGTTGTAGGCTGTGTCGTTGCTGGTCGTGCCGGCGGCGGAAGCCGCCATGGAACTGAACGCCAAGAGAATCACCACGCCGATGATGGGTAACAGACGGGAGAAACGCCGTGTCATACGTCTGGAGTCACCTTCCGTCCATCGCGTCATAATTGTTTCCACTACTGACAGCCGGGAAATTGATCGACTGCAGCGGTGGGTGAGCCCCCGCCGGCAGTCACTCCACGAGTCGGACGCCGGTGACCTCGAATCGGGCCCCGCCGTCGCTGCCCTCGCAGACGCCGATCGACCAGCCGTGCGCCTCGAAAATGCTCTGGACGATCGCGAGCCCGAGTCCGGTCCCGCCGTCCGTGGTGTATCCCCGGTCGAAGACCGTTTCGCGTTCGGATTCGGGGATCCCGGGGCCGTCGTCTTCGACGTAGAAGCCGCCGTCGATCGGTCCCACTCGGACCGTCACCGACTCGCCGCCGTGTTCGATCGCGTTCCGAAAGAGGTTCTCGAAGGCCTCCCGAAGCCGTTCGGGATCACCGTCAGTGTACCCGATCGGCTTCGGCTCGAACGTGGTGGCGCGCGTCTCGACGGTCTCCCACGCGCGCCGAAACACCGCATCGAGATCGAGGCGCTGGGGGTCGCTGACGTCCCGGCCCCGACGGGCGAGCTTCAACACCTGATCGACGAGGTCGTCCATCCGGTTCGCCGCGCGGACCGCCCGATCGAGGTGCTCGGAGTTTTGATTCTGCTGTGCGATGTGGAGCGATCCGGTCACGACGTTCAGCGGGTTGCGGAGGTCGTGGGAGATCACGCTCGCGAACGTCTCGAGTCGCTCGTTTTGCGCTTCGAGTTTCGTCTCTCGTCGGACCCGCGCCAGGGAGTGGCCGATCATATCCGCGACGGTCCGGAGCAGTTCGACCTCCGTGTCCGACCACTCCCGGGGCGAATCGAGTACGTCGAAGACGACGAACCCCCCGAAGGACCAGTTGTCGACGATCGGCAGAAACACCGCGGCACTGATATCACCTTCACGGAATCGCGTTCTGAGCGCCGCTCTCGGCGGCACGTCCTCCAGTCGGCCGATCGGCACGTTGTCGAACTGTTCGAGTCGCTCCTGTAACCACTCCAGCGAGTCCAACTCCGCGCGGCGGCGGGTCACCGGATCGACCCCGTCGGTGGACCACGACGCGACGCGCTCGTGGCCCTCAGCCATCGACTGGAAGACGGACCCTCGATCGGCGCCGATGTGGGTCCCGACGCTCTCGAGGACCCAGCGAAGCTTCGTGTCGAACTCGTCCGGCTCGGCGCTCATCAGACTCGTCGACGTATCCAGGACGATATCGTACAACTGAATGTGACCTGAGTCCCCCGGATGCCCGGCCTCACCGTTGCTCGATGGACCGGGTTCGACGACGCGTTCAGGGAACCTGTCCATATGCTCCGGCGGATCCCACGACAAGTAGTACTTGTGGCCCGAGTATCAGACGTGAAGCTCAGACGGGGTCGGTACGCGACCAGCGCGCAGACGGGAAGCAGTGACGCCGAGAGACGGGGGGACCAGGGTATCGACGCCCGCCGAGATGAGTCACCAGCGAAGCCACACGAGCAGCGCGAACCCAACCGCGAGCCCCGTCGGGAGCAACATCAGGACGAACGCGGGAGCACCGAGGGGACCGACCCCGGTCAGGTCACCGAGTACGGTGCTGACTCGACTGTCGCCGCCGACGGCGCGGACCGCCCCCCACAGGAGCGCGACGGCGAGTGAGACGACGACCGCGGCGGCGACCAGGCTGCGTTGTCGCATCATCACGAACGGAAGTAGGCGCGACCGGTTCGATAACGTTTCGGGAAGAATCCCACGAATGGGTGACCCATCCGCAAACTCTATTGTGGTCCCTGCAGTACCGAAACTGGACACGATGTGCCGGGAACTGAAGCGGGAGCCGACGTGGGTGGCGGCCATCCGACTCGCGATGCTCGAAGGGCGAGTCGACGCCGAGGCCGTCATCGAGGAGGCGAACCTCATTCCCGGTCGGGAACGGACGGTGTGTGACGTCCTCTCGACGATGGCCGAGCGCGATCTCCTGCGACCGATCGACGACGGCACGTACCTCCCCGGTCCCGTGTTACTGCACTCGGACCGCTTCGAGCTCGACTTCACGAACGCCTCGAATGGCGGTGCGCACCGGTGGAAGTCGTCGGTGTGATCGGTCTCCTGCTCCTCGCGACTAGGCATAGCGTAAACTATGTAAATACTACGGCCATACGGCCCGTATGGGAACGCTCACGGACACGAAAATCTCGAGTAAGAATCTGACGACCGTCCCGAAACCCGTGCGAAACTTCCTCGACGTCGGCGCCGGGGACCGCGTCGAGTGGCAGGTCGAAGACGGACGGATCATCGTCAAAAAGTGCGACGGTGACGAGGAGTGAGATCCGGGCGGCGAGACGGCCGGTATCGGCTGTGTCGCGACGGAACCCTAGCCGACGCTGCTGAGCGACGACTTCTCTGACTACCCGACTCGTCTGGGCGATCACCTCTCTTGGCCGGCCGACTCCTCCACCCCATTCCCGCTTCTGACCGGGCACTCTCCGGAAGTCAGCTCCGAGAGATTTTGCGACTGGATCTCAGGCCAGCAATTGGCGAGTCAGGCACTGATATTGCACAGAGACGGGGAACCCCTGCCGTTCGAAACTGTCGATAGCCTGAACAAGGCGATCCAATCCGACGACGACTTGGCCGACTCGGTTCCCGGAGAGGTGAACGACGCGACCGGTCCGGTCACCCTCGAGGGGCCCGAATCCGGCGACATCCTGAAAGTCGAGGTCGAAGACGTCCGCGTCGGTGTCTCGCGTGCGAGACTCAGTCGAGGTCGTCCGGTTCGTCCACGTCGCGGCGCACGCCCGGATCGTCGACAGCGACGCACGCACTGCGGTCGCCCTCGAAGAGGAGCCGTCTGCCGCCGACATCGCCCTCGACGTCACAGAGCGCATCGAAGTACCGGCGATCGAACAGCACCGGATTGCCGCGGTCGCCGTCGTGAGCGGCCGCGAGCGCTGCGCCGACGTCCGCTTCGTACGCTGTGAGGAGCGCCTCGATGGTCTCTCGGGCGACGAAGGGCATATCGCCCAGCGCAATCAGCACTGCGTCCACGTCGGATCGGTCGCGGACGGCCTGAACCCCGGCGCGGACCGAGGTGGCCTGTCCGTCGGCGTACGCCTCGTTCCGGACCAACTCGACGTCCAGGCCGTCGACCGCCGTGGCGACGCGGTCGGCCTCGTGACCCAGGACGACCACCACGGGATCGAGCCGCGTCGCGGTGAGCGTTCGAGTCGCCCGACGGACGATCGGCTCGTCGCTGTCGTCCGCGGCCGCGAGCAGTTTGTTCGCCGTCCCGAAGCGGCTGCTCGTTCCGGCGGCGAGGACGACGCCGGCCACCCGAGTGGTTCCGGTGTCAGAGTCGCTACGTTCCCGACCGGTGGCGTCGAACGGCGGTTCGACGATCGGGAGTCCGTCGCCTGTCGCCCCGCTCATCGCTCCACGACGGGGTAGGGGACCACCTCGACGGGGTCGTCGCGGTCGACCGCCGAGTCGGTGAGGACGAAGCCGTCGGCGCGAGTCGCGCGGGTGCTCGACGAGAGGACGCTCGGATCGAACGCCCGGTCGTAGACGTCGAGTGACGAGTCAGTGTGTCCGAGCGGCATCGCCCGTGCCGGGGATGAGTCGCCGGCAGCCTCGTCCGCATCGTCGGGCGCTCCCGCCTCGAGGGTGACCGGAATCGCGTAGGCGAACCCCGGCACCGTGATGTCGACGTCGCGAGCCATCTGCGCGGAGACCGTCGGGAGCGAGGACTCCCCGGTGAAGAACGGGCGAGCCACCAGTGACGTCACTGCGTGCGCGCCCACGGGCTTGCCGGGGATCGCGAAGGCGACGGCGTCGTAGTCGGGGAGTTCGGCCACGGCGATCGGCTTGCCGGGGCGGAGTCGGACCCGATGGAAGCGGACGGTGCCGAGCGATTCGAGCGCGCGGATCACGTAGTCCTTGTCGCCGACGCTCGTGCCGCCAGTCGTCATCACCACGTCGTGCTCGCGCGCCAGGCTCTCGATCTCGGACTCGACCCGGTCGTACGCGTCGGGGACCGATCCCTCGTAGGTCGCCTCGTGGCCCCACGAGCGGACCAGTCCCGCAAGCATCGGGGAATCGAGGTCGCGGTGGCGCCCCTCGTGGATCTCTGTGCCGGTCGCGAGCAGTCCGACCGAGAGCGGCTCGTAGACGGTGACGGTGTCGATCCCGAGGTCGCCCAGCAGCAGCGCGTCTTTCGGACCGAGGCGTTCACCGGCCTCGAACAGCCGTTCCCCCTCGGCGACGTTGCTCCCCCGCTCGTAGACGTACGTGCCCGGATCGGTCTCGGTCCCCGTCAACTGTCCGTCCTCGACGGTCGCCTCCTCGCGTTTGAGGACCGCGTTCGCCACGGGTGGAAGCGGCGCACCGGTGGCGATGCGGACGGCCTGACCAGCACGCAGTTCCGGCGGATCGTCTTCGGGGAAGACGTCGCCGTCGACGACCTCCAGCGGGTACTCGTCGGTGCCGTCGAAGGCGAACCCGTCCATCGTCGAGTGGCTCTGCTCGGGCACCGCGGTCGGGGCGTCGATCGGCTCCGCGAGCGTCCGTCCGGCGATCCGGTCGAGTCCGACGGACGTCGTTTGACGCCCGGGGAGCCAGCGGTCCCGCAGCGCGCGGACGCGAGCGGCGCCGTCGTCCCACGTGAGCATATCGTCGTGGTCGTGATCCATCTCGCCGGTCATACGTTCCGGAGGCGCTTCGATCCGTCGGCACGCTGTCGCTCCACCTGATCCGTGTAACTGTCGCCGGTACCGGTCGGTGCCGAACGTAACTGCTCGGTCTGCTCGCCCCCGCGGCGAGGAACGCAAACCTTTATTTGGGTTCTGTATGATATCATCGATCGTGCTAATAGTGTGCACATAGTGAGGGTACTTAAAAGATGATGGCGCGAATCCACGGCCGATCCGAGTCAGCGACACTGTAAGACCATGGAATTTGAAGGAGAATTCGAGTTAGACGGAGTACCGCCCGAAAAAGCCTGGATCGTCCTGTCGGACCCGATGGCGGTCCGCGACTCCCTGAAGGGGTGTCAGTACATTACCCCGATGGGAGAGGACTTCAATTTCGACGAGTACGAGGCCAAAGAAGACGTCGAGATGCTTCCGGAGGCGGATCCGGACACCGTCGCCGACCGCGCGTTCGTCGCGGGGCAGAAGTACGCCGCCCTGATGCAGGTCGGTGTCGGGAGCGTCAAGCCGCGCTTCGAGACGACGGTCACCATCGACGACCGCGACGACGAGGAGTTCGAGATGCTCGCCTCGGGCGGCGGTGACGCCTCGGGCAGCAGTTTCAGTATGAACTCCGGGATGCGGATCCACGAACTCGAGGACGGCGACGGGTCGCGGATCGAGTGGTGGACTGAAGCCGACGTGTCGGGCCGCATCGCGCAGCTCGGCTCGCGGGTCATCAATCCGGTCGCGAACAAGATCGTGAACAACTTCTTCGGAAGCATCGAGAAGCAGATGTCCGACGTCGACGAGGAGACGAACAGCGGCGTCACCGACAGACTCCGGAACATGCTATGAAAGCAGCAGCGTTCGAACACCACGAACCGACGACGGTGGACAAGGCGGTGAGCCTCCTCGAGAGCCTCGACAGCCCGACCATCCTGGCCGGCGGACAGAGCCTTGTGCCGATGCTACGGTTCCGGCTCGCCCGCCCCGACACCGTCGTCGACATCAACGGCATCGACTCCCTGGATTACCTCCACGAGGAGGACGGCTACCTCAAACTCGGCGCGCTCGCACGCCACGCCGACGTGGAAGATTCAGACCTCATCGACGAGAAGTACGGCAGTTTCGCCGACACGGCCCCACTCGTCGCGGACCCGCAGATCCGGAACCGCGGCACGATCGTCGGCTCGATCGCACAGGCCGACCCCAAGGGCGACTGGGGATCGGTCCTGCTCGCCCACGACGGCGAGGTCGTCGCACAGGGCCCGGACGGCGAACGGGTCATTCCGGCGGACGAACTGTTCTTGCTGCCGTACGACACCTCGCTCGGCGAGAACGAACTCGTCACCGAGGCGCGAGTCCCCGTCCCCGAAGCGGGAGAGGGCAGCGCCTACCACAAGCTGAAGCGCAAGACCGGCGACTACGCGATGGCTGGCGTCGCGGCGCGCCTCGTCCTCGACGACGACGGGCGGATTACGGACGCGGGCATCGGGATGACCGCCGTGGACATCACGAACGCGCGCGCTCGGGAGGCCGAAGCGCATCTCGAAGGCGAGCGCCCCAGCGCCGACCTCTTCGAGGCGGCCGGCGAACTCGCCGCCGAGGAATCGAACCCCGAATCCGACGAACACGGCGACGCTTCGTACAAAGAGCGGATGATCGACGTACTGACCCAGCGCGCGCTCGGTGACGCCGCCGAACGCGCCGGGGTCGTCAAACGGAGGGTAACACCGTGACTGACGAACGAGAAATCACGCTGACTGTCAACGGCACCGAACACACCATCGAGGTCGAACCGCGACGACTGCTCGTCCACGCGATCCGCGAGGATCTAGACATGACGGGCACGCACATCGGCTGCGACACCGGCAACTGCGGGGCCTGTACGGTCCTGCGGGACGGCGAGCCGATCAAGTCCTGTATGATGTTCGCCACGCAGGCCGACGGGAGCGAGATCCTCACCGTCGAGGGGATGGAGGATCTCCCCGAGGCCGGACCGGAACTCCACCCCCTGCAGGAGGGCTTCAAAGAGGAACACGGTCTCCAGTGTGGCTACTGCACGCCCGGGATGCTGATGGCGGGCAAGGCGCTCTTAGACGAGAATCCCGATCCCGAGGAACCGGAGATCCGCGACGCGATCAGCGGCAACCTCTGTCGGTGCACGGGGTATCAGAACATCGTGAGCTCCATCGAGTACGCCGCCGAAGAACTCGAAGAGAAGGCGGCCGCCGACGGCGGGGTCGTCGCCGAGGATCGCGGCGCGACCGACGGTCCCGAACCCAGCGCGGACGCGGCGGACGTGTTCGACGGAGACACGACGTCGGAGTTCGACTGCGGCGTCGAGAACTGCTGCGGCGGCCCGTCGGCTGAATCGACCTACGACCACATCGAGGGAGCAGACTCCCAGTTCGACGCAGACGGAGGAGACCAATGAGCAGCGAACCGGATCTCACGGCCGAACCCGAGGAGCATCAACACGCCGACGACGGCGGCCCACAGCCCGAGAAGCACTGCGGACACGGCCGCGGCGGAATGGGCGAGGAAGTGACCAGAAAGGAGGACAAGCGCTTCATCACCGGGCGCGGCAACTACGTCGACGACATCAAGAAACCGGGAATGCTCCACTGTGAGATCGTTCGGAGCCCCCACGCCCACGCCCGCATCGAGGACATCGACGGCTCCCGCGCGATGGCGCTCGACGGCGTCGTCGCCGTCCTCACCGCCGACGACCTGCTGGAGCACGACCTGGCGACGATGCCGACGCTGATGGACGACACCCAGGACGTGCTGGTCAACGACAAGGTCAAGTTCCAGAGTCAGGAAGTCGCCGCCGTCATCGCGGAAGACCGCTACACGGCGAAGGACGCCGCCGAAAAGGTCGAAGTCGAGTACGACGTCCTCGAACCGGTCGTCGACGCCGAGGAGGCGCTCGAGGACGACGCGCCGCTCATCCGCGACGAACTCGACGATCAGGAGGACAACCACATCTTCGACTGGGAGACCGGCGACAAGGAGGCCACCGAAGAGGTGTTCGACGAGGCGGCCGTGACCGTCGAAGAGCAGATGGAGTACCAGCGGCTCCACCCCG